>Ga0180008_1002149_pt1 | contig 10970 bp, 8 predicted proteins | sample MM_PW_MetaG_FD_121121 | JGI IMG/M metagenome (GOLD analysis project Ga0180008, IMG submission 121121) | Groundwater microbial communities from the Aspo Hard Rock Laboratory (HRL) deep subsurface site, Sweden - MM_PW_MetaG | ecosystem: Environmental > Aquatic > Deep subsurface > Groundwater... | reverse complement strand
CCATGGCGACAGTCACCCGGGCAAAGGTATCCATGAAATGGGCACAGCCCGTATGGGCCGCGATCCTAAAACCTCGGTACTGAATGGTTTTAACCAGGTGTGGGATGCACCTAACGTCTTTATCACAGATGGTGCGGCAATGACGTCAGCCTCTTGTGTCAATCCGTCTTTAACCTATATGGCGCTGACTGCCCGTGCTGCGGCTTATGCAGTAGACGCATTGAAAAAAGGAGACCTGTAATATGGACAGACGCGACCTTTTAAAAATGATAGCTGCCGCTACTGGCGTGGCTATGGTCGGCGGTGATTTATGGGCTGCCGACCTGAAATCAGCCGATGCGGGTAAAGCACTTTTTACTCAGTCTGATATTGCCTTTTTAGACGAAATTGCTGAAACCATTTTGCCAAAAACCAGCACGCCAGGCGCCAAAGACGCCGGCTGTGGCGCTATGATGGCCGTGATGGTGACAGATTGTTATGAGCTGAAATACCAGACGGTATTTTTTGAAGGCTTAAAAACCATCAAAGCTCTGGCCAAAAAACAATTTGGCAAAGACTTTATGCAACTGACTGCGGCGCAGAAACATGAATTGCTGTCGAAGCTGGATCAGGATGCAAAGCAGGCTGCTGCCAATCCGTTACCGCATTATTTTACCTTGCTTAAACAGCTGACGCTGATGGTATTTTTCACTTCTAAAGTGGGGGCAACTGAAGTGCTGCGTTATGTTGCCGTGCCAGGCCGTTACGATGGCAATATGCCGTATAAAAAGGGCGATCGTGGCTGGGCGACCTGATCGGTTTCGCTTCTTCCTGTGTTCAATCAGGCGGTTCCTGCCGCCTTTTTTAAGGTATTTATGATGAATTATTTATTGATTGGCGTTGCTTTGTCTATCAGCACAGCTGCTATTGCAGATGCTGATATCAGCAAACTCACAGAAGCAGAACGTCATGCTTTAGCTGCTAAAACTGAAGTTTGGACTCCGGTGCCGCATGTCGTCACTGCAGCAGAAGGCAAGGCGCCTTCTGATGCGATACAGCTGCTGGATAAAAATTTATCTCAGTGGCAGTCGGTGAATACTGGCGATGCGGCTCAGTGGACTATGACTGACGGCGTGCTCACAGTAAAACCTGGTGCTGGTGATATTCGCAGCAAAGAGTCGTTTTGCGATATTCAGCTACATCTGGAATGGCGTGTTGGCAAAGATCGGATGGATAAAGAAGGCCAGCTGCGTAACAACAGCGGTATCTTTTTACAGGACATGTACGAAATCCAGATTTTAGATTCGTACCAGAATAAAACTTATCCAAATGGCCAGGCTGGTGCTGTGTACAAACAGACTATTCCGCTGGCTAACGCAACCCGTCCGACAGGTGAGTGGCAAGAGTACGACATCATTTACAAAGCGCCACGTTTTGAAGGTGAAAAACGGTTATCGCCAGGTTATGTCACAGTGCTGCACAATGGCGTGTTGTTGCAAAACCACACTGAAATTGCCGGTACTACTGAATGGATAGGTGCGCCGCAAGTAAAAGCGCATGGCTGCTTGCCACTGAAATTGCAGGATCACGGCGACAGCGTCAGTTTCCGCAATATCTGGGTTCGTAAGCTGTAACCTAATAATTCGGGTCAGAGTAAAATTAACAACAGCTTTAATTTTACTCTGACCCGAATTAGTTATTTCATATCTGCGATGATAGCCTGCAAGCCTTTAAGTGAAGCTTCAACACTTTGCATCGGTGTCATACCTGCAGGGTAAGATTCCTGTTCTACCACCAGCCATTGAGTACCACCTATAGTTTTATTGGCGGTGATCAAAGCTTTCCAGTCGGTCGTGTCTTTGCCAAGAATAGGATCTTCAGTATTACCAGGCTCTGGTGCCGAAGCTTTGTAGTGCGTGGTAATAGTGCGGCCCGGATAAGCTTTGACAAAATCCACCGGATCTTTGCCTGCGACTTCAGTCCAGCCTACATCTTGCTGCAAAATCACTTTACTGTTGGTGTTTTTGCCAATCACATCCCATGGTGTTTTGCCCATTTCGCCCAGCATTTCTGGTTTGTGGTTGTGATAACCCACCTGCATACCTAATGGCGTTAGTTTTTCCTGCACGGCGGCTAAATCAGCGGCCACAGCTTTTGCGCCTTCAACAGTAAAAGCACGCTCGTCCATTGGAATTATTAAATAATGACAATCTATGGCTTTATAAAAAGCCACAGTGGCGTCTAGTTGTTCCGGGCTAAGCTTTTCAAAAGGCACATGAGCACCTGAAGCTTTTAATCCCAGTTGGTTTAAAAAGGCTTTTAAACCAACTGGATCATTAGCGTATTTGCCAAAAAAGCCTGCAAACTCAACACCATCAAAACCCATGGCTGCAAGCTTTGTCATTGTGCCTTCAAAGTCGGCCTGCATAGCATCTTTAACAGACCATAACTGCACGCTGAGTTGAGGTGTTGTGGCCGTAACTGCTGTTGTATCGGCATAGCTATAGCCTGCTGCTGTACTGGCTAAAATCAAGCTCAGTACTTGTGCGGTTTTTGTCAGTTTTTTCTTTAAAAAAAGCATAACCCTGTCCTTTTTATTGTCATTGGAAGCGGTTTCAGAGTGCTTGATTTTAGCTTATAGATCAATGCTAAATGCGTTAGTTGGTGGGTTCTTGAAGGATAAAAAATTGGGGTCAGAGTAAAATTAATTGTCTGGCAAATAATTTTACTCTGTCCCCAATTTGATTGTTACACCGAGATGTCAATATTCTGACCCAGGTTGCCGACAGAAACCGGACTTGGCGACTGCAATGCCGGAGACGAATTTACAGCGCTTTCCAGCAACTGCATGGTTTGTCTCCCTTCCTGTTTTTGCTGGGTTTTTGCCAGACTGGCACCCAGTAGTTCATAGCTCTGGCTAACTGCAGCTGAGCCTACGGATTGTGTCATAGTCACTCCCATGCCATATTTCCATACATCATATCGGCAAAAGGATCGCAGACTTTAGAATTATTTTCAGGATCCGGAAAAAAATGAAGCCGCTCGTTGCAGCGAGCGGCTTCGGTCTTAAGGCGAGCGGAGTGACTTATGTTCCAAATGCCTGAAGTTGTTGAACTCTTTTCTACCAGTTCATATTTTAGCAGTGTTTCTGCTAATGGATCATGGCCGTTGACTGAGAACGAATGCCACGCTCCGGAATAATCGAAGGTAAAGTATTGGCCTGAACCACTGGTTCTAAAGGGCGTATCGGCCGCGTTGGGCTTTTCTTCACAGTGCCTTTTAATAAAGGTTCTGGTTTTAAACCACTTTGACCAATTTTAGCAGCTAAACCTTGTTGAATATCCGCTATGGTATAACCGGTTTTGATTTTCATCCGAACGTAAGGAATGCCTGCAGCTTCAAAAGCTCCGCTGACAAACCAGTCTGGCACAGCTTTGTGACCGGCTTTACTGTTGTTGTTCACCAGATCAACCACAGCAACAATGCTCATATCGGCCGGATCGCAGAGGACAAAATCCAGATACTTGGCATTCAGTTTGACCGAAGCTGCGATACGGGACTTGGCGTCAACATTGTTTTTTAATTCCAGAATATCGGCCATTTTCACTCTGTTCATTACTTTGTACTTTCCTTTCACCGCTTGTTCCAGCATGTTCAGGTAAGAACGTTCGACCTGAGTAAAAAGGCTGCTTTTCTTACTAAATGGAAAAGGATTGCCATGGCTCATAAAACGGCTGGCTAAAAAAGCTGCAACCACAACCAACACGGCTAATACTAAAATTAAAACTTCCATTAATGACCTCCGACAAACTTTTGACTCTGCAGCTCAAATTAAGGTGGCTGCATAGGGGGTAAAGCATAAGGTATGCCAACAAGTTAGATTAAATGCTCTAATTTGTATAAGTTTGCTGAATGTCTGGCATATAGCCTATTGATGGCTGAAATGATGGGGATCGAGCTGGGTTCGGCTTATAGTGAAACGAACTCCTATTGCTACAGACAAGGATCACCAGAATGACAAGCAGCAACACTGCAGGATTAGAGATCAAAGGCCGCCTGCCGGCTGAATTTCAAAGCATATTAACGCCGGAAGCCTGCCGTCTGGTCGTTGACCTGACACGTGAGTTCCGTGCCCCTTTAAAGCAATTACTGCAGCAACGTAGCGTCGAACAGGCGCGTTATGACGCTGGGGCTTTACCGGATTTTCGTGCTGACACTGCCGATATTCGTGCTGGCAACTGGACAGTAGCTGCTATTCCAGCAGACTTACAGGACAGAAGAGTGGAGATCACTGGTCCTGTGGATCGCAAAATGATCATTAATGCGTTAAATGCTGATGTAAAAGTCTTTATGGCCGACTTTGAAGACTCACAAGCGCCAAGCTGGGATGGTGTGATCGAAGGTCAGATCAACTTACGTGATGCCAATTTAGGCACCATCAGCTACAGCGACCCACAGTCTGGTAAGCAATATGCGCTGCGGGACAAACAGGCGTTATTGATAGCCCGTGTTCGTGGTTTGCATCTGTGGGAAAAACATTTAGAAGTCGATGGCGAAGCAGTACCAGGTTCATTGGTTGATTTTGCTTTGTACTTTTTCCATAACTACCAAACCCGTTTAGCTAATGGTTCAGGTGTTTATTATTACCTGCCGAAGCTACAGAGCTATAAAGAAGCAGCCTGGTGGGATGCGGTATTCCGTTTTACTCAAACTAAATTTAATCAGGCTGTCGGCACTATCCGCGCTACTGTACTGATTGAAACCTTGCCAGCTGTGTTTGAAATGGACGAAATTCTGCATGCGTTGCGTGAGCATATAGTGGCGTTGAACTGTGGTCGTTGGGATTATATTTTCAGTTATATCAAAACCTTAAAGAATCATGCTGACCGCGTCCTACCAGACCGTCAAGTGGTGACTATGGACCAGCCGTTTTTATCTGCCTATTCAAAACTGCTTATTAAAACCTGCCATAAACGTGGCGCTTTGGCGATGGGAGGGATGGCAGCTTTTATTCCGGCAAAAGATCCTGTTGCGAACCAGGCTATTTTAACCAAAGTAACGGCGGATAAAGAGCGCGAGGCCAGCAATGGCCACGACGGCACATGGGTAGCGCATCCTGGTTTAGCTGCAACAGCTAATGAGGTCTTTAATAAATACCTGACGGATGGCAAAACCAATCAGCTGCATATCAGCCGCTCTGAAGATGCGCCTGTCACTGCCGCCGATTTATTGGCACCAAGCAGCGGTGATCGCACCGAAGCTGGGATGCGCATCAATATCCGCGTGGCTTTGCAGTACATAGCGGCTTGGATCAGTGGTAAAGGTTGTGTGCCTATTTATGGCCTGATGGAAGATGCGGCGACAGCGGAAATTTGTCGCACTTCTATTTGGCAGTGGATTAAACACGGCAAAACCTTAAGCAATGGCCAGTTGGTGACTAAAGAGCTGTTTGCGCAAATGCTACAGCAGGAAGCCGCTGTGGTGCGCGAAGAAGTAGGGGAAGAGTTGTGGCAACAACAGCAGTTTGAGCGAGCCCAGGCACTGCTGTTGCAAATTACCACAGCCGATCAATTGGTCGATTTCCTGACCTTACCAGCTTATGAGCTGTTAACTGCTTAATTGATTAATTCGGGTCAGAGTAAAATTAAACCTGGCGGTTTAATTTTACTCTGACCCGAATTAAAGATGCAGCTCGTCTGCTACTTCGGTGATTAAGCGTCGCAGCCAGATATGACTGGCATCTTGATGTAATAACGGACTCCAGATCATTTTCAGCTCGATAGACGGAATTGGAAAGGGCGGATCCAATACTTTCATCGTTGCATCATTCTGATATAAAAGCGCAGCCCGCAGCGGCAAAGTCGCAATCAAATCTGTTTCGACCGCTAAATGCATAGCTACATGATAGTTACGGGTAAAGACGCTGATGGTGCGCTGTTTGCCGAACTTTGCTAAGGCTTCATCCACCCAACCGAGTTTTTGCACATCGGCCGGATCCATACCCACACCTACACCAAACCCAGTTTTACTGACCCAGATATGCTGGGCTTTTAGGTAAGTGTCCAAATTAAAGTTGCCAAGGATAGGATTTAAGCTATTGACCAGACAGGCAAAACTATCACGCCATATGGTTTTCTGGTGGAAAGATTGCGGCAGCTGATCAAAACGGTTAATCGCCATATCCACTTTGCCGTTTTCAACATCATGAAAGGTCACGTCTGACGGCGTCATAATATCCAGCGAGGTGCCTGGCGCCTGAGCCCGCAGCTTTTTCAGCAAAGCCGGAATAAGAGTGGAAGCCGCATAATCACTGGCCATAATACGAAACACTCTGTGACTATGCTCTGGCTCAAAATCTTTGTTCGGCTGTAAGGTTTCTTCCAGGGTGAGCAAAATGCCCCGTACCACAGGCGCTAATTCCTTGGCTCGTTCTGTTGGCACCATACCGTCAGAAGTGCGAACCAGAATAGGGTCGTTCAGTAAATCTCGCAGCCGTTTTAAGCCATTACTCATAGCTGGCTGGGTTATATTGAGCTGGTTGGCGGCACGGGTGACGTTTTTTTCCCGTAACAACACATCCAGATACACCAACAAATTCAGGTCGATTTTACTGATATTCATCTGCTTCCACTTCTTATGGCTAATGAGGTGCCGATTAAGCGCTGATTTAGGGCTTTCTATATTCACACAATGAATGATGAGAATCAAAAAAATCAGCTACATGAATCCTTATTTTGAAACCTATAGTGAATGTCAACAGAGGCACTTACCAAATGCCGGACAAACAAACCGCAACATTAGACTATAAGACGAGGATGCATTATGTCAGCTTATCAACAGATCATTAAGCAACTGGAACAAAGCTGCAAAGCGCAAGGAACGGGTTGGGCCGCTATTAATGCTGAGTCTGCAGCCCGTATGCAGTTACAAAACCGTTTTAAAACAGGTTTGGAGATTGCGCAGTACACAGCCGACATTATGCGTGCAGATATGGCTGCTTATGACGCCGACAGTGCTCAGTACACTCAGTCTTTAGGCTGCTGGCATGGCTTTATCGGCCAACAAAAACTGATCGCTATCAAGAAACATTTTGGCTGCACTAAACGAAAATACCTGTATTTGTCCGGTTGGATGATTGCAGCACTACGTTCAGAGTTTGGTCCTCAGCCTGATCAATCGATGCATGAAAAAACTGCAGTGCCTGCGTTAATTGAAGAGTTATACACCTTCTTAAAGCAAGCCGATGCGCGTGAATTAGGTGGATTATTCCGTGAGCTGGACGATGCGCGTGAGAAAGACGATCAAGCCAAGGCCGCCGAAGTGCTGAATAAAATCGACCACTTCGAAACTCATGTAGTGCCTATTATTGCCGACATCGATGCAGGTTTTGGTAATGCTGAAGCCACGTACTTACTGGCGAAAAAGATGATCGAAGCCGGTGCCTGCGCCATTCAGATTGAAAACCAGGTGTCGGACGAAAAACAATGTGGTCATCAGGACGGCAAAGTCACAGTGCCACATGCTGATTTCCTGGCAAAAATTAATGCGGTGCGTTACGCCTTTTTAGAATTAGGCATCGAAAACGGCATTATCGTGGCCCGTACTGATTCCTTAGGTGCTGGTTTGACTAAACAAATTGCTGTTACCAACGAAGCTGGTGATTTAGGCGATTTATACAATAGCTTTTTAGATGGTGATTACATTCAAAGCGCCTCTGATATTCAAAACGGCGATGTGGTGGTCAAAGCCAACGGCAAGTTGTTAAAACCAAAACGCCTGCAAAGTGGCTTGTTCCAGTTTAAACAAGGCAGTGGTGTTGATCGTGTAGTGCTGGACTGCATTACCTCTTTGCAACACGGTGCGGATTTACTGTGGATTGAAACCGAAAAACCTCATGTCGGCCAAATCGCTGAAATGGTCAATCGTATTCGTGAAGTAGTACCTAATGCCAAGCTGGTGTACAACAACAGCCCATCTTTCAACTGGACGCTGAATTTCCGTCAGCAGGTATTTGATGCGTGGAAAACAGCGGGTAAAGATGTATCTGCTTATGACAGAGCCAAACTGATGAGTGCGGATTACGATACAACAGAACTGGCGCTGGAAGCCGACAACCGTATCCGTACTTTCCAGGCCGATGGTGCGCGTGAAGCTGGTATTTTCCACCACCTGATCACTTTGCCTACTTACCATACTGCTGCGTTGTCGACCGACAATCTTGCGAAAGAGTACTTTGGTGCTGCAGGTATGTTGGGTTATGTCGCTGGTGTGCAACGCAAAGAAATTCGCCAGGGCATCGCCTGTGTTAAACACCAGAATATGTCTGGCTCTGACATTGGTGATGATCATAAAGAGTACTTCTCTGGAGAAGCTGCGCTGAAGGCTTCAGGGAAAGACAACACCATGAATCAGTTCTCCTAACTCTGATTTATGGCCGACTATACCCAAAGTACTGACAGGCTAAGGGTATATTCCCTTCGAAATTGTTGATTTACGTGGTCGGGTCATACTGACGTTGGCAGTCGCAAGGCTGCCTTTTTTGATCATAGATTGGCGTATCGCACAGATAAAAAAGCCGCTTCATCAAGCTAAGCGGCTTTTTGCATCGACTTCAAATGATTACAAGGACTGTAAGAAAGTTTTCACTGCAGTACGTTGTTCAACAGTTAGGTTTTCATACAGGCTGCGGCTTTGAGTGGCTTCGCCGCCGTGCCATAAAATGGCTTCGTCCAGAGTACGGGCGCGGCCATCGTGCAGGTAACGCACTTTATCCTCGCCACCCTGCACATACTTCAGGCTACCTAAACCCCATAACGGCGCGGTACGCCACATAGAACCAGAGGCTTTGCCTTGTGGCAGGTTGTCCGCTAAACCAGCGCCCATATCGTGCAGTAATAAATCGCTGTACGGTTGGATTTTCTGATTACGCAGCTCGGCCAATGGGTGAGTTTTGCCTGTGGTGAAGCTGGCGGTGTGACAAGCCACACACTGACTTTGTACAAACAGCTGTTTACCTTGTGCGATCAGCTCTGGGTTTATGTCATGCTCAGGCGATATGCGGCTACCATCAGGGAAACCACTGCGTAAACTACGTTGTGCCGGTACACCTAATAAACCCAGATATTGAGTTAAATGTTGTAACTCGCCTTCAGAGATATGAGTAGTGCCTGACGGTTGCTGACAATCGGCAGCGCCTTTTTGACAAGAACGTTGTGGATACACAGGTGAAGTCACGCCTATATCCTGAACTAAAGCCTCAGCCGCCTGATGACGGGCACTGACTTTATTCGCTTTCCAGCCAAAACGGCCCAGCTGAGTTGCACCTGTTTCCGGGTTTTGCACCCAATGCGCTACACCTTTTACGCCGTCGCCGTTAGCGTCATTGATGTCGACATTGGCCAGAATTGCCTGCTCAGGAATAGCTTCTAACAAGCCCATACCTATGACTTGTGGTGCCTGGCGTACTGAATACAGCTCTGGTACCGGGCCTTTGAACTCGTACAGAGGTTTTTGCAGTTCTACCGCAGTACCATCAGCCAGTGTTTTCACTTCAGTCTGATAAGAGGCGACTGACACTGAATAATCATCGGCATTGGCTGCGCGGGCTTTGGCTTGAATAGTTAAACCGTACAGTGGGTCTGCCACTACTTTGTCATCCGCCAGCATACCGGTAAATACGGAGTAGGTGTCCAGTTTAGCGCCAGCTTTTAATGCCAGACTACGGCCATTGTTCTGGTGACAACCAATACAACGTTCGTTGTTATAACGAGGACCTAACTGGTTCTGATGTTCAGCAAATACCGGGTTTTGCGTGGGGGATTCTGAGTGAATACCTGAGGCAAAAGAGGTATGGAATAAACGCCGACCTTTAGAGAATCTTAAGCTGTTGCCTATACCAATATTATTGGCCATTTGCTGGAACATACGGAAAGGTTCTTCCGAGTAGTTGTAGGACACACTGGTTTCGCCGCCAAGCAGTGTATGGTTTGGCAGAGGTTCTGAATCCAGGTTTGGCGCTATACCGTACCAGGGTCTCATACCTACACCAACAATATACAGCTGTTCAAAGGAGTAATAACGCTCACCACCACCGTCAATCACTGGTGTTAATAAACGTGGAGCTGGTGCCAGTTCAATTTTGTCACCAATTTTCAACGGGCTATGAGGGCTGGTACGCCAGTTTGAATTAAAGCTCATCATGCATTCACGTTTACCTGAATGACATAGAGGTTGACCCCCTTCATTCGGGTTATTAAAGCCATAGTTCAACGACCAACCAAAATCTTTTACATTAGGGTTTTCGATATTACGGAATAAGCTGAAGGTAGTACCGCGGAAGCTGCCTTCATTGACATGCAACCAGACTTCGATGCTGTTACCACCAGCTGGAATAGTGTCCCGTATTTCTAAACCAAAAGTACGGTTCTGGAAATAAAAAGGTGGGAAGGTCAGGTAACGACCTGGTCCGGTATCTGGCGCATCCCAGGCTTCACCGCGTTCACGGGCATGACGCTCGGTTGGGCGTGCACCCATTAAGGTCACTAGCGTACCGTCTGCTTCTTTGTACTGAATTTGCTCAACCACTTTCGTATTTTCAGGGAAAAGTGGCAATGCGCCTTCAGGTAAAGGTACTGGGTCCGGGCCAGGCTCTGTCGGGTCTGTAGGATCAGTTGGGTCTGTAGGCTCAGTGGGCGGCACTTCACCGGTTTGACCAAATACTTCCAGTTCCCGAATAGAATAACCCCAGGCATTACCTGAACTTGGAGTTAAAGCATTGATGCGGATATAGCGGTAATCACCTGTTAAATCCCATCTGTCTGTTCTGTTGCCAAACTCATCAATAAAAGGGCTGACTAAGGTGGTCCAGCTGCTGTTATCCAGCGAACCTTGCACTTCGTAACCCGCAGCGTTGGCCGCTTCCCAGTGAATCGCCACTTGCTCTACTTTACTGACTGAACCTAAATCGACCGACATCCATGAAGGAGATTCCT
>Ga0180008_1002147_pt1 | contig 10979 bp, 9 predicted proteins | sample MM_PW_MetaG_FD_121121 | JGI IMG/M metagenome (GOLD analysis project Ga0180008, IMG submission 121121) | Groundwater microbial communities from the Aspo Hard Rock Laboratory (HRL) deep subsurface site, Sweden - MM_PW_MetaG | ecosystem: Environmental > Aquatic > Deep subsurface > Groundwater... | reverse complement strand
GTGTGAAACGTAATATTTTACGCATGTTGGCAGACCGCGGTTGTCGTTTAACTGTAGTTCCGGCTCAAACTTCTGCTGAAGAAGTATTAGCACTGAACCCTGACGGTATTTTCTTATCCAATGGTCCTGGTGATCCGGCTCCTTGCGATTACGCCATTAAAGCCATCGAAACTTTCCTGACCACTGATATTCCTGTGTTTGGTATTTGTTTAGGTCACCAGTTACTGGCGTTAGCCAGCGGTGCCAAAACGATCAAAATGACAGTGGGTCACCATGGTGGTAACCATCCGGTGAAAAATCTGGATACAAACAAGGTGTTAATCACAGCACAGAACCACGGTTTTGCTGTGGAAGAAGCCACGTTACCTGCCAATTTACGTGCGACTCACAAGTCGTTGTTTGATGGTACTTTGCAGGGTATTCACCGCACCGACAAACCAGCGTTCAGCTTCCAGGGCCACCCTGAAGCCAGTCCTGGTCCACACGAAGCCAGTGAATTGTTTGACCACTTTATCGAATTGATGCAACAGCGTCAGGCTTAATTGGTAAGAATCAGAGAGACAGAGAATAGCTATGCCAAAACGTACCGATCTTAAAAGTATTCTTATCCTCGGCGCCGGTCCTATTGTGATTGGTCAGGCTTGTGAGTTCGATTATTCAGGTGCTCAAGCCTGTAAAGCATTAAAAGAAGAGGGTTACCGCGTCATTCTGGTGAACTCTAACCCTGCCACTATCATGACCGACCCGGAAATGGCCGATGCGACCTACATCGAACCTATTCACTGGCAAGTGGTTGAGAAAATCATTGAAAAAGAGCGTCCATGTGCGGTGTTACCTACTATGGGCGGTCAGACCGCATTAAACTGTGCGCTGGATTTAGAGCGTCATGGTGTGCTGGCAAAATACAATGTAGAAATGATTGGCGCTACAGCAGATGCCATCGACAAAGCAGAAGACCGTGGCCGTTTTGATAAAGCCATGCGCTCTATCGGTCTGTCTTGCCCACGTGCAGGTTTTGCTCACTCTATGGAAGAAGCGTACGGCGTGCTGGAAACTATTGGTTTCCCTTGCATCATCCGTCCATCTTTCACTATGGGTGGTTCTGGTGGTGGTATTGCTTACAACCGCGAAGAATTTGAAGAAATCTGTACCCGTGGTCTGGATTTATCGCCAACTAAAGAGTTGCTGATTGATGAATCGCTGATCGGCTGGAAAGAATATGAGATGGAAGTGGTTCGTGATAAAAACGACAACTGCATCATTGTGTGTTCTATCGAAAACTTCGACCCTATGGGTGTGCACACAGGTGACTCGATCACTGTAGCACCAGCTCAGACCTTAACGGATAAAGAATACCAAATCATGCGTAACGCCTCTTTGGCTGTACTGCGTGAAATTGGTGTGGAAACCGGTGGTTCAAACGTCCAGTTTGGTATCAATCCTGAAGATGGCCGCATGGTCATCATCGAGATGAACCCACGTGTATCGCGCTCTTCAGCTTTGGCCTCTAAAGCAACAGGTTTCCCTATTGCTAAAGTGGCGGCCAAGCTGGCTTGTGGTTACACCCTGGATGAACTGGCAAACGATATCACAGGCGGTAAAACACCTGCTTCGTTTGAGCCAAGCATCGACTACGTTGTAACCAAAGTGCCACGTTTTAACTTCGAAAAATTTGCTGGTGCTAATGACCGCTTAACCACTCAGATGAAGTCTGTCGGTGAAGTGATGGCGATTGGCCGTAACCAGCAAGAATCGCTGCAAAAAGCCTTACGTGGTCTGGAAATTGGTGTCTGTGGTTTAGACCCAATCATTGATATCCATGCACCTGAAGCCAAAGAAAAAATCATTCGTGAACTGCGTGAACCTGGTTCACACCGTATTTGGTACATAGCCGATGCATTCCGTATGGGCATGAGCATGGATGAAATCTATGCGCTGACCAAAATCGATCACTGGTTCCTGATTCAGATTGAAGATTTACTGAAAGAAGAAACTGCGGTAAAAGCTGCTGGTTTTGCCGGTTTAGATGAAAGCCGCTTAAAAGTATTAAAACGTAAAGGTTTTGCCGACCAACGTCTGGCTGACTTATTAGGTGTAGCAGAAAGCGAAGTGCGTAAAAAGCGTCACAGCTTTGGCCTGCACCCAGTGTATAAACGTGTGGATACCTGTGCTGCTGAATTTTCATCAGACACGGCCTACATGTACAGCACTTACGATGAAGAATGTGAAGCAGCACCAACCAATCGTGACAAGATCATGATTATTGGTGGTGGTCCAAACCGCATCGGTCAGGGTATTGAGTTTGACTACTGCTGTGTACATGCTGCTCTGGCATTACGTGAAGACGGTTACGAGACTATTATGGTCAACTGTAACCCTGAAACCGTATCAACGGACTACGACACTTCCGACCGTCTGTACTTCGAATCTATTACGCTGGAAGACGTACTGGAAATCGTGCTTAAAGAACAGCCTAAAGGCGTTATTGTTCAGTACGGCGGCCAGACCCCATTAAAATTAGCCCGTGCATTAGAAGCGAACGGAGTGCCAATTATTGGTACTTCACCAGATGCCATTGACCGTGCTGAAGACCGTGAGCGTTTCCAGCAGGCGGTAGAACGTTTAGGTTTAAAACAACCACAAAACGCCACAGTCACCAGTCTGGAAGAAGCTATTGCCAAAGCTCCGGCCATTGGTTACCCAATGGTAGTGCGCCCGTCTTATGTGTTAGGTGGTCGCGCTATGGAAATCGTTTATGACGATATCGACTTACGTCGTTATATGACCGAAGCGGTCAGTGTGTCGAACGATTCTCCTGTCCTGCTGGACCGTTTCCTTGATGACGCCATCGAAGTGGATATCGACGCTATTTGTGACGGCAAAGAAGTCATCATCGGCGGCATTATGGAACACATTGAACAAGCCGGTGTGCACTCAGGCGACTCAGCCTGTTCTTTACCACCACACAGCTTATCTGTTGATGTACAGGACAGAATGCGCGAGCAGGTGAAAAAGCTGGCACTGGAGCTGGGTGTGGTCGGTTTAATGAACACTCAGTTTGCTGTGAAAGATAACGAAATTTATCTGATTGAAGTGAACCCTCGTGCTGCCCGTACTGTGCCTTTTGTCTCAAAAGCTACAGGTATGGCAGTGGCTAAAGTAGGCGCCCGTTGTATGGCTGGCCAGTCTTTAGCATCGCAAGGTATTACCAAAGAGATTATTCCACCTTATTTCTCAGTGAAAGAAGTAGTGATCCCCTTTAACAAATTCCCTGGTGTGGATCCAATCCTCGGCCCTGAAATGCGCTCAACAGGTGAAGTGATGGGCGTGGGTGACACCTTCGCTGAAGCTTTTGCCAAAGCAGAGTTAGGTGCAGGCACTGTGATCCCTACAGGTGGTCGTGCTTTACTTTCAGTGCGTGACAGCGATAAAGTGCGCGTTGTTGAATTAGCCAGAACTATGGTTGAGCTGGGTTTCGAGCTGGATGCAACTGGTGGTACTGCCAAAGCTTTAGAAGCAGCAGGCATTGAATGCCGTACTGTCAGCAAAGTATTTGAAGGTCGCCCGCATATTCTGGACAGAATCAAAAACGGTGAATACAGCTATATTGTCAACACTACTGAAGGTCGTCAGGCGATTGAAGACTCTAAAGTGTTACGACGTGGCGCGCTGCAACATAAAGCCAACTACACCACAACGTTAAATGCAGCCTTTGCAACCTGTAAAGCTAACGCAGCAAACGCTTTCGCTACAGTTGCATCAGTGCAGGAACTACATAAGAGAGTATACGGATGAGTCAGATCCCTATGACGGTTGAAGGGGCTCAGCGCTTGCGTGATGAACTGCAAGAGCTGAAAACTGTGAAACGTCCGGCTATCGTTACAGCTATTGCTGAAGCGAGAGCCCATGGTGATTTAAAAGAGAATGCGGAATACCACGCAGCCCGCGAACAACAGGGGTTTTGTGAAGGCCGTATTCAGGATATTGAAGCCAAATTGTCCAATGCGCAGATCATCGATATCACTAAAATGCCAAATAACGGTAAAGTGATTTTTGGTGCCACTGTAACCATTCTGAACCTGGATACGGAAGAAGAAGTCACCTACCGTATTGTTGGGGATGATGAAGCGGATATTAAAACCTTCAGGATTTCGGTGAATTCACCTATAGCCCGCGGTTTAATTGGTAAAACAGAAGAAGACGTGGTCACCATCAATACCCCGGCTGGTATGGTGGAGTTTGAGATCACTCAGGTACAGTATTTATAAGCTGTATCAGCGTTAAAAAGGCGGCTTAGGCCGCCTTTTTACTCTAAACCGTTCAGAACACAGGAAGCAGAGCACAGATATGCAAAGAGGTCAGGCAAAAGCTTATCAGCTTCAACTGATGGACCAGGTGCTTTGGGTTCAGGTTTTTGGTGTGTCTAGCTTACTGGGTACTGAAGAGTACGTCCGGGATTTTCGCGCTTTGGTGACTCCTATAGTGGCGCAACCTTGGGCTGTGGTATTGGATATCAGACAGTGGCAAGCCAGTCCGGCGCAGTCGTTGGATTTGCTAAAGCAGAATTCTGTGTGGGCTTTTGCACACAATTTGCATCATGTGGAATTGTTGTTACCTGCAGATGAAATGCTCACCTGGCAGTATTTAAAAGCGACTGAAGTGGATAAACCAGCTTATTTGACCAAACATATTGCAGAGGATGAAGAGTCGGCCCGCTTGTTTTTGCAGGCCGCAGGTTACTTAAAAGGCGCTGATTAGCCTTTTGGAATATGTAACTTTTTCTCTTTGGCAGCGCGGTAGATCACCAGAATATGGCCAATCACCTGCACTTTTTGTGCTTTGGCTTCGCGCACTATAGCGTCCATGATTGCGACTTTTTCTTCGCGATCTATGCTTGGAACTTTTACTTTGATCAGTTCATGGTGCTCTAACGCCAAATCAATTTCGGCCATCACACCTTCAGTTAATCCGTTGCCACCCAGCAGAATGGTTGGCTTTAACTCGTGTGCTTTGGCTTTTAAAAACTGTTTTTGTTTATTACTAAGGTTCATATGTGTAGATTTTCCGTGTTGGAAAGCTTGAAATTACACTATTGTACCGCCATCTTGCTATGAAGACTATTTAAGAGTACTCAGATGACAAAGAAAAAACGTTCCGGCAGCTCGTCTCGCTGGTTACAGGAACACGTAAGCGACCCTTTTGTGCAAAAAGCGCAAAAATTAGGGTTAAGATCCCGGGCTGCATTTAAGCTGGATGAAATTCAGGATAAAGATAAACTGATCAAAACGGGCATGACGGTCGTAGATCTAGGGTCGGCACCTGGCAGTTGGTCGGCACGTGCTGCGGAATTAGTAGGTCAGGCAGGCTGTGTAGTGGCTTGTGATATTCTGCCGATGGACCCTTTAGCCGGTGTGGCCTTTTTACAGGGTGACTTTCGCGAAGAAGCAGTATTAAACGCCTTGTTAGAGCGTATCGGTGGCCGCAATGTCGATGTAGTATTGTCCGATATGGCGCCCAATATGAGCGGTAACAGCACAGTGGATCAGTCCAGAAGTATGTATCTGGTAGAACTGGCGCTGGAAATGTGTAACAACGTATTGAAGAAAAATGGCAGTTTTGTTGTCAAAGTATTTCATGGTGAAGGCTTCGAACCCTTTGTACAGCAGGTTCGCAGTGTATTCACTACGGTACGAATTCGTAAACCAGATTCGTCCCGGGCACGATCCAGTGAGACATATATCGTAGCGACAGGCTTTAAAGTCTAGTAAAGTAGCGGTAGGTTCATTTTATCGTAACCTTGTTTTCGTAATTATTTTCGTAACTGAGAGGTTCTCACCTTGAGTGACATGGCAAAAAATCTCATCGTATGGCTGGTTATCGCCGTTGTATTGATGTCGGTATTTAATAGTTTTGGTCCTGCTGACAAAACAGAGAAGCAAATGAGTTATACCCAGTTCCTGAAAGAAGCCAATCAGGGCCAGATCCGCGAGGTGAAGGAACAGAGTGGCGTCATTACTGGTGTAAAACGTTCAGGCGACCGTTTTGAAACAGTGATCCCAACTGGCTACGATCCAAAGCTGATTGATGACATGTACAAAAATGACATCACCTTCTCTGGTACTGCGCCTGAGAGTCCAAGCATGCTGGGTCAGATTTTTATCTCCTGGTTCCCAATGCTGCTGCTCATCGGTGTCTGGATTTTCTTTATGCGCCAGATGCAAGGCGGCGGTGGCAAAGGCGCTATGTCCTTTGGTAAGAGCCGTGCCCGTTTAATGGGTGAAGATCAAATCAAAACTACTTTTGCTGACGTTGCAGGTTGTGACGAAGCAAAAGAAGAAGTGACGGAGCTGGTGGATTATCTAAAAGATCCATCACGTTTCCAGAAGCTTGGCGGTAAAATTCCAAAAGGTATTTTAATGGTCGGCCCACCAGGTACAGGTAAAACCCTGTTAGCCAAGGCGATTGCCGGTGAAGCTAAAGTGCCGTTTTTTGCCATCTCAGGTTCTGACTTCGTTGAAATGTTTGTTGGTGTTGGTGCAAGCCGCGTGCGTGACATGTTTGAGCAAGCGAAAAAAGCCGCTCCTTGTATTATCTTTATCGACGAAATTGACGCCGTTGGCCGTCAGCGTGGTGCAGGTTTAGGTGGTGGTCACGACGAACGTGAACAAACCTTAAACCAGATGCTGGTAGAAATGGATGGTTTTGATGGTAACGAAGGCATCATCATTATCGCCGCAACCAACAGACCAGACGTTTTAGATGCTGCTTTATTAAGACCAGGCCGTTTCGACCGTCAGGTGGTGGTTGGTTTACCTGATGTACGTGGTCGTGAACAGATTCTTAAAGTGCATATGCGCAAAGTACCGTTAGGTGACGATGTCAAAGCCAGCGTCATTGCACGTGGTACTCCTGGATTCTCCGGTGCCGACTTAGCAAACCTGGTAAACGAAGCTGCATTGTTTGCTGCCCGTAGCAACAACCGTGTTGTTGGTATGGAAGAGTTTGAAAAAGCTAAAGATAAAATCATGATGGGTGCAGAGCGCCGTTCTATGGTGATGTCGGAAGCTGAAAAAGAGATGACGGCGTACCATGAAGCAGGACACGCTATTGTTGGTTGTCTGGTGCCAGAGCATGATCCTGTGCACAAAGTCACGATCATTCCTCGTGGCCGTGCTTTAGGCGTCACTTTCTTCTTACCCGAAGCCGATGCGATCAGCATCAGTCGTCGTAAACTGGAAAGTAAAATTTCAGTTGCTTACGGTGGTCGTTTGGCTGAAGAATTGATCTACGGTACTGACTCCGTATCAACAGGGGCTTCACAGGACATCAAATACGCTACGTCTATTGCGCGTAACATGGTGACTCAATGGGGGTTCTCGGACAAATTAGGTCCGTTGTTGTATGCCGAAGAAGAAGGCGAAGTATTCCTGGGCCGCAGTATGGGCAAAGCGAAGAATATGTCTGATGAAACGGCCAGTATTATCGATTCTGAGATAAAGGCTATTATTGACCGTAACTACAACAGAGCAAAAACCCTGATTGAAGAAAACATGGATATTTTGCATGCGATGAAAGAAGCGCTGATGTTGTATGAAACTATTGATTCCAGACAAATTGATGATCTGATGAATCGTCGCACTGTGCGTCAGCCAGAAAACTGGGAACCAAAGGACAAAAACAAAGGCTCCAACAGCGATGATACCAAGCCTGTTGATGCTGTTAGTCCGTCAGAGCCATCCACAGAAAACCCTCTGTAAGTTGTAAGTTCTGACCAATAAAACCCCGGGAATTCCCGGGGTTTTGCTATATGCAGGATGTACGGTATGTCGTAACTGTCGGGGTGATGTCGGTCTTTCTAAATGCCAAAAGTTTGGCATTTCGCCGACATCACGCCTCCGCCTCTGGTGGAGGCCGGATTCGTGTTACGACGATGTGCAGGATGAAGGAGTCTTTTTATGTTATTGCAATTACCCCGCAATCGTCAGCTAGACCTGTCTCGCCCTAAAGTGATGGGCATTTTAAATATCACGCCAGATTCGTTTTCTGATGGTGGCCGCTTTATTGGCAAAGACGCTGCTCTAGCCGAAGCCAGAGCCATGCTTGCTGCTGGCGCTGCTATTTTAGATATTGGTGGCGAATCGACCCGGCCAGGTGCAGAAGAAGTCTCAGTACAACAAGAGCTCGACAGAGTCTTGCCTGTGATTCAAGCCATCCGCTCTGAACTGGACTGCATTATTTCCATCGATACCTGCAAAGCACAGGTGATGAAAGAAGCTGTGTCTGCTGGTGCTGATATCATTAATGATATTAAAGCCTTATTAGACCCTGGTGCTGTTGCAGTGGCTGCAGCTGCGCATGTGCCTGTGTGTTTAATGCATATGCAAGGGCAACCCAGAACCATGCAGCACTCGCCTCTGTATCAGGATGTGGCTAAAGAGGTGTCTGACTTTTTGCAGCAAAGAGCAGAGGTTTGTATAGCCGCGGGCATCCCAAAAAGTCAGATTATCCTCGACCCTGGCTTTGGTTTTGGCAAAAGTTTGCAGCATAACTATCAGCTGTTAAGTCAGCTTTCAGACTTGCTGGGGTTAAATTACCCTTTGTTAGTTGGAATGTCGCGTAAATCTATGATTGGTCAGTTAGTAAAGGTTCCGCCAGAGGAACGTTTGGCAGGCAGTTTGGCCTGTGCCACAATAGCTGTTATGAAGGGTGCGCGTATTATTCGCGTGCATGATGTTAAAGAAACTATGCAGGCCGTGGCTGTAGCTTCAGCCACCTTATTTGGAGTAGAGCATGGCTAGGAAGTATTTCGGAACTGATGGTGTGCGTGGCAAAGTAGGTGAGTTTCCAATTACACCTGAATTTGCGATGAAGTTAGGTTGGGCCGCTGGTCGCGTGTTATCACAGCGTGGTACCAAAAAAGTATTGATTGGCAAAGACACCCGTATATCAGGTTATTTATTAGAAACTGCATTAGAAGCAGGTTTAGTGGCTGCTGGTGTGGACGTGCGCTTGTTAGGTCCTATGCCAACGCCCGCTGTGTCTTACCTGACCCGCACTTTCCGTGCTGAGGCCGGTATTGTCATCAGTGCGTCGCATAACCCTTATTATGATAACGGTATTAAGTTTTTCTCAGCCGACGGCACTAAGTTACCGGACGATGTGGAACTGGCTATCGAAGAAGCGATGGAACAGCCTATGGTTTGTGAATCCTCAGAAAAGCTTGGTAAAGCCATGCGTATTGATGATGCCGCTGGCCGTTATATCGAATTCTGTAAAAGCCATATGCCAAACCATTTATCCTTAAGTGGTTTAAAAGTGGTGCTGGATTGTGCTCATGGTGCAACTTATCACATAGCGCCTAACGTATTCCGTGAATTAGGTGCTGAAGTTCAGGCTATAGGCGTTAGTCCTAATGGCTTAAATATTAACGACCACTGCGGTGCTACTCATACAGACCTGTTACAAAAAACCGTCATAGAAACAGGTGCTGACTTAGGTATCGCTTACGATGGTGATGGTGACCGCGTAATGATGGTGGATCACACAGGCCGCGTTATTGATGGTGACGAAATAGTGTATATCATTGCCCGCAATGCACAGAAGCTGAATAAGCTACAGGGCGGAGTAGTGGGTACTCTGATGAGCAATATGGGTTTAGAGTTGGCCTTGGCCGAGTTAAATATCCCTTTTGCCCGCTCTAATGTGGGCGATCGTTATGTGGTTGAAATGCTGGCACAGAAAAACTGGCGTATTGGCGGTGAAAATTCAGGCCACGTACTGAATTTGGATCATGCCGGTACAGGGGACGGTATTATCGCTTCCATTCAGGTATTAACGGCCATGCTGGAAGCGAAGTTGTCGCTGGCTGATTTGGCGCAGGGCATGACAAAAATGCCACAAGTGCTGGTCAACGTGAAATTTGAAAAAGGCACTGCACCTTTAGAAAACTTACACGTCAAGAAAGTCATACAGCAAGTTGAACAGGATTTAAACGGCCAGGGCCGTGTTTTGATCAGAAAATCTGGTACTGAACCATTAATTCGTGTAATGGTAGAAGGAAGGATACAAGACGAAGTACAACAATATGCGCAAAAAATAGCCGATGCAGTGAAGATTGCCAGCTAAAAACCGCTAATTTAGTCGTCAAGTCTTGTTTGAACGGGTGAGGTTAGTTACTATCCCGCCCGTTTTAATTCAGAGGCAACAACATGAGACAACGTAAGCCGTTAGTGGTCGCTAACTGGAAAATGAATGGCAACTTCGATCTGGTTCAACAGATGTCAGATGCCTTGTCTGTGTTAAAACAACCTCTGCCTGATATTTTGATCTGCCCTCCGGTAATTTTTCTACCTCACTTTCCAAAACATCCTAATTATAAACTGGGTGCTCAGAATATGAGCGAACAGCTGGTGGGGGCCTTTACCGGCGAAATCTCTGCGGATATGCTACTTGGCGCTGGTGCTTCTTTTGTCATTATTGGTCATTCAGAACGTCGAGCTTTGTACGGTGAGCAGGATGCTGTGATCAGTCAGAAGATTAAAGTTGCAGTTGACGCGGGTCTGACTCCAATACTTTGTGTTGGTGAAACTCAGCAGCAAAGAGAAGAAGAAAAAACTTTGCAGGTTCTTGCACGGCAATTAGATGCGGTGTATGCTGCGCAGCCTCATTTACTGGCGCATTCTGTGGTAAGTTACGAACCGATTTGGGCCATAGGCACAGGTCAGACAGCAACACCGCAGCAAGCTCAGCAAGTGCATCAATTTATACGCCAACATCTGGCGCAATATGATGCGCAGGCGGCAGATGTGTTAAGAATTATTTATGGTGGCAGTGTCACTGCTGCTAATTGTGAAGCCCTGTTTGCAGAGGCGGACATAGACGGTGCCCTTATTGGTGGCGCCAGTTTGAAAGTGGCAGATTTTTCTGCGATTTGCACAATGGCAAAGGATTCATAATGTACGAATTGTTTATTGTATTGT
>Ga0180008_1002145_pt1 | contig 10983 bp, 11 predicted proteins | sample MM_PW_MetaG_FD_121121 | JGI IMG/M metagenome (GOLD analysis project Ga0180008, IMG submission 121121) | Groundwater microbial communities from the Aspo Hard Rock Laboratory (HRL) deep subsurface site, Sweden - MM_PW_MetaG | ecosystem: Environmental > Aquatic > Deep subsurface > Groundwater... | reverse complement strand
GATTAATAGAAAATATTAATTTAATCATATTTTTATAGAAAAGTCAAAAAGTGCTGCACTTTTGTTACTTTTTAGGCTTTGTTTGGATTGTGTATTGGTGGAGATGTGCGGGATCGAACCGCAGTCTTAAAACAGATCATATAAGCGTCTACATGCTTAGCAGAGTTGAATAATTTCACTTTATAACAGCTCAACTCCCCAGGCAATCATAAAGCTAAGATTTGGAATTTCTCTTTGAGTTTCAATCACCTTCTCAAAAATAATCTATCTAGTGTGAACCAACATTTATCTACATAGATAGAATCTGTAGTGTCAGTCTCCAAAAGACTCGAGCCCGAAGGCGAGTCAGTAAGTTGTTAAAACTTACGCAGCTTTTGCGTAAGCTGGAGCGTAATTTGTATTATTTGCGTCTAAAAAAAATGAACCGCGTAACGGCATGTTCAGGCCGACATGCAACTTATACTCACTGCTCTAATCGATGCCAAGTCATCCCCATAACTTAAAAATGAATTTTACAAAACAAATTATTAAAAGGATGTTAATTGTAATCAGATTGTCACTAAAATAGTAATTCAAAACTATTTTATCCATTCTTATATTTAAAAATAGTACAATATTATATAAAAATATATCGGAGTGAATAATGAGTAAAAAAGGTATTTTAATTATCGGAGCAGGTGGAGTTAGTCGAGTTGCAACTGTTAAGAGTGCAATGAACATAGACACTTTTGAAAAGATTACATTGGCATCAAGAACGATTTCAAAATGTGAATCAATAGCGGCTGATATTTTAAAAAATCAAAGGGTGCAAATCAATGTAGCTTCTGTTGATGCAGATAATGTGGATGAATTAGTAAAATTAATCCAAAAAGTTAATCCAAAGTTAGTATTAAATGTTGCATTACCATACCAAGATTTAACAATTATGGACGCTTGTACAAAATGTGGTGTTGATTATGTAGATACTGCAAACTATGAACATCCAGATGAAGCAAAGTTTGAATATAAAGAGCAATGGGCTAGAGATGGTCAATTTAAAGAAGCTGGAATCATGGGACTATTAGGTTCAGGTTTTGACCCAGGAGTTACTGGAGTATTTTGTGCATATGCTCAACAAAATTTATTTGATGAAATTCACACTATAGATATTATGGATTGTAATGCAGGAGATCATGGTTATAAATTTGCTACAAACTTTAACCCTGAAATAAATTTAAGAGAAGTATCTGCAAATGGTAGATATTGGGAAAATGGACAATGGATTGAAACAACACCACTTGAAATCAGAGTTGATCATGATTATCCAGAAGTTGGAGTAAAAGCTTCTTATCTTTTATACCATGAAGAGTTAGAATCATTAGTTAAAAACATCAAAGGTTTAAAAAGAATTAGATTCTTTATGACATTTGGAGATGCTTATATTCAACATATGAATTGTTTACAAAATGTTGGAATGTTAGGAATTGAGCCAGTTGAGCACAAAGGTATGATGATTACTCCGATTGAATTCTTAACTACATTATTACCAGATCCAGCAAGCCTTGGACCAAGAACTGTTGGTAAAACAAATATTGGATGTATCATTGAAGGTATCAAAGATGGGAAAGCAAAAAAAGTTTACATCTACAATATTTGTGACCACCAAGAGTGTTATAAAGAAACAGGAGCACAAGCTGTAAGTTATACTACAGGAGTTCCAGCAATGATTGGTTCTAAATTACTTTATAAAGGTATTTGGAAAAATAAAGGTGTATTTAACATAGAAGAGTTCGATGCAAAACCATTTATGGATGAGTTAATGACTCAAGGTCTTCCTTGGAAAATCCTAGAGTTGAATTAATTCTTTTTTCCATACTCTGCGTTGAAGATTAAATTTTTTAATTCATATTTTGTTAAAGGTCAAATCGTTGGCTCTTTAGAATTTCTCAAAGAGAGTGCAAGCACAAGGCTTCTTTAAAGGTGGCTTTGCCATCTTGCTAAAAGAAGTTATTAATGAAAAGGTTCCCTTGAAAATGGAACATTTTAAAAGGAATTATTATGAAAAAATATATTTGTACAGCATGTGATTATATTTATGACCCAGCAATAGGTGATCCTGATTCAGGGATTGAACCAGGAACTGCATTTGAAGATTTACCAGAAGATTGGGAATGTCCAGATTGTGGTGTAAGTAAAGAGGATTTTGAGCCACTTGAAGACAAATAATTTAATAGTAGATAGTTTTGACAAACTACCAAGTCCAAGTTATGTATGTGAAGAGAAACTTTTAGAAAAAAATTTAATACTTCTAAAAAGAATTCAAGATGAAGCAGATGTAAGTATTCTTTTAGCACTAAAAGGTTTTGCTCTTTGGTCAACTTTTGATTTATGTAAAAAATATCTAAAAGGATGTTGTGCATCAGGTCTTCATGAAGCAATTTTAGCAAAAGAAGAGTTTGGAGGAGAAGTTCATACTTATTCTGCTGCTTTTAAAGATGATGAAATTGATGAGATTATCTCAATATCAAATCACGTTGTTTTTAACTCTTTTAATCAATTAAAAAGATATAAAGATAAAGCTTTTGGAAAAACATCGTTAGGGATTAGATTAAATCCTGAATACTCATCTGTTGAAGTAGATTTATATAATCCTTGCGCACCATTTTCAAGAATGGGAACAACAAAAGCAAATTTTGATGAGTTACAATTAGAGTTTTTAGATGGTTTCCATTTTCATGCACTTTGTGAACAAAATGTTGATGCTTTAGAGGGTGCATTAGCTGCTTTTGAAGATAAATTTTCTCAATATTTTGATAAATTAAAATGGGTAAATTTTGGTGGTGGTCATCATATTACAAGAGCTGATTATGATGTTGAGGGGCTAATTAAACTTTTAAAAGATTTTAGATCAAGATATCCACATCTAAAAGTTTATTTAGAACCAGGTGAAGCTATTGGTTGGCAAACTGGTTACTTGGTTGGAACTGTTCTTGATGTAATTAATAATGGTATGAATTTAGCCATTTTAGACACATCAGCAGAAGCTCATATGCCTGATACTCTTGCAATGCCATATCGTGCAATGGTGAGAAATTCGGGCCTTGCAGGTGAAAAAGAACATACTTATAGACTAGGTGGGAATACTTGTTTAGCTGGTGATATTATGGGAGATTACTCTTTTGATAAGCCTTTAAAAGTGGGAGATAAAATCATTTTTGAAGACATGATTCATTATACAATGGTAAAAACTACAACATTTAATGGGATTAAATTGCCATCAATTGTTATAAAACATAATGAAAAATGTTACCAAATTGTAAAAAACTTTGGCTATAATGACTATAAAGTAAGACTTTCATAGGAGAATAGATGGGGCAAGAGAGAAAGATTATTGATAATGAATTTTCAGATATGGAAGTTATAGATACAGAAAAATCAGTAAAGCATGACTATAAAGACAAAACTAGACAAAGAGAAGAGTTAGAAGAAAAAGAAGAAGATGGTAAAAAAAAGGTTCAGATCTGGGTTAGAAAAGAGACCTTAGATTATGAAAGAGAACTGACTAAACTTCAAATTGAACTTTTAAAATTACAAAATTATGTAAAAGATAATGGCTTAAAAGTACTTATGTTATTTGAGGGTAGGGATGCTGCTGGAAAGGGTGGGACTATCAAGAGAATTACAGAACACCTAAATCCAAGGGGTGCTAGAGTTGTAGCTTTAGAAAAACCAAGTGATATTGAAAAAACACAATGGTATTTTCAAAGATATACTCAATATCTTCCAAGTGCTGGTGAAATAGTTTTATTTGACAGATCTTGGTACAACAGAGCAGGTGTTGAACCTGTTATGGGATTTTGTACAACAGAAGAGCATCATGAATTTTTAAGAGAAGTTCCAGAATTTGAGAAAATGTTAGTTAAATCTGACATAATTTTATTAAAATACTATTTTTCAGTATCAAAAAAAGAGCAAGCAAAAAGATTTAAAAAAAGAGAAATAGATCCTTTAAAACAGTATAAACTTTCTCCTGTAGATAAAGAATCTCAAAATCTTTGGGATAAATATACAATTGCTAAATTTTCAATGTTAATGGCTTCAAACACAGACATCGCCCCATGGACTGTAATTAAAAGTGATAATAAGAAAAAAGCTAGATTAAATTGTATTAAACATATTTTATCAAATGTAAATTATACTCATAAAACTGATGATAATTTATTTGAAATAGATGATGAAATATTAACTACAGGTACACAAGAAATAGAAAACATGGAACAAGATAATAAATTTGCGAGGCTGTCTTAATGAATTTAAGTGATTTTGAAATAACTACTTATAGTGGATTATATCTTTCAAGAGATGCTCATCCTAAGTTTGGTAAAAAATATATTGCTAGATTTCAGCATGATAAAAAAAGATATGTAAAAGTTTTGGGTTATACAAGTAGAGATAAATTATCTGATAAAAGTGCATCTGATTTAATGCAGAAGTTTAAAGATTCAATAGTTGCAAAAACAGAAAATAAAATAATAATACAGGAAAAGAAGTTGCCAGTGAAAGATAATGAAGATTTAATAAAACTAAAAGAAGAAAATGATTTTTTTAAATCAATTTTAGGTAATTACCAAAAATTAAAACCTGAAGTTTTAGCAGAAGGTATTCAAAAAATTCATGATTTAGATGCTTTAAAAAAATATCAAATTGAGCTTATAAAACTTCAAAATTTTCTAGAAAAAGAGAATAAAAGAATGATTATTCTTTTTGAAGGAAGAGATGCCTCTGGAAAAGGTGGAGCTATTAGAAGAATTACTAGATATATGAATAATAAACATTACAGAATAGTTGCTCTTGGTAAACCTGATGATACACAAAGAAACCAATGGTTTTTACAAAGATATATTGAGCATTTCCCAACAGGTGGAGAGATAGTTTTATTTGATAGATCTTGGTACAATAGAGCAATGGTTGAACCTATTTTTGGGTTTTGTACTCCTGAAGAACATGAAATTTTTATGGAAGATGTTGTGAATTTTGAGCAAGATTTAGTAAGACAAGGAATGGTTTTAATTAAACTTTATTTCTCTGTTTCTAAAGAAGAGCAAAAAAGAAGATTTGATAGAAGAATCGAAGATCCATTAAGACAATGGAAGTTTTCAGAAGTTGATATGCAAGCTCAAGATTTATGGGATGAATTCTCTGAGAAAAAATATGAAATGCTTAGACGTACTACTTCAAGAAGTGCACCTTGGCATATTGTAAGAAGTGATGATAAGCATAAAGCTAGACTTGAAGCTATGAAGATTATTTTAAATTCTGTTGATTATGATGGAAGAAATTATTCTTTAGATTTTGAACCAAATGAAGAGATAAATATCTCTGTTCAAAAAGAGCTTTTACAAATGAGAAAATCAAAAGATTATTAATCCATTTGATTTTACCATGGATTTGAAATGGAGTTCTCATTTGAGGATTCCATTTTTTTTAGCAAAGAATTTGTTTTTTGGTTTTCTATTTCTTTCATCCATTTCTCTTCTTCATAATTAGACATCTCTTGATTTTGTTCTTCTTCTTGATTTTCATTTTGGTTTTTATTTTCTTGATTTTGTGAATCTTTATTTTTATTATTTTCTTTCTTCTCTTGATTATCTTTATTTTTTTCTTGTTCTTTATTTTCATCTTTTTTATTATCTTGATTCTGTTTTGAATCATCATTATTTTGTTGTTCTTGATTTTTATTTTCTTTGTTTTTCTTATCATCTAAAGCTTTTTTTAGTAGTTCTAAGTTTTCTTTTGTTTCTTTATCATTTTTTAACTTTAATGCATTTTCATAATTTGTTATGGCATTTTGAAAATCATTTTTTTTAGCATAAGAGTTTCCTAAGTTGTGTAATCTTTTGAACTCTAACTCATTATTAGAACTTTTTATATTTTCATATAAATCAATTGCTTTATCAAAATCATTAGATTTATAAAAAGAGTTTGCAAGATTATAATCTCTATACTCATCTGAATCTAGTTTGGAAAACTCTTTTGATGCTTTATCATACTCTTGTGTTTCATAAGCTTGTGTTGCTTCTTTTATAGTATTAAAGTCAAAAAGAGAAGAGGCATTTAGATTTGTATTAATTAGTGAAAATAAGCAGATTAAAGCTATTGAAGATAATTTGTTTTTAGTAAAAGTTGGCAATGAAGAAAAAGCAATCAAAAGTAAAAAAATCCCAATAGCTAAAGGATAATAAAATAATTCGGTATAGGTTTTATATTTTTTATCATCAAATATCTCTTTTTGTGATTTTAAATTTATATCATTTAATATTTGATTTATATCATCATTATTTAGTGAATAGTTTATATATCCACCATTTGTTTTTAAACTTAACTCTTTTATATTTTCATTTAGTTTTACATTTACAATATTACCTTTTGCATCAGTTAAAAAATTCCCATCTTCTTGTTTTATTACAGATCCTTGTGTCGTTCCTAAAGCTAGGGTATAAACACTTATATTATTTTCATTTGCAAATTTAATCTCATCTTTAAAATCACTGTTATCAGCACCATCTGTTAATAAAATCAGGTTTTTACTTTTATAATCTTTTAGAAGTTTTTGCGTTGTTTCAAGTGTTGAAAATATATTTGTTCCATTATCAAAGTTTATTCCGGTATTTAGGTTATTAATCAAAAGCTTTAAGGAAGCAAAATCTTGAGTTACAGCTGATAGTAAAAAAGCTGACTTAGCAAATAAAATAACACCAATTGCTTCTGTTTTTGAAGTATCAATAATATTTAATAATTTTCTTTTTGCAAACTCTAATCTATTTGGATAAATATCAATTGCATTCATTGACTTTGAAACATCAATAGCAATTACAACTGCATTTAGCTGTGATTTTACATCATTTATTTTTTCATTTGTAACAGGTCTTGCAAGGGCTATTATCATAAAAATTAAACTTAAAAATAGTGTAATATTTCTAGCTTTATTTGAAAAATATTGATTAGAAATACTTAATTTCTCCAAAGCATTTTTTGAGAAATAAGAACTTAACTTACTTTGTTTTGTAATTATCAAATACATCAGAATAAAACTTGGTATTAACATTAAAAAAAGTACCTGTAAATGGATAAAATACAATCAAAACTCCTTTAAAAGTAGTATTTTAGTAAAGACTTAGTAATTTTTAGATAAAATCATCGTTAAAATTATAACAATCGGAGTAAATTTAATGGAATTTAACGCAAACAGAGTTGATGGGGCAAATGCGGTTATCACTGCTACAATAACAAAAGAGACAATTGAAACTAACTTAGACAAAGTAGCAAAACAAGCTGCTAAAACTATGAATGTTCAAGGTTTTAGAAAAGGAAAAGTTCCTGTTGCTGTTGTTAAGCAAAGATATGCTGATAAATTAAGAGAAGATGCAGAAGCTGATGCATTAAGAACAGTTTTAAATAATGGTTTAAAAGAATTAACAATTCCTAATGAAGATTTAATTGGTGAGCCAAATATCTCTAAATTTGATAAAAAAGAAGATGGTTCAATTGATGTAGAAATCGCAGTTGCAACTAAACCTCAAATTGATTTAGGTGATTATAAATCTTTATTACCAGAAGTTGCTGAAAAAGAAATTGATGTAGCTGATATTGATGCAAGATTAGAAGAAATTTCTAAATCTTCTGCTCCTTTAGCAAAAATTGCAAGAAAAAGAGCTGCAAAAGATGGTGACCACGCTGTTATTGATTTTGAAGGTTTTGTTGATGGTGTTGCATTTGAAGGTGGAAAAGCTGAGCAATATCCATTATTAATTGGTTCAGGTTCATTTATCCCAGGATTTGAAGAACAAGTTATTGGTATGAAATATGAAGAGCAAAAAGATATCGTTGTAACTTTCCCTGAATCTTACCAAGCTAAAAACTTAGCAGGTAAAGAAGCTACTTTTAAAGTAACTTTACACGAAATTCAAGAAAAAGCAGCAGCTGAATTAAATGATGAATTTGCACAAAAAATGTTACCAAATGAAGAAAATGTAACAATTGATACTTTAAGAGAAAAAATTAAAGAGCAAATGAAAGCTGAAGCTATGGGTAAATATTACAGAGAAGAATTAAAACCTGAATATTTAGAAACATTAGTTAAGAGAATAGAATTTGCATTACCAAATTCTGTAGTTGATCAAGAGATTAACTATGCTTTAAATAATAAAGTAAGATCAATGACTGAAGATGAAATCAAAGCTTTACAAGAAGATGCTTCTAAAGTTGAAGAAATCAGAAATGAATTAAAAGAAGATGCAGTTAATTCTGTAAAAGCTACATTTATTATTGATGCTTTAGCAAAAGCTGAAAATGTTCAAGTAAGTGATCAAGAAGTTATGCAAGTTCTTTATTATGAAGCAATGCAAATGGGACAAAACCCACAAGAAGTTGTAAAACAATACCAAGAAGCTGGATACTTACCAGCTATTAAAATGTCTATGATTGAAGAGAAAGTTATCTCTAAATTATTAGATGAAAAATTAGGAAAATAATTATAGGAATGAATATGAGTTATATACCATATGTAGTTGAAAAAAGCGGTAGAGGAGAAAGAAGTTACGATATTTATTCAAGACTTCTAAAAGATAGAATTATTATGTTAAGTGGGGAAATAAATGATGCAGTAGCTTCTACTGTTGTTGCACAGCTACTTTTTCTTGAAGCTGAAGATCCAGATAAAGATATCTATTTATATGTCAACTCTCCAGGTGGAGTAATTACTAGTGGTATGTCAATTTATGATACTATGAATTATATCAAACCGGATGTTTGTACTATTTGTATAGGACAAGCTGCATCTATGGGAGCATTTTTATTATCAGCTGGAACAAAAGGTAAAAGATACTCTTTACCAAATTCTAGAATAATGATTCATCAACCATCAGGTGGAGCACAAGGTCAATCAACTGATATTCAAATTCAAGCGAAAGAAATTCAAAGAATGAAAGACAGTTTAAATGCAATTATTGCAGAGCAAACTGGTCAAGATGTTTCTACAATTGAAAAAGATACAGAAAGAGATAATTTCATGAGTGCAGATGAAGCTTGTGCCTATGGTCTAATTGACGAAGTTATCGCTAAACATAAATAAGAGAAATTATGATTAGAGAAGTTATAACTTATCCAAATAAATTACTTCGATTAAAATCAAAAGATGTTGAGCAGTTCGATAATGAACTGCACACTCTTTTAGATGACATGTATGAAACTATGATGGCACAAAGTGGTGTTGGATTAGCTGCAATTCAAGTTGCAATTCCACTAAATGTATTAATAATAAATTTACCAAATGAAGATGATATACAAGATAAAGTTGATTTAATAGAAGCTATTAATCCTATTATTACTCATAAAGATGGTACTCAAATTTTTACAGAAGGATGTCTTAGTGTTCCTGGTTTTAGTGAAGATGTTACAAGAGCTCAACATATAATTGTTGAATACTTTGATAGAAATGGCGAACAACAAACAATGGAATGTGAAGATTTTTTAGCAGTTGCATGGCAACATGAAATGGAACATCTTGCAGGTCATCTATTTATTGAAAACTTATCAATAATTAAAAGAAAGAAGTTTGAAAAAGAGTGGAAAAAGAAGTTAAAAGATAAAAAATAGTTTTATCTTTTATTTCTTATTTTATTCAAAACCTTTTTTAAATATATTAATTATCACAGAAAACATTATACTATTAGCTAAAATCCAAATTAACCAAAAGAATATCTTTTCAAACTTAGTAAAGAAAATCTCTTTAAATAGTAAAGGGCAAGATTTAACCGCTAAGTACAAATATACAATTGTTCCAATAATCATAGTATATTTATTTTGTGAAGCAAATAGAATTGTTATAAGTGATATAAATGGTATAAATACAGTTAAAGCAAAAAATTTACCATATACTTTTCTTTTTTTATCTCCATTAAAATATCCTATTGTATAACCGCAATTGGGACAAACGGTTCCTAGTCTTGATAATATTTCATGATTGCATTCAGGGCAATTTGTAAGTGTTGACATTTGTTAAAATTCCTAGATTTTTGAGGTATTATAGCAAGTGAAGTTAAAAAATAAGTTAGATGAAATTTAAGAAAATAAAGAAGAGTTTATTTCCCTTCTTCTTTATTCCATTGTTTATACAGTTCTACTGCTTCAGTAATTTCTTTTTGTGAAGCTTTTCTTCTACATGACATATAACCTTTTGCTCCATCACATGATTCAAATGGATAAACTGTAGCAAATACCCAATAATATCCACCACTTTTTGTAGCATTTTTTACATATCCTGTCCAAACTTGATCTTTTTGAACAGTTTCCCATAAAGATTTAAATGCCTTTTTAGGCATATCTTTATGTCTTACCATACTGTGAGGTTTTCCTATTAATTCTTCTAAAGTGTATTCTGCAATTTTACAAAAATCACTATTTGCAAAAAGGATATTTCCCTTTGCATCTGTTTCACTAACTAAAAATGCATAATCATCTAATACTGTTTCTTGTCCTGCTGCCATTAATTATCCTTTTTAGTTAAATTGTTTTGTTTTTGCATCTGCTACAAGCTCTTGAGCCATAATAGAAACTTCACTAGCAATTGTAGTGATTTGATTAGCTTCACTTGCATTCTCTTGAGTTACTCTATCAAGCATTGTTACTGTGTCATTTATTTGTTCAATTCCTGTCATTTGTTCTTTTGATCCTGAACTTACATCATGAATTAATTGAATAGTTTCTGAAATTTGTACATTAAGTGTTTGATAACCTTTTATCATTTCATCTGAAATATCTTTTCCAGAATTTGCCTTTGAATTTGCATCTTCAACTAATATTTTGATTTCTTTAGCAGCTTCAGCACTTCTACTTGCAAGGTTTCGCACTTCTGCAGCAACAACAGCAAATCCACGTCCAGCTTCTCCTGCAGTTGCAGCTTCTACAGCTGCATTTAAAGATAAGATATTTGTTTGAAAGGCAATT
>Ga0180008_1002144_pt1 | contig 10984 bp, 7 predicted proteins | sample MM_PW_MetaG_FD_121121 | JGI IMG/M metagenome (GOLD analysis project Ga0180008, IMG submission 121121) | Groundwater microbial communities from the Aspo Hard Rock Laboratory (HRL) deep subsurface site, Sweden - MM_PW_MetaG | ecosystem: Environmental > Aquatic > Deep subsurface > Groundwater... | reverse complement strand
GGCAGCAGCTAAACTTGCACTTAGTACCGGGACTATGGTGGCAGGAACTGTAAGTTGGGATAATGTCAATGCGACGACAACTGTTATTTATTCCGATGACATCACAGAAGCTACGCCAGATCATTATAATGGAAGAATAATGCTTTTTACTTCAGGGGTTTTAGTTGGTCAAGCAACAGACATTTCGGACTATGTGCTTGATACAGGAGAGGGAAAGTTTACCGTAACGGCATTAACTGAAGCTCCGGCTGATAACGTAACTTTTATAATTGTGTAATAAATGAATGGTTATCTATACCCAGCTATCATTAACAGCAACGCCTGGACATCGGTACGCATTTGTAGCGAAAGCAAGAGCAGTAGGGCCACATACAGGATTATTCACAACGCTATCGGTCTTAGCTCTGCCTGGTGCAATTTATTCATTTGTAGCGAAAATACTGGAAGTCCCAGTTCCTACATCTTATGCTGGTGCAGGCCCAGGTCGGAGAAAACGGGTCGATCCGTTTTACCAAGCCTATGCTGAACACCATGAAAGGCGTGAAGTCCAGCGCGCAGAGATCAAAGCAAAAATTTTATTGGAAGAAAAAGAGCTGATGGAAATCATACAAATAGTTTGCACAAGCGGGGTGCTGGATGAGTAAGCTAATTCAGTGTATAAAGGCCCACAAATTGTCATTGATCGAAAAAGATAATCTTATTGCCGCGGCAGAAATCTATCGCAAAGAAGGTAAGAGCGTTAAAGAAGCCAATGTTGAATCGGTCCGTGATATTATTGCAGATTTAGAATCTGAATGGGACGATATCATAAACCAGATTGAAATCAAACTTGGTGAGCCCGGGCGCGAACCCAGAGAGTGGAAGGGGATTAAGCCGAGAGTTGAGGGTGAAAGGAAGGTTAAACCCAAGAAGCGTGCGGCGAAGAAGAAAGTACCAGTTGTGGAGAAGACTGTACCTGAAAAGATAGAGCCCAAGGTGGAACCTAAAAAAGAAATTGTTACTGAAAAAGCCAAACCTATTGAACCTGCAAAGATAGAAACACCCATCCCAGAGCGTCGTATCAGAAAGTTCCCGAAACTCATAACCCCTGAACAAATAAAAGCTATGAAAGCTCTGGGGTATGATGATGATTACATTGTAATTACATCTCCCAGAGACGCTGCTTATATTATTGAAACAGGAAGAAAGCCAGGTGAGGTTGATGTCAGTAAGAGGATAAAAGGGAAGCCGATCGAATATAATGTATATCATGGTACTGCTAATTGGAAAGGTGAATTTTTAGGAAAACCTGGAATTAATACAGGGCAGGCAGATACAGTTTTTGGATTAATGTTTACTTCAGATCCAGTGTACGCAACAGATGCTATTAATTTTGGTGTAAGTGAGGAAGCTAAAAAAGGCCATGTCATAGCTGCAAAAGTAACTTTGAAAAACCCTTATATTATTCGTGCTCCAGATCTTGAAGGAGATATATTAACAGATATGTTGATGAGAGAAATTCCGGAAGGATTTATAAAAGAAAAAGATGTAGACAAGACAATTTATGGTAAATCATATTTAACACAGGTAGATGGAAAGTATTATAGCGGTTTAAAGGCAAGAGATCATTTAATTTCTCAAGGGTATGATGGAATTGTTGTAAATAATTATGCAGAAGGACAGCCGAGAGGAAAGAATCCTTATTGGGTTATTCCTTTTGATCAATCAAGATCAGTAAGCATAGCTTCTGTCAAAGAACATATTCCTATACAGGCACGAAAAGGAGATTTTTTTAGCGGAAAAGATATTAATCCTTATTTTGGAGAAGATGAAGCAAATATTTTCGGGAAGAAAGCGCCTGTAGAAAAAAAGATTTCAGTCAAAGAAAACCTTCTTATTAATCCACGCACAGATGGATTAGTATGGCTTGGAGATGTAAAGGGGAACAGTCTTGGGTCTTTTAAAACAGCTGAAGATGCTCAGGCATGGGCTATTGAAAATGGATATGGGATTGCTGCTGGGTCTCCATTAAAGGCCAAGCCTAAGATAACTAAAAAGCCAGTATTGGCCACAACCGAAAAGCCAGATCTATCATCTATCACCCTCGACGATCTTAAGTCCCTAAAATTTACTCATCGTGGTGCTGTTATCCAAAACAAGGACGGATCCTTCAGTGTATCCTTCCCCAATAACAGAGGTTTCTATGTTGAATCAATTAACCTTGTAGGCGATGAGTCTATTGCTATCAAAACTGCTTATGGACGCCCGGCAAAACTTGGAGAAAAAATCGTAGGTCATTATGAGCATAAAACCAGAACTATACGACTTATTAAAGGCAGAGGCGATAAATGGACTATTGCGCATGAATTTCAACATTTTCTAGAAGCATCAGGTTTATTGACCAAAGACGAGATTGATGCGCTCGAACGTCAAGCAGTACCATTCAATAAAGGTAAGTACCATGGCGAAGAAGGCAGAGCCCGGTGGGTAGCGCATGAGCTTGAAGCCCGTGAAAAACAGCGTGCGTCTATCATTGGTAAGATTATCCAGAAGATCCAGGATATTATCGACTCGTTTGTAAATCTGGCAACTCAAACCAGCCGGGGAGCGATTAGAGCAATTGAGAGTGGAAGGGCTGTAACCCGTGAAGTTGGAGGAATTGATTTAAAAACTACTGTGCCTGCATATGAAATAACTGCCCAAAGATGGTATTCTCAAATGGAACAATTCTTATCCGACAAGCTTCCGGGCAAAGGTACAGGTACATCCTTACTGACTACCGTTGACTCCTGGGCCAAGAAGGGCTTGATCAAACAGGAGGAGCTTGATTGGAGCGGATTGAAAGCATACTTAGCAACGCATGAGAATGTGACCAAGCAGGAGGTTTTGGATTATCTAAAGGAGAATAATGTAAGGGTGAAGGAGATTGAGAAGGGCGATAAAGAACGTATAAATGCTACTAAAAAAATTGACATAAAGTGGGTTGAAGGAACAGTAAGAAAAGGTTCGGTAGATAGTGGCTATAAAACCATTAAAAGGTGGACAGCTCCAGATCCTTTTGGAGGGACTGCAATATATGAGATTTATGAAAGATTGCGTCCTGAAGAAGATGGTGTAATGGCTCTTGATGGAACCACTGGCCCATCTTATAAATCTTACTTTGATGGTTCACCATATGGATTTTATAGCACACTTCAAAACGCTAAAGACTTTTTTTCGGAGGTTTATAATGATGAAAAAGGATGGCAGCGTTATGCTCCACCAGAAAAATCAGCCAAATTCTCAGCGCATCAGTTACCAGGTGGTAAAAATTACCGGGAACTACTGCTGACGATGCCACCTAAAGATGCAAAATCCAAAGAGCAGTACGAATTCTTTCCAAAAACAGGAAGCCAACTTTATCGCTCTGCCCATTGGGACGAACCCAACGTCCTCGCACACATCCGCTTTAACGAGCGCACCGGACCCAACGGGGAGAGGATTCTGTTTATTGAGGAAGTGCAGAGTGATTGGCACCAGAAGGGGAGGAAGGAAGGGTATAAATCAAATCGTGAGGCCGAACTACTGGCAAAGGAAAAATCCGGAAAATTAACAAAAGCAGAAGATCTTGAGCTTGAGCAAATTGCTCTTGATAGAAAAAACAAAATAGCTACTGTCCCCGACGCCCCCTTTAAAAAGACTTGGCCGCTTCTGGCAATCAAGCGCATGGTCCGCTACGCTGCTGAAAATGGGTACGATTCAATCGCGTGGACACCGGGGGAAGTTCAGGCTGAACGGTATGATTTGAGTAAGCAGATTGACGAAATCCGTTACATTAAACACAAAGATGGGACTGTATATCTTGGAATTTATAAGGGCGGTTCTGAAATCGGGCAAACTGCTGGCATCCCCGATTCTGTTCCAGAAAAAGACATTGAAAACTATGTCGGAAAAGAAGTCGCTCAAAAAATCATAGATGGCGCAGACAAAGGGAAGTTGTCCGGTCTCGACCTCAAAGTTGGCGGAGAGGGCATGAAAGGCTTCTACGACAAGATCCTCCCCGCCGAGGTAAACAGGTTTTTCAATAAGGCGGCCTGGGGGAATGCAAAGGTTGGAACAGTCAGTATCGATACAAAAGAATCTCCAATGATGGATACTTGGGATAATTATGTAACCGCTCAGGGATTTAATGTTGATGGCTTAACTGATGCGCATGAAGCACAACTTATAAAGGAATATGAGGCCCAGCTGAAGAAGAAAACCATAATACCTGTACATAACTTGCTCATCACCTCCGAGATGAAATCCAAAGCTCTGCGTGAGGGCATGCCACAGTTTGCCACTCAGGAAGAAAAAGCCAAGTACGAAGCCGACATCAAAACCGCAGGCACAGCCCTGTTTGCCACCCGCGCAGAATTCACTCCCTCTCAGCGCGCATTCTTGGAAAAACATAACCGGCTGCAGGCTGAAAACTTTAACCGCAACGCTATGCGCAATGCCAACTCTATCTCCGACTTAAACCGCATAGATTCCGCCAAAGCCGTATTGGTTAACGAGCACAGAAAGTTCATGAGATTTATCGTGGACAGATACCATCCAGTATTAAAGGTTCAGGAAAAGCTTGTAAATATGTCCGAGGCGATCGATCTGTATATGAAAGAATCCAATCGGTCCAAAGTAACATCTGCAAAACTCAAAGACGCCTGGGATGAAGACGTTACTCCCCTGTTGAAACGCATGGCTGCTAACAACGTCTCTCTTCCGGAAATTGAGGAGTATGCACATGCTCTACATGCTCGGGAAGCAAACACACATTTAAGGACTGCAAATAGCAAGCGTTTTTATGATCTAATTGTCGAAGCTCTTCCCAAAACTGAAAAGTCTGCCGTTATGCTTGAAAATACAGGTATCAAACACCCAGATGAATATGAACAAGCTTTAAGTGCTGCTATCAGTGAATATTCCCGCATTCCGGATATTAAAGAAATTGCAGCTCAGTGGGCCGAGTTTTCTGAAAGACCGTCCGGCATGACCGATAAAGAAGCCGCAGAAATCCTCAAAGCTTACAGGGACGATAAAAACATTGTTCGTATCGGTGCGGAGCTTTTGGCTATAAACCGCAAAACCCTTGACACCCTTTATGAATCCGGCGCCATCCCAGAAGAATCCTATGACAACATGCGTGCCAAATATAAATATTATGTTCCCCTATATCGTGAAGGTTATGAGGATGAGCCTCTGCACGGATCTGGGAAGGGATTGTCTCTCCTTGGCCGTCCGGTTAAAACACGCATGGGATCAATTCGAAACGTTATCAACATTCTTGCCAACAGCGTTTCAAATCTTGAGCGTGCCATAAATATAGCTGAAAAGACCGAGTCTGCTAAAGTGTTTTTGTCCTTGGTGCAAGCTAATCCTAACAGGGACATCTGGACTATTAAGTCGGAAAAAAAGACTCCTGTTTATGATGATTATGGCAATCTGAAGTTATACCCCGACCGTACCAATGTTACTACAAATCAAATACGGATTATGGCAGACGGCAAGCAATATCTGATTGAAGTAAGCAAGGCTGATAAAGACGCTATGCGCATGCTGAAGACCTTTAAAGCTGAAGACGCTCAGCATGGATTTGTAATACGTGGATTGTCAAAACTAAACCGCTTTTTGTCCATGGTAAATACCTCTTGGTCTCCGGAGTTTATTATCACAAATCTTCCACGTGACTTTCAGACCGCAATTATAAATGTAAGCGATACTGGCTTAAAGCCTCAAAATATGTTCAGTGGTACCTTGCAATCAATAAGAGCCATTTGGAACGTTGAAAGAGGTATACGCACTAAATCAGCTCAGGAAGCCATGTATGACAGGTTCCGAGCGGCCGGCGGGAAAATCGGCTGGTCCAACGCGCACAGCGATATAAAAGGTTTGGCAGATAACATTGAGCGTGATCTGAAAATATACTCAGGCAAAGCACCTGCACGCAAGACAATTCTATCGTGGATGAAGCTTATCGAGGATGCCAATACCTCAATAGAAAACGGGGTCCGCCTACACATATTCAAACTCGCTATCCAGGCCGGAATGACAGATGCCAAAGCTGCCAGTATTGCATCCGACATTACTGTTGATTTTACTAAAAAAGGTGCAGCCGGTCCAGCAATAAATGCATTTTACTTGTTTGCCAATGCGGGGATTCAAGGTACATACCGAATATTCAGGGCGGCAAAATCAAGCCCAAAAGTCCGTAAAATGCTTGGCGGAATAGTCATGGCAGGCTTCCTTTCCGGTTTGATGAACGTTGCTATTGGTGGTGACGATGAGGACGGCCAGGATTATTTTAACAAACTTATCGATAGTCAAGCTTTTCTGCTTGAACGAAACGCTGTATTCCTGTATCCTGGCGGAAAGGGCAAGCATGTAAAAATCCCTCTTCCATGGGGATATAACTTCATCTGGAATCTTGGCGTTGAAGCGTCCCGGGCGTTTACAAAAACTAAATACGATCCTCTCTCCGGTGCCGGCAGATTGATAAGCGTGTTTGCCAATGCCTTTAACCCGATTGCAGCTGGGTCTCTTGCACAGATGATCGCTCCGACTGTAATTGATCCTATCGCTCAAGTTGCTGAAAATAAGAACTGGTTTGGTGGTGATCTTATGCCCGGTGAAAATGTGTTTGAAAAAGTTCCCACGCCCGACTCGCAAAAATATTGGAAGTCTGTGCGTCCATGGTCAAAATGGATAACCGATCAAATGAATGATTTAACTGGCGGAAGCGCTGTCAGGCCCGGAGTGATAGATGTCTCTCCGGAAACCATTGACCTTCTTATAGACACAATCGGCGGGTCGGCACTAAGATTCTTCCAGGATTCGGTAAGCACCCCATACAAATATATCAGGGGTGAGCAAGTTGCTATCCATGAAATTCCTCTTGTGCGTAGAGTTGTAGGGGAAGTTTCAGAAGGTGTTGACGCTAAAATTTATTACAATAACAGCACACAAGTTTTTGTTGCCGAGGCTGAATTAAAAGCCTATAAAGGATCTGAATATTATGATATACTGCGTGAAAAACTCAGGCCGGAAATAAGGATCATAAGCTTTACAAAAGATATCGAGGGTAAGCTCAGTAAGCTCAGAAGAGAGCGTAATAAATACGAAGCAGCTGGAAATAAAGAGATTGCCGATAAAATAGACAGCAAAATTTTAAAATTTCAAAAGCTGTATAACAAGAAATTCAATGAGATAATGAAACAATAAAAACAGGAAAAGGAGATATTAAAATGATCAGGCAATCAATGGATGAATGGTTTTACACAGGAGCAAAAGCAACGTATGGTACGTTTGACGCAGCTGACGCTGCAGACGGTGGCAGTATAATTCTGCCTTACAAAACAGACCTGACGGATACAGCGCATGGGCTATTAACTGGAAGTTTGCTTTATATTCAGGCAACAGACAATTATAATGGTTTGAGAAAAATTGTCAGTTTACCTGACGTAAACTCGATGATTATTTATGCAAAATATGTTGCTGAAACTTTAGCGAACACGGACACATGGAAGACGATGTTCACTTATGATAGCTGGATTCAGGGGGAGCTTAGGGCCGGGCCGCCTTTTGAATTCCACGGGTTTGAAATTACTTTGGATGTGGCTTCTGCTACGTCTGAAAGTCTTGTCATTACAGTCGATGCAGTATTTGGATCTGCATTCGATATTGAACTTTATAGTAAGGACATGAACGGAATTCAGCATATAAGTTATATGTTTGACGAACCCCGCAAACTGTCCGGCGGCGATAAAATTAATGTAGCATGGGCAAACTCAAATTCCAGACTGTGGGGGATTAAATTATTCACCCGCAGACTTGTGTAGATTTTTGTATAATCAGTTTGCATAAGGAGACGAGAAGATGACAGAAATCATAGATGGAAACGTTTTAAATGATGTGGAAGACCTAATGGGGAAATGTGTGGCCACAGGCGCACAATTGACAACCGGTGGAACGATTGCAAATATATTTATAATAACCGGTGGCCCGATCCTAGTAGAAGCTCTTGTAGGTGAGTTCACGGCTGCGGTTTCGGCCAACGCCTGCACATTGCAACTCACCATGGATCCGACGGCCGGCGCGGATACCGCCATGTGTGCAACAGTTGACATAGTGAGTGCCGCAATTAATAGTTGGGTATACCTGGATGGCACGATTGCAAACCCAGCAATTATTGTGGTTCCGGCAACGGCACTTCCTTTGGGTATAGGCATGGACATTCCATTGATTCTACCACCCGGAACAATTGATATGACCTTGGGGAATAGCAATCCCACCACCGGCGCCATTACCTGGTACATGCGCTATAAGCCCTTAAAGCCAGGTGTGACTGTAACCGGCAAAGCATAATAAAAAGGCTCAGCTGAAATGACTGAAATTATAGACGGTGTACTACAACCCGTAAATGTAGGAGATAGATATGTTAAGGCCACCTGGTTTGCAACGGCTGCTTAATGAGCAGAAAAATTCTCGGTTGCGAAGTCCAATAATTACAAACCCGAAGTCACATCTGAGGCATATTAATTGGGTGGTGATACAGGCAAGAATATTTAGACGGTGGTTGTCTGGAAGCCAGCGCTTAAGACTATTATTGAAAAAGGAAGAAGTTATTTCCCGCAACAGGTTAACGCAAAGAGAAGGGTTTCTGTTTATTGTTTTATTACACGTATTGAGTTTGTATGTTATTATCGGGAGGATAATATGAGCAAGAGAATAGATTTAACAGGGAAAAAATTCGGAAGGCTTGTAGTCTTAAAGTATTACATGACAGATAAGAACAGGAACGCCCTATGGAAATGCCAGTGTGAATGTGGAAGCATTACTGCAGCGTCGTCAAGCAATCTAATTCAGAACCACACAAAATCTTGTGGATGTTATAAAACCGATATGACGAAAGAAAAGAATTCTACCCATGGGCTAAGTAAACATCTTCTTTTCCGTATATGGATTAAGATAAGGGAAAGATGTGGCCATACGAAAGGTGCCTCTGCCAGAAAATTAAAATATTATAAAAACCGTGGAATAGTTGTCTGTGAAGAATGGCTTGATTTCAAGAGTTTTTATAATTGGGCTATTGCGAATGGATGGAAAAAAGGACTCTGTATAGATAGAATTGATACCAATGGAAAATATAGCCCATCGAACTGTAGGTTTGTTACACAAAAAGAAAACACGCAAAACATGAGAACGTCTAAGTGGTGGGTAATACATGGAAAAGTATTTAACAGCCTGTCTGAAGCAGGTAATTTCTTTAATGTATGTAATCAGACTATTTTTAATATGTGCTTAAGAAGTGAACCCTTTTGTTATTCAGTCCAAAAATATGAGTAGATATTATGACTGAAATTATTAATGGCATACCGCAACCTGTAGATACGTCAAAAATATATGTTAAAGCAACGTACTTCGAGACAGTTGGCTCAGGCGTAACAAGTGGAATCATCACAAAGCCGGCCGGTAATAATCCGGAGGTAGAATTTATTATGAATGACTGGGGAGCGGATACTGATGGGCTCGTATCCACCATGTCTAATGGAAAACCTACCTTTAAAAGCCCTGTCGATTCTGGCGGGAACAATATTACGACAACCCTTAACATTTCTGGAGAGTATGTTCTTAGCGGTACTCCTTCTCCTGCTGGCGATCATGCAATTGTATATGTCTATAAATGCTATCTGAAGAATTTTAATGTAGATGAGGCTTTGTTTGAGTCTGAGAGTATAGACTTTGAAGCAACCGGGTCTATTGCAACGCATGCTGCTATAGCTGCAACGGCTTCGATACAGGGACATGCTACTGCTGTGCAGATTACCAAGCTTGATGGAATCGAGGCTCTTGCAGATATAACTGATGCTATAAATATAGCTTCCTCAATAGTTGGTGTTGCAGATAAATCTGCAATTATTGATGCTGATCTAATAGCTCTTATAGATAGTGAAGCTGCTAATGTTCTAAAGAAAATTACATGGACGCAGATTAAAGCATTTCTAAAAACCTATTTTGATACTCTTTATAATAAGTATGTTCATCCTAACCATTCAGGAGAAGTGACAAGTGTAGCTGATGGAGTCCAGACAATAGCAACAGCGGCTGTTACTCTTGCTAAAATGGCTGATATGGCAACAGCGTCACTGCTTGGTAGAAATACAGCAGGAACTGGTGTCCCAGAAGTTTTGGCAAAAGCAACAGCCTTATCTCTCTTAAATGTAGCTGACGGAGCAGATGTAACCTCCTCAAACGAAACTTCTCATGCAGATGTCCTGGTTGATGGCGATATAGGAGTAACGGTAATGGCTTATAGCGCGGCAATTTCATTAGATGAAGTTCTAACCTGGAGTACCTTATGATAAACTTTGATGCCACAGACAACTTAGAAGGTCTTGCCTCTATAACTAATGTGGTTGAGTTTACATTCTCTGGGGTTGACGGGACTACGGTTGTTAGTAAAGAAGGAAAGCTAACTACTTCCCAAACTACAATTCACACAGCTGCTGGGATTGTGAGGGGATACTCACTTACTCTCTATAATGGCCATAGTGCGGCGGTTACGGTAACAATCTCGAAAGACCCCACAGATGCTGGAACGCTCTATAGGCTGTTTTCTATTTCTCTTGGGATTGGCTATACCCTTCTTTTTGATGGAACCAGACTTGTTGTGCTTGATACCAATGGAGTGCAGGTATCAGGACTCAATGTTTCCGATACAGCTTATGCAGCTTCCTGGGATGGGGTGACAGATAAAGCTCCGAGCAAGAATGCTGTTTATGACCAGATGGAACTTAAGGCTCCTCTGATTAGCCCTTCGCTTGTTACTCCAGCACTTGGTACTCCGGCTTCTGGTGTTTTGACTAGTTGCACGGGATTACCACAAGCAGGTACGGTTGGATTACTTGTGACTGATGGTCCAACCTTTGATCATGTGCATCTGACATCCGGACAAGTAGGATTTCCCGCTACCGCAGTTCCCAGCGCAAAT
>Ga0180008_1002143_pt1 | contig 10984 bp, 3 predicted proteins | sample MM_PW_MetaG_FD_121121 | JGI IMG/M metagenome (GOLD analysis project Ga0180008, IMG submission 121121) | Groundwater microbial communities from the Aspo Hard Rock Laboratory (HRL) deep subsurface site, Sweden - MM_PW_MetaG | ecosystem: Environmental > Aquatic > Deep subsurface > Groundwater... | reverse complement strand
GGTCGCTTGCATTCTGGACAAGTAGATGGTATTTCAAGCATATCACGAATTTCTTGGAATCTTGGAATGTTTATTTTATAGCCATCTTTCTGTTCCCATTCTGTGCCTTCTTCATCAATCCAGTGATCACCAATTTTTCTATCTTGCTTTTTTTCACCACCAAAATAGACTGATTTTTTAGTTTGAGTGGCATGCGATCCCTCTAACATTTGCTTCACTGCTTGGATATTTTTTAGTTTTGCCATGATTTCACTTTAATAGATTATTTATTATTTCAATTGCTGTATCCTTAATTTTATGTAGTATTGACTTATCCCTCAAATCAACATTTTCAACATCAATATTATCTGATATTGTTTTTATCATTGATTTTTTAATTTTGTTTTTATTTGAAGAGTCAAATAGCTGAAACTTGCCAGTTGTATACTTGTACAATACTGAATCTAGTTCTCTACTTAATGCTTTCTCAAATCCCGCTTTACTAATACTATCAACATTTCCATGGATATAATCTCGTAGTGCTCCCTTTATTGTATAATTTAGATCAATTAATAGTTGGTTAACACCATTTTTATTATAGAAATCGGATCTACTCTTAACCATATCTGCAATTGATTTGATTTTTTCTTCATAACCGGCTGGTACTTTAATATATCCTTCCTTAACTAATATTTTAGAAACAAGGTTTCTTACCAGCTCTCTCAATTTTTGTTCTTTTTTAACCTTGCTCGGTATTCCCTTATGTTTTGTTGAAGCAAAGTCCTTTACATCTTTTTTCTTCATTGATTTTGCAGCATCTTTAACATTTTTAGATACATCTTCTGGGTCTGTTTCACCTTTTTGTACCGAATGGACCAATCCCATAAATTTTTGTTGTGCTTTTGATTTTGCTTTTTCATTTAACATACTTTTTCTCCTATTACTTAAATTTTAACAAGCCAAGCAAAGAATTTACGGAAGAATATGCGCCGACTATCTTAAAAATTTTGCCACGAAATTTGAATAATAACCCCTCACTCGGAACTATTGCATCAAACCCGCCGATACTCTTTATTTTTTCTAATTCTCGCTTTAATATTTTAATATCATTAATATCTTTTGAATTGCGTATTTGTACTATTGCTTTTGCTAAGTCTTTTCTAATATTTTGAACTGTTTTATCCGGATTTGCTGATAAGAATCCCTCTGTATTCTTTAATATTTCCGATCCGAGTTCAAGTACTAATGTTTCAAATGGAAACATATTTTTCTTAACCATATCCTTATGGTCTTTTTTATCTAGCTCCAATACCCAACTCAAAAATGGTTCTTTATCAATATCTTTCTTTATATCTGATATCTTATATGATTTATCAAAAAATGCCCATCGCTTAACCAAATTTATTAGAACTCGATTTGGTATTGGGTATTTCATACTATTTGCCTGTTTTGAAATAAAATTTTCCCACCAAGCTTGGTGGTACATACCAAGAGTATCAGTGTCTTTTAGATTAAACTCACTCTGTAATCTGTTTAATTTTGAAAAATAGTATGATCTTTTAGCTGTATAATCTTGATGCGGTTTAATTAATAATATTATTGGTTTTTGTAATGTAAAGTGTTTTTGAACATTCTGGTTAACTTGTTCAATCATTCCAGCCAGCATGCGACCATTTTCTTGTGATAGTCCACTAATTGGGTTTCCACTATCATCATAATCAATCGTGCCATGAAACACGATATATGATCCATCATAATCAATTACATTCTTAGTCCCGGGATATATTATTTCAAGACTCATAAATGTCTTTCCATCTTTGAATATCTTAGACCTCTGTTTATCATTTAATGATGAAACAGCCTTTTCAACATCTTTCATTCCAAACACAAATGATTTTTCCAATTCACCCCTACCAGAAAACATACTTTTTAATTGGCCAGCATCTATTGGATTTTTTAATTGTGTCTTATTTCTAGCTGCTTTTAATTTACCATCTTTCCACGTGACCATGAGATTTTGTCCATCAACTTTAGCAACTACATCAGACTCCATATCCAACTTACCTTGCAATCCAGCATCAATAATATTTTTAATATCTCCAAAAGTTATATTATTATCATCAAATAAGTGAGGAATTCTTCCATATCCACCTCCCTCTACTATTAAGTTCTCACCAACCGACATCTCTTTATCATATGCTTTCGTTTTCATATCCAATATAGTACTAATAAATGATGATCGTCTTAGTGCTTTGAAAGCAATATTTTCAACAGAATATTCTCCTCCAGTTTCCAACCCAGATTGCCTCATTCTCTTAAGTTTTTCTCTTATTTTATCAATTATAGATATAACTCGATTATATTCTTTATCTTTGATGTATTTTTTTAGAACTGAAACATACGATAGATACCCAGAGACTTTAGATTGTATATCATCTATATCAATTTGTAATTTTTTCTTTTTTGGTTCAACTATCCATTTATCATTCAAAACAGAATATAAACCAGAAGCAATGTGAGTCTCACCTACATTTTCCACGTATATCTCAACTGGAAAGCCAAACATTTCTATATCATGTTCTTCATTCCAAACTGTCTTTTTTGATAAAACATAATTTTCTACTAAGTCTTCATTTTCATCAACTTCAGAAAACTTAATTCTTAAATGTAAGTCAACATCAGAGTATTTAGACCAGTTATAATTCGCAACACTGCCAGTCAGTACTATATCATGTATTTTTACATCAATTTTTAATTCTTTGAAGAAGTTATTTGCTATGACCAATAATTTTTTCCTTATTTCTGGCTTTAATTTATGATTATCCCATAATTTAGGATTTAGTGTACTCTGCATTGAGAAACTGCTAATAATGTCTGGAGGAATATCATACTTTTCTATTAATTTTTTATATACTGATTGCAATGATTCTTTTACAATTTTTTCATCAACATTATACCATGTTTCTCCACCATCTTTTGAAAATATAGCTGGATTACGTTTATTTTGCCACATTTCAGTACCACCACAACTCTTAGATACATCCATCCATTCATCCTGGTTGCTAGTTATCGGTGTTAGTGTTTCAAAGTTGGATAACCGATGAAATACATCTCTCACCCACTGCGCTGAGAATCCTGAGTGTCCCTGCTCTGAGAACTTCTCTATTAGTTCTAGTGTAGCTTTAGCAATCATTCCGTTATAATCGGCATCTTCATCAAATAGTCCTGCTAGTTTTAATTCATGGTTAGCATGTTGGATTAGATTTTCCTTTATAGTATTTACTTTTTTACACTCCTCCTTGATTCCTTTAGATTTTCCAATAATTTTATTTGTCTTATCTAGTTGTTTATTATATTTAGAAACTAAATACACACGACTAACCTTAATAGATGGTATTTTATATGATTTTTGTAAATATACATCACTATATAATTTAATTATAGTATCTCCCTCTTCCGGTTTAGCAAAATATACTTTTCCATAGCCATCTAATTCTTTTTCAACTACCGTTCTAATTTTAATAAGCGGACCAGAGTATTTTTTTAATACATCATATTTTCCTTCAAACAATAAACTCATACTCTCTCCCAATTTATCTACTTCTCTCATATATATCTCTATGTACACTAAATCTTCACCTTCGGGACTCTTTGCTCTTCTCTCAATAATATTTTCAACCACCATTTTAGACTTACTTGGCACTACAACTTCTTGTTCAGTCTTAAATCTCTTCAATCTATCATAATCACCTTCCTCCTCTTCATTCTTTGGATTTATATGTTTTTTATAGTTTTTATCATTTGTAATACCATCAACATGGAGTCCTGTAATTTTATCTTTTGAATTTGGTAAAACAAATAGTTTAACTGAAGCTTTAGATCCATCCGGAGGAGTGCCAAATTTATTAGCTATGGCCTCACTCGCTGAGAATCCTTGCGGAAATCTAATGGAAGTAGTTTTGCCTATCTTAAAATTAGATAAATACTCATCCAAATCTGAATTTTCTATCATTATGCCTCTAGTGAGATGCTTGGGGGGTGGTGTTTGTATTATTCCTTTGCTGGCAACATCATCCATATACTTATTTCTTTTTTCAGTATAATCTTTACCAATTGGATTTAATTCATAAGCACCATATGCTTTCCAGTTATTTATATAATTATATGATGTGTTTTTATCTTCATCAGACATTTTTGAAAGAGGATTATTTTTTTTATACTGTTTATCTAAATTTGCTGATGTTTCCGGTTCATCATCTAAACTCATATCAGTATATGCTTTATGATCCCTATTTTGATCATCCAGTATCTCTAATTGACCACCACCTTTTCTTTTTTGTAATTTTTCCTCTCTCTTGATTCCATTAAACTTCAACTGATTTAACCTTTCATTTAATATGCTATCTTCCGTAATATAATCCTGGTATGGTTCCATAGATTCATCCCATTCTTTATGGACCCCATCCAGTCTTTTTTGAATTTTATTTAGTTTATTTTCGTTTCCTTCATATTTATCTTGTTGACTATACAAATCACTTATTAATTTATTATATTTTTTATCAATAGTCTCGCTTACTTTTATTTTTTTATCAATTTCTTTTTTTCTTTTTAGATGTGTTATTTCCTCTTTCTGCCTATCCTCTATGGACTTACCACTAGTCCCTTGTGAAATCATATCATCTAATTTTTTTATTCTGTTGCCTAGTTCTTCTTTAGATTCCAAGTCCCCTTTCTCTTCAACATCTTTTACAGTAGCTTCTTTTCCAGAAATACTAACTTTAGTATCTGGTTTAATTTTATGTTTAGATTTATATTTAACAAAATCTTTTTTGGAATCAAACTCCAACTCAGTTAACAGTAGTTGTTTTCTCCACCAATCAGTATTCAATATTGATTCTTCTAAAAAAACATCTTCTTTAATAATATTTGTTCCTTCTTCTTCCTTTGGTTCATATTTAGATGATTCAATTGATTTTTCAGCTCCCAAGAAACTAATAAACTCATATCCACCCATTTGAGCTATTCGCATTATATTCCGACTCCACTTTGAGAAAGCAGGTTTTCCTTTCAAGTCCTTAAAATAGTTAGTACCAACTCCATATACCCCAGCAAGTCCTACCGGAAAATAAGTAACCGATTGTGGTGGGCCATCTGGAAAATCAGTATCATGTACTTCAAATTCTTCTTTTCCTATTAGATAGTTAGCAACTTCAAAGCCAAGACGTAAAGCCATATCCCTGGTTTTTGTTCTGTATGTTTTTTGGTTGCCATAAAAAAATCTTGGCCCATCATCCACCTGGGATTTTCCAAGACTTGTATTATTAGACGACTCAGATATTATCGCACTGAATTTCATCATAATTTCATTTAGTGCTTCTAGCTTTCCAACAACTAGTTTATATATAGAAGCATCATAGAATCCAAAGATATCCTTAAATAGGTCTTTTTTATCTGATTTTGATTTATCTCCAAGTGCTCTTCGAATAGTAGTACCATCCATTTCACCATATCCAGATACACTTATTGATATATGTGGTGCTATTAAATAGTAGGCTCCCTCTTTATATGGTATAGTTGCTGTTCCTTCCCATTTTCTAAAAAATTTAGAACTAGATAACCTATCAGCGTCTTTTTTACCAACAACAAAAACGATAGATGTTGTATCTAAGTTAAATTTACTTGTTAATTCAGATGCTACATATGGATTCTTAACTTTAACTACATTGCTGAATCCATATTTATTGATTACTTTCTTCTTTTCATTAAAATTGAACGGTGATTTTGGTATTTCAACTTTATCAGATGTAACAATATATGAATTGTTTGCACCAAATTTAGATCGGATCCATTTGAAAGTTTTTGCATGATGACTAGAAAACATCTGAAATCTTCCAGCGTATAATGCTATAACTTTCTCAATATTAGATTCGCTTAGTAATTCTTCTACTAGTGATTTACCAAAATTCATATATGATCCTTTTCTATAAATATCATAATTTTAAAATTCTGTTCAGTGATTTTATTACTTCGTCTGGTTTTATTGATTTTGTACATTCAAAATCTTTTTGTTTTGGACACCAATTCCAGTCTCCCTTATCAAATTCATACTCATGCCAGCATCCATTACATACATCTTCGTTAATCATTCTATCACATTTGAATTCATACCATGGTTTCGTGTGTCCAGATATCATAACTACTGGAGTGCCAACCGCCCATGCCAACCATGATAATCCAGATGACATTCCAATAAAAGCTTCAGCATGCTCTAAATCATTTATACGATCATGGATATCATAATCACCAGATTTATCTATTATACCAGTCGGATGGTGGTTATTCATATACCCATCTTCCTCTTTTGAGATTAGCACCACTTTATATCCATTTTTATTTAAGTAATCAACTACGTTTTGCCAACCATTTTTATTATTCCAAAATTTACATTGCGCTGTCGCGTATAGCGCGATACAAATATATGGTTGTTCTATCTGTCTTAATTTTGGTTTTTTATAGATTTTTGGTTTGATTTCTACATAATCAAGTCCCAATATATCTGTTGCTATTTTTTGTAGTGATACTAATTTTGCGTCTACCGGATTTTTATCATTTTCTGAGAATATACCAATTTCAAACATAGCATAGAGATTATGCACAGTTGTTCCTGGTTTGACAAATGTTATATCTTTATATTCTGATTTGAATAAATGATTCCAAAATGTAGAACAGACAGTTTCACAATTATGCTTATCCTTAAATTCTTTCACGTATGGCATCCATGCTATGGTGTCACCCAACGATTTACTATCCAGAGCAATATATACTTTCTTATTTGTTAAATCAAATCTATGTTCGTGAATTATATTATTTGAGAACCTATTTATTACTCGTACAAGCCAATCTGTATACCATTTTCTATTAGTTTTAGTCCACATATTATTTTTGATGTACTCAGAGTGTATTACTTGATTTTCATCTAAATCTATAAATTCAACATAGTACTCAGATGGTTTATCTGATAGTAATTCAACCATTGCTCCTTGTACAAAGTTTACATTTATAGTTAAATTCTCTCCAGTTATATCAACATTATTATTTATCATAATATTATTTTTTGTTATTAATCCAATTCCACCCCAATCAGATTTATCATTAAATTCTATTTTATTTCCTCTTAGTTGATTCCAAAAAACATTCACAGCAATACCAAATCCCCGGTGTTTTTCTGTGTCATTAATGTCGTGAAATACTATATAACCATCATCTCTCACTAAATTGCTATACATCATATAATCTTGGTGCACACCAGTATATGTATGATCGCCGTCTATAAATAGCAAATCAAGCATTTCTCCATCTAAAATCTTTTTAACTTGATTCAGAGATTCCATTTTATGTGAATCGCCGGAAATTATATGCACGTTATCAGACCAACTTTGCATTAAACTGTTTCTTGCATCTATATCAAATGTATCAACTCCAAATCTACCATGTGGTATATCTAGTGATATTTTTTTACCAGTTGATATTTTTGTAAATAAATAAAATGTACCGCCACTATCAGTTCCTATTTCTAGAAAATTCTTTATATTTTTATCATCTAGAAATTTAATGAGGCTTTCTATCTCATTTCTTTGTTGAACCATGCCAATATCATATGATTTATTGATATGTTCGTTTGATGTGTCTTTAAATTCAATTTTAGTATTACCAATTATTTGTTGTCTATCAATTTGTTTTTCATGTATAACAATACCATCCTCCAAAATTTTATATTCTTTAGAATCACCAATACAAATTAATTTATAGCCATTATCACCAAAATCAATATCCACTTTATTTTCATCATATATAATGCAGTAGTCATGTTTAAAGTTATCATCTTTTTGAATAAAAACATATATTTTATTATTATTAGCTAAATCCAGAAAATTCTTAAGTGATATTACGCCCTGCAATCCGTATTTTTCTTCCACTGACTCGGATTCCAATATCTTCAAACTATCCAATATGTTATTACTTTTTACTAAACCATAAATCCATGGCTCTAAGAATAATCTACGGTCATTATCTATCATAAATGAATTATCAAAATAATCTTTTGAAGTCTTAATTTTATCAAAAATATCAAATTCTGGTTTAATTGAAAAAATAACTGTATTAAAACTACCACCGGCATATGTATATTTATAAAATAATGCGGGTCTAGCACCAATTTCATAATTATTATGCTTAAATATATTATCCTTTAGTATAACATCATAATTTATAAAATGCACTAGATCAAAATCCATAGACCTACAAAACAACAGAGATTCTCGTATCAAAGATAATATAGCGTACGAGTGGTTATTACATGCTGGGTCGAAGCAAGTATAATCAAATTCAGCCTTATTTGCCCAGAAAGTTATTGGTATTTTAATTATTTCATTATGTTCATCATAAACATAATAGTCAACCATTTTCTGTATTTCTTCAGATACTGGATAATGTGATGCTAATAATATTTTATAGCCAAAACTTTTTATTTTACCTATACAACCCAATAACGCATTTACTTTATCATCCGTATCTGTATATGATAGTATAGTCACTATTTCACTTTTAATTCTCTTTTTTGCATAAAACAATATTTCAGTGTAATAATCCAAACTTATATCATCTAGTTCCACTCCATCAACTGATGTGAATTTCATGTCAAAATCTTTTAGTGATTTCAATGTTTCTATTAGCTTTGTTGATTTTTCTTTATCCCATAAATGAATCTCTCCAGCCATTTTATCAATTTTATTATTAATAAAATCCAGATTTTCTTCTGAGAAGATGTGATATTCTGCTCCTTCACAGTCAAATTTCAAAAAATCAATATACTCTATATTATTTTCTTTTATAAAATCACTAAAAGTTATTACCTCAATTTTAATATCACCGTCCTCTACTTCATGACCAATTTCAGTTTCTGTACTTAAATAAGAATAACCAGTCTTATCACTGATTGCCTTGTTGATTAATATATATTTATTTCCATCTAAGTTTAATTTCAAATCAGCAAAAAATAGTGGATATGGTTCCAAACAGTAACACTTTTTGAATTCTATTAAAGATTTTGGGAAAAACCCAATGCTAGTTCCAATGTCCACAACAATACTATCATTGGATACTTTATGGTACTTTTGATATACGCTGTTAATAATAATATCATTGTATATTATTTCAAAAGATTCATCACTAATGGATTCATGATATAACTTCACCTCATTTATAGCATGCTGTATTTCTTTTTTCATTAATTTGATTAATTCATTATATGCTAATTTAGCAGCATTTTCCCAAGTAAATTCTTTTCGGATTAATTTTGAATCAACTAACGCTTTCTCTTTACATTCACCATAATTTTCGTAAACATACTTCATTACTTTCCCAAAATCATTATAATCTGGTTCGCAATAATTTCCTGAAAGTGATTTATCACTATCTATTCCATGTTTATTATCAACACTTTTTTTACCCAAACCATATGAAAAATCACCGCCATCTGATGCTCGTGTTTCTCCCAGTATGTTTACTGGGTGTCCTTTTCCTTTTGCAAATTCAAGTTGTGCTCCCCAGTTTGAATATATTGATGGTATACCGCAAGCCATTGCTTCGATTAGCGGTAAATTCCAACCTTCAGATCTAGCACAAGAAACAAATACATGTCCCTTCTTTAAGTAATCTATATAATCTTTTCTATCTGGAAAATGCAATACTTTAATTCGTTTGTCGTTAAATCCGTAATGTTTTAGTCGTTCTTCAGTTGTTTTCATTCCATCAACGGAATATGGATTGTCTACTGATAGTATCAGTTCTACTTGCTCATTTTTATTAAATGTTTTTAGGAATGATTCAATTATTTCTTTTATTGATTTTCGATAATCCCACCTACCAAAAACTAGAAACCGAAAAGTATCATCATTATATTTTAAGTCTTCTGGATAAAATGTAGTACCATCCACCGCTTCCCGAATCACTTTAACTCGGTCTTTTTGATATCCTTGCTTGATCGAACACTCTTTTTGCCAAGTAGTTGGTACCCATAATTGATCATACTCAAGTATCCTCTTCATAAAATCATCTGGATACTCTGTTGATTCCCAAACCGTATATGCTATTTTTGGACCATCATAATCATCGTAAAAATAGTGGTGGTTTACTTCATTCAGAACTATATTTACATCTGGTTTGAAATTAGGATCGTGAGAATAAATTGGATAATCCTTCCTAACATCACCATCATATAGTGTTTGCAAAGATAGGATATCTTTATGATCCTGATTGATATAAGATTCACCATCATGGGGTGTTGTATTGTATCCACTCCAACTTTTACCAACAGTAAAATTTCGGACTTTCAAATCAATATCAGAAACTTTGCTTAAAGCGGTAAAGAACTCCCGTGTATGAGAATTATACCCTGTTTCGCCAATAAACGATGAGTTTGCTAAAACTTTTAATTTTTTCAAAACCTTAGTTTTAGTATAAGTATCAAATTAATTTTTAATAAAATCACTCAAGCACATAGTATGGAATCCAAACATCACTTCCATTTACATCAATTTTGATCATTCCTGTGTGGCGCCAACCTGACCCCAGCGCGCCAGCTCTTTGTGGTCCATCAACAGCCCCAGTTCCATCATAAGTTGTTAAATTTCCTTCAGCTGGTGGATCTGTATTATCAAAAGTTCCGACATATTTCATTAATGATACTGTATCTCCCGCTAGATTTTTTTGTAATTCTAGTGGAATTGCTGCTGCACTAGAACTAATATGTAATTTTGCTGTTGGAGTTAATCCTGCATTAATACTAACAAAGTCTGCTGCATTTTTTAGATATGTTGTAGTTCCTGAACGATCCCAATATGCCGTTCCACTGGTACCAGATGATCCACTTGAACCAGCTGCGCCACTACTTCCACTAGAACCAGAAGTTCCACTCGATCCAGAACTTCCACTAGAACCAGAAGTT
>Ga0180008_1002142_pt1 | contig 10996 bp, 11 predicted proteins | sample MM_PW_MetaG_FD_121121 | JGI IMG/M metagenome (GOLD analysis project Ga0180008, IMG submission 121121) | Groundwater microbial communities from the Aspo Hard Rock Laboratory (HRL) deep subsurface site, Sweden - MM_PW_MetaG | ecosystem: Environmental > Aquatic > Deep subsurface > Groundwater... | reverse complement strand
TAGCTTGAGGTCCACCATGAACGAGCCGATTCGCCTGACCCAGTACAGCCACGGTGCCGGTTGCGGCTGCAAGATTTCGCCACAGGTGCTGGAAGTGATCCTCGCCGGCAGCGGCGCGCAGAATCTCGACCCCAAGCTTTGGGTAGGCAATGCTTCACGCGACGACGCAGCGGTTTATGCGATCGACGACGAGCGCGGCGTGGTCTCCACCACTGATTTTTTCATGCCTATCGTCGACGACCCCTTTGATTTCGGGCGCATTGCTGCCACCAACGCCATCAGTGATATCTACGCCATGGGCGGTGATCCGTTGATGGCCATCGCTATTCTCGGCTGGCCGGTCAATGTGCTGGCGCCGCAGATCGCCCGGGAAGTGATCCGCGGTGGGCGCTCGGTATGCGACGAGGCCGGCATTCCCCTGGCGGGTGGCCACTCCATTGACGCCCCGGAGCCCATCTTCGGCCTGGCCGTCACCGGGCTGGTGCACAAGCGCCATATGAAGCGCAATGACACCGCCACCGCGGGTTGTCGCTTGTACCTGACCAAACCCCTGGGTATCGGCATCCTCACTACCGCCGAGAAGAAGGGCAAGCTGCGTGAGGCCGATGTCGGCCTGGCGCGGGACTGGATGTGTACCCTCAACAAGCCCGGCAGCCGCTTTGGCAAGCTGGCTGGCGTGACCGCCATGACCGACGTGACCGGTTTCGGCCTGCTCGGGCACCTGGTGGAAATGGCCGACGGCAGTGGGTTGACAGCCCTTATCGAATACGAAAAAGTCCCACGCCTGCCGGGAGTCGAGTACTACCTGGACCAGGGCTGTGTGCCCGGCGGCACGTTGCGCAATTTCGACAGCTACTCCGGCCAGTTGGGCCGCATCAATGAATTGCACAAGCGCGTGCTGTGCGACCCGCAAACCAGTGGCGGGTTGCTGGTGGCGGTCACGCCGCAAGGCGAAGCCGAGTTTCTTGCGGCAGCTGCCGAACTGGGCTTGAACCTGGCGCCGATTGGTCAGTTGGTTGAGCGACAGAGTCACGCGGTAGAGGTGTCTTGATGCCTATCGACATCACCGATTACCGCGATATTTTTCTCAATGACCGGCCGATGATGGATACCCGCGCGCCGGTCGAATTCGTCAAGGGCGCGTTCCCCGGCGTGGTCAACCTGCCATTGATGAACGACGACGAACGCCAGCGGGTGGGCACTTGCTACAAGCAGCAGGGGCAACAGGCGGCGATCGTGCTGGGGCATCAGTTGGTCAGTGGGGTGACGTTGCAGGAGCGGTTGGCGCGTTGGACGGCGTTTGCCCAGGCCAACCCTGACGGCTACCTCTATTGCTTCCGTGGCGGCTTGCGCTCGCACTTGGTGCAGAAGGTGCTCAAGGACGAATCGGGTATCGACTATCCCCGGGTCGGCGGTGGCTACAAGGCCATGCGTACATTCTTGCTGGAGACCGTGGACCAGGCTGTCGAGCAGTGCGACTTTGTCCTGCTGGGTGGCCTGACCGGCAGTGGTAAGACCCAGATGCTCCATCAGTTGCACAATGGCCTGGACCTGGAAGGCCATGCCAATCACCGGGGCTCCAGCTTTGGCAAGCGCGCCACGGGCCAGCCGTCGAACATCGACTTTGAGAACCGCCTGGCGGTGGATGTGCTGAAAAAGCGCGCGCGGGGTATCGAGCAATTTGTGCTTGAGGACGAAAGCCGCATGATCGGTAGCTGCGCCTTGCCGCTTAACCTGCACCGAGGCATGCAGGTGTACCCGATGGTATGGCTGGAAGAGAGCCTGGAAAACCGTGTCGAACGGGTCCTGCGCGAGTATGTCATCGACCTCTGCGCGCAGTTCGATGCCGAGTTTGGCGAAGCGGGATTCACCCTGTTTGCCGAGCGCCTGGTACAGAGCCTGGCCAATATCCACAAGCGCCTGGGTGGGGAGCGCTACCAGCGCTTGCACGGGCTGATGCAGGACTCCCTGGCCGAGCAGGCTCGTTCGGGGAGCGTGGATTTGCATCGCGGGTGGATTGTCGGGTTGCGTGAATACTACGACCCGATGTACGCGTTCCAGCGTGAGAAAAAGGGCGCCCGGATCGAGTTTGCCGGGGAGCAGGGGGCGGTGTTGGAGTATTTGCGCGATCGCAGTGTTCGGCGCGGGTGAACGGCTGAATTTTCGGCCCCATCGCAGGCAAGCCAGCTCCCACACGTTGGAGTGTGAACACATTCAAAATGTGGGCGCTGGCTTGCCTGCGATGGGGGCTGATAGCCAACCGATCCCTACAGGATGAGCATCGCCACCCCTCCACACACCACACCCATCAGCATGGTCAGCCCGGCCACCGTCACCAGCACCCGTGTGTCGAAGTCCTTGCGCAGCATCAACAGCGACGGCAGGCTCACGCTCGGCAGCGTCATCAACAGCGCCATGGCGGGCCCGGTGCCCAGCCCCAGGGCCATCATGGTTTGCACAATCGGGATTTCCGCCGCGGTCGGAATCACAAACAGGGTGCCGACAATCGCCAGCGGCACCAGCCACAACAGACTGTCGGCCATCGCCCCGTCCACGTGGGGGAACAGCCACACCCGCGCTGCGCCCAGCAGCAGCACCGCCAGGATGTACACCGGGATGGTGCCCCGGAACAACTGCCACAGGGTGCGCAACCAGCGGCTGAGGAACGGTTGGCTGTCGATGTGGCTGACCTCGGCCACGGCCTCCAGCGCCATTTCAGGCACCTGCTCTGGGCGGGCGATACGCTGGGCGATCAGTGCCACACCGATCACCAACACGATCCCGGCCACCAGCCGCAGCGCAGCAAAATCCCAGCCCAGGACAAAGCCCATGAACACCAGCGTCGCCGGGTTGAGCACCGGGTTGGCCATCCAGAACGCCAGGGCGGCGCCCACCGACACTTGCTGGCGACGCATGCCGGCCGCCACGGGGGCAGCGCAGCAACTGCACATCATGCCCGGCAGGGCGAACAGCCCGCCGCGTACTGTGGAGCCAAGCCCGGCGCGGCCGAACAGGCGTAACAGCCAGTCCCGTGGAATCAACACCTGCAGCAACGAACCGAGAATCACCGCCAGCACGGCGGCTTTCCAGATCGCCAGGAAATACACTTGGGCATAGGCCAGGGCCGCCGCCCAGGGTGAGCCTTGCTGGTCATTGAGAATCGAGTTGCCGAGGCTGTGGCTGTCTGCCGCGACAAAGGCCTTGAAATAGTAGGGCGACCATTTCACGTAATACAGCCCGACGCAGGCCACTAACAGGAACAGCGCCGGTTTCCACCAGAAAGACCAGCCGCGTGCAGGGCTGGCAGAGGTGAGGTTAGACATGGTCAGGATCCGCAGATAAGTCGATAGCGCCGCATCATACGCGCTCATGACCCCTGTAGCAGCCGGCTTGCCGGCGATAGCGGTATGTCAGGCAGGACGCTATCGCTGGCAGGTCAGGTGTCGACGTTTACGTGTGTCGCGTCCGGGCAGGTATGCAAGCCGTGATCCAGCCCTTGCTTGTCGTTGCGGCTGAGCAGGCTGGCCTTGCCGTCCCGCCAGGTCAGGGTCAACACGTACAGGGTGTCGAAGTCGCCACCGGACCAGTCGTCGGTGACGGTGTACTTCTCGCCGATCGCCTCGCTGGCCACCTTATTGATCAACTCCGGCAGATAGCCGTGGGACCAGGCCGTGTAGATAGTGGAGTTGTGGTACTTGTCCTCCATGAACTCGTCAGCCAGGTCACTGGTGTCGTTGGCTGAGAACTTGATGTTCACCGGCAGCCCGAGTTTGATCGCGCTGGGGCTGATGGTCATCAACGGACGAATGTAGCTGTAGGAGTTGTCGAACTCGCCTTCCTCGACATTGCGCGTCGGGTTGGCTGCGAACACGAAATCGGCGGCGCCGAATTTTTCCGGCAGCACGGTGGCCAGGTTCATGGCGCGGTTGAGGCCCTGGCAATTGAGCTGGCCCAGGCCGCCAGCGGGTTTCTCGCCATGGCGCAGGAAAACCAGGGTTTGTACGCCGTTCTTTGGCTCGGCACTGCTTTCGCGGGCCTCGAAGGCCAGCATCCAGGCGCCGCCGAAGAACAGCGTGGGCACCAGAAAGTAAGCATATCGCTTGAAACGTTTGCCAAGGCACAGAGGCTTGATTTTCATTGGGACTGGAGTCTTCAGTGCGTCGGATCAAGGCTGCAGGGCCCAGCCACAGCGACGCTCCAAGCATCGTGCGGTTTTCCGTGACAGATAGGGCGGTACGCTTCCATTCAACCGTTCAAGCGCACCTAAGAGTGCGCCAGCGCGTTTTGGTTCGCTTGCGGCAAGAGACTAGCCGGCAGATGTTGCGAATTGAAGACCGGTGCAGGTTTGCAGCCAGATGACTATGATGGGGTTTTCCTCCCTTGGGGTATATCGATGACTTCACTCGCCGCTTTCCCGATCACAGCCAAATGGCCTGCCCAGCATCCCGAGCGCCTGCAGTTGTACTCGCTGCCCACGCCCAATGGCGTCAAGGTGTCGATCATGCTCGAAGAGCTGGGCCTGGCGTATGAGGCGCACAAAGTCAGCTTCGACACCCAGGATCAGCTCTCACCGGAGTTCCTGTCGCTCAACCCCAACAACAAGATCCCGGCGATCATCGACCCCAACGGCCCGGGCGGTGAACCACTGGCACTGTTCGAGTCGGGGGCGATCCTGATTTACCTGGCCGAGAAGACCGGCCAACTGCTGCCCAAGGCACCTGCTGCACGCTATGAAACCCTGCAATGGTTGATGTTCCAGATGGCCGGGATCGGGCCGATGTTTGGCCAGGTCGGTTTCTTCAACAAGTTTGCTGGCAAGGCCTACGAAGACAAGCGCCCCCGCGACCGCTACGCCGCTGAAGCCCGCCGCCTGCTGGAGGTACTGGAAAAACGCCTGCTGGGCCGTAGTTGGATCATGGGTGACGAGTACACCATTGCCGATATCGCGACGTTCCCCTGGATTCGCAACCTGATTGGCTTCTATGAGTCGGGCGATCTGGTGGGCATCACCGACTTCCCCAATGTCCTGCGCGCCCTGGATGGCTTTGTCGCCCGGCCGGCGGTGATTCGTGGCCTGAATATCCCGAGCTGAGTCATGGCGACTTTCGATTTCAAGCAGTTGGACGTGTTCAGCAGCGTGGCCCTCAAGGGCAACCCACTTGCCGTGGTGCTGGGCGCCGATACCCTCAGCAACCAGCAGATGGCCGACTTCGCCAAGTGGACCAACCTCAGCGAAACCACGTTCCTGTTGCAACCCCGCGACCCCCATGCTGATTATCGGGTGCGGATTTTCACCACCGTGCAGGAGTTGCCCTTCGCCGGCCACCCGACCCTGGGCAGTTGCCAGGCGTGGCTGCAAGCCGGTGGTGTGCCACGGGGCAGCGAGATCATCCAGGAATGCGAGATCGGCCTGGTGCGCATCCGCCGCCAGGGCCACCAATTGGCGTTTATCGCACCCCCCTTGCTGCGTTCAGGGCCGTTGGAGGCCGAGTTGTTGGCGCGCGTAGGCCTGGCGCTCAACCTTGAGCCCGAGGCGATCCTGCGCAGCCAATGGGTCGACAACGGTGCCGGCTGGTTGGCGGTGATGCTGGCTGATCGGCAGGCAGTGTTGGACTTGCAGCCGGACTATTCAAAGTTGCTAGGGTTGGCGGTGGGGGTGATAGCCCCGTGCGACCCGGTGCGCGACGACGTCGATGCGCAGTTTGAAGTGCGCGCCTTTATTGCCGGTGACGGCGCCCCTGAGGACCCGGCCACCGGCAGCCTCAATGCCGGCGTTGCGCAATGGCTGCTCGGTGAAGGCCTGGCGCCCAGCCAATATGTGGTCAGCCAGGGCACGGCCATGGGCCGCGCCGGGCGGATTCATGTGCAGCAGCAGGGTGATGAAATCTGGATCGGTGGGGCCGCGACGGTTTGCATAGAAGGCAGTCTACGGCTGTAGGTCAATGCAATTGTTACTGTGTGGGGAATAAACTGTTGTTCCTCGGCGTTTGTTCTGATGGGGGTGTAGGGCATAAGCTTGCGCCCCTAGGCTTTCGCCTGTTTTTTTCAGGAGCATTCATGTCCAGTCAGTTCCCCGAAGCCCGTTCCCGCCGCTTGCGTCGTTCCCCCGAGCTGCGCAGCCTGTTCCAGGAAACCGAATTCACCCTCAATGATCTGGTCTTGCCGATCTTTGTCGAAGAAGAAATCGACGACTTCGTGCCGATTACCAGCATGCCGGGTGTGATGCGCATCCCCGAGTCGAAGCTGGCCAGTGAAATCGAACGCTTTGCCCGCGCCGGAATCAAGTCGGTGATGACGTTCGGTGTGTCCCATCACCTGGATGCCAGCGGCAGCGACACCTGGAACGAGCGCGGGCTGGTATCGCGCATGTCCGCGATCTGCAAGGACGCGGTGCCGGAAATGATTGTGATGTCCGACACCTGCTTCTGCGAATACACCGACCATGGCCATTGCGGCGTGATGCACGGCAATGAAGTCGACAACGACCGCACCCTGACCAACTTGGGCAAGCAAGCAGTGGCAGCGGCCCGTGCCGGTGCCGATGTGATCGCACCGTCGGCGGCGATGGACGGCCAGGTCCAGGCCATTCGCCGGGCACTGGATGCGGCCGGGTTCACCCATATCCCGATCATGGCGTACTCCACCAAATTTGCGTCGGCCCTGTATGGTCCGTTCCGCGAGGCGGGCGGCAGTGCGCTGAAGGGCGACCGTAAAAGCTACCAGATGAACCCGATGAATCGTCGCGAAGCCGTGCGTGAATCCCTGCTGGATGAGCAAGAAGGTGCCGACTCGCTGATGGTCAAGCCGGCCGGTGCGTACCTGGACATCATCCGTGACATCCGCGAAGCCTCGCGCTTGCCGGTGGCGGCGTACCAGGTCAGCGGCGAATACGCGATGATCAAGTTCGGTGCCCAGGCCGGTGCCATCGACGAAGCCCGTGTGGTACGCGAAACCCTGGGTTCGATCAAGCGCGCCGGTGCAGACCTGATCTTTACCTACTTTGCGATGGACCTGGCGCTCTCCGGAATCTGATCCCGGTGGATGACGTACTGTAGGAGCCGGCTTGCCGGCGATAGCGGACTTGAACGTCATCGCCGGCAAGCCGGCTCCTACAGGGAATGGGGGTTGGTTTGTGCGATAGTGGGCGCTTTCATCGGCTTACAGGACACCCCGCATGCTTTCATCCCGGCTGACTCTCTGCCTGGCCGCCTTATGGGTGCTGGCCGGCTGTTCGACCCAACGCAGCCAGCCACTTCCCGAATGCAGTGAAACCGAGGTCAAGGCGCAGATCGTGCGACTGATACCGGCCAAGGTGCCGGATCGCGCCGGCTGGGCCCAGGATATCTACACGGCGTTCGACAACCAGAAGCTCTACCCCAGCACCGAGAATATCTGTGCGGTCTTGGCGGTGACCGAGCAAGAGTCCACCTATCAGGTCGACCCGCCGGTGCCGAACATGGGCAAGATCGCCCAGGATGAGATCCTCAAGCGTGCAGCCAAGGTGCACGTGCCGGCTGTGCTGGTGCGCACTGCACTGCAACTGCGTTCGCCCACGGGCAAGTCCTACGCCGAGCGCCTGAGCGCTGCGCGTACCGAGAAGGACCTGAGTGGGATCTTTGATGACTTTATCGGCACGGTGCCGTTGGGCCGCACCTTGTTTGGCAGCTTCAACCCAGTGCATACCGCAGGCCCGATGCAGGTGAGCATTGCCTTCGCCGAGAAACAGGCCCGGGATTACCCCTACACCGTGGATGGGAGCATTCGCCGGGAAGTTTTTACCCGCCGTGGTGGCATGTACTTCGGCATTGCCCATTTGCTCGGCTATCCGGTGAGCTACGAGCAGCCGCTGTATCGCTTCGCTGACTTTAACGCCGGTTGGTATGCCAGCCGCAACGCCGCGTTCCAGGCGGCGGTCAGCCGTGCTTCCGGTACCCGTTTGGCGCTGGATGGCGACTTGATCCGCTACGGCTCGATCATGCCCGGCACCACGGAGTTGGCGGTGCGTTCACTGGGCAAGAAACTGGATATGCGCAACCCAAGTATCCGCAGTCAGTTGGAGCAGGGGGATCGTCTGGATTTTGAAGAGACCACCCTGTATCAGCGGGTCTTTGCCTTGGCCGAGAAAGCCGAGGGCAAGCCATTGCCGCGGGCGATCCTGCCAGGCATTGTGCTCAAGAGCCCGAAGATCACCCGCAACCTCACCACGGCCTGGTTCGCCAAGCGCGTGGATGAGCGTTACCAGCGTTGCATGAAGCGCTAAGGGCGACGCTTGACCAGTTTGCGCCACAGCCAGACCCACAGCCACAACACCGGGAAGGCGAGGATCACGAACGGCAGCACGTAGCTGGAACGCTCCAGGGCATCGGCGGTGCCGTCGACCAGATTGTCGCCCAGGTTGCCGAACATCCGCGCAAAGCGTGATTGCTGATGTTCGCCGTCGGATGGGCGGAAGTTCAGGGTCACGCGGTTGGTGTCCAGGCGGCGCTGCTGGCCGGCGGCGACCTGCGCCAGTTCCTGCAGTTCGTTTTCGATGGCGGCCTGTTCCTTGGACAGGGTGATCAGGTCACCCACGGTGATGTCCTTGCGTGCGGCCAGTTCATCCAGGCGTTTTTGATGGGCCTGCAAACGCTCCTGGCGGCGGCGCACATCGGCCACCGCGTCGGCCAGGTCTTCGGCGCTGGTGATGCGCTGGCCCATTTCGCCGCCCTCGGCCGCCATGCTCACCAACGGCTCGACCCCGCTGGGGGCGATGCGCAATACGATCAGGCCGCCGTCGCTGTTTTCTTCGATCCGCAGAATGTTGCAGGCGCCGAACTGCGCCGACTCGCAGGCTTGGCGAGTGGCCTGCATGCGTGGCACCAACAGGGCCAGCGGCATTGCCAGGCTCAACTCGTGTTCATAGGCCAGCTGCGCGCCGGCCCGGCCCTGTTCGCCATTGATCAGCGTGGCTTCGGAATACTCCTTGGGCGAACAGCCGCCGAGTAGCAGGGCGGCCAACAACATCAACGCAGTCGATCTGCCTTCCAGATGGCGCATTACGGTTCCTTCAAGTGTGCGGGATAAAGTGCGCGGCGATTAAAGCGGGTTTACCCGGCGAACGCAAAGCGGGAGCAGGCTTATCGGTACAGATTTACCGGGTTGATCATGATGGCTGTATCGACCCGAGCAGGTTAAACCTGCTGCCTGATCACAAGGAAGATCCGCCATGATTGATGTCCCTGAAGGTTTTGCTCCCTTGCCCCGCAGCAGCCCGCTCCTGGACTTGCTGGGCCCAGTGTATTGCCGTGGCGAAGGGCTGCAGTTGCAATTGGGCCTGCGCGCCGACAACCGTCATGCCAACGGGCGCGGCACGGTGCATGGTGGTGTGTTGGCGACCCTGGCAGATGTAGGCATGGGCTATGCCATGGCGTTTTCCAGCGACCCGCCGCTGCCGTTGATTACCGCCAGCATGACCCTCGATTATCTGGGGGCGGTCCAGGTGGGCGAGTGGATCGAGGTGCAGTTGGAGCATCACAAGCGTGGGCGACAGATGGCGTTTGCCACGGTCAGCCTGCAAGTAGGGGAGAAGGTGGTGGTGCGGGCCAATGGGGTATTTGCCGTGCCACTGGCCACGGCCTAACGGCCGGCGAACATCCTGCAGGAGCCGGCAAGCCGGCTCCTGCAATGGCGGGTGTTGGCAAATCAGATACCTAAAGAAAAGGCCCGGCTTTTCGTGGAGCCAGGCCTCTTCCCTGTTGCTCGTTGAGTCAGTTGCGTTCGAGGGCCAGTGCCACGCCCTGGCCGCCGCCGATGCACAAGGTGGCCAGGCCTTTCTTGGCATCGCGTTTGATCATTTCGTGCAGCAGGGTCACCAGCACGCGGCAACCTGAGGCACCAATCGGGTGGCCAATGGCAATGGCGCCGCCGTTGACGTTGACCTTGGCCGCATCCCATTGCAGTTCCTTGCCCACCGCCAGCGCCTGGGCAGCAAACGCTTCGTTGGCTTCGATCAGGTCGAGGTCGGTCAGTTGCCAGCCGGCTTTGTCCAGGCAGCGACGGGTGGCGGATACCGGGCCAATACCCATGATCGCCGGGTCGACGCCCGCATTGGCGTAACTGGCGATACGTGCCAGGACCGGCAAGCCGAGCGCCTTGGCTTTATTGGCGCTCATCAGCAGCACTGCGGCGGCACCGTCGTTAAGGCTCGACGCGTTGCCGGCAGTCACGCTGCCGTCTTTCTTGAAGGCTGGCTTGAGCTTGCCCAGTGACTCGGCGGTGGTGCCGGCGCGAGGCTGCTCGTCCACGGCAAAGGCAATCGGGTCGCCCTTGCGCTGGGGAATCAGGATGGGGGTGATTTCATCGGCAAAGCGCCCGGTTTCAATCGCGGCGGCGGCTTTTTGCTGGGAGGCTGCGGCGAAAGCATCCTGGGCTTCACGGCTGATACCGTACTTGTCCACCAGGTTCTCGGCGGTGATGCCCATGTGGTAGTCGTTGAACGCATCCCACAGGCCGTCGGTGATCATGCTGTCGACCATCTTCGCGTGGCCCATGCGCAATCCCGTGCGGACGGCGGGCAGCACGTAGGGGGCCAGGCTCATGTTTTCCATGCCGCCGGCGATGATCACTTCGGCGTCACCGCAACGGATGGCCTGGGCGCCTAGGTGCAGGGCCTTGAGGCCTGAGCCGCAGACCTTGTTCAAGGTCAGGCTCGGCACCGCGTGCGGCAGGCCGGCGAGGATCGACGCCTGGCGCGCCGGGTTCTGGCCTGAGCCTGCGGTCAGTACCTGGCCGAGGATCACTTCATCCACAAGCGCTGGGTCCAGGCCCGTCTGCTCCAGCAGGCGGCGGATTACCGCGGCGCCCAGTTCCGGTGCCGGGATGCCGGCCAGGGCCCCTTGAAAGCTGCCCACGGCGGTGCGGGTGGCAGCAACAATCACGACGTCTTGCATGGAATCTGTCCTCACTGGAAGTGCATTTCTGGAACGTGGTCCGGGACGATCAGTTTACCGGCGGTCTT
>Ga0180008_1002141_pt1 | contig 10999 bp, 3 predicted proteins | sample MM_PW_MetaG_FD_121121 | JGI IMG/M metagenome (GOLD analysis project Ga0180008, IMG submission 121121) | Groundwater microbial communities from the Aspo Hard Rock Laboratory (HRL) deep subsurface site, Sweden - MM_PW_MetaG | ecosystem: Environmental > Aquatic > Deep subsurface > Groundwater... | reverse complement strand
GACCATCCTGATCCTGGTCTACCTGTGCGTGGCGACCATGTGCATGATCACCTTCCGCTCCTGGGCGGCGACCCTGTGCATTGTGCTGCCGCTGGTGCTGACTTCGGTGCTGGGCAACGCGCTCATGGCGTTCATGGGAATTGGCGTCAAGGTCGCGACCTTGCCGGTGGTGGCGCTGGGTGTGGGGATTGGCGTGGACTACGGCATCTACATCTACAGCCGCCTGGAAAGCTTCCTGCGTGCCGGTCTGCCGTTGCAGGAAGCCTATTACCAGACGCTCAAGTCCACCGGTAAAGCCGTACTGTTCACCGGCCTGTGCCTGGCAATCGGCGTGTGCACCTGGATCTTCTCGGCCATCAAGTTCCAGGCCGACATGGGCCTGATGCTGACCTTCATGCTGTTGTGGAACATGTTCGGTGCGCTGTGGCTGCTACCGGCACTGGCGCGGTTCCTGATCAAGCCGCAGAAGCTTGCCGGGCAGAAGGGCAATTCGTTGTTTGCCCACTGACTGCCAGCCCGACAAGCCCAGGGGGAGGCGCGAGCAACTTCGCTCCTCCCTGTTTCAGGGCGCCAAGGGCAGGAACCAGCGCTCGGCCAGTTTCTTGCCGATCAAACCGCGATGTACATTGACGATGGCTTGAGGCGATTGAGCGGCGGTGAGCAAGGTGTAGTAACCGACACGGCGTTGCTCACGGGTTTTCAGGTGGGCGACGGTGTACTGGTGTTTGGGGGTGCTGGCCTGCGGGTAGTGAAAGTGGGCGTACCATAACGGATAGCCCTTCTCGTCATTGATCGCGTACTCCTGGACAAAGTCCTTACGCGTGCCGCTCAACTGAATACGTTCGCCTAGCCGCGCCATATTGACGCGCTTCTGACTGATCAGGTACTCGATATTGCCATGGGTCGGTGGCAGTTGCAGGCACAACTGGACGCGCAGTGTGCGGCCTTTCTCACTCAGTTGCGCGGCACCGCGGCGCATGTCGTCGACCAGTTTCTGATCCGCCTCCACTCGGGTATTGGCAGGTGTGGCCTCAATGGCCCGATCCAACTCAGTGGCCAGTTTGTCGTAGCGAGTGGACTCGAAATCAAGGATTTCCTGCACTTCTTCAGGGTGGCGGCAGACCTTCTTGTAGTCCTCACCGCGCAGCAGGTTCTGTTCGAGCTTGGCCAGCAGTTTGCGCGCTTCACCCTTGAGCAGGCTTACGGCACGGGGTGCAGGTCCGGGCTCAGGTGGGCGCACGGTGATGAATTCGTTCCACTCGTCTCCCCGTTGCGCGTAGGTGCCCAACACCTGGTTGGTGTCTTCGGAGCGCACCTCCACCACATCAATCGGCAGGCTGGTGCTGGCCGGCTTGAACTCACCGATCAAGGTGCCTTTGCGTTCGGTCTTGATCACCCGTCTTTGCGGCCTGTCCGGGGCGACCGGGCTGCGCTTGGGCGGCCGTACGGGTGCTTCTTCAAGGGGTTTTATCTCGCTGGCCAGTTGTACAGTGACGTCCTGGTACAACCCTTCGATCAGTGCCATCAACTTGCCAAAGTATTCGGATTTTACCTCGCTCACGCTGACAATCCCCAGACCTTGCAACCCGTCGAGTGCGCGCCCGTAATGCTCGACCAGGCTCTCCAGTACGCTCAGGCGCTCATCGGCCGTCAATTCCAGGGCATTGAACTCGGCGTGGGTACGTACGTGTTCGTGCAAAGGGTCGAGCAGGCTGTTGAAGGCCTCCTGGATTTTGAGGGTTTGCTGCATCAACTCTTCGAAGGTTTGCAGTTTGATGACGTGAATCTGTAGCTCTTTTACCGCCAGGGCAGTGATTTCATTGGGGCGATCACGGGTCAATTCCAGGTACTTTTGGCGGCCGGAAGAGCCCCGACCATACAACTCATTGAGATGACGGTCCTTGAGTTCGAGCCAGCCAATCGAACGGTCATTGATCGTCATTATTTGATTGAGAAATTGCCTGTAGCCTGCTGGATTGCTCAGCATGCTCCGGGAAAAGTTCGGATTTCTTGGCGTGAACTGTGGCTGCGACCGATACAGGGCTTGACGGTCGCCTTCGGCGATCACCAAAAGCGAGCGAGCATTGACGATGCTGTTGACCAGCAAGGAAACCACCATGGACTGGATCATGGGAATACCCAGTTCTTCGCGTTCCTTGAGCGAATCGAATAGGGGTAAAAAACTCTCGGTTTCTTCGCGCAAGACCCTCTCTGTGTCTTGGCGGATCTTGGCACGTTGGCTGTCATTTAGCGTGAGGTCCAGCTCACTGTTGTTCATCTCGGCCACCTTGGCTCTAGTGACTATCATCGTGCGGGCGTGCTGCAAAGAGAACTGCTGGTACTGTGCGTTCAATTGCTGGATTCGTTGCGCCTTGCGCTGGCGTTCGGCTGCGATTCGTTTGGGTGGCATGCCGCCGCGCAGGCGCAAGCGGGTGTCCACCGTCCATACGCCTTCGGCATCGCTGCGCAGATAAGGACCGCTGCGGTTTGGATCCTGCGGCGCAATGACCCTGATGTCGCCCTCCGGCTCCAGGGTCACTTGCAACCACTGACTGTCCACCAGGGCGTACCAATTGTTGTCGACCCAATAGAGCCCTCTGCGAGGTCCGTTCAGTATCGGTTGGGGCAAAGGTGTTGGGCGGATTGCCTGATAGTGGCTCAAGCGTGTGCGCTGGGCAGCGGTCAGGCGATGACGGGCTTGGGAGAAACTGAAGTCCAGCACGGTGTTGTTTGCATCCGGCATTACGCCCGGCAGGGTGACGGCCCCCTCGCGGATCGTCGGTGGCCGGGGCACTGGCCACTGCTCGGTGATGCGCGATGCAAGACTGCTGGGTAATGCACGTTCCTTGAGCCCCTGGGGCAGAGGCGGGTGTGGGGCGGTCACGCGCGGAACGGCCTCCAACAGCAACATCCCCAGGTTCAGCAGTAGGTCGACCGCCGCCAGCTCGCGGGTCTTGGGGTCGTCGGCGATCAGTCCTGGAATGTCTTGCCCCAGGCTGGTCATCAGGCCAAACAGCCAGCCGGTGAGCATGGCGGGGCCACGCAACAGCGGCAGTAACAGGTTGCCAAACAACAGGCTGCTGCCTTCGAGCAACACTTGCCAGCGGCTCTCGCTGTTGGACACCGAGTCGCGATTCGCTTGCTCGACCAACGCCCGGGCATGATCGCTGAACAGATACGCCATCAGGCGTCCGGTCACCAGGCATTGCTGCAGTTCGTCGTTGATGCCATCGGCGGCCAGGCTCGCCGGTGCGGGTATGCTCAGGGGCGCAAACTCATCACCCTGGCCGAAGCGTACGTAATGCGGCTCCTGGAAACCGCCATGGGCGTAGATCGGTCGGGCAGTGTCGCTCAGCCAGGTCAGCACACTGTCTTGCAAATCTCCGGCCTGGACGATGGCATCAAACAGCGCCTGGCGGCTGGTAAATTCCTGGAGTGCCGGCGCATACAACGGTCGGTACAACAGGTGGGGGCCGACATCGGCGTTCTGGCTCTCGATAAGATACATGCCGCTGACCTTGTCGGGTTCGGCGCCGGGTGCCCGTAGCAGTGCCAGGTGACGGATCACCACCTGATGGTTGTCGACCCGTTGATCGCTGGCATCATGGGCCATCAGTGCTGCTACCCGTCGCGCACCCAGGGGACTCAGGCCCGATTGTTGCTGAAGGGATAACTCCAGGGCCAGCAGTGGCAATTGCAGCGTTTGCTGGTCGGCAAACAACGCCTCACGCTGACGCGCCTCGGGGCTTTCTCCCAGTAGGTGTTCCTCCAACAGGCGTGGGTAGTGCTGGCCGATGTCCACTCGCTCGATCAAGCCGTTGGAACCCATCAGGTAGTCGGCAGTCAGCCAGGACGGCAACGTTAAACCATGACGATTGGCAAGGGTCACGGTCCCGCTGGGGCGGCTGGCCAGGTTGTTGATCGCCAGGTCCGTCAGGCTCATGCGTTCATGGCGGATGATTCCTACTGTGCCCGGATAACCAGCGGCGACGGTGAAGGTCAGTTGCAGGTCATTAGGATGCAGGGCGGCTACAGATGGCGGCGTGGCGATCTGGTTTCCGAAGGTCACGGCATCGTGTTGCAGGGTTTGCAGCAAGGATTTGACGGTGAAGGTGCGGATATCGTCGATATCACTGAGGAAGTGGCGCCCGCTGCCACGCTGCTTGGCGCTGGCCAGTGCCATGGCGTAGCGCCGGTAAGTGGCCTGGTCGTCGGCACTGGCCTGTTGCAGCCAGGTTGGCAGATGCTGGCGCAAGGTGTCCAGGGACTGGATCGGGGCTGCCGGCAAGTCGAGGAAAAATCGCCCAGGGTCGGTGAGATCGGCATACAGCGCCTGCCAGGTGCTGAAGGGTTGGGCGGTGGGCAGGCGCAGATGACCAAGCTCTTCCAGTTGGCGATTGAGGATCATTGCGCCTTGGTGCTCAAAGATATCGCCGTCAGGTTCGTAGCGTTGGACCAAGATGTCATCGGCCACATACTGTTCACCCAGGCGCTGCCCGAAGGCCTGGATCAGCGCATCCGTGGACGCAAATACTTCAACGCTCCCACCAGGGCTGCACAGCAACACGGTCGGCTTGCCGTTGACTGCCCGAAGTAGCACCAGTTCCGGGCCCAGCAGGCTGGCACTCTGTGCGCCGCTCTTGAGGGTGGCTTCCAGGCCATAGGCGTATACCGCGCCCTGGCCATGCCGGGCGATCCGCGCCTCGCGCTCGGGTAGGGTAACCAGTTGGTCGATCGTCTCCCGGGTCTGCTCATCCAGGCCTGCCTGGCGCAGGGCGCCGACGCGCAAGGTGTCTGTCAGCACGTGCGCGAGCCATCGCCAATGACCGGCGTCCCAATACTCAGCCAGGGCATTTTGCAGGGCGATGGGCAGGATCTGGGGCAGTTCGCCGACCAAGGCTGCGATGACCTGCATGTCGAGTTTTTCGCGGGTCAAGCCAGGCAGTTTCAGGCGTTTGGGTGGTTCATCGGAAAGGTACCAGGGCAGGCTGTCCACTTCGCGAAAGTCCAATGGTACGCCACTGGCCAGTGCATCGTGGACCACCGGCATGAACGGCTGCAGCAGCCAGCCTCGGCGTTGCGGCCTGGCCAGCTGTGTGCGGGACAGGTCCAGCGTCAGGGTGGGGTATTTATCGCCGATAGCCGTGGCGAGTTGCTGGCGGATCACGGTTTCCAGCGCAGGGCGATCAGCGAAATGTGCGCTCACGGCATGAGCGATAGAAGAAGGGCTGAGGGTTTGCATAAACTTCCTTTTATTGGCTGGCGATGCCATTCATGTCCGGGCCCTAGGCGGGTAGCAGGCTCAGGAATAGGCGTTGGTCCAACGGCGCGGTGATCGGGTTGTACAGGCCACGCACGATGGCCTGGTTGTCTGCCCCGGCCTGGGCGATCAGGTCCCGCTGGGTGACAAAGCGCTGTTCGGGACGTTTGAGATGCGCCGCGCTGTATGCAGTAGGTGGGCTGTCGGCCCGGCTGTAGTGAAAGTGGGCGTACCACAGTACTGTGAGGCTGTTTTTCTCACGCACAGCGAATTCCGACACGAAGTCCTTGGCCGCCGTACGTTGCGGGCCGTGGACCAGGCCGATATCGATTGCGGCGTGGGTACGCAGGAACTCGATGTTTTCCTGGCGCGGGCGCTGGGCCTTGTAACCCTCGATGCATTGCTGCGTTCCTTGTGTGCGCAGGCCAGCGGCACGCAGGCGCAGGCGCTCCACGGTCTGGGGTATGTCCGGCTTGTCTGCATGGTGGTTGGCCAACTCGGTCGCGACCGTTTCGAGGCGGTCGGCCTGGTGCGCGAGCATGTCGCGCCAGTCTTGCGGGTTGAGTTCGTCGCGGCGTGTAGGGTCACTGAGTTTCTTTTTCTGGAACTCAATAGAGCGCTCGATTCCGGGGATCTCCCCCAGCAGCCGTTGCGCCTGGGTACGCAAACTGGCCAGGGGTGGCGCCTGGTGCGGCTCCACAGGTGTGACGGGCCTGGCTTCGACAATCTCTACCCATCCCTCGTTGGGGTGCTCCATGAAGCGCCCACTGACCTGCTGGGTAATGGGATTGCGGGTCACGATGGTGGGGAAGGGTAGGTCGCTTTGCTCAGGTTCCAGCTCGCCAACCAAGGCACCCTTGTCCCGTGCGTTGAACACGCGTTTGGTTCGAGACAGTGTCCGCACAGGTTTGAAAAGTATCGGTTGCGGCGGCAGGAACTCATCTTCGCGCAACAGCGCCGCCAGATCAGCCTCCGCGCTGTTACGCACGGTTTGCAGGCGATCAATCAACAGTGGCATATAGCGTGGATCAGCCAGGGGCGACTCAAACTCCATCAGGCTTTGATAAATCTGCAGCCGTCGGTTGTAGTGCTTGATCAAGTTGCTCAGCACTTCCTTGCGCTCGGCAGGGCTGAAGCCTTCGGTGGTCAGCAATTCCAGATGCGAGTCCTCCAGGGAGGACAGCGAGGTTTGCAGATGCTCATGACGCGCCAGGAAGTAGTGCTCCTCGGGGGTGGTGGCCGGGATCGTCTGGTCAATGCTCAACTCGGTCAGCACGTCCAGGGATTCGAGGATGGCATTGAGGCGGTTGTAGAACCGGCGCTTGGGATTGCCATTGAGATATTTGAGGCGTTGTGCGGGGCCGGTTTTCAAACGTGCGGCCATATCCTCCAGGGTGTTATCGATGGCGATCATCGCCTGCGCATGCTGTTCGGAAACCGCAAAGTTGGTTTCCAGCAGGTCTTTGACATATTGCACTGCCTCTGCATCATGCGCCGCGCCTTGTAGTTCAAGTAGCGACTCGCCCTGCTCGGAAACGAACGTTGCCAGGTAGAGGGATGACAACTGGCTGACCCGGATCTCATCGGTGGCCAGTATCGACTGGTATTGCTCGACGCAATGACCTTCATAGTCGAAGCGGCTGTCGGCTTCTTTCATTTGGCCATAAACCTTGAGTAACTCGCGCCGCTGTTGCAGTAACGGTGCGGCGGCTTGGTCGAAGCGCTCTTGAAATATCTGGAATGCTGCTCTGGCCCTGGAACGCAGGGCGACGTTGTTGCGGTGGTCGGCTATCAGTGCCGGATCCCCAGGCGCACTGCGCAAGCGCTGGCGTGCCGCCCCCAGGTCGTTATGGGCCTTCTCGAACTTTAAGCGGGCGGCATCCAGCACTTGGTCAATGGGCTCCAAGAGTTTGATCAAGGCGCTGATCTGCTCGCCGATGCGATTAATCTCCTCAGACACTTGGGCGCGCTGTTGATCGATTTGCACCAGTTTGGCCTTGAGACGGTTCTTCGGCCCGCCTCCGCGCAGTTTCAGCCCCAAGTCCAGGATCCATCGCCCTTGGGGATCGCGCGTGAGTTCAAAGCCTGGATGGTCGGGTTTTTGCGGATGAATCAGGAACACTTCGCCCAGGTCCGGCGCGATATTGACCCTGAACAGCAGGCCTGCCACCGAGGCATGCCACTGCTGCTTGATACGGTACAGTCCCTTGAAAGCACCGATGTCCACCGGCATGGGTGCCGGTACCGGCCAGGGCACATGCAGCTCTCGCAGGGCGTCCAGCAGGCGACGGCGGCTGCTGTCCCGGGCGTTGGAGTGGACAAAATCCACCAGGGTCCGGTCGCCGGCCGGCGGCTCGGCGGGCAGGCCCACCGGGCCTTGCCCGATCAATACTGTCGGGTGGGTCATGCCTGGTGGGCGGCGCAACGCGTCGAGGGTCAGTGGCAAGGCCGGCTCAATGGGGTGCGCCGCCGGTTCAAGGGGAGGGCTGGGGCGGGAGGCCACGTGCAGTAAAATCAAACCGATGTTGAGCAGCACATCGACCCAGGCCAACTCCCGTGCGACGGCATCATTGCCTTGCAGGGCGGCCAGATCGTGTTGCAAGCCCACCGCCAGTTGCGCCATCCAGCCGGCGACCATCGCTGGCCCACGCAGTAGCGGTAGCAGCAGGGTATTGAACAGCAGCCAGCCACCCTCCAGCAGTATCGCCCAGCGGCTTTCGGCATTGGACACCGAGTTTTGGTCCGCCAGGTCCACCAACGCCCGGGCATTGCTGCCATACAGGTATTGGGTCAGGTTGCCGGTGGCCAGTGATTGCGCCAGGGAGCCGGAAACCTCACCGCCATTGGCATCCTGCGCCAGTTGTGCCGGTGGCGGCGCGGGCCATTGCACCGTGTCGTCGCCCTGGCCGAAGCGCAGGATATGCGGGCTGTGAAAACCACCATAGCTGTAGATCGGCCGGGCCTTGTCCGACATCCAGGCCAGCACGCTGTCTTGTAACGCACCGGGCTGCGTGATGGCGTCGAGCAGGGCCGCGCGGCTGCTCAATTGCAGCAGCGCGTCCTGGTACAACGGGCGATAGAGAATAGACGGCCCGGAGCCGGTATCACGTGGTTCGATGATAAACATGTTGCTGACGATATCCGGTGCAGCGCCGGGCTTGCGGGCGAAGGCCAGCGGGCGGATCACGATGTCCTGGGCATCCACCACCCGGCCCGTTGAGCTGCTGTGCAGCACGGCCTTGACGTAGCGATAACCGAGGAAGGTGAACCCCTGTTGCTCGCGAATCGCCAGCTCCAGGGCCTGTCGGGGCAGTTGCACCGCCAGCGCCTGGCCGAACAGGACCTCACGCTGACGTGTTTGCGGGCTGTCTCCCAGCAACAGTTCGCGAATTTTTTGCGGATAATGCTGGCCAATATCTACCTGGCGGATCAGCCCGGGCGTGTGATGGAACAGGCCCTTTTCACCCAGCACATAGTCCTCGGTCAGCCAGTCCGGGATGGTTGCCCCCGATGTGTCGCGCAGGGTCATGCGGCCCTGTGGTGCCGTGGCGAGGTGATTGATGGCCAGCTCGGTCAGGCTCATGGTCACTGGTGCGAGATAGCCGCTGTGCAGGTCACCCACCGGGACGTGGAACGTCAGCACCAGGTTGCCTGGCTCCACGCTGGACTCGGGGTGGTCGCGGCGCATCTGCTCGCGCAATGTACGGGTGGTGAAAGCCGGCAGGTCCTCGACGCCGTCCAGAAAGGAGGCACCACCGGTCTGCCGCTGCAGGCGCGCCTGCTCTACGAGCCCTTGGCGATAGGCAAACCGTTGCTCGGCGCTGGCTGTCTGGAGCCAGGAGGGCAGTGCGGCCTGTATGGACTGTTGGTGAACAGGGGCCGGCGCGGGGGCGGCGATAAAGGCGGGCGACGGGTCGGTTGCATCGGCGAATTGCTGCGCGAGGGCACGTACCCCCCCGGCAGCCGGCAAGCGTATGGCTTCGAGGTCGTCCAGTTGCTGGTTGAGCAGTAAGGCCGCCTGCGTATCAAAGAGATTGCCATCGGGCTCGTAGCGGTTGACCAGCAGTTTTTCGACCTGCAGTTGGCTGGTCAGGCGTTGACCCCAGGCCTGAGTGAAGGCTTCCATTGAGGCAAACCCCTCAACACCACCCGCAGTCTGGCACAGCAGGACCTGGCTGCCTTGCACCAACAGCAGGTCGGTGCTCATCCAGCGAGCGTCACGGCCTTGGCTAATGATGCAGACTTCCAGGCAATAGGCATGAATGAAACCCGCCGGCCCGGTCTGGCGCTCCCGGCGATCAGGTTCACGGGTTATGCCATACAGCATGTCCCGGGCGGTGCCGGCCGGCAGCAGGCTCGCGGTGCTTTTCAGGTTGTCTGCCAGCACGTCACCGAGCCATTGCCAGCGGCTGGAATGTGTATCTGTATTGAGGTTCCAGTAGGTCGTCAGGGCCTGTTGAAAAGCAATCGGCAGGGTAAAGGCCAGGTCCGCGATCAGCCGCTCAATGATCGCCATGTTCGGTTCACGGGGGCCATTTGCCTCATAGGTCAGGCGCAAGGGAGGATGCTGGGAGAGGAAGCAGCGGCGTTCGTCGACGGTCTGGGTCAGGCTCAAGTCTGTGCCATTGCCCAGATGGTCAAGGACCACATCGGTCAACCGTTGGAGATCCCAGCCGCGCCGTTGGTTGGGGGTGGCGAGCTTGACAGTGGATAGGTCCAGGACCAGCGACGGGAACTGTTCCAGCAGGCGTTCCTGCAGGTGTTGTTCGACCACCAGGCGCAAGGTCGGGCGATCGCTGAACTGGCGAGAGACAGCCAGGGCCAGGGCGTTGCTGCGGTGAGTTGGCGGCGGGGCGGATAAAGGGGCCGGCATAAGAGATTCCGTTCTGCGGGATGGGTTCGCCCGCAGAATGGCAAGCTGCTTCTGTGTTGGTGTGGTAGCCGGTTATCGCGACACGACGGCGGTGCCGGATTGGCCTATCATCAGTGTTTTTTCCACTGATGAATGATCCTGATGACTGCTGCCACCCTGACGCTTGAACTTGCAACCAGCGATATGCTCGTAATCGATGGCCTGCATGCCTTTGACTTCAACTTAACGGATCAACAGTTGCTGATTAAAAGCATGGACGGTCGGGCCGAGAAGCGCTGGACGTTCAGCATTGCGCAAGTGCAGGCGGCGATCTTTGATGAAAGCTTGCAGAGCTGGACCCTCAGCGGTGATACGGGCGAACACCGCCTGGTATGCCTGAGCGCTGTCACCGGCAACAACGACGACGAGGAAGACGAGCATGCGGATGCGTAAATTCTGGCCCCTGCTGATGGCTGGCAGCGTCGGCGCCATGTCGGTCCAGGCCGCACCGGTCGATACCGTTGAACTGTTGGTGGGCAGCTATACCGCCGGCACCAGTGAAGGCATCTACCGCCTGCAGTTCGACAGCCGCACCGGCCAGTTCAGCGGCCCGCCGGTACTGGCGGCCAAGACGCAAAACCCGTCCTGGCTGACCCTGTCCAAGGACCGCAAGCGCCTGTTTGTGGTCAATGAAAACGGCCCCGGCCAGCAAGACCCGGTAGGGCGTGTCAGCAGCTACAGCATTGACCCGGCCAACCACCAATTGACCCTGATCAACCAGGTGCAGAGCCTGGGTAACGAGCCGACCCACGCCAGCCTGGCCGCCGATGGGCGTTACCTGTTTGTCGCCAACTATTCGGTGCTGGAAGATCCGGGCGGCAGCCTGG
>Ga0180008_1002138_pt1 | contig 11013 bp, 7 predicted proteins | sample MM_PW_MetaG_FD_121121 | JGI IMG/M metagenome (GOLD analysis project Ga0180008, IMG submission 121121) | Groundwater microbial communities from the Aspo Hard Rock Laboratory (HRL) deep subsurface site, Sweden - MM_PW_MetaG | ecosystem: Environmental > Aquatic > Deep subsurface > Groundwater... | reverse complement strand
CCTTGGCGAGATTCGCGGCGCTGTCCCAGGAGCAGGCCATTTGGGTGGCGGCGACGGTAACGATACGGGGCATTTCTTACACCTCAGGAGCCGTTGGGGCGTTTATCTGACGCGAGCGCAGGCTGGCGGCGGCGAAATAGCGCGCGGCGAGGCACTGTGGCTGGCGGGCTATTTATAGACGATAAAAATCGACTTTAAAAGTGTGGTTAATGCGGATCATCACTTTTTAAGGGTTTTATACCGAATAAAAATCGAGGTGGCCGGCGACGAAGGACGCTGAGCGTTCGTGTGGGTGCGAAGGATTGCGGGTGCAGGGGCAGGCGTTGCGGGGCATGTGAAAGTGGGTGTGTGGCGGGACGCTCAGGCGCTGTGGCGCTTATGCAGCTCGAACTGTTCGTGGCCGTCATCCCAGCCCGCTTCCCAGGCGGCGATCAGCACATCGGCGGCGAGTGCGCGGGGGGCATTGGTTTGCCCGGTCAGCCCTGCCATATAGCCCTGTTGGTACGCCTTGTTGAGGCTTTCCAGGCTCCAGTGCTGGTCATCTTCCGTGTTGAGATCGGTGCAGCCCATGGTGGCAGCTCGCAGTGAATTGACCTGACTAATGCTAGTCGGATCACGCCGGTCGGACTGTGCCGCCGATCCTGCTTTTGCCACCGCTGGCAGCTTATGTGATGCAGTTGGCGAAACGCTGGCGGCAGGCCGGCCAGCGCGTCGTCATGGCCGCGGGCTAGTTTGTCGGCGCGAGGATGCTGGCCTGATAGGCCGCGGCAAAACTGTCGAAGTCGCCTTCGTCCTGGGCCTCCAGCTCGGCTTGGTCCTGCAGTGATTGCGCGGCGCGGGCTTCGAAGGCCGCTTGCTGTTCAGCGCTCAGCGGCTGGCTGCGGAAGTACTCGGCGTGCTGCTTGCTTTGGCGCAAGGCAAATTCACTGAAGCTCAGGCCCTGTTGCAGCTGCGCAAGCACCTGCGCAGACGGCGTCAGGCTGGGGTCGGCGACTTTGGCCTGTTGCGCTTGCAACGCTTGGCTGTGAGCGTTGCTGCCCAGGTTTTGGTCGAGTAGCTCGGCCAGCGGCAGAATCTGCTCCAGCAGTTCGCTGGCCCAGCTCTGTAGCGCCACCGGCTGGCCGTTGCGCTGCAGTTGGAGGCCTGGGAGTCGGCCTTCCTTAACCACACTGAGGAAGTTGTCGGTGCAGGCATGGCACTCGTCGCTTTCCAGCAATGGGCTGTCTTGCAGTGCGCAGAACAACAAGAAGGCATCCAGGAAACGCGACTCTGTCAGGTCGATACCCAGCGGCAGGAAGGGATTGATGTCCAGGCAGCGCACTTCGACATATTGCACGCCACGCGCCACCAGCGCCTGGATCGGCCGCTCGCCGCTATCGGTCACGCGCTTGGGGCGGATGTTCGAGTAGTACTCGTTTTCGATCTGCAGGATATGGGTGTTGAGTTGCAGCCACTCGCCATCCTGCTTCGCGCCGATCTCCACATAGGGCGGGTAGGGCGTGCCGACGGCTTGCCGCAGGCTGTCGGTATAGCTGTGCAGGTCGTTGTAGCAGGGGGTCAGGCCAGCCTGGGCACTGCTCTGGTAGCCCAGGTCGCTCATGCGCAGGCTGGTGGCATAGGGCAGGTACAGGGTTTCGTCATCCAGCTCCTGCAGCTGATGCGGGTTACCGCGCATAAAGCCTTTGTGCAGGGCCGGTGAGGCGCCGAACAGGTACATCAATAACCAGCTGTAGCGGCGGAAATTACGGATTAACGCGATATAGCGGGCCGATTGGTAATCCTGCGCGCTGCGCGTATCGCCTTCTGCCTGTTGCAGCCGCTGCCACAGCGCATCCGGCAGGGAGAAGTTGTAATGAATGCCGGCGATGCACTGCATGGTCTTGCCATAACGCAGTGCCAGGCCTTTGCGGTACACGTACTTCAGTTCGCCGATATTCGAGTGACCGTAGCGCGCGATGGGGATCGTTTCTTCGGCCGGCAGGGCGCAGGGCATCGACGCGCTCCACAGGTATTCGCCGTCGAGCTTGCTGTAGGCGAAGCGGTGGATCTGCTCCAGGTCTGCCAGGGTCGCCGCCGGGTCCGCTTCGGCCGGGGTAATGAACTCCAGCAACGATTCGGAATAGTCGGTGGTGATCTGTGTGTGCGTCAGTGCCGAGCCGAGCGTCGCTGGGTGCGGAGTCAGCGCGAGCTGGCCGTCGCCATTAATGCGCAGGCATTCGCGCTCGATACCGTGTAGGCACTTAGAAAGTAGAGAAAGGTTGGCCGGCTCAGCCAGGAGGGTCATGCGGCGGGAAAGAAGATCGCTCAAGGTATTTTCCTAGCTGGCAGACGCCGCAAAAAATGGGGCAATCGCAACAATATGGGGTGCGGTTGCGCACTCTTCAAGTGGGTGGCGTTCACGCCGCTGTGTTCTGAGGCCGATTAGCCGGAGCGTCTGCGCCCCGGCCTTAGAGTCCCCGGCTGCACAGCATAGCCCTGGCGAACCGCCGCTATGCATCGTGCAGCGAGGGTTCAGATACAGGCGAAGGTGCCTTGCGCCTTGGCGATCAGCTTGTCTTCCTGCCAGACCTCGGCTTCGACCACCTGGGTGCGGCGCCCGGCGTGCAGCACTTTGGCATGGCACAGCACGCTGCCGTCGGCCACCGGGCGGATGTAGTTGATCTTGCACTCCAGGGTGACACTGCTGGGGCCTCCGTCGCCCAGGCTATGGCTGGCTTGGCCCATCGCAGTATCAATCAGCGAGAACAGCGCGCCACCATGCAGCTTGCCGTGCAGGTTACGCAGGTCATTGGTGAGGGCCAGGCGCACGCGCGCTTCACCGCCACCGACCTGGAGAATATTCAGGCCGAGCAGGCGGGAGAAGGCGCTGCTGGCGCCGGTCGAGGTGGTTTCGTTCATTTCTTCAACTGCTTGGCATTGGCGAATAGGGCGGCCATACCGCCGCTGGCGGGGGCCGGTTTGTCCTGGCTGGAGTGGCGTTCGCTACGCGGCGCATTGCCGGCTGGCTTGCCGCCACGAGCGCCTTCGATTTTCTCGCCTGGGGTGTCGCCCATGCGCATGGACAGGGCGATGCGGTTACGCGGGATGTCGACTTCCATGACCTTGACCTTGACCACGTCGCCGGCCTTGACCGCTTCGTGTGGGTCCTTGATGAATTTCTCCGACAGCGCGCTGATGTGCACCAGACCGTCCTGGTGCACGCCGATATCGACGAAGGCGCCGAAGTTGGTCACGTTGGTGACTACGCCTTCTAGCATCATCCCCAGTTTGAGGTCGTTGAGGGTTTCCACGCCTTCTTGGAACTCAGCGGTCTTGAACTCCGGGCGCGGGTCGCGGCCGGGCTTTTCCAGCTCGCTCAAAATATCACCAATGGTCACCAGACCGAATTTGTCGTCGATGAACTGTTTCGGGTCGAGACGCTTGAGGAAGCCCGCGTCGCCGATCAGCGAACGGATATCGCGGCCGGTGTCGGCAGCAATGCGCTGCACCAGCGGGTAGGTTTCCGGGTGCACGGCGGAGGCGTCCAGCGGGTTGCTGCCGTTCATTACGCGCAGGAAGCCTGCGGCCTGTTCGAAGGTCTTGTCGCCCAGGCGCGGTACTTTGAGCAGCTCGGCGCGGCTGTTGAACGCGCCGTTGGCGTCGCGGAAGGCGACAATATTCTGTGCCAGCGTGGTGTTAAGGCCGGAGATGCGCGCCAGCAGGGCGGCGGAGGCGGTGTTCACATCCACGCCGACGGCGTTTACGCAGTCCTCCACCACCGCATCCAGCGAGCGCGCGAGCTTGAGCTGGGATACGTCATGCTGGTACTGGCCAACACCGATGGATTTCGGGTCGATTTTCACCAATTCCGCCAGCGGGTCCTGCAGGCGGCGGGCGATGGATACCGCGCCGCGCAGCGACACGTCCATATCGGGGAATTCCTTAGCCGCCAGCTCCGAGGCCGAATACACCGAGGCACCGGCTTCACTGACCATGACCTTGGTCAGATTCAGGCCCGGCAGTTTCTTGATCAGCTCCAGGGCCAGCTTGTCGGTCTCGCGGCTGGCGGTGCCGTTGCCGATGGAGATCAGGTCGACTGCGTGCTTGGCGCACAGCTTGGCGAGGGTTGCCAGGGTGCCGTCCCAGTCATTGCGCGGCGCATGGGGGTAAACCGTAGAGGTTTCCAGCACCTTGCCGGTGGCATCAACCACCGCCACCTTGCAGCCGGTACGCAGGCCAGGATCGAGTGCCAGGGTGGCACGCGGGCCGGCCGGGGCGGCCAGCAGCAGGTCGTGCAGGTTGCGGGCGAATACGTTGATCGCCTCGTCCTCGGCGCCTTCGCGTAGCTCGCCGAACAGGTCGGTTTCCAGGTGGGTGTAGAGTTTGACCTTCCAGGTCCAGCGCACCACCTCGCCCAGCCATTTGTCCGCAGCGCGGCCGCGGGCGCTGATGCCGAAGCGCTCGCCGATCATGCCTTCGCACGGGTGCATGCTGCCGGGCGGAGCGCCGCCCGGCAGCTCGTCGCCGACTTTCAGGCTAGCGCTGAGAATGCCCTCGTTACGCCCACGGAAGATCGCCAGGGCGCGGTGTGACGGTGCGCCCTTGAGCTTCTCGTCGTGCTCGAAGTAATCGCGGAACTTGGCGCCTTCGTTCTCTTTGCCGGCGACTACGCGGGCGCTGAGGATGGCGTTGTCTTTCAGGTAGCTGCGCAGGCTGGCCAACAGGTTGGCGTCCTCGGCGAAGCGTTCCATAAGGATGTATTTGGCGCCTTCGAGCACGGCCTTGACGTCGGCAAAGCCTTTTTCGGCGTCGATAAAGCGTTCGGCTTCGCTTTCCGGTGTCAGTGTAGGTTCGTTGAACAGTGCATCGGCCAGTTCGCCGAGGCCCGCCTCCAGGGCAATCTGACCCTTGGTGCGGCGTTTCTGTTTAAACGGCAGGTACAAGTCTTCCAGGCGGGTCTTGGTTTCGGCCAGGTTGATTTCGCGGCTCAGTTCAGGCGTCAGCTTGCCCTGCTCCTCGATGCTGGCGAGGATGCTGGCGCGGCGGTCGTCGAGTTCGCGCAGGTAGCGCAGGCGCTCTTCCAGGTTGCGCAGCTGGGTGTCATCCAGGCTGCCGGTGACCTCTTTACGGTAGCGCGCGATAAACGGCACGGTGGAGCCTTCATCGAGCAGCGCCACGGCGGCGGCGACCTGTTGTGGGCGTACGCCCAGTTCTTCGGCGATGCGGTTGTTGATGCTGAGCATATAAAAAGCTACCCACACTGAAACGAAAAACCGGCCACGCAGACCACGGGCCAGGCACGAAAGCCGCGCATTATAAACACTGCCCAGCAGCGCGCCGGGAACCGCACGGGGAAAAATCTGCTAACAATGGGCTACACGTCGGCTGCGGCTCCTGAGCCATAATGCTGGCACTTGCAAACTGCCAGCGCGTCCGCGCCCGGCGGAAGCCTGGTCAAGGAGCCCTGAATGAGCAGCACTGCACTTCCTGTTGAAGGCGAAAAAATCCTTATCGTCGATGACGACGCCCGCCTGCGACGCTTGCTTGAGCGTTTCTTCGACGAGCAGGGCTACCGCGTGCGCGCGGTGGAGAACGTCGAGCAGATGGATCGCCTGCTGGCCCGCGAACTGTTCCAGCTGGTGGTGCTGGACCTGATGCTGCCGGGTGAGGATGGTTTGTCCGCCTGCAAGCGCCTGCGCGAAGCGAATAATCAGGTGCCGATCATCATGCTCACCGCTAAGGGCGATGAAGCCAGTCGGATTCAGGGACTGGAGCTGGGTGCTGATGACTACTTGGCCAAGCCGTTTAACCCGCGTGAACTGCTGGCGCGGATCAAAGCCGTGCTGCGCCGCCAGGCCCCGGTAGTGCCGGGCGCACCGGGCAGCGAAGACGAAAGTGTGAGCTTCGGCGAGTACGAGCTGTCCCTGGCCACCCGCGAGCTGAAAAAGGGTGACGAGGTGCATATGCTCACCACCGGTGAGTTCGCCGTGCTCAAAGCACTGGTGCAGCACGCCCGTGAGCCACTGACCCGCGACAAGCTGATGAACCTGGCCCGTGGCCGCGAATGGGATGCACTGGAGCGCTCCATCGACGTGCAGATTTCCCGTCTGCGCCGCTTGATCGAACCCGATCCGTCCAAGCCGCGCTATATCCAGACGGTCTGGGGTGTGGGGTATGTATTCGTTCCAGACGGCAACAAGTAACCAGCCAGCTGGGTGAATGACTGTTCATTCACCCAGCATGACTTCTGCCCGGCGGATCGATAAGGCGCGATCCACCCCGCGGTCTCTCTCGCCACATTGGCGATCTGTACACGGCATTTAAATGAAAACCCCTCTCTGGTTCCCGCAAAGCTTCTTCGCCCGCACCTTGTGGCTGGTGCTGATCGTGGTGCTGTTCTCCAAGGCGCTGACCCTGGTTTATCTGATGATGAACGAGGACGTGCTGGTGGATCGTCAGTACAGCCACGGCGCGGCACTGACCCTGCGCGCCTATTGGGCGGCCGACCCGGAAGACCGCGCCACCATCGCCGAGGCGGCCGGGCTCAAGCGTGTGCCGCACGAGCAGGTGCCGGCCAACGAGCAGCATTGGCCTTACAGCGAGATTTTTCAGCGCCAAATGCAGACCGAACTGGGGCCGGAGACTGAGGTGCATGTCAGCGCCAAGAGCCCGCCGGCGCTGTGGGTGCACGCCCCGGCGCTGGGGGATGACTGGCTGCGTGTGCCGCTGTATCCGCACCCGTTGCGCGGGCAGCGGATATGGAGTGTGCTCGGCTGGTTCCTGGCCATCGGTTTGCTGTCGACGGCAGCGGCCTGGATTTTCGTGCGTCAGCTCAGTGCGCCGCTCAAGCGCCTGGTATTTGCCGCCCGGCAGATCGGTAAGGGCCGCAGCGTACGCTTGCCTGTCAGTGATACGCCGAGCGAGATGACCGAGGTCTACCGTGCCTTCAACCAGATGGCTGAAGACGTCGAACAGGCGGCTCGCGAGCGCGAGCTGATGCTCGCCGGGGTGTCGCATGACTTGCGTACGCCACTGACCCGCCTGCGTCTGTCCATGGAGTTTTTGCACACCGATTCGGAGCTGACCGAGGACATGGTGCGCGACATCGAGGACATGGACGCGATTCTCGACCAGTTCCTGGCCTTTATCCGCGACGGCCGTGACGAGCCGCTGGAACAACTCGACTTGCTTGAGCTGATCCGTGAAGTAGTCACCCCATACAACCAGAAGCAGCAACGCGTGCGCCTGTGTCTGGAGCCTGTGCCGGCCTTCCCGTTGCGCCGGGTGTCGCTCAAGCGCCTGCTGGTCAACCTGATCGAAAACGCCCTGCGCTACGGTGGCAACGCGGTGGAGGTGGCGGTTTCCCTGTCGGGCGATCACAGCGCGCCCTATGTGGTGCTCAGTGTGCTTGATCGTGGCCAGGGGATTGATCCGGCCGAGCTGGGTAACATCATCAACCCCTTTATCCGTGGCGACCGCGCACGTGGCGGCCAAGGTGCGGGGTTGGGGCTGGCCATCGTCAAGCGCATCGCCGCGCTGCATGGCGGCAGTGTCGAGTTGCGCAACCGCTCAGGCGGCGGGCTGGAGGCGCGGGTCTGCCTGCCCCTGGGGCTATTGCTGCCGCGCGATGCGGTGTAATAACCGGCGAACGCCACGCGGCCTGGCGGCGTAGTGGCGTAAGCGGTGGGTTAAAACACGCGAAAGGTTAAACCGTTCCGACGAAAACCCCTTGGCATGCTGACCCTGTTAGGCTGAGCTCTGTTTTATCAGCGTCATGACTTGAGGTCAGCATGCCTGCAGTTCCACACCGACTTCCCCTCTGGACTTGGTTGCTGCCGCTGCCACTGCTCCATCTGGCCACCTGGCTGTCCCTGGCGACTCAGTTCACTGAAGGCGCGGCATTTTGGTATCCGCCGTTTGCCCTGGCCCTGGTCTTTGCCCTGTGGTGGGGCCCGCGGGTGTTGCTGGCGGTGTACCTCAATGCCATGTTGTCCATTCCGCTCTGGGACTTGGAATGGCAATGGGCCCCCTTGTATGCCTTGCCGGAAACCCTCGGCGTGGCGTTGGCGTGGGCATTGTTACGCCTGCGGCCCTTTGATCCGGCGTTGCCTGACCTCAGCCATCTGCTGCGTTTTGTCGCGCTTGGCGTCCTGCTGCCCGTTCTGCCCATGGTGCTCGGCGTACAAGGCAACCTCTGGCTGCACGGCTATGTAGCCTGGGCGGACGTGCCGAGGGGCATTGTGAACTTGTGGTTGGCCGATAGCCTGAATGCGTTAGCCATCAGCATTCCGTTGCTGGCTTATCTAACGCCGTGGATGCGCCGCCGCGGCTGGTTGGCCGCGCCTGTGTTGAGTGGTTGCCAGCAGGTGCCTGAGGTGCTGCGCCATTTGCCGCCTTGGCCTTTGTTGTTAGTACTTTTGGCCGGCATGCCCTGGTTGCTCGGGTTGCTGCCACTGACCCTGAATTTGCCGCTGGTTGGCGTGATGATGCTGGTGCTGGCCCTGGTCTGGGGGTTTGCCGGTAGCATCTGCGGCGCGGTGCTCAGCGTGTTGATGATCTTGATCCTACCGTTGCTGCGTGGCTTTGGTGATGCGGCCGCCTGGCTTGATCCGCAGCGCCTGGAACTGCACATCAGTGTGTTGCTGTTTATGCTCGCCACGCTGCTGGTGGGGCGCAGCCTGAGTGATCTGCGCCAAGCCCTGGCGCGCAGCGCACAGATGCAGCAGCAGTTGGCACTGGCCAATTTGGCGCTGGAGGCCAGCCCGCTGGGCGTAATCATTGCCGACGCCCGTCAGCCCGAGTTGCCGCTGATCTATTGCAACCCGGCCTTTGAGCAGATTACCGGCTACAGCCGCGATGAGACGCTGGGCAATAGTTGGCACTTCCTGCTCCGTGATGACCAGCAGCAACAGGGTTTCAATCGCCTGCAGCAGGCGGTACGCGAGGGCGTCGGCTGCGATGTGGTGCTGCGCAACTACCGCAAAAATGGCCAGTTATTCTGCAATGAAATTACCCTCTCGCCGATGCGTGATGAGCAGGGCATCAGCCACTTTGTCGCCCTGCAAAGCGATGTCACGGCCCGCGAGCACCTGGCCACCCAGGTCCGCGTGCAAAGTGATGAGCTGCTCAAGCAGAGTCATTTGTTCAGCCAGACCGAGCACATTGCCAGCCTCGGAGGCTGGGTGCTGAATGTGGCCGACAAAAGCATGGATTGGAGTGCCGGTTGCTTTCGGATCTATGAACTTGACCCAAAAAACGGCACCCCGGACTTGGACGGTGCCTTGAGCTATCTGGAGGCCAGTGGGCGCGTGCTGGCCGAGCAGACACTGCAGCAGTTGATTGAGGGGCTTGAACAGTTTGACTTCGAAGCACGGCTGTTAACGGCCACGGGTAAAACCCGCTGGCTGCGTATTCGGGGGATATCCGAGCGCGACGGCGCCGAGCTGGTGAGGGTCTATGGCGCCCTGCAAGACGTCAGCGCGCGCAAATACGCCGAACAGCAGCTGCACGAACGTGATGAGCGTCTGCAGCTGTTCTTTGAGGCGCCGCTAATCGGCATGGCATTGGCCGGGCCGAGCCTTGCCTGGGAAGAGGTCAATCACAAGCTCTGCAGCATTCTTGGGCGCAGTCGTGAGCAATTGTTGGCGTGCAGCTGGCGCGAGCTGTCACTGGAAGACGATCTGCTGGTCGAGCAACCGCTGCTCGATCAGGTGCTCAGTGGCAGCCGTGAAGGCTTCGAGCTGGAAAAACGCTTCCGTCGCGCCGACGACAGCCTGGTGCACACACGGGTGAGCCTGCGTGCGGTGCGCCACAGTAATGGCCGTGTGCGCATGTTCCTGCTGCTGGTCGAGGACATCAGCCAGCGCCTGCAGGCCGAGGCGCGCTACCGCACCATCGTCGAAAATGCGCCAGAGGCGATCATGCTGTACGACCTGAGTGGCAGCTTTGTCGAGTGCAACGACAATGCCCTGCGTCTGTTGCGCTACACCCGCACCGAGATCGCCAGCAAACACGTGTTTGACCTGAGCCCGAATAAACAGGCGAATGGCCAGATGAGCGCTGAACTCGGCCAGGTTTACCTGCAGCGAGCGATGGCGGGCGAGACCCCGGTATTCGATTGGCTGCACCGCGACAGCAAGGGTCGGCAAATTCCCTGCGAGGTCCGCCTGGTGCAGATGCCCGGTGATCCGCCAATGATTCGCTGCAGCATCAGCGATATTTCCGACCGCCAGCGCTATCAGCGTGAGATCGAGCGGCTGGCCTTCAGTGACGAGCTGACCGGCCTGCCCAATCGGCGCTTGCTGCTTGATCGGTTGCAGCACGCGATGGACCGCGAGCAGCGTGAGGGGACGTTGGGCGCACTGCTGTTTATCGACCTCGACCACTTCAAAACGGTTAACGACAGCCTGGGACATCTGGTGGGCGATGGCCTGTTGCGTGAGGTTTCGGTGCGCCTGGCCAGTGGTTTACGTACCGAAGACACCTTGGCGCGGATGGGCGGCGACGAGTTTGTGGTGTTGCTTGAAGGGCTCGACAGCAACCCACGATTGGCCGCCGAAGCGGCGGCGAGCACAGCGGAAAAACTGCTGAAAAGTCTAGTCGGCGCCTGTTGGATTGACGGCCATGAGCTGTCGATCAGCGCCAGTATCGGTATTGCCCTGCATCCTTTTGGTCGCCAGGCGGCCGCCGATGTGCTGAAGCAGGCGGATACCGCCATGTACCAAGCGAAGCAGGGCGGGCGCAATGCCTTGCACTTCTTTGCCCCTGAGATGCAGGCCGCGATCGATCAGCGCCTACAACTACAGAGCGATCTGCGCCAAGCGGTGCAGCGCGACCAACTGTTCCTGGTGTTTCAGCCCCAGCTCAGCCTGGCCACCGGTCAGATTACCGGCGCCGAAGTGCTGCTGCGCTGTAAGCGTTCATTCCACGACGTACTGGACTTACTTTACGTCCCGAAGGGGCCTTAGCAATTCCGGTGAGACCTTGTACTGTTTCGTGCCGTTCTCGGCCAGGACGATCACGCTCTTGCGGTTG
>Ga0180008_1002134_pt1 | contig 11025 bp, 10 predicted proteins | sample MM_PW_MetaG_FD_121121 | JGI IMG/M metagenome (GOLD analysis project Ga0180008, IMG submission 121121) | Groundwater microbial communities from the Aspo Hard Rock Laboratory (HRL) deep subsurface site, Sweden - MM_PW_MetaG | ecosystem: Environmental > Aquatic > Deep subsurface > Groundwater... | reverse complement strand
CAGGCTAATCACGGTTTTTGACCCGGCTCTTTGGCCGGGTCTTTTTTTTGCCAGTTATTCTGGCGTGGCTTCAGGCTAATGAAGACTGTGTGTTGCTTGATGGCGCGCATGGTAGCAAAAGACCATCGCCGAAAGAAAGCCGATAAAGCGCTCTGGCCCGGTTCTTTCCAAATTAGCACTTGAGAATCAATCTCATAGACTCTAAGCTGCTGCTGCGTCACGGATGACGCCCCCTTCCCTCTCGCGTTAATTTGCCCCCAGACTTTCCCCCGTGCCTGTGTAAACTGCCCGCCACAACTCTCATATTCAGGCAATCAGACTATGACCGTGGCCTTGACCTCCATCAAAATCAGCACCGATTTCGACAGCGGTAATATCCAGGTGCTCGACACCAGCGATGCCCACCAGTTGCTGCTGGCAATCAAACCCGATACCCGTAGCCAGCACTTCCAATGGTTCCACTTCAAGGCCGAAGGGATGCACATTGGTCATACCCATACCTTTCGCCTGAGCAACGCCGGCCAATCCTCCTACAAACATGCCTGGAGTGGCTACAACGCCGTGGCGTCCTACGACCATATCAATTGGTTCCGGGTGCCGACGCGCTTTGATGGCGAAACCTTGCACATCGACTTCAAGACCGAGCAAAAACATGCCTGGCTCGCCTACTTCGAGCCCTATAGCCGCGAGCGTCACAATTGGCTGATCGGCCAGGCGCTGAACCGCGCCGGCACGCAATTGCTGGCCACTGGCAAGAGCGTCGAAGGCCGTGATATTCCCCTGCTCCGCCGTGGCAACGGTGACGCGGGGCAGCGCAAAGTGTGGATCATCGCCCAGCAACACCCCGGTGAGCACATGGCCGAGTGGTTTATGGAGGGCATCATCGAGCGCCTGCAACAGGACGGTGATGATGAGTTGAAGAAGCTCCTGGCCGCCGCCGATCTCTACCTGGTGCCAAACATGAACCCGGACGGCGCGTTCCACGGCCATCTGCGCACCAATGCCATGGGCCAGGACCTTAATCGTGCCTGGCAAAGCGCAAGCCAGGAGCAAAGCCCGGAAGTGCTGTTCGTCCAGCAGCAAATGGAGAAATACGGCGTCGACCTGTTCCTGGATATCCATGGCGATGAGGAAATCCCCTACGTGTTTACCGCAGGTTGTGAAGGCAACCCCGGCTACACGCCGCGTATCGAGAGCCTGGAAAAACACTTCCGCAGCCACTTGAGCGCTCTGACACGCGACTTCCAGACGACCCATGGCTACACCCGCGACTTACCGGGCCAGGCCAATATGACCCTGGCATGCAACAGCGTGGGCGAGAAGTTCGACTGCCTGTCCCTGACCCTGGAAATGCCGTTCAAGGACAACAACGACGCGCCCAACCCGCTTACCGGCTGGTCCGGCAAACGCTCCGGACAACTGGGCAAGGACGTGCTGAGCACCGTGGCGGATATGGTTGGCGTGCTGCGTTGACCCTGCCCAGTCCGGGGGCTGGGTTCAGCCCCCCGCCACCTGCCGTACGTACCTCCAAGGTCTGCAAGCCGCCTGTATTGCCGGCCAAAGCCTGACGACAGCGTACCCACCTGGAAGCTCAGTCCTTGCCCAGCATGCTTTGCAGCACGCCATCCCGGCGAACCCAGCCATGGAACAACGCCGCCGCCAGATGCAACAACACCGTGAGAAACAACAAATAGGCGAGATACCCATGGGCCTTGCGCAGCACCGCAAACAACTGGGCATTGGCTGGCTTCACCCCGGTCAGCGCGCGCCTGCTCAGCGCCGACCAGGGCGCGGCGGCGATGGCGCTCTACGAGAACCCACAAGGCCGGCGCATCAGTTTCTATGTTCGTCCACCGGGCCCACAGAACACCTTGTTGCCACGGGGCAGCCGCGGTGCCGATGGGCTCCAGGCCCAATACTGGTCCAGCCCCGGCTACAACTATGCGCTGGTCAGTCCAGAGGACGAGCCAAACACCCAACTGCTCAAGCAAACCCTGAGGTTCTAGGACGCCAACGCCATGTCTTTTCGAGATAATCGCCTGCCCTTGCTCAAACGGCTGCTGGGCAAAAAAACCACCAGCGAGCACGCGCCGGCCATTCACCGGTTCTTCGCGGACAAGGCCCGGCAACAGGGCTATACCCTCAGCCCCAGCCAGTTGCTGGTGATCGACGCCATGGCCCGGCAGGCTGCGCACCTGCTGGCCCAGCGCCCGACCCGCAGCCTGTACCTGCACGGTGCCGTCGGCCGGGGCAAAAGCTGGCTGCTGGACGGTTTTTTCCAGGCCCTGCCGTTGCCGGACAAGCAGCGAGTGCATTTCCACGACTTTTTCGCCCGCCTGCACCGCGGCATGTTTGCCCATCGCCAGCAGGCCGATGCCCTGGCCGCCACCCTGGATCAATTGCTCGACGGCTGCCGGGTGCTGTGTTTCGACGAATTCCATGTGCATGACATCGGCGACGCGATGTTGATCAGCCGGTTGTTCAAGGCGCTGTTCGAGCGGGGCATCCTGGTTCTGCTCACGTCCAACTATCCGCCACAGGGCTTGCTGCCCAACCCGCTGTACCACCAGCGCTTCAAACCCGTGATCGACTTGATCGGCGCACGCATGGACGTCATGCAAATCAGCGCGCCCCAGGACTACCGGGGCTTGCCCCAGAATCACCGGCAGCAGCGCTTCAGCCATGGCCAGTACGTATGGCCCGGCACCCCGACCCAACGCCGCGAACTGCGGGTGCCCGCCACCGATGGCCCGCCCCTGGCCCTGGCGGTCGGCGCGCGGCAACTGCACGTGCGCTGGCAACAGGCGCGCAGCCTGGCCTTGACCTTCAACGACCTGTGTGAACAACCCACTGCCGTGATGGATTACCTGCTGCTGTGCGAGGACTTCGACCACTGGATCATCGACGACCTGCCACGGCTGGACCACTGCCCGATTGCCGTGCAGCAGCGGTTTATCAACCTGATCGACGTGCTGTACGACCAGGACAAGCACCTGACCTTGCTGGGCCAACTGCCGCTGGCCGATGCCCTCGAAGGCCAGGCGATTGACCTGGCGCGCACCCGCAGCCGCCTGGGCCAGTTGCAACAAGTCAGCCCGTTGGCGCTCAAGCCGTTATCATGAGCGCCTTTGCCCTTGTGAAGTGATCGAAGCTGTTCATGGATACCCTTGCCCAACTCAAGGCTGGCCAACTGGCTGGCATCAAGCGCCTGGACCTGTCCTGCGGCCTGACGCAGTTCCCCCGGGAAATCTTCGACCTGGCCGACTCCCTGGAAATCCTCAACCTGAGCGGCAATGCCCTGCGCAGCCTGCCGGAGGACCTGCACCGCCTGCCCCTCCTGCGCGTGCTGTTTTGCTCGGACAACGCCTTTACCGAACTGCCGGCCTGCCTGGACCAATGCCCGCAGTTGAGCATGGTCGGCTTCAAGGCCAACCAGATCGAGCACGTACCGGCTGCCGCGCTGGCGCCGCAGTTGCGCTGGCTGATCCTCACCGACAACCGCATCCGCCACTTGCCGGATGAACTCGGTGAGCGGCCGCTGCTGCAAAAACTCATGCTGGCCGGCAACCGCCTGGAGCAACTGCCAGCAAGCCTGGCCCAGTGCCATAACCTCGAACTGCTGCGCATCGCCTCCAACCGCCTGACGCACTTGCCGCAATGGCTGCTGACACTGCCGCGCCTGACCTGGCTGGCCTATGCCGGCAACCCGGTGGAAAGCGCGGTGGAGACAGCCAGTGATGACGCGACACCGAATATTCCCTGGGCTGAGCTGGAACTGGCCGAGGTCTTGGGCGAAGGCGCTTCAGGGGTGATTCGCAAAGCGCTCTGGAAACCGTCGAACGCGCCTGTCGCGGTCAAACTCTATAAGGGCACCATCACCAGCGACGGTTCGCCGCTGCACGAAATGCAGGCCTGCATCGCCGCAGGGCGACACCCCAACCTGATCAAGGTGCAAGGCCGCGTGGTCGGCCACCCCGATGACCAGGCCGCCCTGGTGATGGACCTGATCGACCCGAGCTACCGCAACCTCGCCGGCCTGCCAAGCCTGGCGTCCTGCACCCGGGATATCTATGACCCCACCACCCGTTTCAGCGCGGCGGTGGCATTGCGTATGGCACAGGGCATCGCCTCGGTGGCCGCACACCTGCACCGGCACGGCATCACCCATGGCGACCTGTATGGGCACAATATTCTGTGGAATGCCGAGGGTGATTGCTTGCTGGGGGACTTTGGCGCGGCATCGTTCCACGCCAACACCGACACCTTGGAGACCAGGGCGTTGCAACGCATTGAAGTGCGGGCGTTCGGGGTGTTGCTGGGGGAATTGCTGGAGCGGATTGACGAAGGCTTGAGCGATGAACAGCGCCTGGCGCTGGAGGTACTGCGTGACCACTGCTGCCAGCCGCAGGTGCTGGCACGACCGGCGCTCCAAGAGATCGAGACACTGCTGTCCTCACTCTGAAACGCCATGTGAATGTGGGAGCGGGCTTGCCCGCGATAGCGGTGTGACTGACCGACCGCTATCGCGGGCAAGCCCGCTCCCACACAAGCCCGCGTCCATGATTACAGGCCGGTATCAGCCCGCCAGGCCAACGAACATATCCTGCACGTCGTCATGGTTGTCCAAGCCTTCCAGGAAGGCTTCGACTTCAGCCATCTGCTCATCACTCAAGCCGCTGACCGGATTTTTCGAGATATAGCCCAACTTGGCCGACAACACCGTAAAACCCTGTTCCGGCAAAGACTTCTGCACCGCGTCCAGGTCGGTGGTCTCGGTGATGAACAAGGTCGTGCCCTCTTCTTCGCCTTCTTCAAAATCCTGGGCGCCGGCTTCGATGGCGGCCATTTCCGGGTCGGCATCCGGGGTATCCGGCGAGGCCTCGATCAGCCCCACGTGGTTGAAGTCCCAGGCCACGGAGCCCGAAGCGCCCAGTTGGCCCTTGCGGAACGCCACGCGGATTTCCGCTACGGTGCGGTTGATGTTGTCGGTCACGCATTCAACGATCAACGGCACCTGGTGCGGAGCAAACCCTTCGTAAGTCACGCGATGGTACTGCACGGTCTCGCCCAGCAGGCCTGCGCCTTTCTTGATCGCACGCTCCAGGGTTTCCTTGGGCATCGAGGCCTTCTTGGCCTGCTCGACCACCAGACGCAGGTGGGCGTTGGTCGCGGTGTCCGCACCGTTGCGGGCGGCAATGGTGATTTCTTTCACCAGCTTGCCGAAGATCTTGCCCTTGGCATTGGATGCCGCTTCTTTATGTTTAACCTTCCACTGTGCGCCCATGACTCACTCTCTTGATATCCGTGGCGCCGAAACGTCTACTGGCCGGCGCTTTGGCCGCAGAGTTTATAGGGCGAGAACCTATCGTTCCACCAAAAAACCGGCCAGCGTTGCAGGGGCCTCAGGTGCGCAGGGGGTTGATCGCGACCGAGCGATCCGGCACAAAGTCGCCCACTTGCGCCAAAACCGCAGGCCGCGCGTTCCAATAGGGCATCAGCACCAGCGCGGAAAACAACGCGGCGCCGGCGAACACGATAAACACCGTGACCGTGTCGAAGTAGCCCGGCAGCAGGCCACCGAGAATCGCGCCCACCGAACCGCAGCCGTTGACGAAGCCCGCCGCGGTGGCGCCCGCCCTGGCCGTGCCGAAATCGATCGCCGCTGTGCTGCTGATCATCGAGTCTGGCCCGTACAGGGTCAGGCCCATCACAAACAGCAAGGCCATCACCAACAGCACGCTACCGGTATGCAATGCCCCCATAAACAACGCCAGGGACACCGTCAGCGCCAACAGGCTAAGGACACAGGCCGGCATGCGCCGGGCGCCGAACAGTTTGTCGGACGCCAGGCCAATCATGATCGGCCCCAGCAACCCCGCCAGCTCGAACGCCGTGGGCACAATGGCCGCGCCGACCTTGCCCACCGACGGCATCTGTTCGTAGACAATCACCGGGCCCCACAACAGGATCGCGTAACGCGCCGGTTTCAGCAGGAAGTACGCCAGGCCCAGGGTCAGTACGGTGCGGTTACGCAAGATCTCGCGCAACGGCTCCAGGATGCTGATCTTCCTGGCTGCTGCCGCCTCTTCTGCGCTCAAGGCCGGCTCCGCTTCCACGGCGGGCAACCCGACATCCTGTGGCGTGTTGCGCTGGAACACAAAGAACAGTACCGCCACCACCGCTACCACCGCCGCGCTGGAAACAAACGCGGCGTGCCAGCTGCCAATCAAGGTATAGGCCCACCAACCGGCAAACGGTGATGCCACCAGGCCGCCAAACGCATAGCAGGAACTCCATAGCCCCAACACCCGCCCGCGCTGTTGCGCCGGGAAGAAACTGCCGAGGTTCTTGCACAGGCCTGACCAGCCGGTGGACTGCGCCAGGCCCTGGATCAACATGCAACTGACAAAGACCGGCAACGTCGCAAAGGTGCCCATGACCAACGCAGCCAGCGCGGAAATCACCAGGCCGCCGAGTACCACCACCCGTGGCCCGAAGCGGTCGGCCAGCATGCCCCAGGTGAACTGGCCGACGGCATACGCTGCCAGATACAGGCCGTCGAGGTTGGCCATCATCATTTTGTCCAGCGGGAAGCTCGGGTCGTCGACGATCCCCAACTTGGCCACGGAAAACGCTTTGCGGGTGAAATAAAAGGCGGCATAGGCCAGCCAGGTGATGGCGAAAATCTGCACGCGCCAACGCTTGATGCTACCCATAGGGATATTCATGTGGTTCTGACCTCAGGTGTGAGTGTGCCGGCAGAGTCGGGAAGCAATTGCCTGTGTTTTTATTGTTTTGCACTGCAGTACCGGGTCGCAGGGTACTGGTCAGATGAGTCCTGCAAGGTTGCACGCCAGGGCCCATGATCGCCGAAGCTGTAAGACTCAACCCGCGGCGACTGGGGGCTATCAAAGCAATGGCTGACTAATAGGTAAAATCGATTTATCGTATTTCAAATATAAGTTCAGCTTGTAAGAGGCCATGCCATGTCGGTTTCCCATGCCCAACTCAAAGCCTTCCATGCCGTGGCGATCCACAGCAGCTTTACGCTGGCGGCAGAACGACTGTTCCTCACCCAGCCAGCCATTTCCGACCAAGTGCGCAAACTCGAAGAGCGTTTCGGCGTGCTGTTGTTCCATCGCAACAAGCGTTCGGTGCGCCTGACTGACCTGGGAGAGCGCCTGCTGAGCATCACCCAGCGCCTGTTCGTGATTGCCGCCGAAGCCGAAGAACTGCTGCAAGACTCCAAGGCCCTGCAAACCGGCAGCCTGACCCTGGCCGTGGACGCGCCGGTGCATGTACTGCCGCAGATCGCCCGGTTCTGCGAACGCTATCCGGGGATTACTGTAAAGGTCGAGACCGGCAACACCGATGACGCGCTGTACCGCCTGTACAACTATCAGGCCGACCTGGCGCTGGTGGGGCGTGATGTCGACGATGAGCGCCTGCTCTCGATCCCCCTGCGCGATGACCCGATGCTGGCTTTTGTGGCACGTAACCACCCGTGGGCCGGGCGCGAGTCCATCGACCTGGAGGACCTGGACGACACGCCCCTGGTGTTGCGGGAAACCGGCTCGGTGACTCGTCAGACCCTGGAGCGCGAGATGCATCAGGCCGGGCTGCGGATCCGCCCGGCGATCCAGGTGGAAGGCCGCGAAGCCGCACGGGAAGCGGTGGTGGTGGGAATTGGCGTGGGGGTGGTCTCGGCGTCGGAGTTCGGCGCAGACTCGCGGGTGTATGCCATGCCGATCCGCGACTGTACCCAGCGCATGAAGGAGACGCTGGTATGCCTGAAGGAGCAGAGCTCGCGGCGGGTGGTGGCGACCTTTCTGGAGATTGTCCGGGAGAGACTGCGCGAAGATCAGCTTGAAGCCAGCTCGAAAAACGCCTGAATCAAGCGCAACTCCCGGCGCCGCTCCATGCAGCCGAGCATGTGCTGGTTCAGCAATCCGTCACCACGCAGAGGAATCGCGTGGACCCGGGGATCACGACTGACCTCCACCGAGGACACCACGCCCACCCCCAACTGCGCAGCCACCGCTTCTGTCACCGCTTCACGGCTGTCCAGTTCCAGCAATACCCTGGGTTGCACGCCGGCCTTGGTACAGGCGTCGTCGAAGGTGCGACGGGTGATGGAACTGGGCTCGCGCAACACCATGATCACCTGGTCCAACTGCTCCAGGCCGATACCCGCCGGCTGCGCCAGCCACGGATGGCCAGCCGGTACCAGGGCGCAGATGCGCGACTCGTTCAAGGCCTGCAAATGCACGCCCTTGCGGGGCTCCACTTCGGTCAACACCGCCACATCCGCATGCTCGGACAGCAGCGCGGCCAAGGTTTCCTGGGCGTTGCCCAGGCGCAGGTTGACGGTAATCCCGGGGTAACGCGCACGCAGCTTTGCCAGCATCGGCATGACCATATGGGGCCCATCTGCCGCCACTTCCAGGCGCCCGGTGAGCAATTGGCGGTTAGCTTCCAGCAGGGTCTGTGCTTCATCCACCAGGCCGAAAATGCTACGGGTGATGGCCGCCAGCTTGATGCCCTCCTCCGTCAACTCGACGCGCCGCGCGGTACGCCGCAGCAGGGTGATCTGGTAATGCTCCTCCAGCGCCTTGATATGCCCGGTCACGGCCGGCTGGCTGATAAACAGGCGCGCAGCGGCACGGGTGAAACTGCCATCCCGGGCCACGGCGTCAAATGCACGCAGTTGAAAAAGATTCATAGCTATCGGCCTCACTGATGGCTGGCATAACAACAAACAATTTGATTGATAACAAGCCAAACTGCAATTTATGTCCCGTAGCTTCATCCCACCGCTCTGCGAGGACATGAGAATGAGTACTGCCGCACCGATCCTGCTCACACCCGGGCCCCTGACCACGTCCGCCCGCACCCGCCAGGCGATGATGGTTGACTGGGGTTCGTGGGATGAGCGCTTCAACCAACTGACCGCCAGCCTCTGTGAGCAACTGCTGGCGATCATCAACGGCAGCGACAGCCACCACTGTGTCCCCTTGCAGGGCAGCGGCACATTCGCCGTCGAAGCCGCCATCGGCACCCTGGTACCCCGCAATGGCAAGGTGCTGGTGCTGATCAACGGTGCCTACGGCAAGCGCCTGGCGAAGATCTGCGAAGTGCTGGGCCGCCCGTTCAGCACCTTCGAAACCGCCGAAGACCAACCCACCGCCGCCGCCGATGTCGACCGGCTGTTGCAGGCTGACAGCAGCATCACCCATATCGCGCTGATCCACTGCGAAACCAGCACCGGCATCCTCAACCCGCTGCCGGAGATCGCCCAGGTCATCCAGCGCCACGGCAAGCGCCTGATCATCGATGCCATGAGTTCCTTCGGCGCGCTGCCGGTCGACGCTGCCCAAGTGCCGTTTGACGCACTGATCGCCGCCTCCGGCAAATGCCTGGAAGGAGTGCCGGGCATGGGTTTTGTCTTTGCCAAAAAAGAAGCACTGGCCGCCGCCCAGGGCAACAGCCATTCCCTGGCCATGGATCTGTTCGACCAGCACGCCTACATGGCCAAGACCGGCCAATGGCGTTTTACCCCGCCAACCCATGTGGTGGCCGCCCTGCATGAAGCGCTGCTGCAATACAACGAAGAAGGCGGCTTGCCGGCCCGCCAGCAGCGCTATACCGCCAACTGCCAGACACTGCTGGACGGCATGGCCGACCTGGGCCTGCGCAGCTTCCTGCCCACGGCGATCCAGGCGCCGATCATCATCACCTTCCACGCGCCGAACGATCCGCGCTACCAGTTCAAGGACTTCTACGAGCGGGTCAAGGCCAAGGGTTTCATCCTGTATCCGGGCAAATTGACCCAGGTCGAAACCTTCCGCGTCGGCTGCATCGGTCACGTCAACCAGGCAGACATGCAAGCGGCGGTGGCGGCGATTGCCCAGGCGCTGCAAGAGATGGAAGTGCTCGACATCTAATCCTCCTCGACGATAGGCCTTCATGGCCGCTATCGCCGGCAAGCCGGCGCCTACACATTATTTACAGGACTTGAACCATGAATTATCAGCACCCCAACACCCTGCAGGCCGCCATCCTCGACTGGGCCGGCACTGTGGTCGACTTCGGCTCCTTCGCCCCCACGCAGATTTTTGTCGAGGCTTTCGCCGAGTTCGACGTGCAGGTGTCCATCGAAGAAGCCCGTGGCCCGATGGGCATGGGCAAGTGGGACCACATCCGCACCCTGTGTGATCAGCCACAGGTTGCCGAGCGCTACCGCAAGGCCTTTGGCCGCACGCCGACCGACGATGACGTGACCGCCATCTACGAGCGCTTCATGCCCTTGCAGATCGAAAAGATCGCCGAGCACTCGGCGCTGATTCCCGGCGCCCTGGAAACCATCGCCGCGCTGCGTGCGCAAGGGATCAAGATCGGCTCCTGCTCCGGCTACCCCAAGCAAGTGATGGACAAAGTGGTCGAACTGGCGGCTACCAATGGCTACATCGCCGACCATGTCGTCGCCACCGACGAAGTGCCCAATGGGCGCCCATGGCCGGCCCAGGCCCTGGCCAACGTGATCGCCCTGGGCATCGATGACGTGGCGGCCTGTGTGAAGATCGACGACACCGTACCGGGCATCCTCGAAGGCCGCCGCGCCGGGATGTGGACCGTGGCGCTGACCTGCTCGGGCAACGCCCTGGGCCTGACCTACGAGCAGTTCCGCGCCCTGGCTCCGGCGACGCTGGCCAGCGAGCGCAAGCGCATCGAAGCGATGTTCGCCGGCTCGCGCCCCCACTACCTGATCGACACCATCACCGACCTGCCCGGCGTGATCGCCGACATCAATCAGCGCCTGGCCCGTGGTGAAATGCCGCAAAGCGCCTGATCGAGATCAATACATCGCCCCTCACTCGGGCAAACCTTGCCTAACAGGTTTAGGCTGAAGGGACTCCGTCGCCAAAGAACGGAGGTTTGCCCCTGATGAGTGAGGAAAGACGCGATGCCGTGGAAAAACAGTGAATCCCGTTACAGTACGATGTCCATCGCCCTGCACTGGCTGAT
>Ga0180008_1002133_pt1 | contig 11034 bp, 21 predicted proteins | sample MM_PW_MetaG_FD_121121 | JGI IMG/M metagenome (GOLD analysis project Ga0180008, IMG submission 121121) | Groundwater microbial communities from the Aspo Hard Rock Laboratory (HRL) deep subsurface site, Sweden - MM_PW_MetaG | ecosystem: Environmental > Aquatic > Deep subsurface > Groundwater... | reverse complement strand
GTTTCTTCTTCACCTGCTCGAGTAGTTCCACAACCGTCTGTCCCATCGTTCGGTCTCCTCAGTGTCGGCCTCAGTCAAAGAACCTCGAACTCGATAGCGTAGCAGGTGAGGGTGCGTGTACCGCGCACCCTCACACGCACATGCACTTCACGCAGCCCTTCTTCATTCTCATAGGCGCGGTTGCTCGCGTAACCACGCATTTCCTCGCCGCCGCTGCTTACCATCCATACCGTCTGCATCATTCTGTCTCCTCTGCGGTAAGCACAAGCAACTGCGCGTCGAGCCGCTCTGACTCGCGCATCAGTTCGTTCAGCCTGTGCTCGGCCTCTTCGAGCTCGCCTTGGGTGACACCGTCCTCATACTCAACGGCCTCGCATTCACCCATCTCGTCCCAGAGGCCTGCCAGCTTCTGCTCAATTTCCCGTCTTGTCATCTTCCTGTCCTCCTTGGTTCGGGTTCAACTGTTCGTTACATTATTATTTTAACACAACGAAACCGAAAAGTCAAGGGGTTTCTTCAAATATTTTGCGATTATTCCAAAAAAGTTCTGCGAAGTTCCGCCACCTCTGCTGGGTCCGCCGCCGCCGCATCCTCACCGGTCTCAAGTTGAACATTGTAGGTCATGCCCGAGTAAACAGACAGCACATCCGCTAAACCCCGAGCCCTCGCTTGGGCCTCGGCCCCGGCATCAAAACACACGACCCGGATAGCATAGCGAGACATCGCCTTGAGCTGAGCCTCCGTGTATGCCGTGCCGCAAGTGGCCACGGCACCGGGGCCGGTAGCCCACACATCAATCGGCCCCTCATGAATGATAATAGCGTGCCGGGCGTAGTCCGTCCCGTAAAGGATCGATTTGTGCGGCACAGATTCTTCCCCCGCGCTAGCGCTAATATACCGCAGCCGCGCTCCGGGCTGGATAGAACGCGTCGTCCACGAGACAATCTCCCCGTGATGGTGTATCGGGATAAACAGCCGCCACGGCAACCGGGCGGTCTGACCTAGACCTTCCACGCCCCACAAATCAACCACCTGGGCGGCGTCTAAACCGCGAGCGGCCAGATAGGTATGGTGGCCCGGTAGTAAAGGCGTTCGACCCGCTGGTAGCACGAGACGGCCGGTTCTGCGTACAGTCGGGGTCTCATAGGCAGCGCTGTCTATCCGTTCGCGCATCGCCCGCTGTGATGCGCCTGTGAGCATAGCTAGAACACGGGCGGTGTTCTTTCGTCCACAGCGCCAGCACGACGATGCGCCCGTGCTGAGCGAGATGCCAAGATGAAACTTGCTGGTGTTCGAGCCACACCATGGGCAGTCCACCTGCACCCAGCCAGGACGGCCGTGCTTGTGTTCCGCCCCAGCATGAGGGATGTTGTGTTCTATGAGGACGTCACATATTTTAGGCATATTCTTCCTATTGATACTCTTGTTAGTACTCTTGCACACATCTTAGACAGAGCTTCAACCCACATGTCTTCCTTGTCGTACCCTCTGCTACTCTGTCTGTGCTACCACATCTGTCACACACACAATCCTCCACAGCACACACTTCCTCGACACGTTTCGCCGTTGCATCGAGATGCTTACGCTTCATTTGTGCCTCACAATGGAAAGCGTTTTCCCATCTCATTCCTCCTCACTTTCTTCGTTCAGCCATTCCTCGAGAGATTCCCTAACATCGAGCTCGTGTATTTTCTCACACAACCGACGGGCCAGCTCGTCCGGTGGCAGATTGGCGTTACTACCCCACCCAGCCCCAAGCTTGGTAAGCCGGGCCTTTACTCCCGCCCTCCGAGCACAGTCCTCCTCGTAGACATCGTCGTTCCTCCGGGCCTCCACCACCTCAGTAATAAGGTCGTTTATTACGGCGGGCTCCAGCGCATCTAGTTCCCAGCTCTCATCGCCATATTCCTCAACATAAGCACTACACCGGCTGTCCGTCACCTTCGCAGGATTAGGCGGGGGTTTATACCTTTCCACCTGGTCCATGTTAAGGGCAATACGAGTAAATTCGGTGCCGCCCATGAACATTTCGATGCGGTCGAAAATGTCCCGGCTCATGTCAATACCACTGGGGTCGTGGTCGCCAAGGTGAATAATGAGGGTGTCATATCCGGCATTGTGCCAGTGCAACAGCCTCTGGGCGGCCCGCCACATTTCGCTTTGCGAGGTATAACCACGGCAGGAAAAGTATGGAACGTCCAGCGGCTCACATGATTTCGCTACCACACCTACGAGGGCATCCTTTTCAACCCACACCTCCGGCCGCACTTTCTGCCGCTCCCACATATCAACATGATACCACCTGGCAAGCTGCACAAGGGCATCCTGAGCATCGTCGAAATGGGTGATGGTTCTGAGGTAGCGCCTGCGGTCGACGAGGTGGTTCCAGTCGATAAGCCCGGCCAACCTGGCATCGTTGACAATCTGACCAAGCCAACCATAGTTAGGATCGGAGTTCTTTGTACCGTCCTCACCTCTCACCCAACGGCCGTTTTCTTGTACCCACTTCCGGTTCTCCGGGAAGAGGTTGCGAGCCACAAACTGATAATACAACTGGCGCAGAGTCAGTTCGAACCCCTGCCTTTGATATTCCTCGAGCACGGCATTTGCAATATCAATCATCTCACGCCAGGGCAGGGAAAACCGGCGTTCGGGGATATAGCATATTTTAGGCATGGCTCTCTCCTGTTCTTAGATCATTTCCTCGCTTCAGGGAGCGCCATGTTCTCATTGACAGCCCTCCGAAGCAGCGCGATGACCGCCGCCTGCATGGTATAGCCCCGAGAGGCACAGTACGACTTGAACATCGCTTTCGTAACAACCGGTACATTCCGAACATGCACACCCGTCATATGATGACGCTTATTCACTTCCATTCTCTAGCACCTCAATTAGCTGGTTGAACACATCCATATCCCCGTCATAGATCTGACCATCCAGCGTAGCCCGTATAACCTCCTGTTTGGTCTGGATGATACGGCATAGATCTTCCTCAATAGTACCGCCCGCCACTAGGTAGTTCACCCAGGCCACACCATCCTGACCGATACGATGGATACGGTCCTCCGCCTGGATGTGGTCACCGGGCCGCCACCATAGTTCACAGAATGCCGCCGTGGAACACACTTCCTGGAGCCCATCAACACCAGTACCAGCGGCCTTGATGTTTCCTATAAATAGACGGGTCTGTTTGTCCTTCCGAAACTGGTCGACGGCCAGCTTCCTCCGGCGACCCACAACGTTACCGTCCACAGTAATATGCTTCGCCTTTACCCGGCGCTGGAGCACACCGATCATCTTCTGATGAACCGCGAACAACACAAGCTTCTCGTCCGGGTATTCGGAGAGGAATTCGTTGGCCCACTCCACGACGTTCCGTGCCTTCAGCCGAGCAGCCAGCCGCAAAAGGTAGCCAATACGCGTCACGGCAGCGGCCCGCAGGGCGCTAGTCAAACGCGACTTGTCATAGTTCTTCCGAAGCCACCCCACGAAATCGGCACTAGCGTGGGCATATTCATTCCTGTCGACAAGGTCCATGGGCACAACCCGGCGCACCTTCGCCGGGAGATCTTTCAACACATCCTCCTTAAGACGACGCACCATACACGTCCGCTTGAGGAGGGCATGTAGCTGCGGGATGTTCTCCGCCCCCTTGTAATCCCAGCCCCACGGCGTCCGGCGCGGATTACAAAACCTGTGGGCATACGAGTAAAATGACCGAAACACATCAGGCCGGAGCATATGCAGCGTGGGGAAAAGTTCTGCTGGACGGTTCGTCAGTGGGGTTCCGCTCAAGGCTACCCGGTATGGAACACGCCGGGCCAGGTCGATAGCGGCCTTAGTCCGCTTTGCCCTCGGGTTTGTAAAGTACTGACATTCGTCCAGGACCAGTGTCTGAAGATTGATGCGGCAAAGGTACGGTAGCCACGACATCAGGATGTCCGGGTTAATAATCATCAATTTCGGGATCAGACCAAGCCTGCCAGCCGGTGGGGTACGTCCCTCGAGTACCTGGGCACGGAGGCGCACATGTTCTAGCGCCTCATGTTCCCACATATACTTCACAGATGCTGGACATACCACGAGAGCCGGGAACATCCCGCCTAACCTCTGTCGGCAAAGGAGCCACAAAGCCTGGAGAGTTTTACCCAACCCCATATCATCGGCCAGCAACGCACCACCACCAGCGTCGAGGAAATCCTCGACGTCCAGCACGCCTTCCTTCTGGTACTGATAAGCCTTAGCTGGCATTCTTCGACCTCTTCTCGCAGTAGGTGTACAGATCGGTCAACAGACACCACTCCATCAAGGACAACCTAGAAATAGCGTCGGCCTCCTCGGGTTTCGGTTTCATCGCCAGCCCGAGACCGTTTATACCCTCCCGCAAATTCTCCTCGTGCTTCCTCTTCGCCCGTTCGACCAGCGCCTGCGACACACGTTCTCCACTTCGCCGGTAAAATTTGATCTTCATCCGAGGGCCTCCTTTATCTCTGCGAACGCTTCGCTGATTCGCCTGGCACTCCATCCAGAGGCGACCAGGTAAGCACGCACCGTAGAACGGAAGTTTCGGGGCTCACCGCCCTTCGCCATGATGATCTCTTCTACATCCTCCGGCGGGTCGAGCAAAAGCTCTACCACATAACTGGCGTCAGAACTCAACCCAGCAGCCCAATCGGTGACATCGAATTCGAAGCTCTGTACTGGATAATCCATATCACCAACAGAAATCATCTGCGCGCGTGCTTGGCGTTGCAGGCGCGTTCTCATAGCGTCAAACAGCTCGAACCACACCCACCGGCGAATCTCAGTAGCATAGGTGGTGTCGAACGGTTTCCCGCTTGGCCGCATACCGGTGATAAACTGATTGTGGCCTTTCACAAAAGCCAGGTTTGCCTCACCAACAAGCTCGTCAAAATCACCACCGTAACGGCGGCTGAACTTATGGACCTGATCAAAAATCAGGTTCCGAACAAGTTCGTAGCCCTCCGCTGGGTCTACCGGCGCATCGGCGGGCGTCATCGTGGCTGCCGGATACACTTTCGGCTGTTCTAACAGCATATCACTGCCTCCCTAGTGGAACATAGGCGCGGCAGGCGGGTCTATCGATCTTCACATAGAACCACCTCTCACCGAAGGTACACATGCTTCCAGTGTGCCGAAAAAAGCACGTCCCGCAAACGGCCTTTTTCGGGCTATCGTCGTCCTCCATCCTCTGCGCCTCCGCCAACGTTTCCGCCCGTCCGTCTTCAAGCATGTTTTGTCTCCTTACCTCAACTCGGCCAGCTCGGCGTCGATCTTCGCCGCTTCAAGTGTTTGTTACATTGTTATTCTAACACAACGAACCCGAAAAGTCAAGTCCTTTCTCGAAGTATTTTGGAATATTCTAGCCCCCCTTCGTCGGTAACAACCCCCGCATCCGCTGGGATGTCCAGGGCAGCCTTCTTTGGATCACCCTTCACAAACACAAGGACATTCTGATGACACTTGACCATTTTCCGAGCGCCACGGACAAAGTTCGTATTCGCTCGCATGGCTCCAGTGCCCACCGCATTAATAAGGATAATGTCGTTGTAGAAATGGGCACCGGCATCCTCGAAGGCTCGGATAGTATCACCCACAAAATTGACCATTTCCAGGTCCGTCCTGTCCTTGTTCCGGTAGTTCGCCACTACAAAACAAGCAAATCTGTTCTCACGAAGCTTATCAACACCCATCGCAACGATGGCCCGGTAGGAAACCAGAAAGCCATCATAGGTCATGTTCGAAATATCTCCAGGTTCCTTACTATAAACCTCGAAGTTACCATACGGCGGACACGAGAACAGGAAGTCACACGCCGGAGCCTTCGGCAGCAGCTTGGCCGCGTCGCCGGTCCTCCACTTCGGCGCATACCGGCCCCGCGTACATTCATTGATCTGTTCCCGGTTTGCCTCTACTTGCTCGGCACGAAGTTCAATTCCAAGATACTTGAACCCGAGCACAGAAGCCACAACACCCCGAACGCTGCCCCCGGCAAACGGGTCGAGCACTACCCCACCAGGCGGACACCACCATCCATATGCTAGTTCACACACCACCGGGTCAAAGACGGACGTCTGTGACTTGGTACGTTGGCCGACACGACCGTCCCGGAGCGTTCTCGGGATACTAAAAGTCAGCTTCCCAGCCCGGCCTTGCTCACTCTGGATGCCCTTCGCCAGCCACAAGCGGCGGCGGTCCATCCATTCACCTTCCCGTGTGTTCCAGGTCGAATATGGTGGCATAATAAAGCGCTGCTTCAAGGGTCCTACACTCGGGCGCAAACCAAAAAAACCTCGGTCCTCATAGAGGTTGTGAGCAGCCTCCTCGGGCAATTCATCCATGCTCATCCTTGCACCCTTTCTTCGGCAAACCATATCGCTCGGCCAACGCGGCCAACCCCTTCCTATACAACACATCCGGGTCCTTACCAAGCTGACGGTAGAAACTGGGGTTCGAAACAGCAGCCCAGCCCTGTTTGATGGCGTCTCCGTGCTCACCGAGCCGAGGCCACGCAGCGGCCATTTTCAACGCGCCCCAGTAGTCTCCTTTAGCCCAAAGATCCTTCAGCTTCTCCAGTGCTGTCTTCACGGCCGGTCTCCTGTGTATACAAGGTACACTTTGTTACACCGCGACGCAAGTTTTTGTCGCAGTTACGCGGTTCACAACGGTCTGCGGTTTGCCTACCTCTAGGTCAAGATCAAGGAGGTTTCCTCAACCTGTGTGCCCTTGGGGGTGACACGGATCCGAAGTAGATACGGATGCCGGGGCACGGCAAGAGTCGCACCAAAAGGCCTCTTCGAAACCTTCACTACTTCTGCACCCTCGGGCACAGCCGCACAAACGGCCCCTCTGATGGCCGTTTCGTAGTCGGCCCAGTCCTCGTACTTTTTCTCGTCGCGCCAGCGAAAAAACAAACCACCTAACACGTCACGAGCTTTCGCATTCAGATTCTCCATAGTCGCGCGCCGTTCATTCGGCCCTACAAATCGTTCAGTCATCTTCCTGTCCTCCTTGGTTCCGTTACTGGTTCAAGTGTTCGTTACATTGTTATTTTAACACAACGAACCCGAAAAGTCAAGTCCTTTCTCGGAATATTTGCACTTAAAGTTCGATTATTTTGCCACAACGAAGCCCGTCAACCTTCCCGCACATGCTGCCAGGTCTTCCAATGGACCACATGCCACACGGTCTCTGGTAACACCCCATATCGCTCGGCCAACATTTTCAATGTCACCTTGCGAGGCACATATTCACGGCGAATAACCAACACAGCTTCTTTGGTGAGTTTTTCATGCCCGGATGTCTGCCGCCCCTTACTGGCCATATCCCTAGAGTTATCAGCATTAGTACCGAGAAACAGATGAGCGGGGTTGACACACCTGGGATTATCGCAACTGTGTAGAGCACATTCACCAAACACAAGCTCTCGCCCAAGCTTGAGAGCCAGAGCAAATCGGTGCGCTCCTGTTTGTTTGGAACCATCCCAGAAGTACCCATAGCTATAAGATCCACCAGCACCACACCACAACCAACATTCGTCTAGCCCAGCTTTCGCAACTTTCTCCCAAAAACGTTCCTCAACGCTCATAACCCAATCCTCACTATATGACCGGTCGCCAATTCTTCGATATGTGTTACCATAACGAACTGCACGCCTAGGTCGACGGACAGGCCTTCGAGCATACTGCGCACAGCTTCCCGGTACTCCTGGCTGACAAACCGAAAAGGTTCGTCCAGAACCACCACGCGGCGTCGCGCCGGGCGCGATAGCATGAGGCAACCGAGGCGGAGGGCGAACGCCGCAACATCCACCACTCCACCACCGCTCGCGTCCACAGGGTTGACCTCCATGCCATCCCGGACGAACACCAGGCGAGCTTCTGTCCGTCCACGCGCACGCTCGAAGCGGATCTTAAACTCGTATGCATCCTCACCGAACACGGTAGCCAGGCACCGGCTCACCACCCCACTAATACGGTCATGGGCCTCTTCCTGCACGGTCTCGGCCACGACCTGAATAATCTGCTGAGCTTCTTGAGTAGCGTCAAGCTCATCCTCCGCTGCAACCATGACCTTCCGCGCCTTCACAAAAGCTGTCCGCGCCGCCGCGTGTTGGGCTGTTCTCTCGGCGGCTAATTCTTTCAGTTCGTTTAGCTGCATCTTGCCCTTCCCTCCAAACCACTTGATCGGCGATCTCACCGATCACCGCCCCGCGGCGGGAGCAGTTCCCGCCACGCGAGGTCCACCCATTGCCTCCTCAGCGCGTTGATGGTCGTTCTCCGGCCACATTCGGGGCACCGCGCGCTAAACCTATCAGTCCGATGCGCGAAAAGATTGCCGCACTCGCATTCCACTATGAGTCGGTTCACGTCGCGGTGCCACGATACATAGACGATCTTCACCGGCCTGCCTCCTCGATGGAGCGTTCGGCTTTCAGGGCCAGCGCCTCAGCGTACACCCTGTCGGCACGCAGGCAGGCCCGCGCCGCGATGTTCAGCGCCAGGTTCCGTTGCCGCGTCGTCTCGTCCAGGTCCGATTCGAGCACGGCGATACGCGCCGCTTGGCGTTCTAGCGACGCCCCGATCTGGGAGATATCAGCCACTGGCGTGGCCGCTGCGCACACCACGCACGCGCCTATCGCCCACATGACCAGCGCCGCCGCGCCGAACACAACCGCATCGATGATCTTATTCACAGGCCGGGCCCTCCTAGTTATTGCGGCAACAACTTCACTTCCGTCTCCAGTGCTGCCACCCTGTCGAGTAAGGACTTCCGGAGTACGCCGTCATCGTCTGTATGGACGAGACGTAGCTCCTGGCGCACGGATAGGAGCTCTGCGTCGAGCCTCACGAGTTCCTCGCGGATCGCGTAGATGGCGTCACACAAATCGCCTCGGGGCCGAGCCGTCCTCTTGTGTGCTGCATCCAGCTTTTCTATGTTCTCGTTCATTGATCTTGCTCCTGTTTCGCCAAACGTTCGGCTTCAAGACATCCCTGGCATAATGTTATGGACCCAACCGCAATGAGTCTGTCGCAGCCGTGACAATTTCGTCGAGCGCATCGTCGAGAACGCGAGTGAAGGCGTTAAGGGTATCGCGCTGCCAGGTCTCGGGGACGTAGGTGACGCTCAGGTCCTCATTGCCGCCCCAGATACTCATTAGGGCGCTCAAGAGCCGCTGCGCCAGTTCACTCGTGTCCATGTTACGCCTCCTCGCCTTTCAAATCGTTCCACTCTTCCTCGAAAGCTTCCACGGCCTCATTATAAGCCTCTTCTACCAAGGCTGCCTCGGCGGCAAGCTCCTCCACCTTCCGTTCTGCGGCCTTCACGGTCTTGCAACCGAATTCTTCCTCGAGGCGTTTCATGGTGGCCTCGAGTTGCCCAGCCGCCCTGTCACTGGCGGTCCGGGCTTCTTCCGCTTGCCTTTTCAACACCCGAAACTTCTTCTCATCAATCGCCATTATTCTGTCCTCCCTTCACACGCCTGCAACACCAATTCCCTCACCCTAGACGAAACCTCGTTCTTATCAAGGAACCGTGATATAGCACGGCGAAAGTCCAGCGCATCCCCAGCACTCAGCGCCTTCAGCCCAGAAACAAACTCCGTCATGTCGAGGAGAGCCTCTTCTACTGTTTCCTCGGCCTCGGTAAGCTCCACGAAGCGGTCCTCGCTAACGTCCAGAAAGTGCCTTGTAACGGTGCCGTCCTCGTGCAACAAGCCGACACTGGGCTGGTAGTTCCGTTCGTCTCTCGTCCGGCGCATGAGCGTGCCACAGTTAATAACCCACGGTCCCTCACCACACTGAACGATAAAACCCTTGTGATTGTCACCGAACACCGCCACATCATACCCAGCCAGAACTTTCCGATAGCCACCTACCATCCTTTCAATCGGTGCGCCCTCATAACCGGTGCCAGGCGTCCAGATGAAACTATGCGCCACAGCAATACTGATCTCACCATCATCGCGAAAATCGTCCGGATACGACGTCAACGGGAAGCCCCAGGGAAACCCAGTCATCATCACACAACCGTCCTTCCAGGACGAATACGGTTCGAGGTTCTTTAGAAGCCCGGCCTCTACAAGGGTCCAGTAGGCAGACCGCTTGATCTCGTCGTAGTTGTGGTTCGGGAGGTCGTGTTGGCCAGGAATGGCCCAGCCCGAGGGAAGATTAGCCAGAGCGAAGTTGATTACTTCTGGCCCAGCATTCCACCGGTCGAAGACGTCACCCGCATAGATGATCGGACAGCCGTGGTATAAGGCCATCGCACCGATCTCTGCAAGAGGTCTGGCCATAGCCTCATACCAATCCGGCTCAGATGAACGAGCTACCGGGGGCCGTGCTTGCAGATGGATGTCGGCGGCAAGGATTGCCCGCACGTCGGACAGACTTTCGGTACCGCCGCTTCCGCTTTCTTTAACTCTTCCTTCCTCTGGCACAATATGGTCTCCTTCTCTTTGATGTCTTTCACCAGAGCCCTCACTGCTAAAGCTTCCACCGCCGCATCCCTGTATCTTTGCGCTATCTCCTCTATCAAAGTAAACGAGGGCACCACCACGCTGGCAGCCCGTTGATAAACTTTCGCCACATCCACCAGCTTCTTCAGGCTTTCTACCCGATTCGCCGCATTGACGGCCGTTTCACCGCATTTGGCCATAATTAGGCCGCGAGAATTGGCCCGTGTCGCACGTTCGCAAGCAGCCTGGTATGCTTGTATGCTTAAAAGTAGCTCGCGAAACCGCGCGGCCCTGCTAGCCGCCACTGCCCACCTCGTCTCCTTATCCGCTAACACATTCACAGCATCGGCAAACCCAGGCACCCAAGCAAGCCCATCAGCCTCGCATTTCGCAGCGGTAAGGTCTTCCTCGACCACTTCCAGCCGGGTCCGCGCCTTGTGAAACGCCCGGTTGATATTAGTAAGGCTATCATCAATGATCCCGAGGTTCACGATAGAATTGAGCTGCCGACTTACCTCCCCCGCCGTCTCCGAGAACCAGTACGGGGCATCATGCTG
>Ga0180008_1002132_pt1 | contig 11038 bp, 8 predicted proteins | sample MM_PW_MetaG_FD_121121 | JGI IMG/M metagenome (GOLD analysis project Ga0180008, IMG submission 121121) | Groundwater microbial communities from the Aspo Hard Rock Laboratory (HRL) deep subsurface site, Sweden - MM_PW_MetaG | ecosystem: Environmental > Aquatic > Deep subsurface > Groundwater... | reverse complement strand
CTTAGCAATATCTCGCTGAAGTACAAATTCTGGGCCGTGAATGCGGTCGCTTTCATCACCACGCTGCTGCTGGTGCTGTATGCCGTGCACCTTGAGCAACAGGCCCGCAGCCATGCCTCCCAAACCTCGGCACAAGCCCAGGGACGCTTGCTCAGCGCCTGGCCAGTCGGGCAGGCGCTGCCCAAGGGCGAGCACTGGCTGGCCTTTGCCCGGGGCCAGGCTCCCGAGCTGCCAGGCCAGGATTTGTCCGCCCTCAGCGAAGCCGATGGCTGGGTCGAGTTCAACCCTATGCCGCTGTTCGGCGAAAACCCGTTGATGGGCGCCCAAGTCGTCTCCCGCGCCGACGGCCAGCACGTTGCCGTACTGGCTTATGCGCCCAGCCTGAGCCAGGTGTTTACCGAACGCTTCACCCACTACGCGGTGGCGGTGCTGATCCTGATGCTCGCGATGCTCTGCGCCTCGCAGTTGCTGATCCGCTTTTTGCTCGCCCAACTCAATACCTTGAAAGACGTCATGCTGCATGTGGAGAAAACCGGCGACCTGTCGGCCCGCGTGCCCCTGGCGTGCAAGGACGAAGTCGGGCAGATGGCCAGTGCGTTCAACGCCATGCAGGCCGGCTACCAGCGAGTGGTCAGCACCGTGGCCCGCACTGCCAAACTGTTGGACGACGGTGCCGCACGCCTGGCCAGCAGCATGAACGAGGTGCAGCACGGCATGCTCGGCCAGCAAAGCGAGACCGACCAGGCTGCCACTGCGATCAATGAAATGACCGCCACCGTGTATCACATTGCCCAGCACGCCGGCGCCACGCGGGACCTGTCCCAGACCGCCGACACCCTGGCCGGCAGCGGTCAGGAAGTGGTGACCCGAGTCCAGCGTTCGATTGCCGGGTTGTCTACCGGTGTGCAGCAAACCGCCGAGATGATCCAGAAGCTGGCCGAGGACAGCCAGAAGATCAATGGCGTGGTCGGGGTGATCCATAGCATCGCCGAACAAACCAACCTGCTGGCCCTCAACGCCGCCATCGAAGCCGCCCGCGCCGGGGAGATGGGGCGCGGTTTTGCGGTCGTCGCCGACGAGGTACGCAACCTGGCCAAGCGCGTGCAAAGTTCTACCGATGAAATCACCCGCATGGTCTCTGCCCTGCAGGCAGGCACCCGGGACGCCGTGGACTTTATGCAGGAAAGCTCCTTCAAGGCTGACGACTGTGTACAGCAAGCCCAGGAAGCCGGCGCGTCACTCGTGGAAATCACCAGCGCCGTGGCGCAGATGCGCGAGAGCAACACGCAAATTGCGGTCGCCGCCGAACAACAGAGCCATGTGGCCGAAGAGATGAACCGAGCGGTGGTGAGCATTCGTGATGTCACGGAAAACACCGTACAACAGACCGTGGATTCCGCGACCACCAGCAATGAACTGGCCACCCTGGCCGGTGAGCTGAACAAGGCCATCGGCCAACTGAAGTTGTGACGTTGGTCCACCCACAAATCAGCCAACGCTTGCCGTTGGCGAACCCATCAAATCGCTATAACCCCCATAGCCAACCCCAATTCGCCGGCCCTGCCCGCCCAACCTAAACTCTGTGCATCACGTTTCAACGGACAGAGGATTTATCATCATGGGCAAACGTCATCCCAATCTCCCCGCCTGGCAATGGCGCGCCTACCCGCAGAACCATCAGCACCCGACCAACCTGGTGCTGCACCTGATAGCCGTACCGCTGTTTATCGTCGGGTTTCTGCTGATTGTGTCTGGGGTGTTCAGCCTGAGCCTGGCCAGTTTTGCCATCGGCGTGGTCGGCGTGCTTGCCGGCCTGGCGCTGCAGCGCCATGGCCACAGCCTGGAGACCCAGGCCAGCGAGCCGTTCAGTGATCGCAAAGATGCAGTGCAGCGCCTGGTGGTCGAGCAATTCGTGACCTTTCCGCGCTTTGTCCTCAGTGGCGGCTGGTGGCAGGCCTGGCGTCAGCGCCACCGCCACTGAGGACGGCTCAGGCGAAGACCACCACGGTCTGGCGGCTGATAGCAATCAACTGGCCATCAGGCCCCCACAACATTGCAGCAGCATGGCCGTAGCCGTCGCGGGCATGCTCGATCTCGACGTGGTACTGGCACCAATCCAGGGTCGTCAGCTGCGCCAGCGGCTGAATGAACTCGATGGTCCAGGTCAGGGTGCTGCCCGGAGCCGGCCTCTTGAGGTGCGGCAGCAGGGCCGGCGGCCAGGCGTCCACCAGCGCAAGGAGATGCGCCTCGGTCAAGGGCTCCTCCTTCACGTCTCCACGCAGGCGCACCCAGCCGCCCATCTCCCGGGATTTATTGCCCGTGAACGGCAAGCCGCCAACACTCCAGCGCATCGCCAGGTGGCGCATGAACTCAGGGGTCACACCTTTGATATAGGGCAGCTCCTGGCACTCATCCCAATGCTTGAAGGCCGGCGCGGGCAAGGCCGGCACGTCAATCTGCGAAGGGCGTGAAGCGCCGAAGCTGGCCTGGGCCAGGGTCATCACTTCCCCGCCCTGCACCACCCGCCCCAGCAACTGGCTGACCGCCTTGCCTTCGCGCAGCACTTCCACCTGATAGCTGGCAGATACGTCGGGCGCCACCGGCCCCACAAAGGTTACGGCCAACGAGCGCAACGGGCGATCTGCCGGAACCTGGGCACGCAACGCTTCGTATTGCAAGGCGGCGACCAGGCCGCCGAATGTGGCGCGGCCCTGGGCCCATTCAGCCGGAATAGACACATCCAACGGGTGACTACGGGCAGCGTCGAGCAAATCACTAAAGCGCATGGCGACCTCACATCAAGAAAATCGATGCTGGGATCTTAACCAGCGCGCCAGCCCGGCACAGCACTTATTCCGGCCAAATACCCGGACAGATAAGCCGCCCGATCAGAAACAGTCCGCTGCCAGCTTATCCAGCACCCGGTCCGCCTTGCCTTCGGCCTGGGCCATGGCTCGGTGCCAGACCGCAACACAGGGCTGCAAGTCCGCCTGATGCTCGGCTTGCGCGAGCCATTGCCAGCAGTCATGCCAGTCCCCCAACGCACCCTGGGCGGACTTGAGACGGGACATGGCCTTGGCTGGCACCTGGCCCAATTGCGGGTAGGCCTCGGCCGCGTAGCGCACGCGCTTGATCAGTAACCGCAGGCGATGGCGGTCGTGATCGGGATCGTGCAATGCCCTCTCAAGTGCCTGCCATTGCTTGGCCAGGCGCTTTTCGATGCGTATGTGCAGGCCCTTGAGCAGTTTTTGCTGCTGGGATGCGCGGATAAATCGTGGAAAGGCTTCGAGGATCAGCAGCAGTCGCGCCAACTCCGGGCTTTGCGCCACCTGTCGATAGGTCTGCGGCTGCAGGCGCAGGCGCCGGGCCGCCGCGTCGTGATAGCCGTGCTGGTGCAGGTAGGCTGCCAGCACCTCGCGATCGCGCAGCGGCGTGGTCAATTGGCCAACGGCGCTGGCGGCCGCTTCCAGTTGCTCGACACCGGGCAGTCCGCGCAAAGGACGCAACAGGCTGCGCAGACGCCGCACGGTGGTGCGCAGATCATGCAGCGCTTCGTCATCGGTAACCGCCGCCAGGCGTGCCTGGCAACTCAACAATCCGACTTCCAGGCCAATGACCTGGGCGACTAACTGATCCACCAACGCCGACATGCTGCTTCCCCTGTTAGACAACGTCCATACACCTGTGCAGAACAGGTGCCTGGAACCACCTTAACCACTACCCCGGCGTGTTGCGCTGACTCGGATCAACGCCCGGCGCGCGACTCACGAATGTAGAAACGAGCTTTTTCCGCTTTACTGGCACACCCTTCAAATGCCTCGAACTGCTGCTGGGTCTTGGCGCCGGTCAACAACGACAAAGCCTTGGAATAACTGACGGTGCCGGCAAAGCCTTCAGCCTTGGCCAGGTCCAGTTCTTGCCACGCGGCGTCCAACTGGCTGGCGCAGCTATCGCGATAGGCCGTTTTGCCGGCACAACCGGCCAGGGCCAACACAATCACAGGCAAACATATCCAGGCTTTCATCAATGACACCTCAAGAAAAGAAAACAGTCGTCGGATGTAGACGTTGCCTACAGAAAAAAGTGCCTTATCACGCAGCCTGAAATGCCCAGTGCCGGTAGCCAAAGCATACCCGAGCAAATAGCTCGGCTTACGAAATTTATCGCTCTTGTCAGCTAGGATTGAAGCAGCCCCCTCGATAGGTGCATTGTGGACAGCTGTTTTGCGAAGGATCCGGTCATGAAAAAACGTGTTGCATTGGTCCTGGGCTCCGGCGGAGCAAGGGGTTATGCCCATATCGGGGTGATCGAAGAGATCGAAAAACGCGGTTATGAAATCGCCTGTATCGCCGGCTGCTCCATGGGCGCGGTGGTGGGCGGGATTTATGCCGCAGGTAAGTTGCAGGACTACCGGAACTGGATCGAAAGCCTGGACTACCTGGATGTGCTGCGCCTGGTGGATGTGAGTTTTCGCCTGGGGGCGATACGCGGCGAAAAGGTCTTTGGGCAGATCCGCAAGATCGTCGGCGAAATCAATATCGAAAACCTGCGCATCCCCTACACCGCTGTGGCCACCGACCTGACCAACCAACAGGAAATCTGGTTCCAGGAAGGCTGCCTGCACCAGGCCATGCGTGCCTCAGCGGCGATTCCCAGCCTGTTCACTCCGGTGATGCAAGGCAATCGCATGCTGGTGGACGGCGGCCTGCTCAACCCACTGCCTATCGTGCCGGTGGTGTCGAGCCATTGCGACCTGATCATTGCGGTCAACCTCAACTCCACCAACCAGAAGCATTACAAGCTGCCGGTGATCCAGCGTCCGCCGGCGTTCAAGAGTCGCTTCGACAACCTGGTTCGATCACTGGGCTCGCACCTGCCGTTTCGGCGCAAGCAGGCCGAACAATTATTGCTGCTGGAACAGGAAGCGCTACAAGCCCAGGCCGCCGATATCAACCCCTGGCTTGAAGGCGCCGAGCCGCAAGCCCAGCAACCGGCCGCAGCCCCGGAGACGGCCGGCGCGCCCAAGTCGGCCACTGGTTCGTTCATCATCGACAACGTGGGGCCGGCATCGCTGCTGGATTTGATCAACCAGAGTTTCGAGGTGATGCAGACATCCTTGGCGCAGTACAAGATCGCGGGTTATCCGCCGGATGTGCTGATCAACGTGCCCAAGCGCGTGTGCCGGTTCTTCGAGTTCTACAAAGCGCCGGAACTGATCGCGCTGGGACGCGAGATTGCCAGTGATACGTTGGATCGGTATGAGAGTGAACAGAGCTGAGATTTGCGTCCGGGCCTGTCCGGGCTCATGGCGCTATCGCGGGCAAGCCCGCTCCCACGGGGGACGCTGGCGGGCACAGCATTTTGGCCACTCATCAATCAAATAACGTAGGAGTTGGCTTGCCAGCGATGAGGCCGGTACAGCCAGCACACTTGCTCAGCCCTCAGCCCTCAGCCCCCAGCAACCGATACCCCACCCCCGCCTCGGTCACGATAAATCGCGGCTGGGTCGGCTCATCCGCCAGTTTCTGGCGCAAGTGCCCCACCACAATGCGCAGGTAGTGACTGTCTTCGGTATGGGTCGGCCCCCAGATATCCTTGAGCAATTGCTGTTGGGTAATCACCCGGCCAGGATGGCGCGCCAGTTGCGCCAGTACCGCGTATTCCTTGCGGGTCAGGGCCACCTCGACACCGTCCAGCAGCACCCGCCGATACGCCAGGTCGACCGTCAGCGGGCCAAACTGCAGGGCGGCCTGCTGGGTTTCTCCAGCGGGCGCCTGGCGTAGCAGCGCGCGCACCCGGGCCAGAAATTCCTGGATGCCAAATGGCTTGGTCACATAATCGTTGGCGCCACCATCCAGGGCCTGGACCTTCTGCCCTTCGCTGGCACGCACCGACAACACCAGCACCGGCGCCGTCGACCATTCGCGCAGGTCGCGCAACACCTGTTGGCCGTCCATGTCCGGCAGGCCCAGGTCCAGCACCAGCAGGTCCGGCTTGTTCAATGCTGCCTGGGCCAGCCCTTCGGCGCCGGTCCCGGCTTCGAGCACTTTATAGCCCTGGGACGCCAGGCTGATGCGCAAGAACTTGCGGATCTGCGGCTCGTCATCAATGACCAAAATCGTCGCAGTCTGGCTCATGGTGTTCCGTCAAAATGGCTGAAAGAAATCAAGAGTAGCGCACCTGATATCACGCTTCACTTTCCAGGCTCGGCTGGGTCTGCAAGGGCAGGAACAAAGTGATGCAAGTGCCCCGCCCATCGATGCCCTCGGCTACGCTGATATGCCCGCCATGGGCGCCAACCATACCCTGGCAGATGGCCAGGCCGAGCCCGGTGCCCTGCCCTCCACGGTCGCCGCGTGCGGCGGTGTAGAACATATCGAAAATCTTCGCCCGCTCCTCCTCGGGAATCCCCGGGCCTTCGTCGCTGACCGCAAAAAACACCGTCTGCTGCGCCACGCCGGCGCGCAGTTGCAAGCGGCCATGGGGCGGTGAGAAGCGTGCGGCGTTTTCCAGCACATTGACCAGTGCCTGCTCGATCAAGGCGGCATGCACATAAAGCAGCGGCAACTCGGGCGGCACCTCGGTACTCACCTGCAACGGCGCCAGTACCGCACGCAGCCGGCCGAGGGCGCTGCCGACAATATCGCCGGGCGACACCCAGTCGCGCGCCAGCTTCAAGGCGCCATGGCCCAGGCGGGTCATGTCCAGCAGGTTCTGGATGTAGCGGTCCAGGCGCTCGGCTTCATCACGAGTCCCTTCCAGCAGTTCCCGGCGATCTTCCAGGGGAATGGCTTCGCCCAGGGCCAGCAGGCTGTCGATACTGCCGCGCATGGAAGTCAGCGGCGTGCGCAAGTCATGGGACACCGAGGCCAGCAAGGCGCTGCGCAGTTGTTCGGTCTCGCCGTGCAAACGGGCGGCCTCCAGGTTCTGCGCCAATTGGGCACGGGCCAGCGCCTGGGCCAACGGCTGGCTCAAGGCTGTGAGCAGGCGCCGGCGTTGGCCACTGAGTTCCAGGCCGGCCTTGGGGCTGACGCCGAGCAGGCCCAGCGGGCCATTTTCAGCGGACAACGGCCACCACCACCAACGCCCAAACGGCAAGGTGCCAGTGCCCATCCCCGCCGGCTGGTCGTGCTGCCAGGCCCAGTCGGCGGCGGCGCGCTCGGCCTCGGTAAAGGTGATCGGCCCGCCGGTCTCGACCTTCCAGTCACCGGGCCCGTCGCGATTGACCAGGCACAACTGCAAGTCGCTCCAACCCTGCAGATGATGGGCCGCAGCGCTGATCACCGCCTGGCGATCGGTAGCGGCGGTGAGTTTACGCGACAGGTCGAGCAGCTCACTGGTTTCTTCCTGGGTGTCGCGCAGGGCCTGCAGTTGCCGACGCTGGCGAGCGGCCAGGTTGCCGGTCAGCGCCGCCATCAGCAGGAAAAACAGCAGCGTCAGCACATCTTCTTCACGCTGAATGGCGAACGAGAAATTCGGCGGAATAAACAAAAAGTCATAGGCCATGAACGACAGCGCCGCACAGGCCAATGCCGGGCCCAGGCTGCTGCGAACCGCCACCAGCAGCACCGCTGCGAGGAACACCAGGGAGATATTGGGCAGCGGCAGCAGACTCGACACGCCCCACGCCAACGCACTGGCCAGCACGGTTGCCAGCAGCGCCAGGGCATAGTCGAACCACACCAGGCCACGTACATCGGGCAAGCGCGGCGCGGCGGGTGTTCCATCGCTGTCGAGCACGTTGATTTCCAAGCCCCGGGCATTGCGCAACAAGCGCGCCGCCAAGCCGCCGCCGAACAGTCGGCGCCGCCAGCGCGGGCGTGACTGCCCCACCAGCACCAGGCTGGCACGGCGTTCGGCGGCGTGCTGGATCAGCGTCTTGGCCACTTCACCGGCACGCAGCAACACCACTTCGCCACCCAGGCGCTCAGCCAGTTGCTGGGCGTTTTGCAGGCGCAGGCGAGACTGCTCGTCGCGCACCCGGCCGTTATCCACATGCACCAGGCTCCAGGGCAAATGCCGGCGCTGGGCCACCCGGCTGGCGTGACGCACCAGGCGCTCGGCCTCGGCATCGCCATCCACCCCCACCAACAACCGCCCGCGCACCGTCGGCGCGGCCTGGCCCAGTTGCCGGTAGCCCTGGGCCAGATCGTCATCGACATGCGCGGCAGCAGTCTGCATCGCCAACTCGCGCAGGGCCATGAGGTTGGTCTGGGTGAAGAACGCATCAATGGCCGCGCGTGCCTGTTCCGGCACGTAGACCTTGCCATCGCGCAGGCGCTCCAGCAGCTCGCGCGACGGCAGGTCGATCAGCAGCAACTCATCGGCTTCCTGCAACACCCAGTCCGGCAACGTTTCGCGCACCTGTACCCCAGTGATACCGCGCACCTGGTCGTTAAGGCTTTCCAGGTGCTGGACGTTGACCGTGGTAAACACGTTGATGCCGGCGGCGAGCAACTCCTGAATGTCCTGCCAGCGCTTTTCGTGGCGGCTGCCCGGGGCGTTGCTATGGGCCAGTTCGTCCACCAGCACCAGCTTGGGCTGGCTGGCGAGCAAGCCATCGAGGTCCATCTCTTCAAGCATGACCCCACGATATTCAGAGCGCTGCAGTGGCTGCTGGGGCAAGCCACTGAGCAAGGCTTCGGTCTCGGCGCGGCCATGGGTCTCGACTACCCCGGCAATCACCCGGACGCCCAGGCGCAATTGGCTGTGGGCCGCCTGGAGCATGGCGTAGGTCTTGCCTACGCCAGGGGCGGCACCGAGGAATACTTTGAGCCGGCCACGGCCGCGCTTGGGTAGATCGGCTAGGAGGGCGTCGGCGCGGCCAGAGTCGCTCATGGGCACAGTCTTCTTTCAGTGAGTGATGTTGGGTACATGCAGCCGCCATCGCGGGCAAGCCCGCTCCCACATGTGGAAGACATTCCCCTGTAGGGGCGGGCTTGCCCGCGATGGCGGAGCAACGGTTTACAACTTTTCCAGCGCCATGTTCAGCGCCAGTACATTCACCACCGGTGGCCCCACCAGCGGCTGTTCGATATGTTCGCCCATCAAGCGCTCCAGGGTCGACACCGGTAGCTGACGTGCCGCCGCCACCCGCGCCAGTTGATAGGCAATCGCCTGCGGTGGCAAGTGTGGATCAAGACCGCTGCCGGAGGTCGTCAACAGGGCCAGGGGCACCGGTCCCTGGTCGGGGCCCTGGATTTTCGCGGCCTCGTCAAATACCCGCGCCGCCAGCGCCGGGTTACTCGGGCCCAGGTTGCTGGCACTGCTGGAGACAGTGGCATACGCGCCTGCTGAAGGTCGCGAGTGGAACCAACGGTCGCCGGAAAATTCCTGGGCAATCAGGCTGGAGCCACGCACCTTGCCTTGGGCATCACGCACCAGGCTGCCATTGGCCTGGCCTGGAAAGGCAACCTGGGCGACGCCGGTCACTACCAGCGGGTAAGCCACGCCAGTGATCAGGGTCATCAATACCAACAGGCTCAAGGCCGGACGGATCATGCTGGACATTTCATCTTCCTCAATTGATTCGTGACCTGTAGGAGCCGGCTTGCCGGCGATAGCGGTGGGTCAGTTACACCGCATCAAGGGGATCGCCGGCAAGCCGGCCCCTACGGGGTTGGGTCAGACCAGGTGCAGTGCGGTCAGCAGCATGTCGATCGCCTTGATCCCCGCGAACGGCACCAAAAGCCCGCCCACGCCATAGATCAGCAGGTTGCGCCGCAGCAGCGCCGCAGCACTCGCCGCCTGCACCCGCACACCGCGCAAAGCCAGAGGGATCAGCACCACGATGATCAGCGCGTTGAACACAATCGCCGACAGAATCGCGCTCTGCGGGCTGCTCAGGTGCATCACGTTGAGCACGCCCAGTTGTGGGTAGATCGAAGCGAACAGCGCCGGCAGGATCGCGAAGTACTTGGCCACGTCGTTGGCGATGGAAAAGGTGGTCAGCGCGCCACGGGTCACCAGCAATTCCTTGCCGATCTGCACCACGTCCAGCAGCTTGGTCGGGTCACTGTCGAGGTCGACCATGTTCGCCGCCTCGCGGGCCGCCTGGGTCCCATCATTCATCGCCATGCCCACATCCGCCTGGGCCAGGGCCGGCGCGTCGTTGGCGCCGTCGCCACACATCGCCACCAGGCGCCCGTCATTCTGCTCATGGCGGATACGCGCCAGTTTCTTCTCCGGCGTGGCTTCCGCCAGCACATCGTCCACGCCTGCTTCGGCAGCAATGGCAGCGGCGGTCAGCGGGTTGTCGCCGGTCACCATCACCGTGCGGATTCCCAGCTTGCGCAGCTCGGCAAAACGCTCGCGGATGCCGGGCTTGACTACGTCCTTGAGGTGAATCGCCCCCAGCAATTTGCCATCGGCGCACACCAGCAACGGGGTGCCGCCGCTCTGGGCAATCTTGTCGATCTCCCGGGACAGCGCCGGCAACAGGTCCTGGCGTTGCAGCCCGATAAACGCCAGCAGCGAATCGACAGCGCCTTTACGGTAGACACGGCCTTGATAGTCCACACCGGACAAGCGCGTTTCGGCGCTGAACGGCACGCCCGTCAGCTCTTGCACAGAGGGCTCGGTGTACGGGTGCAGGGCACGCAGGTATTCGACGATGGATTTGCCCTCCGCCGTATCGTCTGCCAGCGAGGCCAGCAGCGCGCCTTCGGCCAACTCCTTGCCGTTGACGCCGGGCGCGGCATAGATGCCAGCGCAGCGCCGGTTACCAAAAGTGATGGTGCCGGTCTTGTCCAGCAACAGCACATGCACGTCCCCCGCCGCTTCCACGGCGCGCCCGGACTTGGCGATCACATTGAGGCGCACCAGGCGATCCATGCCGGCGATGCCGATGGCCGATAACAGGCCACCGATGGTGGTGGGAATCAGCGTGACCAGCAGCGCCACCAGGAACACCAAGGGCAGGCTGCCATTGGCGAAATGGGCGAACGGCTGCAAGGTCACGACCACCAGCAGGAAGATCAGGGTCAGGCCGATCAGCAGGATATCCAACGCCACTTCGTTGGGGGTTTTCTGGCGCTTG
>Ga0180008_1002131_pt1 | contig 11047 bp, 9 predicted proteins | sample MM_PW_MetaG_FD_121121 | JGI IMG/M metagenome (GOLD analysis project Ga0180008, IMG submission 121121) | Groundwater microbial communities from the Aspo Hard Rock Laboratory (HRL) deep subsurface site, Sweden - MM_PW_MetaG | ecosystem: Environmental > Aquatic > Deep subsurface > Groundwater... | reverse complement strand
CCCAGCGCTGAGCATCGGAGAGACGGTCAAAGGTCTGGGAAAGAGGGGAATGACCTTTTATCCTGACCTCTGCCTTATATGTCGTACCCTTTTTTCGTTTAATAGTTTTTATATAGGCCATATCATTTTTGGGCGGAATTCCGGGCAGAATAAATGGCAAATCGTTGCTGTTTTCAGTCAATTTATGCCAAACACAGCTAAAAAGCAACTGAAACAAAAAAGGCCAAAACCCCATTATTGGTGGGCTTTGGCCTTAATTTATTTGGTACCCGCGGTTGGAATCGAACCAACGACTCCAGGATTAGGAATCCTGTGCTCTATCCCCTGAGCTACGCGGGCATGCTAGAAGCTCAGGAATATACCTGAGTGAGGTAAAAACGCAATATTTTTTAAAATCAGAGTGTTTCCCCGTCTTCAATTTCCTTCCCAGGATATGCTTCTTCTTTGGTCTTGCAATTAATAATACAGTTACGACCTATGGACACTCCTGGGGGAACGACTGCTTCTTTGCCTATCAGGGTAATACCGGTATAGAGATGTTTCGGTTGCTGTCTATTCGCTATTTCATGGTTGTTGCCCGCTCCCACAACAGCCTCTGCCTGAATCCGCACTCTTTTATCGCAGATAGTCAAATCGACCACACTGTTTTTCTCGACAATACAGTCGGCGAAGAGGATTGAATCCCGAACTATGGCCCCCTCTGCCACCACTACACCTGGAGCCAGGACCGAGTTCTGTACCGTTCCCCGTATGGAACAACCAGCAGAGATCATGGAACAACTCACACTGGCATGGCCTCCGAAATAGGCTGGTGAACGATCGAAAGGCAGACCGCTGGTCTCCATATTGGTCCGAATCCCCCACAGCTCAGGCGAGATGCCACTGTTCTTGCGAATTATATCCATATTCGCTTCCCAATAGGCCTGAATGGTTCCCACATCCCGCCAATAGCCGTAAAACGGATAGGCAAAAACATTATCGTTGGCAATGGCTCGAGGAAGGATATGCATACCAAAATCGTTTTCTTCCCGATCCCTGCTCAGCGTATCGAGAAGATACTGTCGATCGAAGATATAAATACCCATGGAAGCCAGATTCGTTCTGGGCTTTTCTGGTTTTTCCTCCCAGTCGACAATCCTGTTCTCATGGTTGATTATTCCGGCGCCAAACTGGTGAATCTCACTCATGGGAACCACCATCATGCCCACGGTCACATCGGCTTTTTTATAACGATGATATTCGAGCATGGCGTGAAAATCCATGTAATAGATATGGTCGCCAGAAAGAATGACCACTTCATCGGCAGGGTTTCTCTCTAAAAAGTCAATGTTTTGCCGTACAGCATCCGCCGTTCCTTTATACCAGTCAGAATCCTTGAATCCGGTATGGGGGGGCAGGATCTTTACCCCCCGACTGCGTCCGGTAAAATCCCAGGCCTCGCCCATTCCCAAGTGGCGCATCAATGACATTGGTTTATACTGGGTCAGAACACCGACCTTTGTCAGCCCGGAATTCATGACGTTACTGAGACTGAAATCGATGATGCGGTACAAACCACCAAAGGGAACAGCCGGCTTGGCACGATTCTGGACCAGAATATTCAATCGACTGCCAACCCCGCCGGCAAGAAGAAGAACCAATGCCTCCTTTTTCACCCTCATTTCAACACTCCCCCTGCCTCGACCCGATTTATCCACTGTTCAGGAGTCAGGTTTGGATAAACAGTGGCCCCTTCACCAATGATTGTTCCATCCGGTATTTTATTATTCCAACCAATGAGGGTGACCTGATCGGCCACGGTCCCAACCTCAGGCCCAATGAGCACTCTCTCCCCAATAACAGAGTTCACATCGGTGATCACCTTGTTTAAACGACAGTCCGCTCCGATACAATTATTAAAGAAAAGGACAGAATTCTCTACAATGGCCCCCTTTTTCACCTTGACTCCGGGAAAAAGAACGGAATTTATCACCGTCCCTTCTATGACACAGCCATTATATACCAGGCTGTTATGAATCACTCCGTTGTCTTCAATCAGGGCCGGTTGGGCGTCCCGAATACCTCGATGTTCCAGGTTGGTACGCAGTCCCCATGCTTGCATATCGATGAGTGGATTTTCACCGAGGAGATCCATATTCGACTGCCAATACTCCTCTATGGTTCGAGTATAGCCCCAATACCCATGGTGTTTATACCCATATACCCTGCAGTCCCAGGACATAAGAAGAGGAATGATATCCCTGCCGAACTCAAAGGAATGACTCTTCTGATTTTCTCCCAGGGCGCGGTACAAGACCTCAGGCTTGAAGACCATCACAGTAAGAGAGGCCCAATCCGCCTCGGGGGCAGATTGAGGTTTTTCCCAATAAGCCGTCACTCGCCCACCCTTCTCACCATCCTCATCGTCAATAGCAGCGATACCGAAACGATGGGCCTTTTTTTTATCAACTTTGATTACACCGAGGGTCAAATCAGCATTTTTACGGTAGTGATAATCGATCATATCCTGATAATCCATCTTATAGATATGATCCCCAGACAGGATAAGGATATCTTCCGGCTCGTGGTACTCGACAAAATCGAGATTTTTGTAAACGGCATCAGCCGTCCCCCGATACCAGTCGGATTGATCCATATTGTCTTTAAAGGGAGGAAGGATGGAAATTCCACGATGACGGCCAATCATATCCCAGGCAGCACCTGTGCCGATATGATTGATAAGGGAATACCCTCGGTACTGAGAAAGGATGGCTATCTGTTCAATGCCTGAGTGGAGAAGATTGCTCAGAGGAAAATCAATGACCCTGGCAAAGCCACCGAAGGGAACTGCTGATTTAGGACGATAATAAGTAAGAACATCCAGCTCATCGACACGGCTACCAGCCAGAATCATTGCAAGTGTTGAAGGTTTGATCATTGTTCACCAACAATTTAATGATGACGCCATAAAAACTCTTCATCTGCTTCTTTATTACAAATTTAAAGTCACTAAGACGTAGCCTGTGCACGCCCCATTCCCTCTCGTTGGTAAACCTCGCAGATATTTTTTTGTGTAGCCACCCTGAAATTTGACCTGTTGCGAGTCTCTCAACTATTCCAACAACATGCTATGTCATATGCCTGGTAGCCAGACGTTTCAACATCAGAGTCGTAAATTCTTTATCACCGAGGGAAAGATTTTTCAAGGGGACCTCTGCCCGAGCGGACTCCTTGTGTCCGCCAGCTGATCCAATGGCACCGAATATACGCTCCGCCATCTTTCCGGCATTTTTACGATACCCGTCACAACGAAAGATGACCACCAGTTTTTCACCATGAATCCCTGAAACCATAACCCAGTCGGTCTCATCAACATGATTAAGAAAATCAGCGAGAATCACGAGAACATCAGGACTTCGCACCCGTCCGACATGGCTGTAAAAACGGCCCTTGGAGTACTTGAGTTCAGCAAGGCCGATGTTAAAATATTTGAGCTCAGAACGACGAAGATCCGTGAGCTCGATCTTTTTGACCAGATTACGATTGGCAATGTTAAAGAGATAGCGAAAAGAAATGCCATCTGCCAGTTCAGACTGCTTGGCGAAATCCTGAGTATCCACCTTGATTGCATAGAAAAGGGCTGTGGCCAGGACAACAGAGGGCTTCATACGGGCAGCCCGCAGATATTCCACCAGCATGGTAGAGCAGGCTCCATACTGGGGACGAATATCTACAAATTGGGTCTGATATTCTGCGACCAGAGGATGGTGATCGATGATGACATTAAAGTCAATCTTTTCAAAAACCGGCAGATGAGTCGGCTGTGAATCAACCAGGATTTTTTTTGAATAGTCCTTAACCTTCAAATTATTGAGGCGTTCCAGAGGGATCTTCAGGCGTTCGACCATGGCCACATTATTCAACCGACGAATCTCGTTTGGATGGGCAATGATGACACTTTTCACCCGATAACGAAGCAGACGTTTAATAGCCAAGGCACAGGCCAGGGCATCCGGATCGGCATTAATGCAGACAAGGACATCGTCTTCCTTATCAAAGACACCCCAAAATCTCTGGAGACGCTCCTTGGCAGACTTATGTACATTTTGGCCACCCACAGCTGGACAGCACTTATTTCTTTTTTTTACCATGTAAAGTACAGCGATAAGCTGACCATCACCACAAGAAGAATTAACTATTCACTTGAACACCATCCACTCAGGACCCTAACTCCGGCTAAACATCCCAGTCGATGAAGATGCGTTCCCCTGCCACCATAGCAAAGGGTGAGGACAATTTCACCACTCGTTCCTTTCATTTTTTAACCTGCCACCTTACAAACTGACCGGAAACGGAACCAGGCATATAGTTCAGCTCCTCAAAAACACTCATCTTTTCCAGTGAATGGGGAGCAACATCTCAAACCATACCATACCATTTCACAAAAAAGCAAGCCCCCACAAGGTCATCTCCCAGGAAGTATTCCTCATTACTCTCTGCCATTAAAGGAAGGAACAGAAGGAAAAAGGGAGGAATCGGTGTGAGGAATAAAGCGAGCCCCCGAAAAACGAATCATAAATTCCTGATTTACGTTGAGCTCCAGGTAGGTGATGCTGGAGACGATCTTTTCGCAGGCAAGACGGCTAGCCCTATCGAGGAGCACCTCTTCAGCCCCACGGAGAGAGCTGTTGCCAATGGCACGATATACTGACAGGGGAAGATCAGGGAGCATGCCAAGGGTAATGGCCCGCTCTGGATTGATATGACGACCAAAGGCACCAGCCACCACTATCTCTTCAAGATCAGAAAAATCCAGACCGACCTGACTGATCAGTGTTTTCAAAACCGCATACATGGCGGCCTTGGAACGGATCATGGCATCCAGGTCAATCTGCTCCAGAAGGACTGCTCTCCCCTCAAAGGATTCTTTTTCACCGACAACCAGAAACGACCGCATGCCATCCCGCTCCCGGATATGTGCCTTCATGAAAGCGGCCCTGGCCTGATCCTGCTCTTTTTTCGGATCCCGTATTTTCCCCCGGATATCAATCACCCGGCTGAGATAGAGAGCGGCCACCAAATCAATCAGACCAGAGCCGCATATTCCCCTTGCCGGGACATTGGCAATGGTTCGACAGGTCAGATCATAGGATTCCAGATCAATGCTTACATACTCAATGGCCCCGGGGCCGGCCCGCATGCCCATGCGGGCGACCCCACCCTCCAGGGCCGGCCCGGCAGCCCCGGCACAGGCTATCAACCACTCCCTGTTGCCAATGACCACTTCGGCATTCGTCCCCACATCAATGAGCATCCGGGTCTTATTCGATTGGGCCATACCGGAAGCAAGGATCCCTGAAATCAGATCCCCGCCGAAATAACTTCCTACTGAAGGCATAATCCACACCGGTGCTGCTCTATGGATGGCAAGTTTTAGCTGCCCAGCCTCCAAGGCAGGAGCACAATTAAAGAGAGGGATATAAGGTTCCCGACAGATATGATAGGGGTCGATGCCAAGAAAGAGATGGGCCATGGTGGTATTACCGGACACGGAAAGGGCACGAATTGCATGAGCTTCTAAGCCCGCCGCAGCTGCCAGCTGCCCAGCCAGTTCATTAATTGCAGCAATAATGGTCTCCTGCAGTTCCCGGAGGCCCGGATCGAGAAAGTCTGGAGCAGGCTGTTTCTGTTGTCTCCGTTTGGCTGTGGCATAGTGGATACGACTGAGGATATCGGCACCAAAGGATATCTGGCTGTTTTCCAGATTTCCTGAAGCCAGCACATTTCCCCCTTCCAGGTCCAGGAGTGTGGCTTCCAGGTGGGTCGTTCCCAGGTCCAGAGCCATACCGGCAAGGACCTGCGGCTTCTCTGCCAGAAAGTCTGCCAGGACCCATCCTTGCTCCTGATCGTTGAGCAGGGCATAGCCAGCGAAACCGGACTCCCGAAAAACTCGAGCAACAGGGACCATGCGCTCAAAGGGAATGGTCAGGAAACGGTCATCAGCCAGGGCGGCCAACAAAGCCTGCCGCAGGCGATCAAGGTCTGCGGTATTATCGTGCAGAGCGGGAGGTGCTGCCTCCACCCGAACCGAACATACAATGGACTTCATTCTCCTTCCTCGTCTCCCTGAGAGACTGCTAAAAAATCAGATTCCGAAACGGGGCAACAACTCGGAGCAACACTCCGGAACAGCTTCATAACTTGAGGGTGTACCTGGGCAGAAATACGGCACAGGGAGAAACACTGCCGGAACTGAAAGCTTTGCAGACACAAAGCGGATATTTTTTTTTAGGATGCCAATCTTTTTCTGCATCGCGCCTTCCCCTTGACGAGAATCTTCTATGATGGTACCTACTGACATTCTGAGACATGGGCTGATGCCACTGAAATACTGACAACAAAACGAACATACTCTATTTAAACAAATTCTCAAACGAGATGGATAAAATATTTGCAGTGGCCCTTGGCGGTGCAAGCGGATCCCTGGGAAGATATGTCATTGCCATTGGAGTTGCAAAACTACCGGTTCATGGTTTCCCGTCAGCAACCTTTCTTGCCAATTTGCTGGGATGCCTGCTGATTGGCATATTCTGGAGTCTCTTTGACCGTATTCATATCAATAATGAATTCAGGCTGTTTCTCTTCACCGGATTTCTTGGCGGATTCACAACCTTTTCCACCTTTGCCAGAGAATCGGTACAACTCTTCAAGGCTGGCGAACATTTACAGGCGATTGGCTATATCCTCCTTTCAAATATTTTCGGTCTGAGTATGGTCGGTCTCGGATTTTACATAGCTCACCGTTACCTTCGAGGATAAATCGAGAAGACTCTTTGGCGTCTTGCCATGAGGGCTGCGAGTGTCTCAGCTACAGGTATTCAGCAGATGAGCACCTGTAGCTGGTAATTTTTTGGTCCTCCAACATAAGAAAATTATATTAAAAAACAAGCTGCTGTGATTCTCCTTAACCGATACATACTTGCCCAGTTCACCCGCACCTTTTTCACCGTTGCCGGTGCCTTTATCGCCATTTATATCCTTGTCGACTCTCTCGAAAAGATAGACAACTTCATGACGGCAGGGAAATCTATCGGTCTGATTGTCAAATTCTTTTTGCTGAACATCCCCTTTATTATTGACCAACTTGGACCCATCCTGATCCTCCTGGCCGGAGTTATCAGTCTCGGTCTTCTCAACCATAACAATGAACTCACAGCCATGATGGCCGGAGGGCTTTCCCTGCGTACCATCGTCAAACCAATTCTTATCGGTGCCCTTCTCTTCACCACATTTTTTCTGGCCATGGCCCAATGGATCCTGCCCCACACCATAGCCGCCACCAATACCATCTGGTATGAAGAGGTGAACAATATGGTGCCGCTGGGAATTTTCCGCAATGGCCGTTTTTATTACCAGGGCAAGGAAGGATTCTTTTCCTTTGCCCGCCCCTGGCTCGATAAAGATATATTCATCAATTTCTCCTACTCAAGCTGGAACAACGATTACAGCCTGCAGACCCTGGTCACCGCCAAAAAAGCTGAATGGAAAAACTTCACCTGGAAACTCTCCGAAGGCCAGATACAGGAGAAAAGTAGTCCCGACAATTACACGACCGCCCTCTTTGAGAGCAAAGAATTCACTTTTCCGGAAACACCGGACCAGTTCTTTGTACCCGAGTATCAGGCTGCCGAACTGTCACTGACCGAGCTCTTTCAAAGTTCCGTCAATCAGAGTAATCACAAGGAAACAATAGAGGCCAAGACCAATTTTTACAGCAGGATCTCCTACACTCTTCTCGGCCTGCCCCTGCTTCTCCTTGGTTTACCTGTGCTTCTCATATCCTACAAAAAATGGGGGAAAGATCTCTCTGTGGCGATACCTGCAAGCTGCGCCATGGCCTTTATCGCCTGGGGTGTGTGGGGAGCGCTGCAATCCCTGGCCAGGGCAGATTACTTTTCACCCTTTCTGGCTGCAGTGCTCATCCATATCCTCTTTGGTGGTGCAGGCTTCCTCCTTCTCCATAAACAGGGAACCTGAGCCCATGACAATAGCACGCACACTGCGTGTCGGCATTGTCGGTGTACCACCGCTCTCAGTCATGCAGACGCTTACGGCTCCTCATATCAAGGTGTACGACCTTGATGAACCCCAAGGCAGGATAGATATTGAAACGGCCTCTCCCTTTCTGCCCCAGGTCTACTGTGGTATCCTGCGAACCGTCATGGCCAACAGTCTGATTATCAGACCCGATGTCATCTATATAGATATCGGCCCTGGTAAATGTGATTGTGCCGTACATACGGCAACGGTTCTCGAGGATACCCTGCCCAAAACCCGAATTATCCGGACCAGAAATCAGGACAGCACTGATTTTGGCACACCTCTGTGCACGACCCGCATGGATTTGCTAAAAAAGATGCAGGCCATCACGGCCTCCGTGCAATCCACCACCCCCTACCACAGCCTGCAACCCTGTAAAGCGGTGGCCGGCTTCTGGGGAGTTCCGCCACGGGATTTTTCCCTGCTCAGCCTCTTTCCTGACACCACCCATGTCTACGGCTGGGCACGCTGTATGGAAAACAAGACACCGGACAATCTGAAACTCGAACTCCACTATAATCCTGATATTCCTACAGTCTTTTTCGCCCAGTCCTTCTGCGCCAAGACGGCTTTGGCCCGCCACCTGGCCACAAAACATCCACACGCCCTCTACCTTGACTGTGATGTAACTGCCGGAAACAGTGCCAAGGCAAAAATTCAGGCCTTTCTCGAGCTATCAGGAATATGAGCCCCGCGGCCGTCTTTTCATCGTCTTCCAGCACCTCTTTTGGCCACGCCGCTTTTCAAGGACTCCTTCATGCTTCTTGCTGACTTCGGCACCTCCTACTCTAAGATTCTGGACACCAGCTCGACAAACGGACCGCAACTCATTGCCAGTCGAGACCTTGACCGTAACCTGCAGGTAGATATCGGAACCGGCCACAACGGCAAACGGCATTGCCGCCACTATGTCAATGAACTCACAGCCCTGGCCAGAGGTGGGATCAGCCTCATCGACGCAGAGTCATTCACCCTTCTTGACTGCGGCAGCCGCGATATCAAGTATGTTGCCTACAGTGAGGGAAAAATAGAGGATATGGGCTGGAATGCCGAATGCGGAGCCTCCATGGGCTTCACCATTGAGCTCCTGGAAAAATATTACGATCTCGACTTTAGAACCATTGAGGTCCCTGCGACCTCTTTTTCCGTTACCTGCGGGGTCTTGGGAATGAGTCACATCTTCGATGCCGTGGTAAGCGGCAGCAGCGAAGCAGAGGCCGTGGCCAAGTTTGTCAAAGGAATTGCCATTAATGCCTATAACTTCGCCAAACGTCCGCAAAGAATTTATCTCTCCGGAGGACTCTGCGACAATCCCCTTTTTGTCAGCGCATTCCCCTGTCCTGTTGTTCCCCTGGGACGCTTTGTTCTCCTCGACGGACTGAAGGCCTCCTGTGAGCAATTGGGGCTGCAGTAGAGTATGACTGCCTAAGAAGGGCCAGCACATGGCTTAACGGATACTGCCAATTCTATTTCTTGTGACCTTCAGTCAACGAGGAAAATCTTTACTCGGAGTGTGGCCCTGGTAAACGGGATCTTTGCGCCAAAGGTCAAGACTCTCACCCGGCAGTTGTCAGGGAACAACGTGGAAACCTCAGCAGGAAACAGCTGACGCCGGTGATGAACAGCAAGCCGGCACTCAGTAGAAGTACAGCCCAAGGGGTGAAAGGACTTTTACCAAATTCTCTGCAAAAAAAATGAAAAGAATTTCTCAGGCACTAAGGCCTGCAACTGCCTGCAAGCGACTGACAGGACCATGAACAGTTTCTATCTCTCTCTCCCCTCCCAACCCTTTCAGTCATATGGTCTCTCTGCTGTTCTTCCCGCCCCTCCCCCTCTTTCTGCCCCATGTACCACGTCGTGCAATTGACGCAAGATGGTTTCTTGCATACCATAATACAAGAAGAACATTCCATTTGATTGGCTCAAGATAAAGCCAAACTTGCCGTGAGGCAGGGACGGAAAGCAAACGGGTCTCAATAGATAGCCGGGCTGCCTTGAAAGAGGGTAGTCCGGCTTTTTTTATTGAAGGAGAAATGCAATGAAACGAAAGATCACTCTTACTGTAACATGTGCTTATCTCATCATCGCGTTAACGACATTGCTCACTGGCATACCAGCTTACGGCCAACAAGTTGTAACGGCTCCTTATTTCCCCCTCTATCCTGGTAGCTGGTGGAAGTATAGCAAAAATGGAACAGAGACATATGTTGAGACAGTACTGACAGATCCAGTTGTTGTGAATTCTGTCCTTACAACGGTCATAGCGAGACCAGAAGAAATGGAATATGTCACCAACGATTCATTCGGTATTCGCGAGCATAGAATAAAAGAGAACTCTTTTGATTACACGGTAACGTTCATACCACCGGTATTGCTCTCCCCTCCTCTGGCCACACTGGGTCAACTGACAGACAGTCAGGGGACTGCTCGTTTTGACATTCCATCAACAGGGACATTTGACATCGCCTACCGTGCCAGTACAGTACCATTGACTTTTGAATCAATTTCTGTCCCTTACGGAACATTTGAATCGGTTAAAATCAAAACGACATTCAGGATGTTTGGCACCATTAATGGGATGACGGTTGACGAATCGTCAACCGCGTATACTTGGCTTGCCAAAAATATTGGCAGTGTAAAGAGGATCGAGTATTACGACGGGAAAGCAGATGAGGAAGTTCTGATAGACACAAATTTACCCATGATAAAGCCCATCCTCTCTCCACTCCATTTTCTTCTACTCAAACGAGAGAGCTGATCGGTCCCTTCTCTTCAGGAGAAGATTATTTTTGCACAGCGATGCTGCCTTCCAGTACATTCCTGGGCCCTAAAAGTCTTTTTAGCTGGACCGACGAGACGAAGCCACAGCGGACAAAAAAGGATAGCTATCCAGCAGACAAGTGGTTTTTGGCGCTGCGATCGCCTTCCTCTGCGGAGCGTGTCCTCAGTCAAATAATGGTTCGTTGCT
>Ga0180008_1002129_pt1 | contig 11056 bp, 5 predicted proteins | sample MM_PW_MetaG_FD_121121 | JGI IMG/M metagenome (GOLD analysis project Ga0180008, IMG submission 121121) | Groundwater microbial communities from the Aspo Hard Rock Laboratory (HRL) deep subsurface site, Sweden - MM_PW_MetaG | ecosystem: Environmental > Aquatic > Deep subsurface > Groundwater... | reverse complement strand
GATTACCAACTGACCTTTAAGGTTACTGATCTTGACCAATCTTCCGCAGAAGAGACTGTCTTAATTAAAGTTACTAATACTAACCGCTCTCCTGTCTTAACTAAGATTGAACCAAAAGAAGGAGAAATTTATAGTAAAGAAATAAATATTAAATACTACGCCTATGATCAAGACGATGATTCTTTATCTTTATCTATTTTTTATAGTGATGACTCAGGAAATAGTTGGAAGAAGGTAGCTAATTCTATAAAGATTAATTCTGGAGCTGGCGAATATCTTTGGAACTTAGAAAAGGGCAATATCAAGGATGGGTTAAACTATCGATTAAAGCTAACCGTAACAGATAGACCAGAACAAAGTTTTAATGGATTTTCCCAGACTGCATTATTGACCAAAGATTTTACTATTGGAAATGTTATTTCTACCCGAGAGAGATTAGAGATTAAGAAAGATTTTGTCCAAATCTCAATTAGTGAAGATACTTTTACTGAAAATACTGAAAAAGTAAAATTAATTGTTTCTTCTTATCAAGAATTAAATGAAGAAAAGAAAGAGAAGATTAATCAAGCTATTACCAATACAAAGAATTTAAACATTAGAGTAAATTCTACTTGCGAGTTTAATCTTTTTACCCAGACCAATAGTGAGTATCAAGGAAACTTTAGTAAACCGGTGGTGATAAAGATTCCTTATCCTGAAAATATTATCTTAGATGATGGAACCTTGTTAAAACCAGAAGCTTTTAAGATATATAGATTAGACCCTGATAAGCTTACTTGGAATTTAGTCCCATACCAGGCAAAGGACTTTTTGGACAAAGAAAATAAATTAATCAAGGCAAGCTTAAATCATTTTTCTATCTATGCTCTTGGCTATTCATCTCCCGAGATTAGCTTACTTTCTCCTACCAAAGATTCTCTTTCAGACCAAGTTTGGATTGGAAAAAGGACTATTAAATGGAGAGCTGATGACAAGGATTTAGATTCTCTTTGTATAAATGTAGAGATGAGTAATAATCAGGGAAAGTCTTGGCGTCGGATAAACGAAATAAAAGAAGAAGTCATCCATCAAGTTAGAGAAGAAGGAAGTAATGAAGGTGAGATCTCTATTGATACAAGAAATTACCTTGATGGCGGTTATCTTATTAAGCTGACTGTTAGTGATGGCTATCTAAAAAATTTCGTGGTTTCTTCACCGTTTATGATTGATAATTATGACCTTATTCCTGCTAATAAATGGGCGATGATCTCTATTCCTAGAAATACTCCTCCTGTGGTGGTAGGCAGTGTTTTTAACCAGATAGACCCAAATAATATAAAGGTTTACCGTTGGCTGGAAAGCGAAGAAGAAGATGCCATCACTTTAAAATATCGTTCTGCTAAAGAATTTTATCCTGGAATAGGATATTGGATAAAGGTCTCTCAAGATACCCCTGAAATTAAGTGTCAAGTAGAAGGGGATTTCGTGGATCTTAACTTACCTTATGTAGTTTCTCTTATTTCTGGCTGGAATCAAATTGGCAATCCTTTCCCATATCCTGTAGATTGGAATAAGGTTCAAGTAGTTTACGAAGATAATAAATTAAGCCTTTCTCAAGCAGTTAAAAAGGGTTTATTAGCTTCTTTGCCTTGGGATAGCAAAGATAGTTTTAATCCCCAAGCGATAAGTATTTTAAAACCTTGGCATGGTTGTTGGATAAAAGCTTTTTCTAATTGCCAAATTATCATCCCTAATTCTCCGGCTACAGATTTACCACCCTCTCCTATGTCTATTTCTTCTCTTCAAGGTAAAGATAATTGGCAAATTCAACTTATCGCTACCAGTAAAGAACATAAAGATGGCAACAATTATCTGGGTATAAACACTGCTTCTTGTAATGACTACGATCATCAGGATTTAAATGAACCTCCTCTGGTTTCACCTTACTTATCGCTTTATTTTCCTCACTATGAATGGAAGACCAATCCAGGAATTTACGCTTTTGATACAAGAGAGCCTTTTAAGAATTTTCAAAGTTGGAATTTTGTGGTCTCTACTGACATGCCCAACGAAGAGATTACTCTTTCTTGGGAAAATATAGATAGTGTTCCCACTAAATATAAGATTATTCTTCATGATGGAGAAAAAGAAATTGATCTGCGAACTAATAAGACTTTAGTTTTTAATTCTGGGAAATATGGCCTTAAGAAGTCTTTTACCATTTCTATTGCCATTAATTGGTATTCAGAGACCCTTAAGATTAAAGATCTCTATAACTTCCCCAATCCTGTGACTGAGGGAGAAACAACCTTAGTGGCTGAAGTCTATAGACCAGAAGAAGGAGTTTCTGTAACTTATAAGATTTATAGCATTTCAGGAGAATTAATTACTCAAGGAATTCTTGAAAAAGGTAATCCCCAAAAAGGAAACTTTAATCTAAGTAAAGAAGGAACTTATTTTTCTACTTCTTGGAATTGTAGAAACTCTGCTCAAAAAAGAGTGGCTAGTGGAGTCTATATCTTAATAATTACTGCTCAATGTCAAAATCAAAAAGTTTCTAAATCCGAGAAGATGGCTGTAGTCTTTTAAAATTAATCCTCTGATCTTCTTTAATCCTACGCTTTATTATAACCTTACTTTTATCTATTGGAGGTATTGCTTTGAAGAATGTTTTACTATTTACGGTGTTTACCTTTGTCTTTTTATTAAACTTCCAAACATACCTTCACGCTCAAGTTAAAAAAGCTAACGCTAAAGGGATAGCGATGGTAACGGTCACTTATATTCAAGGACAAGTAGAGGTAAAAAAGTCAAATGATAAAGAATGGACTTTAGCTAAACTTAATATGATTCTTCACCAAGAAGACAGACTTCGAACTAGACTACTCTCCAATACGGAGATTAAGTTTGAAGATGGAAGTATCGTTAAGGTTGGGGAAAATACAATGATAGACATAAAAGAATTAACTCTGGATAGAGAAACATTAGAGCAAGAATCTTCTATCAAGTTGTGGCTTGGAAAGATTAGAGCTCGGATCGAGAAACTTAGACAAAAGAATTCCCGATTTAATGTAATCACTCCTACCGCCATTGTAGGAGTTAGGGGAACAACTTTTATTGTTTGCGTAGAAGAAGATAAGACAACTAAGGCCTTGGTAGAAGTAGGTGAGATTTACTTTAGAGGAAGTAGTCAGTTACCGGAAGAGGAAGTTACCTTAAAAAGTAGTGAGTTTTCAATAAGTTCTACTGATGGAACTAAAGTTACTCCACCTCAAAAGATTTCCCCTGAAGAGATAGAAAAGATAAAAGAAGAGGTAAAAGAGATAAAAAGCCTTGAAATTATAGAAAATAAAGAGGAGCCAAAAGATAAGGATAAAGAAGTTTCTTCTCCTACCAAAGATCCTGCCAAAGAAGAAACTTCTCCAGAAGTTATAGAAACTAAGAAAGAGGATCCAGAAACTTTAAAAGAAGAAGTGGTGCTTCAAAGAGTTGAGCAAGCTCAAGAGGAATCTACCAAAGAAAGCTCTTTTATAGACAAAGAAGAGTCAAAAGAAGACAAAGAAGAGTCAGAAGTGAAAATTACTCAATTGTCTATGGCTCCCATAGTCTCTGAGGTTAATCCTCCTAAGCTAGTTTTTCCTCAATCAGGAGCCTTGGTTTCTAAAAATTATCTTAATGTTAAAGGGATAAGCGATTCAAGAAATAAGATTACCTTCACGGTCATAAAAGGATCTATCTATAATACAAGTGCTGATCAAAATGGAAACTGGAATATTAACCAAGTTTATTTACCCGAAGGAGAATGCACGATTAATATGGTGGCTACCAATCAAGATAATCTATCCAGCGAAGTGGTTTCTTTAAATCTTTTAGTCGATACTTACACTCTTAAGCCTAAGATCATCTTTCCTTCCCCTGATAGTATTTTAAATTCAGTTATTACTGATATCTCAGGAAATGCTGAACCTAATAGTAGTATTGCTTTAAGTATTAATGAAAGCCAAAGCTTAAATACTGTTTCAGATGACTCAGGAAACTTTTCATTTCAAGGAGTTGCTCTTTGTAAGCCTACTCCGGTCAAGATTAACTACTACCTTTCTAATCAAGATAAGTTTGTCAACTATATTCCAAAGTTATTTTTAAACTTATCAGCAATTCCTCCTAATGGTGTTTATAATTTTAAGATTATCGCTACTGATAAAGTAAAAAATGTCAGTGAACCAACGATATCTAAAGTAGAAGTAGTTGTTCCTATGGCCTTATCTATTAACGATCGAGAGTTGCAATTATTTGGCCCTCTTTATAACTATACCTATGAAGCACCTCATTGGGAATTGGGATATAATAAAATAGAGATAACTGCTTCTTACCAAGAAGGCATAAAAAGATACGTTTCTGTTCCTACTCCATACTATGACTACCTTTCCCCAGTTATTCTTACCAAGAGGAAAGATTTAAGAAATGTAGCCGGAAAGAATTACTTGGTTTTAACTTTAAATGTATTTGATGAGGGCAGTGGGATTCGTAAGGTTATGGCTAATGACATCTCTATGGTTAAAGCAGAAGAAGGTATCTATGAATGGACTTGTCCTGGCCAAATATACCAAAAAGATATCTCCGCGAAAATAAAGATTGAAGATTTTGCAGGAAATATCACTACCGAAAATTTATTTTATTCTTGGATCCAAATAAAGAATGAGTTTAATATCGATATTCCTCCTCTTCCAGAAGAAAGATGATCATTTAAGATGCTTCTCATCTTTGACCTCAGATGAGTAAATTTAACAAGTATAGTTTACCTATTGAAGAAAAAACTCTTTATCTTTTTTTTATTATTAGGAATATTAAGAATAGAATCATCCTCTGCTTTAGAGGCTTTTGCTTTTCCTCTTAATGGTAGTGCTACCTTATCCACAAAACAAATTAATATCAATAAATATAGTTCTCTTTATCAAGAAGGAAATACCTTTTCTTTAAAATCTATTCTTATGGGAAAAATGATCTCTAGTGATTTTACGGGGTTAATAAATATCAATAAAGATAAAGATAGTCTTAATGTTGAAAATCTCTTCCTGGAGATGCCTTATCAAGATACTAAGATAGAAATTGGTGATTTTTATTTAAGATATACTTCATTTGGTCTTGATAATCTAAAAATTAGAGGAATAAACCTCGAGCACAGCTTGATAAAAGATAAAGCTTCTCTTTTTTCTTCTTACGGTCTTTCCCAAGAAAAAAGAGAAGCTTTAAGTGAGGATGTCAACCAAAATAACTTAATTGATTATGGAGAAGATAAGAATCAAAATGGTCAATTAGATAGCTATGATGGTATCTTTGCTCAATTTATAACCGCCACCAGAGTTAATCTTAAGATGTTTAAAAAAACTAACTTAAATTTAAACTACTTTAAGATTCAAGATAAGGCTTCTTCTATTGCTAATCCCAAGGAAGTATACCCTTACAGTATTGTTGCTCCCATAGGAAATAATCATCTTAGCTTAGATGGAGATATTTCCCTTTATGGAAAAGGAAAATATCTCCATCGTCTTTTATTTGAATACAACCGTAGTTACTTTGATTTAGATACTAAGGATGTCCAAGAATATAAAGCAGATGATGCTTATCAAATAACCTTGGCTAATAAAATAAACAAGACCAACTTTAATCTTACTTATTTTCACATCAAGCCAGACTATAAGACCGCTGGTAATTTATTCTTATTAAGTAATCAAAGAGGCTTTAAATTGCATACTTTATTCTCCGCTAAGAATATTTCATTAAATATGGATAACGAATCTTACCAAGACAACTTAGACAAGATAAATAATCTCCTTACTACTAAGACAAACATTTTTAAATCTAATTTAAATTTAACTTTATCATCTTGGCCAAAATTAAGTTTTGGTCATAAACTATCTCGAAAAAAAAGCAACTTCTTATCTTCGTTATCACCTTCAAAAATAAGTAAAAAAGAAGAAACTTTTTCTTTTGGAGTAACTCAAAATTTTGAAGATTTAGGATACTTTGTTAATACTCAATTATCTAATTACTTAAATAATTCTCTCTATAAATCTGAGTATAAACCTGCCCCTTGCCAAAATATTACTCTTAATTTAAACTTAAATACTTATCCTAAGAAGAAGGGTTTCTCTACGAGTTCTTATCTTGCTTATAATAGATTTACCAATAAAGGTACTGGTGACTGTGATGAGTCTGGCCAAGTCAATCTTGGGGCTTCTTATTATTTAATTCCAGCCAAGCTAATATTTTCTCCAGAGTATAAAATTACTATCCGTTTTTTTAATAAAGAGTTAAGATCGAAAAATCAAGTCCTTGGTTGGCAAGGAAAGTATTACTTTTCAATTAATAAGGTTTTTTCTCTTTCATACAAAAATATAAGACAAGAAGATCCAGAAAATGAAAGAGAATGCTTTAAATCTCATTTATTTGAATTAGAAACCACCTTGGTCTTTTAATCTTCTTGTTCTTGCTTTTTTATCCCAAGATGAATAGCCAGTGAATCAATAATCTTTTCTACCAATGACTAACCCATTAATAGAGCACCATTCTTTTTTCTTGACAAAAATTTATTATCTAATATACTTTTCTTGTTTATTATTCCTCGGTAGCTCAATGGTAGAGCATTCGGCTGTTAACCGAAGGGTTGTAGGTTCGAGCCCTACCCGAGGAGCCATTTTTATTTGACCATATTTGGTTGGGGTGCAAGTAGGGGTCGAAGGGTTTTTGTCTAACATCCAGCAAAGATGTCTTTTTGGCAAGTTTTAAAATGCGCCTCAAGGTCAAGGTAAGTTCCGTAGTAAATGCCTAACTTTTTTCCAAAGCAAAGTTTGCATATTTCAGCCTTATCACCTTTTGTTTCTTACCCTCTGGTTTTTGTTTAAACTAACAATACCTCTCTTGTTTATGCCTTTGCATTTTCCCAAATCAATTATTCTCACTTCTTTTTAGATTTATAGTTATATAACAAAGGGGAGGCAGGAGAAAAAAAGGAAAAGATTAGGTTCTTTTGTGATTAACTTAATAGTATTTGGATAAGTCTATAGCACTTATTAACGAAAACTAGACATAGGAAATAATGCCGAGCAATAAAAGATAAACTTGTTTGCCCTCAAATTAATTTGCTCTATGTCAAATTTTCATTAATATAAGTGCTATACAATTTAAAATTGCTGGGTATATCTAAAATTGCCCTGATTTAATCAGTTTCTTATGTTAAAATTATACTCAAGGGGAGAAAAAATCTCTTCCAAATAACACAGGAGGTATGGAAAGTGAATTTTTACAACTTAGCTCAAAAATTAAATTTCCTATCAGCTAATTATGGAAATTAGGAATATCGCTATTATTGCTCATGTTGATCATGGCAAAACTTCTTTGACCGATGCCTTGATGCGTCAAACTGGCATGGTTACTGATGAAACTGTGAGTATGGATTCCAATGCCCTAGAACAAGAACGAGGCATTACCATTTATTCCAAAAATACTTCAGTTTTCTACAAGGGGACCAAAATTAACATTGTAGATACCCCTGGTCATGTAGACTTTGGCTCAGAGGTAGAACGAGTTTTGCGGTCTATTGATTCTGTGCTTTTAGTGGTTGATGCCCAGGAAGGTCCAATGCCCCAAACTAAATTTGTTTTAAAAAAGGCATTAGGATTGGGATTAAAACCAATTGTGGTAGTCAATAAGATTGATAAATTGGCAGCTCGACCAGACTGGACACACGAAAAGGTGCTGGAGCTTTTTATGGATCTGGGCGCTAATGATGAACAGTTGGACTTTGTTACTGTTTATGCCATTGCTAGGCAAGGAATTGCTAAAATGGAATTAAACGATGAATCTAATGATCTGACCCCACTTTTAGATACGATCTTAAAAAAGGTTTTGCCAATAAGGGTTGATGAAAATTTGCCCTTTGCCTTACAGGTGTTTAATTTAGCTTATGATAATTATCTTGGTCGTTTGGGTATTGGCCGCGTTTATCAAGGGGTATTAAAAACCGGAAATAAGGTTTTTATTAAAAAACAATCAAATGAGATTATTTCTGGCAGTATCTCTAAGTTGTTTACCTTTGAAGGCATGCAGAGAAAAGAGGTGCCGGAAATTACAAGCGGAGACATTGTCATGATAGCTGGCCTGTCGGAAATTTATATCGGAGACACAATTTGTGCTGATGTAAACCAAAAACTCTTGCCAGCCATTGCAATTGACGAGCCAATAATTTCTTTGAATTTTTTAGTCAATAACTCTCCCTTTGCTGGAAGGGACGGAAGGTTTGTTACCAGCCGTCAAATCAAGGAACGATTAGAAAAGGAATTAGAGGTCAATGTGGGCTTGAAGATAGATTTTTCGCCTATTGAATATTTCAAGGTTTATGGTCGTGGGGAATTGCATATTGCTATTTTATTAGAAAATATGCGTCGCGAGAGATTTGAGGTTCAAGTTTCTCAACCACAGGTAATCTTTAAGGAAATAGCTGGCGAGCAATGCGAACCATTTGAAAAAATCACCATTGATGCCCCGCAAGAATCTGTTGGGATTATCATCGAGAAACTTTCCAAGAGAAAGGGACAATTATTAGAAATACAACCTGAGCAAAAGCACATTCGATTGGTTTTCCAAGTTCCAACCCGTGGTTTTCTGGGGTATCGCAGTGAATTTATTGTAGACACCAAGGGAGAAGGAATTTTGTGCAGCGAAACGATTGGCTTTAAGCCACATGCAGGTGAAATTGAAAAACGCAATACTGGATCCATGATCTCTGGAGAAACTGGCAAAACATCAGCCTATTCCCTTTCCAACCTTCAGGATCGTGGGGTGTTGTTTGTAGGCCCAACTGTGGAGGTTTACCGGGGAGAGGTTATTGGCAGTACAGCCAAGGGGCAAAATATGGTTGTTAACCCTATTAAAGGCAAACAGCTCACCAATATGCGGTCTTCAAATGCAGATATGGCTATTCAATTAATTCCACCAATGGAATTAACGCTGGAACGAGGGTTGGAGATTATAGCTGAGGATGAATATTTAGAGGTTACCCCCCAAAATATTCGATTACGCAAGCAAAGCATGACCAGAATCAAATAAAAGACTTGATTGGATAGATAAAAATAAACATTAAATCTGCAAGCATTCAGCTATCAGCGGTCAGCCTCTAGTTTTAAAAAGAAATGCATGAAAAATCTTTTTGACATTATTTTTCTAAGAAATGAACATGTGTGTCCATGGTGGCTTTGTTTCACATTTGATAATATTTTTAGAAAACTTTTCCATAATCCTAATCTGATATTAGCCAAACATATAAAATCAGGTGATATTGTTTTAGATGTTGGAGCTGGACAAGGCTTTTTTACAATACCAATGGCAAATATAGTTGGCCCAAAAGGTAAAGTAATAGCCATGGATATTCAATCTAAAATGTTAGAGATTTTGAAAAAGAAGGCTGTAAAATACCAAGTTGATGACAGGATTCTCCCAAAACTTGTTTCTGATGAAAAATTAATATTAGACTCTTCATTGGACTTCGCCCTTGCTTTTTGGATGGTTCATGAAGTTCCAAATCGGCAAATACTTCTTCAAAGCATTTATGACGCCTTAAAACCAAATATGCCTTTATTAATTGTAGAACCAATTTTACATGTTACCAGAAAAAAATTAGAAGATACAATTATTATTGCCCAAAAAGTAGGATTTAAGGAAATCGACAGGCCAAAAATATCTTTTAGTAAATCCGTGTTGCTTTTAAAATAACAATTTAAAATGGGGCTGATGTAAAAACTAAAAGGAGGAAGAGTTGAAATTAGATAGTCTTCTTTATGATGTAATTATTGTTGGCGGAGGGCCAGCAGGGTTAACGGCTGGCTTGTATGCAACCAGGGCCAGGCTAAAGAGTTTGTTAATTGAAAGCTATTTTGTGCCTACTCAAGCAGTAACTACCACCTTAATTGAAAACTACCCTGGTTTTTCTGAAGGAATTAGTGGGTTTGAGTTAATAGATAGATTTAGAAAACAAGCCAAAGGATTTGGTTTGGAATTTGCTGTAGGGGAAGTAAGAAAGGTTGCTTTTAGAAAGAGTAAAGATATCAAGATTTGGGAAGTAGTGGTTGATGAGCAGAAGTATCATAGTTTAGCTTTGATTATTGCTTCTAGAGCTATGCCTAAAAGATTAGGAATAGAAGGAGAAGCAGAATTTCAAGGCAAAGGTGTTTCTTATTGTGCAATTTGCGATGGAGCATTCTTTAAAGATAAAGACATAGTGGTGGTAGGAGGAGGAGATGCGGCTGTGGAAGAGACTTTATTTTTAACTAAGTTTGTTAGAAAGGTTACCGTTATCCATAGAAGAGATAAACTTCGAGCCACAAAGATCTTACAAGAAAGAATATTGACCCATAAAAAAGTAGAGTTTATTTGGAATGCTCAAGTTATGGAGATCTTAGGTAGTCAAAAGGTAGAAGCCGTCAAGGTTAAAGATGTTAACACGAAACAAGAATTAGAAATTCTTTGTCAAGGAGTCTTTGTCTTTATTGGACTTATGCCTAATACTAATTTTATTAAAGAAGTAGTAAAGGTAGATGAAGAAGGGTATATTATTACGGATGAGAATATGAAGACTTCAAGAGAAAGTATATTTTCTGGTGGAGATTGTAGAAAAAAATTATTGCGTCAAGTAGTAACAGCTTGCGGAGATGGAGCTCTAGCTGCTTTTTCTGCTCAAAATTATGTAGAAAGGTTAAAAGGAATAGCCAGCAATTCTAATTATAGTAGTTATCAACGAAAACATTTCATAGGAAATAATACCAAGTAACAAAAGATAAACTCGTTGGCACTCAATTAATTTGCTCTGAGTAAGGTGGACCCATTTATCAAGACAATTTTTTAGGTTTTTTAAGTTACACTTAAATTATTCTTAATTAAAATAAACCTCAATTGGAGTCAAATAATTAAGGGATTGATGCAGCCTATCATGGTTATAGAAAGCTAAGTAATTTCCAATACCTTGTTTTGCTTCTCGGACACTCTGATAATCTTTAAGATAGACTTCTTCATATTTGAGAGAACG
>Ga0180008_1002128_pt1 | contig 11060 bp, 6 predicted proteins | sample MM_PW_MetaG_FD_121121 | JGI IMG/M metagenome (GOLD analysis project Ga0180008, IMG submission 121121) | Groundwater microbial communities from the Aspo Hard Rock Laboratory (HRL) deep subsurface site, Sweden - MM_PW_MetaG | ecosystem: Environmental > Aquatic > Deep subsurface > Groundwater... | reverse complement strand
CTGGTCTCGATACTGGATACGATCAATCGGCTTAACCGCATGGCCTGAACCGCCGTGTACGGAACCGTACGCACGGTGGTGTGGGAGGACGGCGGCCGTGAGGCCGCCTCCTACCCGATCCTACGAATTGTGCGCGGGGTGTTTAGCCTGGATCCAGAGAGCGAGCCTTTAATATCTGGCTAGACTGCTGATAACCGTTACTTAAATCTTGCTGCCGTGGCGCAAGCGTTTGCGCCTTACATGGATGAAGATTGGAGATCGCATGGACGACCGGCCTGCCGTTACCCCTCGCAAACCCTGGCTACCCATTTTGGTCACTCTGATTCTCCTGGTGGGTCTGGGCGGCCTGTCACTTTGGCAATGGCGCGCCCTTGAGCAGCGAGAGCACGAGCAGCGTCAGCTGCGCTTCGAACTCGATGCACAGGATGTCAGTCAGCGGGTGCTCAGTCGCATGCAGTCCTATGAAATGGTGCTACGCGGAACGTCAGGCTTGATGAGCGGAAGCGAATACGTCTCCTCGGTTGAGTGGGAGCGGGCCATGGATCAGTTGCAGTTACAGGATCGCTACCCGGGTATTCAAGCGCTAGCGTGGTCGCGTTATTTGTTAGCGGATCAGCTCGAAAAGCTTGTTGCGCAAGAGCAGGGAATAGACCGTGATAGACCATTGTTCTTTCCGTCTGGGCAGCGAGAGCAATACTTACTCATCGAGTACATCAGTCCGCTGGATTGGCGAAATCGGCGGGTGCTAGGGTTTGACATGCTAAGCGAAACGGTGCGGCAGACGGCCATTGAACTGGCCATTGATAGTGGCGTCGCGACCCTCAGTGCACCGGTAACACTCCGCCAGGAAACCAAGGAAAATATTCAAGCGGGCGTGTTGCTGTATTTGCCGGTGTATAAGCCGGATAAACCGTTGAATACGGTGGAAGAGCGCCGTGCAGCACTATTAGGCACGGTGCATGCCGCATTTCGCAGCCAGGATTTGATGTCCGGCATTCTGGGCGCGCAGGCCAGTCGTTTTGCGATCGTCCTGACAGATAAGCAAGCCCCAGAGACGCTCCTGCTCAGCGGTGAAACCTCCGGCGCAACAGCCCCACCGGCGTTTCGGCATGTGCTGGAACTGCCACTGTACGGCCGTAACTGGGTGCTTGAAGTCAGCAGTACTGCCGTCTATGACGCCGAGCAACTCAACCCGGCCAGCAGCCTGCGCCTATGGCTAAGCCTGGCGGCGGCCGCACTGCTGGCGTTGTTAGTCGGCGGGTATCTGTATTTACGTGAGCGTGAGTTAGTGGCCAGTCAGCTGGCGACGGAGCAATTGCGTGAGCGCGAAGAGCGTTTTCGCCTGCTGGTTGAACTCTTGCCGGTGGCCACCTTGCTATGCGATGCCGAGGGGCGCATCGAGATGGCGAATCGCAGCGCTGCGGAGCTGCTCGACTCGACGCCGGCGAGTCTGCTCGGTGAACGTGTAAGGCGCTTCCTGCCTACTGTCGGGCAACTCAGCACGTTGGCGATAGACCACGACACGCCCGAGTTGGCTCATGAGTATCAGATTCGTCCTGAGCGCGGCGGCGAGTTGCCGGTTGCGCTGAGTGTGAGTGTGCTGGGTGATTCTACGGGGGTGAACTACCTGATTAACCTCGTCGATTTACGAGCCCGCAAAGGTGCCGAGGAGCGCTTTCGTCTTGTGGTCGAAGCCTCGCCCAACGCTATTGTGCTGGTGGACAGTCAAGGCTGTATTGCCATGGTCAACCGTCAGACCGAGCAGCTTTTTGGCTATGACCGCGAGACGTTACTGGCACAACCCGTAGAAATGCTCTTGCCGACTGATTTACGCCATAGCCACGTGCCGCAGCGTAAGGCCTACCAGGGCAATCCAGAACCGCGGCGCATGGGCAGTAACCGTGAATTGTTTGGCCAGCACCGCGACGGTCACCTGATCCCCCTTGAGGTGGGGCTGTCGCCCATACGCAGTGGTGAAGAGGCGTTGGTACAGGCGGTGATTATTGACATCAGCGAACGTAAGGCCGCCGAGCAGCGCCTGCGCGATCAGGCCGATCAGTTGATGCTGGCCAACCGTTACAAGTCAGAGTTTCTCGCCAATATGTCCCATGAGCTGCGAACGCCGCTCAACAGTATTTTGATACTCAGCGATCAACTACGCCTCAATAGTGCGGGCAATCTCACCGAGAAACAGGCTAAGCATGCCGACATCGTGCACCGTGCGGGCAGTGATCTACTGCAATTGATTAACGACGTGCTCGACCTGGCCAAAGTCGAGTCCGGGCGTATGCAGCTGAAAATAGAACCATTGAACATGCAGGATATTCTGGTCGAGCTGGATGCCGGCTTGCGGCCCATGGCGGAAATTAAAGGCCTGCGCCTGCACACCCAGTTGGAGGCGGGCGTGCCGCGAGTGATTCACAGTGACCGCATACGCTTGCATCAGATTTTGCGCAATTTGCTCTCCAATGCCCTGAAGTTTACCGAGCAGGGAGAGGTCAGCCTGACGGTATCCTGTGCCGCCGGTGAGCCGGATGAGGGGTATGAGCTGCTGAATTTCAGCGTGCGTGATAGCGGCATGGGGATCGCCCCTGAACAGCACGAACAAATATTCCAAGCCTTCCAGCAGATCGATGGTTCTACCAGTCGGCGCTTCGGTGGCACTGGGCTGGGGTTGGCAATCACGCGTCAGTTGGTATTGGCCATGGACGGTGAAATCACCCTGCAAAGTGCGCTGGGTGAGGGCTCCTGTTTTACTGTGCGGCTGCCGGTAAGGGTGATGGCGCAGGAGCAGGTGCAAGCCGTGACAGACGCACCGCAGCGCAGCGGCGTGGGGCCGGCTGTGCTGATTGTTGAGGACGATGTAGATTTCGCCATGGTGCTGGCAGAGGAAGCGCACGCGCATGGCTTTGCCAGTGTGCATTGCCGCTCCGGCAAGCAGGCACTTGGCCTGCTGAAAGGCGAGCGCTTCAGTGCGATCATTCTAGATATCCTGTTACCCGATATCAGCGGCTGGCAGTTGTTCCGTAATCTGCGCAGTCATGCCAGTTACAGGGACACGCCGGTGCACATCATCTCTTGCGTACCGCAACCGGCCGACTGGAGCGATGACAGCACACGCTATCTGGTCAAGCCAATCCAGCTTGCAGATCTGGAAAAGGTTTTTGACGATCTGCAAATGGTCGGCCAGCAGCCGGCGCAGCACTTGCTGCTGGTGGAGGATGTTGAGGTTGAGCGTGAGCATTACCGTGAGCACCTGCAACAAATGGGCTTTACCGTACAGGCCTGCGCGCGGGCCGATGAAGCGCAGCAGGCTTACGTCGCGGGCGCGTTCAACGCGTTGGTGATTGATCTTGATCTACCTGATCAGGATGGCTTTGAACTGTTGGAAGCACTTAATCGGCAGCGCCCGCTTGATGATGCGCGGGTGGTGGTCAACACGGGTGTTGATGTCACTCGCCAGGCCTTGCAGCGTCTGCGCCGTTACAGTGCGGTAGTGGTGCACAAGCATGGCGAGGACATGCAGGCGCTAAGTGAGGCGGTGCAGGGTTTTCTCGGTGATGTACGTGACCCCGCACGATTAGGTGTGCCGATGGCGGAAAATCCGCTGGAAGGTCGGCGGGTTCTTTTGGTCGATGATGATGTGCGCAATGTGTATGCCCTGACGGCCTTGCTCGACGAGGTGGGGCTGATCATCAGTTCGGCAAAGGACGGCCAGGAAGCGATTAAGTGTTATGAACGTGAGCCGTTCGACTTGATCCTGATGGATATGGCCATGCCGGTCATGGACGGCTATACCGCGACTCGATTACTGAAAACCGAGCATGCCTGCCGTATTCCAATCATTGCTCTGACGGCCCATGCCATGAAAGGCGACCGGGAGAAGTGCATCACCGCCGGTGCCGACGACTATTTAGCCAAACCGGTAAGTCGTGAGGCCCTGTTGGAGCTGTTGAGGCGCTGGCTGGCAATGACCGACGCCCCAAGCGGTTCATCCGCTGCAGCGGCACCACCTGAATAGTTTTGCTGCAGCCTGCTAACCTGAATCGCAACAGGAGCCGAAAGGCACTCGCCAGGGACAAGGGGGAACTGTATGGCCCAAGCCCAACTCAAGGTCACAGCCGCTGCACAAGTGCTGCTGGTAGTGGATGACCGCCCGGAAAATCTGGAGGCTATGCAGGCCCTGCTGGAAGATGGCGACTGGGAACTGCGTTGCGTCGACTCAGGCGAAGCCGCTTTGCAGTGCCTGCTTGAAGAGGATGTCGGTCTGGTCCTGCTGGATGTGCAGATGCCATTTATGGATGGCTTCGAAGTCGCCCGGCTGATGCGCGGCAATCCGCGTACGCGCTACACCCCCATCATCTTTGTATCCGCCATCGCCCAGACCCAGGATTCGGTCCTTAAAGGGTATGCCACCGGTGCGGTGGATTTCATGCTCAAACCGTTCGACTCCAGTGTCTTACGCCACAAAATTCACGCCCTGCTCGAACATGAACGCAACCGCAGCGAACTTCTGCAGCTAACCCAGCAGCTGGATACGGCGCGGGCTTTCAATGCCTCGGTATTGGATAACGCTGCCGAAGGCATCATGGTGGTGGGGGAGGACGGCTGCATCAATTTTGCTAACCCGGCCATGGCCCGCATGCTTGAGGGCACGGTCAGCGATTTGCAGGGCAGTGAAATGCTCTCTTATCTGCTGGCCCCTCAGGTGACATGCGAGTGGCGTATGTCAGAGTTTTACCGGCGCTGGCGTCGCGGCGAAGTCTATCGCCAGAATGATGCCAATCTACGTACGCTGAGCGGCGGTGAGGTGCCGGTCGCGTTGTCTTGTTCGCCGTTGCCGCGTTTGCAGCATGCAATGGTGGTCATGGCATTGGATATGTCGGTGGAGCGTCACTTGCATCAGCAATTGGAGTCCCAGGCGATCACCGACAGCTTGACGGGCCTGCTCAATCGACGGGGTTTCTATCAGGCGCTGGAGTCGGCGTTATCGCGTATCGAGCGGAGCGGCCAGCGTATGGCTGTGCTCTACCTCGATCTGGACGGTTTCAAACGGATCAACGACTCGCTCGGACATGATGTCGGCGACGCGTTGTTGAGGCGCGTTGGCGAGCAGCTCAAGCTAAGTTTGCGCTCCTATGACAGCCTGGCGCGGATTGGCGGTGATGAGTTTACGGCCTTACTCGACAGCCTGGACCACCCGGAAGATGCAGCTCGCATTGCCGAAAAACTGATTGAGCAAGTCTCGGTACGGCATACGCTCGACGGCGTTGATGTAACCCTGGGCGCGAGCGTAGGCATTGCCTGCTTCCCTGAGTGTGGGCAAAGCGTCGAAACCTTGTTACGTGCAGCAGACATGGCCATGTACGAGGCCAAACGAGCGGGGCGCCAGCAATACCGCTTTTTCTCGCCGGAGATGAATGGCCGCGCGCGCTCAAGGTTGATGCTTGAGGAGAGCTTGCGCACAGCCATCGAGAATGATGATTTCGTGCTGGTTTATCAGCCGCAGATCTACCTAGAAAGCGGGCGTTTGCGTGGTTTCGAAGCCCTGTTGCGCTGGCAGCATCGTGTCGCCGGTACGGTGGCGCCGGGGGTGTTTATCCCGCTGCTGGAGGAGACGCGGCTGATCAATCGCCTGGGCAGCTGGATATTTAAGGCCGGGGTCGAGCAGTGCCGGCAGATGAGTCAGCACTATGGCACTGAGCTGGTGATCAGCTTGAATGTCAGCCCGGTGCAGTTCGGCATGCCGCAGTTGGTTGAGGACTTGCGGCGGGTGCTGGATGAGCATCAACTGGCACCGCAGCAGTTGGAGGTGGAGGTCACCGAGAGCGCGCTGATGCAAGACCTGGATACCAGTCGTGAACAACTGCGTCAGCTGCGTGAGCTGGGGGTGAAGATCGCGATCGACGACTTTGGTACCGGCTACTCGTCGCTGGCCTATTTGCGCCATTTCGAGCTGGATACGCTGAAGATCGACCGGCTGTTTATCAGCAGCATGCTCGATTCGCCCCGTGATGCCGCAGTGGTCAGCACCATCATCGACCTCGGGCGGCATCTTGGGCTTGAGGTCATCGCCGAAGGGGTGGAAACCATGGCTCAGCGCGATTGGCTGGCGCAACACGACTGCGCGATCATGCAGGGCTTTCTGGTTGCGCCGGGGCTGAGCGTCGAGCAGGCCAATGCGTTCCCCGCGCAAGTGGATTGGCACAACCTACCGCGCAATGAAAAGCCCGCCGGCTAGGCGGGCTTTCGTTAGCCTTAGTCACACTTCAATTGGCAGGAAAACGCTGCTTCAGCTCATCCAGTTGCGCGTCTTTGTCCAGCCAAAGCTGATTGACCCACTGCTGAAATTGCAGGCGGTAAGCATCGTCCTGATCGTAGTTGCCGCCAAGAAATTCCTTGGGTATTTGCACCTCTTCGAAGCGCACCACCACCTTATCAATCCGTCCACACAACAGGTCCCAGAAGCCAGGCGCGCCTTGCGGGTAGTGAATGGTGACGTTGACCAGGCTATGCAGTTGCTCGCCCATGGCGTCTAGGACAAAGGCTATGCCGCCGGCCTTGGGTTTGAGCAGGTGCTTGAACGGGGATTGCTGCTGGGCGTGCTTGGCCGGCGACAGGCGCGTGCCTTCAAGGAAGTTGAACACTGACACCGGGTTGGTCTTGTAGCGTTCGCAGGCCTTGCGGGTAGTGGCCAGGTCCTGACCGCGCTTCTCAGGATGTTTGGCCAGGTATTCCTTGCTGAAGCGCTTCATAAAAGGGAACTCCAGCGCCCACCAGCACAGACCGATCACCGGCACCCAGATCAGCTCCTGTTTGAGGAAGAACTTCAGGAACGGAATACGACGGTTGAGCTGGTATTGCAGCACCAGGATATCGACCCAGCTCTGGTGATTGCTGGTCACCAGATAGGAATGCTGCTTGTCGAAACCCTTGAGCCCTTCGACATTCCACTCGATATTGCCAACCAGGTGCATCCAGAACTTGTTGGTGGAAATCCAGAACTCGGCAGTTGCATGCATGGCCGCACGCAGTAGGCGATGGACCTGCGCGAAGGGCAGTAGAAACTTGAGCAGGGCCCCGATAAACAGCGGCCAGCAGCAAATCAGGGTGTTCAGGGCGAGCAGTAGGCCCGCAATCAGGCCGCGCAGTGGCGCCGGGAGAAAATGCAGCATGGGGGCCGGTGTCTCCGAAATAGGGCGTGCGCCCGTGGTGTGTAAGTCGGTGGTTGTGCACCACCGATCGTTCGGCGCACAGATTAACGTCTGTGCACCGAACTGCAAACCACACGAAACGCCGTTTATCCCCGCAGTTCGTGGTTTTTAAGGCCTATTGGCCGGTCAGTACGGCAAGTTGACGGGGGCTGGCAAGTATTAGCGCGGCAAGTTGGCGGCCTGAATCACGGTCAGGGCAATGGTGTAGACGATGTCGTCAACCAGGGCGCCGCGGGACAGGTCGTTCACCGGTTTGCGCAGGCCTTGAAGCATGGGGCCGACACTGACGCAGTCGGCGCTGCGCTGGACTGCCTTGTAGGTGGTGTTGCCGGTATTCAGGTCGGGGAAGATAAATACCGTGGCACGCCCGGCCACCGCGCTGTTGGGGGCTTTTTGTCGGCCGACACTCTCGATCGCCGCTGCGTCATATTGCAGCGGTCCGTCGAGCAGCAGGTCTGGGTTGATGGCCCGTGCCAGGCGCGTAGCCTGGCGAACTTTCTCGACTTCTTCGCCGCTGCCAGAGTCGCCAGTGGAATAGCTGAGCATGGCCACGCGCGGGGTGATGCCAAACGCGCTGGCTGAGGCGGCACTTTGCAAGGCGATTTCGGCCAGTTCAGCGGCTGTCGGGTCGGGGTTTACCGCGCAGTCGCCGTAGACCAGCACCTGATCGGGCAACAGCATAAAGAACACCGACGACACCAGCTGGTAACCCGGCGCGGTCTTGATCAGCTGCAGGGCCGGGCGAATGGTATTAGCGGTGGTGTTGATTGCCCCGGATACCAGGCCGTCGACCTCATCCAGAGCCAGCATCATGGTGCCCAGCACCACAGTGTCTTCCAACTGCGCGGCAGCCATTGGCGCGTTCAGCCCTTTACCCTTGCGCAGCTCGACCATGGGTTCGACATAGCGTTCACGGATCAGGTCCGGGTCGAGAATTTCCAGCCCCTCAGGCAGTGCGATGCCATGGGCGCGGGCCACTTCGTGCACCTCTTCTGGCTTGGCCAGCAGCACGCAGCGAGCGATACCGCGCGCCTGGCAAATCGCGGCGGCTTGCACCGTGCGCGGCTCGCTGCCTTCTGGCAGGACAATGCGTTTGTTCGCCGCCTTGGCGCGCTGCACCAACTGATAGCGGAACGCGGGCGGCGACAGGTGCAGCTCGCGCGGGGTGCCACAGCGGGTAAATAGCCATTCGTGGTCGATGTGGCTGGCGACGAAGTCGGCGACCGTGTCGGCGCGCTCCTTGTCGTCGACCGGAATTTCCTTGTTCAGGCGGTTGAGGTTGGTCGCGGTGTCGTAAGAGCCGGTGCTCACCGTCATCACCGGTAAGCCACTCTGCAACGCACCACGGCACAGTTCCATGATGCGTGGGTCAGGGGCAAAGTCGCTGCACAGCAACAAACCAGCCAGGGGCGTGCCGTTCATCGCCGCCAGGCTGGCCGCGAGGATGATGTCGTCGCGGTCTCCCGGCGTCACCACCAGCGTGCCGGGCTTGAGCAGTTGCACGGTGTTGGCCACCGCGCGGGCGCAGAGCACGATCTTGAGCATGCGCCGCTGTTCGTAATCGCCGGCATTGAGCACTCGTGCGCCGAGCAGGTCGGCGATGTCACGGGTGCGCGGGGCGTTTAGCTCGTCCTGCCAGGGAATGCAGCCGAGCAGGCGGAAGTCATCACTTTTGAACAGCGGCGAGAGTTCTTTCAGGCGGCTGGTGAATGCCTCGATGCCATCCTCGCTGCGCACCTTGTTTAGGATCACCCCGAGGACTTTGGCGTCTTTCGGCCCGCCAAACAGCTGGGCCTGGATTTCCACGCGATCAATCAGCTCACTGAGGTTTTCCTGCTCCGGCGCGGAGACCAAAATCACTTCTGCATCGACGCTCTTGGCCAGGTGGAAGTTGACGCGCGCGGCATAGCTGGCCTGGCGAGTCGGCACCATGCCTTCGACGATAACGACGTCCTTACCCTCAGCCGCTTGTTGGTAGAGGCTGATGATTTCTTCCAGCAGTTCATCCAGCTGGCCATCACCGAGCATGCGTTCAACATGCGCCAGGGCCAGCGGTTTGGGGGAGTGCAGGCCGTGGGTGCGGGCGATCAGCTCGCTGGAGCGTTCCGGGCCCATGTCGCCCTGATGGGGCTGGGCGATGGGCTTGAAGAAACCAACCTTGAGGCCGGCGCGTTCCAGTGCACCCACTAGGCCAAGGCTGATTGAGGTCAGGCCGACACCGAAACCGGTGGGGGCAATAAAAAAGGTGTGCATAGGGGCTCCGTTAGGCGTCGAGTAGCGCCAGTGTATCGAGGGCAATCTGTCGTTCTTCATTGGTCGGTACGACCAGCACGCGTGGGTGACCCTGGGCCTGGATTGATCCAGCCGCGCCACGCACGGTGCGGACGTTGGCGTGTTCGTCGAGGGCCAGGTTGAGCAATTTCAGGTGGGCGACGGTCTTGCTGCGAATCAGCGCCGAGTTCTCGCCGATGCCGCCGGTAAAGACCAGGCCGTCGAGTTGCGGCAGGGCGCAGCTCATGGCCGCCAGGGATTTGGCCAGGCGGTAGCAGAACACTTCAATGGCCAGGGTGGCGCCGGCATGGCCCTGTTCGCGGGCCTGTTCCAGGCTGCGCATATCGTTGGATAGACCGGAGAGGCCTAACAGGCCGCTGTCTTTATTCAGCATCGCTTCGATCTGCTCCAGGCTCCAGCCCAGGGTGCGCGCCAGGTGGCTGTGCAGGTTGGGGTCAACATCGCCGCTACGGGTGCCCATTACCACACCTTCCAGTGGCGTCAGGCCCATGCTGGTGTCGCGGCTTTGCCCATCGACAATGGCGCAGGTTGAGCAGCCGTTGCCCAGGTGTGCGACCAGCCAGCTGCTGGCTTGGATCGGTAGCCCACTCATCTGCGCTGCGCGTTGGCTGACAAAACGGTGGCTGGTGCCGTGGAAACCATAGCGGCGTACGCCGTGTTCACGGTACAGGTGCTCGGGTAGGGCGTAGCGGTAGGCGTGTTCGGGCAGGGTCTGGTGAAACGCCGTGTCGAACACCGCCACCTGAGTCAACTCGGGGAACAGCTTGATCGCCGCTTCGATGCCCAGCAGGTTGGCCGGGTTGTGCAGTGGGGCCAGTGGTGCAGTGGTGCGAATCGCCGCAAGACTCAGCGTATCCAGGCGGCAGGCGGCGGTGAAATGCTCGCCGCCATGCACCACGCGGTGGCCAATGCCGTGCAGTTGGCCGCCCGCTGCGGCCTGTACCAGGGGGAAAACCTGGGTGAGGGCGGCACGGTGATCGGCGTGGGGCAGAATCAGGCTGTCTTTAATGTCGCCCTGTTGCCAGTGGACTTGTGCTTCGGGGCTGCCCAGGCACTCGGCCAGGCCGCTGAGGATAAAGGCATCTTGCGCTTCGTTGATCAGGGCAAACTTGATCGATGAACTGCCGCAGTTGATCACCAGAATATTGCGTGCGGGCATTTACCGCTCCTTGTTCAAGTCTTGGTTCGGGCGCTCTGTCATCGCCTCGCTTGCACCACCTTCAGTCGCGCACCAGCCGCACAGGAAAGGTTTGCCCACGTGCGCCTGGCGTTGTTGCGCATCCACTACCCAGGCACGGTTTTGCCAGGGCGGTTGATGGCGCAAGTGCTGGGTATGGCCGCATGACAATACTGCCAGCCAATCGCCGTGCTCATCCTGACGAAAATCAAGCACGCGCACTAATGCGCTGCATGGCCGTCCGTCTGTGTCCTGTTCGCTTTCAGGCGCGCCCTTCGGTAAACTCGCCCGCTCTTTATTTTCAAGCAAAAGGTCCCGCCCCATGCTGATCGCCGCCAATAAGGCCGTCTCCATCGACTATACCCTGACTAACGATG
>Ga0180008_1002127_pt1 | contig 11067 bp, 14 predicted proteins | sample MM_PW_MetaG_FD_121121 | JGI IMG/M metagenome (GOLD analysis project Ga0180008, IMG submission 121121) | Groundwater microbial communities from the Aspo Hard Rock Laboratory (HRL) deep subsurface site, Sweden - MM_PW_MetaG | ecosystem: Environmental > Aquatic > Deep subsurface > Groundwater... | reverse complement strand
TGTATTTTTTTCCACCGTTCTCGATTCTAATCTAAGGTCCGTTCTTTCATAGAGCATAGGACGATCTTTCCTACATTTCACTGCAATACCATCAGCAATACAATTGAAACAATTTCTAGTGCTTCTCTCATTCTTTGGCCATGATCTATCACTCATATCTGTTATCCTCCTAGCTTTTCAATAAATGATTCCAAGCTCGTTCTTTTATCTTTGCTCCGGCACCAAACCAGGATGAATTAAGCCTATTATCCGGCTTACCTCCACGTGGTTTTCTGTAATAGTCTACATACTCCGCGGTGGCGTTAAAAGCTGCCCATTTAGTACCACGTATATCAGGATTATCCATCCCCCGACCGGTCTCCAGCAGTCTTACAACTACTTCCATATCTCGTTGAACCGGCTGATAGACTTCTTCCATTGGAATACCTTTCTCATATCCAAAAGCAGTGTTAAGAAGCAATGGCAATTCAGCCGGTTTCAATTGATTATTCGCTAAGATATCAGCTTGCTCTGTCCATTGGTTATAGAATTTATTAGCAAATCCTAACACTTCCTGAGCTACAATCATTCGATCATTATACCGAGTAGTATGGCGAGTATAGAATCGCTGTCCTATTCTCGCACTCTCTGCCATTGCTAGAGTATTCGAGCAAACCACTCTGATTGGTGTCCAGAACATCTGAAGTGCCATGCTGCCGTCATGGGAATTGGATAAACAGATATACTTATCCACTTGCTCTCCTTTAATCCCAATTGAATCCCCCAACTTCGCTAAGATCCAAATTCTGGCTCCATCTTTCAACGAACCGGCGGTATGATATATCGCTTGACCAGATCCTACCACATTATCAAAGAAATCAAATGCTTCTTTATTCTGGATAGGTGAATATCTATTCCGTACAATACAATACACTCGACCATCTTTGATTCTTCTTACAGCATTGAATTCCTCAATCACCTTATCTTCCACCATTACTGGTGATAATTCCACTTCCCAATCCAACTCAGCCATAGTGATTGCTTCTTGCGCTGTAGCAGGATTGTCTAAGTACTTTCCCAACCCGTGCCACGGGGTTTCCTTCGTGTAGAACATTGATTCTACTTCATGAGTCATTTAATTATCCTCCTTTAGGCATATTCCCAATAGATTTTCAATTCAGTTTTTGGAATGAATCGATTTCCTTTCTTGAGCATTCGTGTAGTAGTCTTCGTACATTTTATTGGCCGCTTTCCGTGGGTGTCTACGACGATGAAGTAATTTCCTCTTAGTTCAATATGAGGTGTCTTACCAGCTAGCCTCATTTCCTGGGCTTTATCTAAGGCCTTTTCCCGGGTAGTTATGAGTTCTAGTTGTTCTCCATTATGGAATATCTGATTCTTCCTTCGAGTATTTTCAACTGCCAAAGAAATCCGAACACTACTTGCTTTAGTTTGAACAGTCATATACGTTCTTCCCAGTGCAATTGCCAGTTCCATTGTACTTAATTCTCCAGCATATTGAACAAGATATTGGAAATCCTCATCAACCCATAAATCTTGGTGCTTGACGGCGGTGTTTTTCGAGAGATCATTGTACACTTTGTCTAATCTCTCTGTCTTCATCTATCTCCTCCTTTATCACTCTATCTAATTATATTATATACCTTACCTCTCAAAAAGTAAAAAATATTTTGAAATTATTTTGTCATTACAGGATTTATTTCAGCATTCAAAGTAGCCAACAATCCTTCCCATCCCTGTTCTCGGGAATAGCCGAATATTTCCCCTTCTCCTACAATCTTATAATTGATGAACACTTGATAATAATAATTTCCTTTCTCTTCATTGCCAGTTTTATCATTTACTATTATTATTTTTAGCATTTTCTACTCCGTCCAAATACTCGTTCAACAAAATAAGAGGATGTTTACACATGTCACATTTACCTTTATGGTGAGCAGTCGCTAAACACTTTGAGCAGACATAAGTCTTATCACTCATTTTCTACATCACTCTTGTGCAATTTTGCTATAGGTCTATCTTCAAAATTAATATCTTCAGATTTCTTTGTTGAATGAGGTTTCGAAGACTCCATTCCTTCAATAGAAAAATATGCAAATGGTTTTATCTGAAGAATACTTCTCTCTCCACATTTAGGACATACTGAATCATGCCTATTAGCTATTGTCTGTAGTTTATCATACTCATAACCACACTTCGGACATTTATACGCGTATATTGGCATTAGACCTCCGAATAAATTATTTGTTTATCCACTCTAGTACTTCTTCATTTGTCACCTCATCTCGACATATCTTTCTTTCGAAAATATAGTCGTCATGAGTTTCTAGCAGTTTTCTAGTGCTCGACTTCATTCGTCTAGTATCACGCCCTATCCGAAGTTCTTTCTGTTTCTGATTCTCTCTTCCATTCACCAACTACTTAACAAGATCGATAGAAAAATTCGGTTGTAGCATCATATACTCAGCTACTTCTGTGTGTATACCTAGCTCCTCCATAATCTCTCTGGTACCATTCGGTCCTTCTCCACCATAGCCACAATTACATCCAGAAAGATACACTGCTCCCTTTTCTCCGACTATTTTGAGGAAGTAATCTAGCTTGATAGGAATCATATTGTCGTCATTCTCAGTTACTTCAAATCTACTACGAAGATGTTCCCTATCTCCTGTTACAGAATCGACCTTTCCTATCAAATCCTTATGCTGCTTCCAAAACTCTAGGCTCCTCACAGTAACTCCGTGTCCCTCATCAAAATATTCTTTCATTTACTCTCCTTCTTCCGATGCAAATATTTGTGCACACAATCGAAGTTAGAACATGTCGTTGGAATATAATGCTTCATTTCAATGTATTTGAACTTTATCCCGCAAATCGGACAAGTTGCTTCAAGCCATTTAATCATTCCAATCACCTATCCTTGATTCATATTGTGCGTAAAACCTATTTTCTTCTTCGATCATTCGTTGTTCTTCCCTTCCTAAATCCATTCCATATTCAATAGCCTCATCAACAATATCTATTAAGGCTGAATCCAACCCGGCTTTACAGAATTGTTCAAATTGTTCATCTGAGCAATATTTCCCATTCCAAAAGTTCTCAAGTATTTCATCCCATTTTTCATCTTCTGGTCTGTTACCCGGAATATCTGACGCATTACATCCTGGAGGTAAAGTAGATCCCGCCATTATTTCTTCCTCCTCTTTGTATTTATTAATTTGGTTTTGCCGTTCTTTACTTCAAAGTATACTGCCATCTTTTCTTTCCTCTTAATAAATACTTTCAAAATATGCATTAGCTCCATTTACTTCAATTATTCCAGCATTTCCACATTTACCACATCTTTTAAAAAGCCCTCTCTTAATGTACGGAGGAATATTCTTAAAGGAGTATAGAGTGGGGCAATCCAGATTTGCGCAAGCAAAATATCGTCGTTCTCTCGATTTATATTTCTTGAGAGCAATTCTCATCTTACTTCTTTCTTGAATAATTGCCTCCGTGGCTGTCCAACGTCTATCCTTTTCCCAAGTCTCAGGAGCAACTTTTCGTAACATAATACGAAATTCTTTCCCGTGGCAAATCTTGGTCGATATCCCTTTCCATTTAATAATGTTATGCGCTAGTTCATGTCTAATCGTTCCCTCAGATTCCTCTCTGTCTGCCAACATCCACGCTTGAATCTGAGTTAAGTCGCTCTCTACTGCAAATCCACCAAAATGAGAAGAATTCATTACCACTTGAATTTTAACTTTAGGCATGTCTGGATAATACTTATCTAGCACAGAATCGGAATATTTCTGAAGGTACTTGACTGAAGTTCTCATTCTCTTCCTTTCTATCCTTATCTAATTATATTATAACATAGTATAACCAGAAAGTAAAAAATATTTTAAAGATATTTAATAGACGCCAATCAAAGACTGTTTACACACCCACATTTTGGGCATTTTAACAATGATCCAGCAATTCTTGTCCAAGTGGAGATATGTCCTCGGTACCGACATTTTTTACATTGAAGATAAATCATGTCCTATCCCCCAATAAATGAGATTTTTTTCGTATTGAATTAATATACATTTCTCCCATCGCTCGACCGCTCATTTTCATAATCTTTTTTCTAGCATTGAGTTTACGAGCGCGTCTTTGCCATCGTTCCATTCTACTTCTTAGTTTCTTTGAATCTATCTTGCACAAATGTAACAGCGTCTCTTTCTCGATTCGCTGAACCCAAGATTTTGCCGTTTTCCACAATTCTCCAGTTCACCCCAGAATCAACAATATCCATTACTAAGTTATCTCTGTGGTATCTAGTAATAGTCGGAGAAATTTCTTTTATTGCCACTTTCTCTTCAATATTCCAGGGAACTTGGCGGCTACTTCCACCTTCGCTTTCTTCTTCACGTTTTTGCTTTTTAGCGTCTCTCTCAACATTGCGAAGAATGTCTCTAATAGATCGTTCTTCTTCACTGATCCTTCGTTTAAGAACTCTTTGACCAGTCTTGGGATCGACATAAACCGTTCGTGAGAACCGCTTACCTAATTTGCTTGTGAGATAAATTTTCTTAGGGATCAATCCTTGACGGGAAATATCCTTCAATATGAACTGAGAATTATTCTGTAGATATTTTTCAAAAAAAGTTGAAGTTGAGTATCCACTATCAAATACGGAAGAAACAATAATCTCTTCTTTGTCTTGAGCCTTGCTCAAAAATCCTTCCAGAGTAAAATCCTTAGGTATTGACTCAATAGAATTAAAAATCCGATCTTGTTTTACCGGTTCCCCATTAAGAAATATTGAAACATCCTTGCTCTCTTTTGAAATTACTATTCTGTCTGATGTCATTTTTATAAGTACCTCCCTATAGATACTAGTATACTATATCTATTTCCAAAAGTAAAACTCATAGAGAGCAGAAGAGAATGATTTATAGTGATTTACATAAGCTGACCACATACTACTAAGCATTCTCATACATTTACAGATATGTACTCCCTCGATGAAATATAATCTGCTGTTTGTACAATTGTGTCTAAAATAGTTGCTCCAGCCAAGAATGGGATGTCAAATCTACCCATATGACAAGCTATAAGTCTCCCTATAGTCATAGCCATTTTGGAATCCTTGAAACCCTTATAGTTTTCTTTAGTCTGTCCAATATTAATCCATAACGATCCGTGCCCTGAAACAGTATATCTCATATCTCGTGGATATCCATTCTTGCAAAAATCATGCATAATCGTAGCTGCTATAACACAATCTCGATCTTCCCCAATTACATTATACATCCTGCATAAATCTTCAGCAATTCTAACGGCTCGCCTAGTATGTAGAACTGTACCCCCTTTGGTGTTCTCATCTTGGGGATGATATTTACCTGAACTACTAGATGGAACAGCCCAAAAATACTCCGGAGTTCTTCTAATACACTCTAAAACATAATTTCTAATCGCTGGTGAACTTATGAGATTTACTTCATTGTCCAAAGCATTATTCATCTCCGCACTCACGTAACTCTTCGATTAACTGTGTCTGCATATCTCGTGAACTTGTCCGAATCAGTTCTATGAAATTATCTCTACGTAATTGATCTGGAATAGCTGTCAATATCAAGGAGGTCAATCTAACTATTAATGTTTCCATCAATACATCCATGTCTTTGATCAAATCAGCACATGAATATTTAAACATCTTATTCCGGACATCATAGATGTCTTTTTCAAACAATTTCTTAAGCACATTCTTCTTAGAATACTTGTCACTGGCATCCGGTGAATCGATAGTAACATCGATATAACTCAATGATCTACCTACAAACCACGCCATATTCTTCATTACCAGCTCTTCTTTTTCACTAACTCGCATGTTCCTCTCCTTTATTTGTTATCTGACTTAGGTAAAAATTTATCATCAACACTCAATGCATAGCGCCATGTTACACCATATCGTGGATGCACACCTAATATCCATTGAGACGGATTTGAGGAAATTCCTAATTTCTTGAGCGCCCATTCATCATCTGAAACTAGTGTTGAGCACATGAAATATTCTAGTTTACTACTTATCTCATCATGATGACGCTTATGGAAATGACCTCCGACGGCATAATCAAATCCTCCATATTGCATATACCAGGATTTTAATTTCTTATCTAAGGCAAAAAACGGTACTCCCTGTTGGCAAGGTATTCCATCACCGTGAAAACAGAAAAATCTAAAGCCTTCGATATTAATAATATCTGCAAATTCATCGTGGATGCCAATTTTTACTTCTCTATATCGACCAATCCCAGCTTCTAGAACATCATATAAAAGTAAATCATAGCTAGATGTTTCTGGGGCTAGTTTATCATGTCCGTGATTCCCCGGAAAACACTCCATTTCAACCGTTTCAAAATGTTGTGTCAACGAACCGAGGAAGTCATTCCATCGTGGAGCAGCTATATACTTCACCTGATCCCGTGCTCCCATTTCCACAGAACCGATTTTAGATCCTTGATAAGGATTTTCTCCTTGGATGTTATCACCTAAGTTCAATATCCTGATATTCTTTATCGGATACATTTGTCTATGTGCAGTAGTTATTTTTATGATAGAATCAAACATTTTTTCCATTCTATCTCGATATACTATTTTATTATACGAACGGGTGATTTTTCCTGCGTGTCCGTCAGAAGCCAGCACCACAACTGTCTGTTCACGACTATCCCCAGCTCCAAAATTGATATTGACTTTCCTAAAATTTACTGCCGGTAATTCAACAACTAATTCCTTTTGGTGGATGTCTTCTTTTGTCTTCTTAGGTGCTTTTATTCTTCTTAGACCTAAAGTTCTAAAAACTGCCCATTGAAAATCACAGACTCTCCGGAAATTATATTTATTAGTCCACTCACTCAGCTGTTCCTTGGATGCTGTGGAATAGTGCGTTTTTAAAATCCTCTCTTCTCTTGATCCTTCCTTCGGTAGCTTTAATCTTTTTCTATTACTCAACTTTTGCTCCTTTTACAATGTTCTTCTAAAATTTGAAAATCGAGATAGAACTTTTTCTTCGTTTCTCAATTCGTGCTCCCATAGTATCAATGTCTTATAACCATATTTTTTAAATAAATCAATCCTTTCTTGGGGATCATCATCTTTGTGCCAATAATCCCCATAGACTTCTATTATTTCTTTCTTTCCATTAATATTGATAAAATCTGGGCATTTTCCGGCTAGGATGAATTGTCCATCACCGACATATTTATATTCACCAGGAAGATTTGCTTTAAGGAGGGCATCAAGTTTGATTTCAAGTTTGTTGGGACTAAGAAAAGACATCGCATTTTTTATTCTTCTATTTTTCTTCTCTAGCGGTAAAGTATCCCACATTTTCTTTACTTTATTTGATCGGTTCAAACTATTAACAGGATCACTATAATAATTAAGTTTAAATGACTGTTTCCTCTTTTCCACTTCTTCAAAAGAAAATATTCTACCCAGCAACTTTTTACTGATTTTACTTCTTCTCACTGTTTCCACTTCAATATTTTTAGTTGAATCATAGGCATTTAACCAAGGTTTATTTTCTAGCGACTTCCAATAACATGTACTAGAACAAAAGAACTTCCATCTATTAGCAATAAAAATTTTTCCACATTGCTGACATACCTGTTCATGATGAGAAGCTGCCTCAGGTTTGATCGAAGCTTTCATTGCGTTTTCAATTCTCAAAGGATTATTTACAATCTTATCTCTGAATTCTTCACTCTCCCAATTCTTAGTCATCGTCTTACTTCCCACTAAACTTACCGCTTCTTTCCATATTTTAGAATTTCTCCTTCCCTCAGCGGCTTTTTGCAACAAATCAGTTTGCTCGCATCTCAATTTCATTTTCTGTCCTCTTAAAACATACGAGCACTTTCTAGAGCAAGTATTTTTTCTTATATTATTTTTTGTTGTTTTAAAAACATCCCCACAAATCGGACAAGTTTTTTCCACTCTTTCTTTTACTTTAGAAACAGCCATTTTAGCTATAGAAGAATCTGTTTCTTTAGTTTTACCGACGTTCCAACCATGACAATGAATGGGAACTCCTTTGCCTATATCCCCCCAATAACATTCTCGAGAACAATATTTTCTTTTAGTTCTACCATCAGAAATTATAAAGGCCTTTCCACAAATTGGACAAAGTATAGTCTTTTCTGGCAATTTATTATAAGGTTTATGAGATTTTAATTCACCGGTTTTCCACTGATATTTCATTTTACATGTCATTGAACAAAATAAATTTTTTATTTTCAACTCAACAATTTTATTACAGAATAAACAAGAACCAATCATTTAATTATCCCCAAATTCATGGTTTCTCTAAAATCAGCCCTTCTCAAGAATCTATTTCCTCTCCACTCATTCTCTATTGGAGTACGAGAAACTGAGCAGCGATTATTATACTGATCCGCTGCCCAACGCCCGTTAATAATCTGTTCCTGATGTTCAAATAAAAATGTAATTTCATCTAATGTGTAAGGTCCGCCTTTCATTCTGAGAAGAGAAATTGGTTTAGTCCTATTATCAAGACTCGCATTCCACGAATACGAATAATAATCTTTAAATGGGTCTTTATGCCATGCCACTATTCGTCCTGCATTCGAAATACTCGCCGTCTCTGTTCGTACTATGCGTTCCAAGCGATATCGCTCCGTTTTAACAACTTTTCCTAACTCTCGTGTTAAATGACCAACATCAAAAATTCCTTCCGCTGTATATGAATTTGCAATTATAGGTCTAAATTTCTCTACAATATCTTGAGCAAATAAAACAATTCTACTTCCAATTCTATCCGGTTGAAGCTTTATGAATTCCATAGCTAACTTATCAGCTACTCCAAACGTAGGCATTACCCCACTGTCTATTATTCCCGCCGTCATACCTAAAGCATAGAGATCATCGAAAGCTGCTCCTAATTTCTCACTGACACCTTCCTGCCAAGATCTGACTATTTCAGTTACATTGTTGATTACTTCATATTGTGGAACATCTTTCGTAACTGTCTCTAAATAAGCCCACACCTTATCTCGTAGGGAACCATATAAATCCGCTTCCAGCTGTTTTCCAAGTATCTTGACCCCGCGAGGATGCTTCCCCGGAATAGAAAGTCCACCCAATTGAATAGTATCCTCTATCCAATCATAAATTTCTATGGAATATGCATCCGGGGGTTCCGTTGATTTTTTCAAATTCTTCCCATCATCCTCATTATCATCTTTAAGTATTTCAGATTTAAATAGCGCGTCTCCTTTTCTTTTTATAACGACGAATTCTTTATCTTTGATTAAAATATCCTTAAAAGTTTTATTTTTCAATTGGGGAACAGTCTCATAACTATAAAGAATATCCTCAACCGGTATAGTCGCAGTAATTATTTTAGTCTTCACCCACTTATCTTCGACATCCCCTCGATGAGCATGAAAATTAGCTATCTCCCGATCAGTTGTCCAACTTGAAAGAACATCTGTATCCCGTATTTCAATCGGTCCTCCCTGTGAGCCTATTCCTCGATACAATTTTATGCTCTTTACTTTTTTATCCCCATAATATTTTTGAGTATTAGAGTGTAATTCTTTAACCAGATCGTAATATTTAGGATCTGGATATTTATAAGTATAACTTCCTAACTCCTCATATTCTTCATCTGTATCATTAAATACTTTTTCAGCGGCTACTTTCATCCATGTTGCTGCACCAGCTCCAGAACACGCTTCATATCCAGAAAGAGCTTTATCGATATTAGTATCCATATCATCGGTTAAAAATTCCTGGTCAAAAATAGTATCTAAATGTAATTTTCTATATAGGTCATGCCCTATTTTTCTAGCTTCTGGACTAGCTCCGTATCTCATCATATCTTCAACTGCATACACATGCTGACCATTTTCTTTGTTAAAGATCTTTTCTATATATTTTGCCATTTTCACAGATACTTCTGGTTCCATATGCGAATAATATACACCTTTTCTACTGGGAATTTCTGATACGTGCTTTCCTAATTCAAATTGATCTTCGGCAGACAGATGATTAATTGCTTCCATAAATTTTCCCCGTCCATAAGCTGTGTCAGGTAATTTGCCATAAATATCTTTTCCTACAGAGCCAGAGGTCTCAATTTCTTCAGTTCTTACCATCTGAGTTCGTTCAAATGGTCTTCCTTCCTTCGGATGAACAGTTACTTTTTTAGGAACTAGCCCCGCCCTTCGATCTGCATGTTGAATCCAGTCATTGAAATCTTCTAATGCATGGGGAACTTCATACCGGATTTTCTTCTTCTTTTTCTTGTCGTCTCCACCCATAGTAGAAGTGAAGGTTGTTGCAGAGGTTCCTAAAGATTCTTTCTTAATCTTCTTCATCAGTTTCCTTAAATACCTCTTCTTGGGGAGTCTTAGCACTCAATTTTTTATCGGGCTTATCAGGTTTTACGGGTTTATCTGGAGCAAAGGAATCATAACTCCATACATCAATCAATTGTCCCAAGGGTTGGAATGCTGCAACGTATGATTTATCACTAGACTTAAATACCAAAGCAGCTTGTCCATTTGGAAGAGATTTCATGTCGAACACTGAATCTATACTATAACCTTTATCCAGTATCTGCTTCGTCCAACCTTTTTGAGAAAATCCAAATTGTGAACCTCCTCCCTCTTCTTCCGATGGTTGCTCTTCTCCAAATCCTCCCATTTGCGGTTGTTCCTGTTCCTCTTTCTCTCCACTGATCTTGAAGTCTACATTATCGATACCATCAGTTCCTTCACGGAGTTCTATTTTGAATCCTAATTGCTGAAGCATAGACGCTATAGAAACTCTCTGTTGAGCAAATTGTATTCGTGTTGCTTCTGCCTTTTCCTCAGGCTGCTTTAGAACCAACTTCCAATCTGTGATACCAAAATTCTCTAGAACAAATGGGAAGACCTTTTCATTGAACATTCTCTGGTCAGATTCAACGACCCTAGAGAATTGTACCATTTGTTGAGATTGACTGGAGAGTCCTCCCATTCCAGTATACTCGGATTGCCACATTGGAGGAAGACCGAAAATACC
>Ga0180008_1002126_pt1 | contig 11075 bp, 7 predicted proteins | sample MM_PW_MetaG_FD_121121 | JGI IMG/M metagenome (GOLD analysis project Ga0180008, IMG submission 121121) | Groundwater microbial communities from the Aspo Hard Rock Laboratory (HRL) deep subsurface site, Sweden - MM_PW_MetaG | ecosystem: Environmental > Aquatic > Deep subsurface > Groundwater... | reverse complement strand
GAAGTACCCTTGCAGCGAATCGCACGCGCGATCCGCGAAGTAGTTCCATTGTTCCCGCGTCTCTATGCCCTCGGCGACTATATCCAGGTCCAGGCTATGCCCCAGGTTGATGATGGCGTTTACGACCTTCTCGTTCTGCCGCTCCGATAGATTGACGACGAACGAGATATCTATCTTGAGCGCGTCGACCGGGAGCCGCGATAGATAGGCTAGCGACGAGTAGCCGGTGCCGAAATCGTCGACCATGAACGAGATGCCGGGTAGCCGTTGCTTTATATCCTTTATGCGCTCTATGGCGTCCTCGGTATCGTGCATTATCGTCGACTCGGTTAGCTCCAGCTTCAGCCTCGAGGGGGAGAGGCCAGAGCTCTTGACGATGGTCTCGAGGTCCTGCGCGTAATTCGGCCGCTCGAATTGCTTGCTCGAGACGTTCACCGAGACGTAGATATCCTTGAAGCCCCGTTCGTGGACGCGCCGCGTGTCGTAGCACGCGCGCCGGAGGGCCCAGTCGCCGAGCGCGACTATCATCCCGGACTCCTCGGCGAGGGGTATGAACGTCCCGGGCGGCACCTGGTCCCCGTTTGGCCTGCGCCATCTGGACAGCGCTTCCATGCCCTTGATCCTGCCGTCGGAGCCTACTATCGGCTGGTACGCCAGGTAAAGGCCGCCGGCGCTCAGGGCCGCCTTCATCTCCTGTTCCATGCGCCATTTCACGGTCGCCTTGGCGCTAACCTCGGGATCGTAGAGCGTATAGCGGTTCTTGCCGCTCTCCTTCGAGCAGTACATGGCGATGTCGGCGCTTTTCGTCGCCTCTTCTATGGTGCGACCGTGGTCTGGAACGACGGCTACGCCTATCGATACGCCGACGTTGACGCTGCCTCCAGACGATTCTCCCTTGGAGCGCAGTATATACGGAAGCGCTACGCTCGAGAGGATCCGCTCGGACACGGTAATGCCGTCCGATACGTCCTTGATGCACGCAAGCACGACGACGAATTCATCGCCCCCGAAACGGTAGGCTGCGTCGCTATCGCGCAGGCACACGCGCAGCCTCCGAGCCGTCTCCACGAGCAGCTCGTCCCCGGCGTCATGCCCCAGCGTGTCGTTCACGTGCTTGAAGCCGTCGAGGTCGAGGAACAGCACCCCGCCGCGCCATTCCTCGTCGACGGCGGAGTGTTGCAGCAGCGCCGTCATGTCCTCGTTGAAGAGATCCCTGTTGCCGAGGCCCGTGAGCTTGTCGTGGTACGCGAGGTGCCTTAGCTTGCGCTCGATGGTCTTGCGTTGCGTTATGTCTCGGATGACGCAGGTAAGCGTCCTGCCCTTATAGTCCTTGGAATTCCCGAACGACATCTCCATAGGCGCGACGCCCCGGTGCTTCGTGGTACCGAGGAATTCGAAGGTGCGCTTGAGGCCGACGGCCTTCCTGTCCTGGTCGTCGACGTAGAAGTATTTCCGGAATTCGTCCTCGTGCTTGGTGAAGACCTCGGGCGGGAATAGGATGCTGAAGGGCTTGCCTATCACCTCCTCGCGGTCCCAGCCGAAGGTGTTCTTTATCCCGGAATTGGCGAATATGATGTTGAATTCGTCGTCGAGCCGGAAAATCGCCTCGGTTATAGTCTCGGAAAGAGCGACGTAGTGCTCCCGCGTCTCCTTGAGCTGCATGAATAGCGCATGGTCGAAGGAGAGGTCTCGGATAAGGGCGATGACGGCCGCTTGGCCCCGCAACTGTATCGCGGATAGCAGGCAGTCCATGGAGACGACGGCGCCGTCTCGCCGCTGGCCGCGGAACGCGAGGATGTCGTCCGCCGAAGCCGCGTGGGGGACGCCGCCCCGCATGGAGAATTCCGCCAGCCTCGTATGGAAGGCTCCCCTGTACTCCTCGGGCAACAGCTCGTATATCGGCGACCCCGCCAGCTCGGCGCGTTCGTAGCCGAAGGTCATGAAGAACGCCTGGTTGGCGTCGATGATCATGCCGGTAGGCGACATGATAAGCACCGAGTCGGAGACGCCGTCGAGCAGTATCTCCAGGCTCGCGTCCGGTTCATCCGCTTCATCCTCGAGCTTCAGGGCGTAGCCTTGGAGAATCCGCTCGAGCAGCTGCGAGAATATGGATTCGCCGGTCTCGGGTACCGAGCCGTACCCGGAAGCCTGCGCGGCCTGTCCGCCCGGCATGGCCGACGAGCTCCCTATAAAGTCCGAAAGACGCTCCGGCATGCTATTGGAGTCGGAAGACTCAATGGATTCAAGGAGCGAGTGCATATCCAGCGCTTTTGGCATCGGTTAGGAGACCCTCCAACCTATAATTCTATATATTATAGGTTGTCGGTCTTAGCTACGCCATAGTTTAGCCGCGCTAGCGATTATACGATCAACCTTTCGAGGAGGCTGTCGTACTCCTCGTATCGGCTCCACGGGTAGGTGTGGTCCGCGTCCTTCAGGGTCTCAAGGGCCGCGCCGGGTACGGCGCCTACAATATCGCCCGCCGAGCCTATCATCGAGCGCGCCTCCTTCGACCCGACCGTGACCAGTACCGGGCACGCTACGGAGCCGAGCCCCGAAGGAAGGAAGAGCCTGGAGCAGAACGCGCCGATCGGCCTGTCCAGGTTCCCCGGTTCCATGGCCGCTATATCGGCTATATACGACTCCTCCATGTCCCGATCTGGGAACTTGAATTGCCTAGCCTGCATCTCTGCTATTTTCCGGCTCCTGAGCATCCAGAGGCTGAGCGCGTTGAGCGAGTGGCTGTTCATCATCGAAACGACGGCGGAGGGCCGCACGAGCGCGCTCGAGACGACAGCGCTCAGCGCGCAGGAGGGCCGCCTCGCGAGCGTCTCCAGGACAATCTTAGCCCCGAGCGAGTGCCCGACGAGGTGCGCCTTGCCTCCCGGGCACCTGTCCGCTACGAGGGCGGCCAGCTCGTCCGCGGCCGATTCTATGCTACCGAAAGCCGTCCCGCGATCGAGTCCGTGGTCGGGAAGGTCTATGACTAGTTTCCTGAGCGAGGGCAACGCCTCGACCTGCTTCTTCCACATCCATCCGGCTATCCCGGCGCCGTGCACGAAGATTACCGCCGGGGCGTCCCGGGGTCCCGAGTCAAGCCTGACTACCATGATTCTCTCCTTTTCCTAGTATTCTCGTCGGCGCGCCCGCTCGGGGCACGAGTATCTCAGCCGCTAGCTTCCCGTAGCGGCCGCGCTCAGACTCGTCGTCCATCCTCGTTCCCATCGCGCCCGCTACCAGCTCCGGATAGAGGAGGCCTCCCGCGAACAATGAAAGCCGCATGGCCGCCTCCTTCTCGTCGATAGTATCGTCTATCCTCCTCATCGCGGCGTGCGCGAGGCCGAGGCCGTCCCCAAGGGCGAATTCGCGGTATTCGGTCGGCGCGTCCTTGATTCCTCCGCCCCGGCTCGCGAAGAACGCGAGCGCGGCACCGTGCCTGTGGACAGCCTCGGAGAAGCTCTCGGCGAAGGCGCGCAGGCTAGGCTCGGGATCCTCGGCGGCGTCGGCCAGACGCGAGAACGCGGCCCTGAGCTCGGACGTGACGAACCGGTACGCCTCGGCGATAGCCTTATCCTTGCTTCCGAAATGGTAATGCACCGTGCCGATGCCTATGCCGGCTCGCTCGGCTATCGCCCGGATCGTCAGTTTCTCGAAACCGCTTTCACCTACGATAGCGAGCGTCGCTTCCATGATGGCATTTTTCGTGTCGTCGGTCATACAGGCTCCTCGCAATACTGAACAATGTTCAGTATTGCTGGAATAGCGACCCTCTGTCAAGGCTCGCCTCGCTGTGCCCGCCTCCGGAGCCGCGGTTATCCCGCAGGATCGCAACTCCATACGGCGCGATTTAAAATAAGCTGGTCAGAGCTCATATAATCAGGTAGACGAGGAAGCTACTCCGGTCTAGCCGCCCGAAGGCGACGCATGGAACGCAAGGCCCCTGTTCTCCAGGACAAGCCTGGAAACGAGTCTATTGCTTTTTCTTGCCCAAGAGCGCGGCGAAGGGGTTGTAGCTGTCGCTCTCGGAACCGCTTTCCAGATACTTTTTAGCCGTCTCGTCTTCTTCGAGCGAGGAAGCCGGTTTCAGGGAAATCCTCTTCCCCGCGACGTCGACGCCCAGGATCTTGACCGTAAGAACCTGTCCGGGCTTAACCGTAACTCCCGAGTTGCCGTACTTGCCCTCGCTCCTCATCTCGGAGACGTGGATGAGCCCGTCCAGGCCGCTTTCAAGCGAGACGAACGCGCCGAAGTCGGCGACACGGACGACCTTGCCGGTATGCTTGGAGTCCACGGGATACTTCTCGAGCGCGTGGTCCCAGGGATCGGCTTGCAGATTCTTCATGCTCAGCGAGATCCGCTCGTTTTTCCAGTCCAGCTTGATGATCGTAGCTTCGATTTCCTGCCCGACGGCCAAGACCGCGTTGATATCCTCGACGCGAGCCCTGCTGATCTCTGAAATCGGGAGCAGCGCCTGAATTCCCTCGATATCGACGAACGCGCCGTAATCCTGAATCGACTTGATCGAACCCTTTACCAGCATGCCCTCCTTGAGGGTCTTCTTCAGCGCTTCTATCTTTTCCTTATAGGCGTCTTCGTGTATCGCCCTATTGGACACCAGGATCTTGCGGCCGCTATCCTTGTATTCCTGGATTTTAAAGGTTAGGCGCTTCCCGACGTAGGCCTCGGCGCTTTCCGCCCGCCTCGGTCCCATCTGGGAGTAGGGGCAGAACGCCCGGGTTTCGCCTATCTTAACCTCGTACCCGCCCTTTATTTCCTTTTCGACGGCGCCCTCGACGGGGATCCCGTTCTGGTACGCGCTTTCCAGCATAGCCGAGCCAGCCTTATCTCCGCTTATCCTGGTGGTAAAATTCATTTCCCCGTTTCTTGAATTCAGGAAATAGACTTTAACCGTATCGCCTTCCTTGACGGAGAGGTTCCCGTCCTGGTCCGCCAGTTCCGCCCGCTCGAGCACGCCTTCGCTCTTGCCGCTAAGCTGCAGGAAAATGGAGTCTTTCGAAATCGAGACTATCTGGGTCTCGACCATCTGCCCGGGCTGCAGCCGCTCCATCTTCGTAAGAGTGCTCTCAAAAAGCGTCGCGAAGTCGCTTGAGCTCGTATCGGCGTTGTACTGTTTCATGTCGTGTTCTCCCTGACGGCGATCATTCTAACAGAAAAGCGCTCGCAGGGTCAGACCCTCCATACGCCCCCGGGTGCAAAAAAAGCCGCGCCCCTCACGGGGCGCGGCCGTGTAGGCAAAAAGCGGTCGCGGCTTAGTAGTCCATGCCGCCGTGGCGTCGCCCTTCGGGCTCCGCGGGTCGCAATGGATGTTATTGTAGTGCGCGGCTGGAAGCCGCGCGGCGACCGCCGCTTCTGTGAGCGCTGCGCGCCCGCTCCGTTTCACTGCGCGGCCAGGCAGACGCATGGGCGTCATGGGCGGCGCCTGGTACAAAAAAAGCCGCGCCCCTCGCGGGGCGCGGCCGTGTAGGCAAAAAGCGGTCGCGGCTTAGTAGTCCATGCCGCCCATGCCGCCCATTCCGCCCATGCCGCCGCCCATGCCGCCGGCGGCGCCGCCGGACTTGGGCTCGGGGAGGTCGGTGATGGCGCACTCGGTCGTCAGCATGAGGCTGGCGACGCTAGCGGCGTTCTGGAGCGCGGAGCGGGTGACCTTGGCGGGGTCGATGATTCCGGCCTTCACCATGTCTACCCATTCCATCCTAGCGGCGTCGAAGCCGATGCCCTTCTTCTCGCTCTTGGCGCGGTCGGCGACGATGGCGCCGTCGATGCCGGCGTTCTCGGCGATCTGGCGGATCGGCTCCTCGAGGGCGCGCTTGACTATCTTATAGCCGACCTTCTCGTCGTCGCCGAGCTTCTCGGCGCCGTTCTTGTCGAGGGCGATGGCTGCCTGGATCAGGGCGAGTCCGCCGCCGGGGACGATGCCTTCCTCGATCGCGGCGCGGGTGGCGGAGAGGGCGTCCTCGACGCGGTGCTTCTTCTCCTTCATCTCCACCTCGGTCGCGGCTCCGACGTTGATTACGGCGACGCCGCCGGCGAGCTTGGCGAGGCGCTCCTGGAGCTTCTCGCGGTCGTAATCGCTGGAGGTCTCGTCGATCTGAGCCTTGATCTGGCCCTTGCGGTCGTCGATCTCCTTCTGCTTCCCGGCGCCGTTGATGATCGTCGTGTTGTCCTTGTCGATCTTGACGGTCTTGGCGGTACCGAGCTGGGCCATCTCGGTGCTCTCGAGCTTCATGCCGAGTTCCTCGGACACGACCTCGCCGCCGGTGAGGATGGCGATGTCCTCGAGCATGGCCTTGCGGCGGTCGCCGAAGCCGGGGGCCTTGACGCCGCATACGTTGATGGTGCCCCGGAGGTGGTTGACCACGAGCGTGGCGAGGGCCTCGCCGTCGACGTCCTCGGCGATGATCACGAGGGGCTTGCCGGTCTGGGCGATCTTCTCGAGGATCGGGAGGAGGTCCTTCATCGACGATATCTTCTTGTCGTGGATGAGGATATAGGGGTTCTCGAACACGCTGGTCATCGTGTCGCGGTTGGTGACGAAGTAGGGGGAGAGGTAGCCGCGGTCGAACTGCATGCCCTCGACGAAGTCGATGGTCGTGTCCATGGTCTTGGACTCTTCCACGGTGATGACGCCGTCCTTGCCGACCTTCTCCATGGCGTCGGCGATCTGGGCGCCGATCTCCATGTCGTTGTTGGCGGAGACGGAGGCTACGTGCGCTATCTCGTCCTTCTCCTTGATGTCCTTGGAGTTCTTCTTGATCTCCTCGATGGCGGTGGCGACGGCCGCGTCCATGCCGCGCTTGAGGCTCATCGGGTCCATGCCGGCGGCGACGGACTTGAGGCCTTCCTTTACCATGGAGTAGGCGAGGACGGTGGCGGTGGTGGTCCCGTCTCCGGCGATGTCGTTGGTCTTGGTCGCGACTTCCTTGAGGAGCTGGGCGCCCATGTTCTCATAGGGGTCTTCGAGCTCGATTTCCTTGGCCACGGACACGCCGTCCTTGGTCACGGTCGGAGCGCCGAATTTCTTATCCAAGAGTACGTTGCGGCCCTTGGGGCCCAGGGTTACCTTGACCGCGCGCGAAATCTGCTCTACGCCGGAAAGAAGTCTCCTCCGGGCATCCTCGCTGAAAAGTAGTTGCTTCGCCATGTTCTTGTATCTCCCTTTCTCTTTTTGGGTGTTCCGCCCCGCTCCGGGCCTCGCGCTCGATAGCGCGCTCGCGAGCGCCGTTCCTGGACGGGTTGGCGTACATAAAATTAGACGAATCGATACGATTCGCGATAGGGAAGATACTAAAAACGGGTACATGGCGGCAAGTGGCAATATACGGTTGTAATGGCGAATTCCGCTATTAACTGTTCCATGAACGGCCCCGCTTCGCTATAATAGGAGGCCATGAACGATGAAATGACGGTACTTTACGAAGACGAGTCCTTCCTGGCGGTCAATAAGCCTTCGGGGATCCTGTCGGCGCCCGATCGCTACGACGTAGACGCCAAGGTCGCGTCCAGGGAGCTCGAGATGGAATACGGGAGGCTCTGGCCCGTTCAGCGCCTCGACCTGGACGCGAGCGGCGTCCTCCTGTTCGCGCGCCACGACGAGGCCTTCCGAGCCCTTTCTGTCCTCTTCGAGGAGCGCGAGGTCAGGAGGGCCTACCACGCCGTCGTCGCGGGAAGGCCCTCGTGGACCGAGACGACCTGCGATTTCTCGTTGACCCCCGACGGCGACAGGATGCACCGGACAATAATCGACGGGGCCGGGAAGCCGTCAGTCACCGATTTCGTCGTGCTTGGCTGCCATTCCAAGATGGCCATCATAGAGGCGCGCCCGCGGACCGGGCGCGCGCACCAGGTCCGCGTCCATCTCGCGGCCCTGGAATTCCCCGTGGCCTGCGATCCCCTGTACGGCGACGGCAAGCCCTTGTTCCTCTCTAAGATCAAGAGGCGATGGAAGGGCGACGAGAGGCAGGAGCGCCCGCTTATAGCGAGGACGGCCCTGCACGCGTTCTCCCTCGAGTTCGCCCATCCCGTCACGGGAGCTGCGACGCTAATCGAGGCTCCCTATCCCAAGGATTTCAAGGCCCTCGTCGCCCAGCTCCGCAAGATGTAGCTACTAGAGCGCGCCGCGACTTGTCCTTCGCGCCGCTTGTCTATATCCTAGACCGAGCCCCGAAGCGGGGCTCGGTCGCTTTGCGAACCGATTCATCAACTTTTCCCGGAAGTATCATGAAGAAGATCATCATCACGCTCGCCGCCGTAGCGGCGATCGCCTTCTCTACCGTGTCCTGCGGAGCGCAGGACGCCGCCAAGGGCGAGGAGAAAGGCGCCTCAAAGGCCGACGTAAGCTACGCGTTCGGCGTCGCCATCGGCACCAGCCTCAAGGAAACCGGCGTCGAGATGGACTACGCCAAGTTCGTCGACGGCATCAAGGACGTCATCGAGAAGGACAAGCCCAAGATAAGCATGGAAGAGGCCCAGGTGGCCATCCAGTCCGCCATCATGCAGGCGATGCAGAAGATCGCCGAGAAGAACTCCGCCGCGGAAGCCGCGTTCATGGCGGAGAACGGCAAGAAGGCCGGCATCGTCACTACCGACAGCGGCCTCCAGTACGAGATCATCACCCAGGGAACCGGGGCCAGGCCCCTCGAGACCGATACCGTGCGCGTCGATTACGTAGGCACGTTCCTGGACGGCAAGCAGTTCGATAGCTCGATCGAGTCCGGCGAGCCCGCCGTGTTCCCCGTGGCCATGGTAATACCCGGATGGGTCGAGGGCATCCAGCTGATGCCCGTCGGCTCCAAGTATAAATTCTATATTCCGTCCGCCCTCGCCTACGGGCAACAGGGCTCCCAGGGCGGGATCCAGCCTAACACGACCCTGATCTTCGAGGTAGAGCTGCTCTCCATAGAGCCGCCCGCTGACGCTCAGTAGCCCCTCATAGCCTGAATATCTTGCGGAGATTCGCGCCTCGCAATACGCGCCCGTGCAGGTAGAAAAGCAATACCGCTACCGGCACGAGCGCGAGCGCGGCGACGACGGACCAATAGGGCCTTACGCCCAGGCCGAGGCCGAGCCTGAGTATGGCCTCGAGCGCTATGAGGAAGGCGGCTAGGCCGAGGGCGCCGATCCCGACGATATTCAGGCCCTTGACCTTCCTGCTCGCCACGGCGACCCCCGTCGACGCTATGGCGGCGTACGCCGCAAGGGCCACAGGCACTCCTATCCGGACCGCCCATCCTAGCGAACCGTCCATGCCGTCGATGGCGAGCAGGAACGCTACCACGGCGGCGCCTATGACGGCGAGGGCCGCCTTGGGCTTCCTCGACAGCGCGAGCGGCGCGACCGAGACTATCCAGCCCAGCGCGACCGACGCCACGGCGTAGCGAGACCATCCGGGGCTGGAGGCGGTCAGCATGTCGACGAGCAGGAGCGCTCCTGACGCGAGCGCGGCGGCTAGCGTCAGGAGCTCTATCCCGATGCGGCGCCGTTCCGCCTTGGAGAGCCGATAGGCGTCCTCCGGGTCGATGATATGCTGGGGATAGGGGCCGCTCTCGCGCCTGGGCGCGGCTTCCCCGAGACTCTGAATAGGCGCCGCGCAGAGCGGGCAGTCGCCCACTCCCTCGTCCACCTCGACCCCGCACCTGCTACAGTAAGGCATTATCCTGTTCCTTTCCCGATACGGCCGATAGGTTCGACTCGACCTTGACCCTTAGCCCGTCCTTGACGAGGCGCGTGAAGAAGGCCCGCTCCAGGTCTCGGCGCTCGACGACGCTCCCGAACGTTATCGATAGCGCGTCGCCGTGGCTCAGCATGCCGGCTACCGTCTTGAGCCCCGGCGTCGAAGGCAGCACGACGTCTATGCGGCGGACCTTTGCGGCGAACGACTCCGGCAGCTTGGCCTGCCCGACGTTGGTAGAGAGGCTCGTATAGAGGTTCTCCCCGTGGCTCTTATAGACGCGCCTCATGAAGAAATTCTTAAGGAGGAGGGGGATGGGCCGGACGAGAGGGTGCTTCGCCATCATGACGTTGCGCGTTATGGTCCGCCCGAGCTCCTTGGGATCGAACGCGAGGCTCATCATAGACTTCACCCGCGAGACTATCTCCCCGAATTCGTAGCGGCCCAGCCTCGGGTCTATATCGGGCAACGCGAAGAGGCTGAAGTTACGGAGCGTCGTCGAGGGGAAGAAGCCCCTGAGGTTCGCCGGTACCTGTAGCCGGATAGGCCTGCGGCCCCGGCGGCCCTGCGACCGCGGGTCAGCGTCCTGGACGTCCTGGAGCGCCGCCAGGAAGGTCGCCGAGAGGTAGACCGTCAGGGTCGCGCCGTAGGACTTGGCCTTGGCGAGAGCCGCGGCGAGCGACAGGCAGCCGGTCGTCACCCTCATCGTATGCAGGGGAAGGGGTAGCCCGGGAATATGCCAGGCGGGCTCGGCCCGTCGGGGCCTCGGGGCGCCCGGGGTCGCGTAGCGGGAGAAAGCGTCCTCCCATTCGGCGGCCGACGGAGCCTCCCTCGGGTCGAAGACTCCTTCGCCGTACGCGGTCTCGATGCCCTGAAGCCTGTAGTACTCCGCGAGGAGGGACCTGAAGAAGATGAGCGCCCCGTAGCCGTCGGTAAGGATGTGGCACATCTCGAGAGCGACGCGGTCGCCGAAGACCCTGACGCGATACAGGTAGGCTCCCCGTTTCTTCGTCGACAGCTTCTGCATCGGGAATTTCGAGTCCTGGACGACCCTGTTCGGCGCGTCGTTTCGCTCGAAGAAATACCAGAAGAAGCCTTTTCGTAGCTCCACCTGGAAGTAGGGGAATCGCTTGCGAAGCGCGTCCAGGGCCTGTTGCATCAGCTCGACGGCGACCTCGGCGTCCAGCGTGGCCTGGAACCTGTAGTACGCGCTGACCCGGTCGGACAGGAGCGCCGGATAGATGAAGCCCGCGTGGTCGAGCGCGTACCAGGGATGATCGCGAGAGTACTCGCGTTCGCGAGAGTACTCGCGTTCGCGAGAGTACTCGCGTTCGCGAGAGTACTCGCGTTCGCGAGAGTACTCGCGTTCGCGAGAGTACTCGCGTTC
>Ga0180008_1002124_pt1 | contig 11079 bp, 19 predicted proteins | sample MM_PW_MetaG_FD_121121 | JGI IMG/M metagenome (GOLD analysis project Ga0180008, IMG submission 121121) | Groundwater microbial communities from the Aspo Hard Rock Laboratory (HRL) deep subsurface site, Sweden - MM_PW_MetaG | ecosystem: Environmental > Aquatic > Deep subsurface > Groundwater... | reverse complement strand
TAAAAAACCATTTATTAGCTCTAAAATACCTTTTCTGACTATATTTTTTGCTTTTTCTTGCATTTGCCGCAATTCATAGCGATTTTCTTGCCAAAATGGAGTTAAATCTTTCATTTCATGCAACAAGTTGATCAATTCGTGCTTATAATCATTCATTTTCATTCCTTTTCTTGCAAAATGGGGTTAAATCTCAGGTAGGAGTCGAACCTACAACCATACACATATAGTAGTATTGCTCTACCCATTGAGCTACTGAGATTTCCCATCGGGCTGGATTCCCTTATCACTACCAATTATTGATACACTTTCAATATTTAGCTAACCACCAAATGTTCTGAGACTCTGTACTATTGCTGCCAAAACAACTAATACTATGATTACCAATAGTGCCCCACCACATAAAGTTCCAATCAATTCATCCATTACACCGGGTTCAACATTCAATATCATTGCTAACATCTTTAATCACCTTTCTTAGCCCACTATTCAAACCTATTCTTGGGTACTGCGAATATTGGAACCCCATGCTTATCTATTAGCGCATGTATGGTTGCTTTGTCATCAAACATTATATCCACACCCAATTGCCTGCAAAGTCTCTGTTTGAATATTCCTACTATAAGCTCATTCTCTTGAACTACGCCTATCAGTGCTCTTTCACTTTCATTATATTCCGCCGAGGAAAATAGTGCATTATAAAATTCTGTACCATAAATAGCTTCTACTTCACTTAGTTTCTCTGTAGCCTTTGCTTTACCCAAGCCTGTGATAATGTATACTTCATGTCCATCCGCCCTAAAGAGTCTGCCCAATGTAGTGAAAAACTCGGGATATGTTCTCAATGTTCCATCTACATCTATTCCTATTTTCATCTAATTTTCTCCCATTATTCAATTCTCATACAGTAATTAATAACATTATATATTCCATCTGTGGGCGCATATACCCCGGGTATGCCAGTAGGACTAGAGTATGCCATCAAGCCTATGTCTGTGAAATACCAATCTTCAATATCTTGATCGTACTCATACATTTTAGCAGTCAATCGCTTAAATCTACCATGTTTTTTATTTCGTACATTATTGTTTTCCCCAGGTACTTCCCCAAGATATTCAAAGTCTCCTATTATTTGAGGTTTCGGATTATGATAGCTTCCGCGACCTAGATTACAACATAACTGTAATTTAGTTCCTATCTCCGGAATTCCTACCATAGCATCCTTGAATAGGGGATGTTTTAGTATATGTTGGGGTGGCGACCCACGAATGATAGTTATACTAATCTCTGATCTAATTGGCATCTCAAGAATCACATTCAGGACAGAGATGACTCTCCTCATTCTCACTAACATACCAACCAGTTTCTTGAGCATCTAACAATAGCTCATCTAGATTATCATAATCACCTAGTCCTAGCTCATAACCAAATGTATCACAACTATCACAGACTATCTCATATTCATATTCCCCAGTGATTTCGTTTAGCTCAACCTTAATCATTATAACTTCTCCTTTATTCTTCTTCACTTTCAATAAGAGGTATACTCTTTTCAACCTCAGCCACTTCACACATATTCAACTTCTCAATTATCTGATTTCTTAACTCCTCATATAATACTGGATCATCCTTAAATAGTTTCTTTATGGCGACTCTCCCCTGTCCCATACGCTCTCCATTACGATAATAGTATGCAGCCCTTTTCTCAATTAGCCCATACTCCACCGCCATGTCCAAAACTTCACCATATACTGAAAATCCCTCACCATGCTCTATCTCTAATTCAGCCTCCCCAAATGGTGGAGCAACCTTATTCTTGATAACCTTAATACGTATAACACTACCAACTATAGCACCCGATTCTTTAATAGATTGTATTCTCTTTAACTCTAATCTCATTGAAGCATAAAATTTAAGAGCCATCCCCCCAGGAGAAACATTTGGAGATCCAAACATAACCCCAATCTTCTGTCTAATCTGATTAGTAAAGATCATAGCCGTTTCTGTTTTATGAATAGCACCAGTTAATTTTCTCATGGCCTTGCTCATTAACCTGGCCTGCAAACCAATCTGCATATCCTCCATTTCTGCCTCAATCTCAGCCTTTGGTACTAGAGCAGCTACCGAATCAATAATAACAACCGAACATTCCTCGCTTCTAATAAGAGCCTCACATATCTCTAGTGCTTGCTCACCATTATCAGGCTGTGAGATATATATCCTCTCTAAGTCTACCCCACATTTTTCAGCATACTTTGGATCAAACGCATGTTCAGTATCAATATAAGCTGCAAATCTTTCACTACTCTTCTGTGCTTCTGCAACTATATGTAGACACAAACTACTATTATGTGTTATTATACCTTCAGCTATAAATGAATGAGTCTTAGGTAATGTAAAATCAAACGTTGGCTCACCCTCGACTTGATAGATACTCTTAACTCGCTCAAATACTAATTGCCTGTCTGTGAAAATCTTCAACACTGTGTATAACTCATGATTTTCAGATTCTAGCAACAACAATTTATCTAATATTTGATGAGTAATATTAATATTTTTACTTCTCCAATCAGCAATAAGTTGCATTGTGCTTCTAGTTCGTGTTTGGAAAGGTAGAGAGTCATAATAAGTATTAACCAGACCACCAATATTAGGAATTCCGCTCGGTTTACTTTTGCATTTTGATAATAAATTATTAAGGGATTTTTTTCTTTGTGGGCTGTCAAACCCAATTTCAGTTCGATATATATTGACATTCTCTGAAAATAAAGCTAGTCGATAATAATTATTATTTGGATAACTCTTTACATATTTTTCCGTTAAGGTACTAAATATCCCCATATTTCGCAACATTAACTGCACATCTTGTAACAATAATAAGGAAGCAGAAGTTACCTCAATATTTAGAACATTTTTTCCAATACTACATTCACAATCTAAGTATCCTCTAATAAATGCTTTTTGTATAGTTAGATTGGAGTTCTTAACAACCTTTGGTACTAATTTATCTTTAGCAACACCAGGCACTATTCCATAATGCGTATAAAAACTTTGTGTCCCCACTTTAGAGTTTATATGAATGCCCACACTATCTTCGTTATTCTTCTGATAAGTTAGCACCGTTTGACCTAGCAAACCATACAATGTGGTAATATTATTAGTATAGAAATCTTTGATAAATGGATCGTTATTAGTGAATAAAATACGCCTTTCATTGAAATGTCCGTCAGCAACCAATAAACCCAGAATATATGCTTCTTTTTCAGTAATTAACTCTTTCTGTGAAGATACCTTATCCCCTTTTCTACCCACTAATATGTCTCCGAGTTTTATATCTTGTGCAAATCTCCATACTATGAAGCCGTATTCATTCAATACTTTAATAGGATGTTGTGACGAACATTTAATCTCGCGTCCCGCCTGTGTTTGTATTTGGTACAACGGTCGTCGTCCATTAAGTGTAAAGTGTGTTGTATCCTCTTCTTGTCCATCTTTGTTTATTAGTGTATATGTAATTGGTATAGTTTTATTTATGCAAAAACAATCTAAGCCATTTTCACTAAAAATCTCCTCAATGGTTTTATAGCCATTTGGTGTTAGGATATTAGTGTCTTTTGTTAGACACTTCCCACTCGACTCCATTCCCCCTATTTCAGTAATCCTCCCAATTGGAATCCCCCCAATTCCAGTTGCTTTATCAAGAGCTAATGAACCAGTTGAAATTGCACCAATACTTACAATACTGCCTGATGTAAAATTCATAATTGCTCCTGCGCCGAACTGCTCATTTATTTTCTTGATCACAGAGATACTTTCCATTTATACTAACTCCTATACCTTTTCATTAAAACTATAAGGCCATTTATTGCCCTTTTTACTGTTACATTTAGTACATATAGGTCGTAAATTACAAGGCCAATTTGCTCCACCTTTAGATAAGGGCTTAACGTGATCTGTAGCGGTAGCTACTCCTCCACAAATATAACATCTATTCCCAAACATTTCCCAACGTGCTGCTATTTGTTGAACAGTAGCAATGCCTTTCGCGGAAAATGCCCTCGCCCTTCGTCTCTGTCCTCTAGCCCTCTCTAATTTAGGATTTAATCGCACCCACGCTGCGGTCATAGCCAAAACTTCTTTATGATGTGTCCTACGGTACTCTTTACAATAAGCCAGCTTTTCTTCGCGATTCTCTTTATAATAAAGATGATTACGTTTTAATATCTGTTCACAATTATTTTTATAATAGTTCGCATGTTGTGCCCGAATTTCTTTTTTATACATTAGGTAATAATTAGCATGATAGACACGTATTTCTTCTTTGCGCTTTTGATTATTTATTTTTGTGCTTGCTAATATCCTTTCACGATTTTCAACATAATGCTTTTTCGCATATTCTTTTCTACGAGCTTTATGCTTTTCATAAGACAAATGATTACCCTTACTCGCGCAATTTCGGCACCAACATCCCAAGCCATCCTTTCTACTTTTATCTTCGCAATATTCATCTAATGGTTTAATTAATTTGCACTTAGTACAACACTTACTCGTCATTACAGCCTGTCAGGGCAACGGCCACTGCGTCAGTAATGTTATTATTAGTTTCTACAATGCCCAATCGTTTATTTATGGCTCCGATTACTTCTTCTTTAGTAGCTCTTCCACTTCCAGTTGCTCGCTTTTTGGCTGTTGAAGCTGCTACAAATTCAATACTCACCATTGGATTAAATAGCCACAAAATAGTTAGTATTGCTCCATCCAACATTGATAGTGCATGTAGGGTTTTGAAATTTAACTTAGATGCAGGTCTCTCAATTACAACTAGACCTACACCAAGAAAGATACTGCGCCGATGATAGAGTTCAATAATTATTTCCCTTAACCTATCCATAATAAGGTTTTTAGGATTAGCAATGATTACATCTCTATAAACTAATGCACCTGTGTCCTTATCCAAGATAGCTATTCCAAGTTGTTTACTACTAGGATCAAGCCCCGCTATAAGATTATTCATATTTTCCCCTATCCCAATGCTATAAGATAATATCGTTTCTTCTGTTCTTTGGCATAATTCAAGGTATACCAAGTACCACCACTTTGTCTATCGTCATATAAGAAATACATTTCCTTAACTATATTTACAATTTCTATGTTTCTAGCTAGTAGTGCTTGAACTTTACCTGACTCAGACTGAGAATACTTAGCATATTGAGGTCTAAGAATTACTTCTCTAATTCCCTGATCTTTACAGAATCTACTAACCTGCCAATCAAAACCGTTCTTAGCCCCACCATGTACCCAAACCGCACCGTCATAGGCATAAAGAATATCAAATAGATGGTCAGGGCTGCATGTTCTATCCCTATGCCCCGAGAATCCAATTATTGGATAACCAAGACAACTAATTTGCAGGTGTTCCTCCGTCATTTTTCTCTTCCTCCTTCATCTCATTGCAATTCGTTCCCTCTTGTATTTCATACCAAGACTTACCAACCTTACCACAAAAAACACACCTATATTTAAGCTCCTTAACTCTTGAAGTATTAGCTAGATAGGTTATTTCTCTACTACAACAGTGCCATCTAATAATTCGGCCATCAACTATAGTCGTCATTTTCACTATCCTCTATTTCATTTAAGATTGTCCTAATTCGGTCTTCTAGTGCATTCCAAGCATCATAGGCCATATTTGCTCTATCATGGAAAGATAGTCCAGAAAAGTCATACATTCCAATACCACATCGACAGTTAATTACTTCATTAAGAAGCTCATACATGTCAGGGGCAAGTTGCATTAGCCGCGCATTTTCTAATACCTCATATTCATCTCGACCCCCATTAGCCAGAAATGCAATAACTTCACCCCCAGAATCAATAATCATAGGTGGCTCAGAATCTGAACACTCAATAAACCAATCTCCTGGTGTAGGCATATCTACTATCTCCTCTCTAGTTTCCATATTTACCTCTCATTCTTTCTATTGCTCCTCTAAGAGTTGCTTGAGCGGGTATCATCTTTTCTACAATATCCCCAAATGCTACTTTTGAAAAGTCCAGTACCGCGACTATATCCTCACTCAAATCAGTGAGAAGCTGCATATCTTTTATCAGAGCATCTATAGTGAGAAGCCAATACCAATCATTCTCTTCTATTCCACAACGCGTACATACTCTTTCATGTATATTGATAGTTCCAGCCAACCATTGATGCTGACACTCTTTATATTTCCACTTATTTTGTAGAATAAATGCTTTAGCATTTGACATATCCATTATATTTATTACCCTCTCTTTAATTTCCAAAATATTCTTCTACTTCTGTAATAATATCTGCAAGCTCCCCAAGAAGAGAAGGTTTTTCCATTACTGTTAGATAAGCATAAAAATAATCAAGTTCATCTAATGCACACTTACTTACACTTAAGAGGTTATTTAAGAGCATTTCTATATTCATTGTCCCTTTTTCTTCTAACTGTTCCACATCTTGGGCGGCAAAGGGATCGTCACTATGATTTCCAATTGGCTCAAGTAGATAATCATTTAGATTTATATTTTTCACTATTCTGCCCGTCCTTTAAGGAACTGCATTTTGTTCCATGAATCTTCATCTTCTTGAAAAACTTCTTCAGAAATTTTATCCCAAGTGCTAAACACGCCGCCACCAATATTTAGCATAAACTCAGCATACGCGAGATTTATCAATGATATGTCCAATATTGGGGTAGCTTGAATAAGCAATACTGGAGATTCAATAATATCTATAAAATTATCTTGTACTAATGCCCAATAGTCTTCAAGTGCAAAGCATTTCATTTATATTTACCTCTCATTTTCTTAAACAGTATGTTAGAATTGGGGGAGCGAATACTCCCCCAATTCCCATGAAGACACAAAACATTACGGAAGCTCCCCAGTTTCCATTGAGTTAGTGTCCCCGCTTGATAGTACACTTACAAACGTTTGCTTCATCTCCGAACCTTCTCTATTGATAAAGCAAGCTCTATCAACAACTATTCTATCCTGTGAAAACACTTCAGGTAATGATAATCTTAGTTCTAACAAATCAGCAGTAAGATATTGTAAATCACACTTTGCATTGGTAAAATAAGTCTCAGAGTTTGCCATATATTCTGGTGCTAATCTTGCTACTTTATTCTCAGTAAGCTCTAGGATATGTAGTGCATCTGCTAGTTCTTCAATTATATCCCATACAGAATCTCTATAGTCTGCTTGATTGGAGCCCCAAGGGGTTAAATACTTCTGGCTTTCTCTTTGTCGTCTTACTCGTGAAATTTGCTCTAGCTCATTTCCAGGCTCAAGTAATATCATGTTCATCTCCTATCTTTACGATATGCGACCACTCATCTGCCAAAATATCTCTAATATTCTCACATAATTGTCTGATCTCCCATTGAGCACGTAAATTGCAGCGTTCTTGGAAGATATGAAGCCATTCTCTTGCGTTAGCCGTCATGATGAGCTTAGTTGATACTCCCATTGGTAAGAAAAACCTTCGATCTTCTTTAGGAATATCACAAGATTCAAGTCCTTTATAAAATACCTTGCACACCCGAATAAATTGCTCAATTACTGAAGGGTCTATATCTGAGTCTCTAACTGATTGTGGAATAATAACCTCATTATCCTCAACTGAATTATACCTTTGGGACTCAACGCTAAATGAACACAACCGATGTCTAGTTAATTGTGCCAAACAAGCTCTTGAAATACCCTCTATTAGAAATGTAGCTGAAATGTGTTCGAGTGGACTTAAATGTCCCATATTCATCCACTTGGTAATATTCTCTAGGGGTACAGTCTTGGAGGTGCAGATCCCATAAGCACTTGCGACCAATTCTTCACCGTTTGGCGTTATTGCCAATAGTTTAACTTGCATGATTCAATTCCTTTCTTATAGGAGTCTCAGCACCATAATTAGGATCACCATGACATATTGGACACGCACCTTGTCCCTTGGGAAGAATAGAACCGCATACTCTACATAGATTTATGTCCCTAATTTGTGAGTCATCTCTAATTAACCCTATCTTATCATTATCAAGACGTCCAAGACCCGTTTTCAAAGATAATTTCTTAAACATTATACTCTCCTCGCAAATTTGATTTCCAGTAAAATGGTTTAACATCCATATTCTTCAGTTCATTCCAACTTAATCCAACTTTTCCACAATGTATACAATAGGGCTTTCTATTATATCTATCTGGAAATCTTCGAGAAAGTAATAGCTCATATAATTCATCACAACATTCCCATTGCATCATATTAAATTTTATATATTTATTAAAAAAATATCTGGATTTCATTATAAACCTATTCTATTTGAGAGGAAATCCTTACTCTTGCTCATCCTACACCGCCTCTCTCTACTAGGGTATACCATCGAGATAAAGCTGCATTTACAATTAAAATTATTTCTATAGGTCACAATTCCCATTTTTGCAGATGCCATTTCTTATACTGTTAAGAATTTGTTTATCCCGACTATTTGATCTATAAAAGGTACAAGACTTTACTATTCCATTGTCATACATTCTAAGAATAGCTGTTTTAATTTCTTCTCTTGTTGTAGATTCAGGACAATTAATAGTTTTACTAACAGCAGAGCACACATTAGCTTGTACCGCTTCTAACATTGCTATATGATCTTCCATTGAAATATCTAAAGCACAATGCACCCAATCTGGAACTTCATGTAATTCCCCGCCAACTACATCTTTGAAATATGTATTATCAAAGAATGGCTCAATACCACTTGAGATAACACCTGTGCCACCTGCTATCATTGACGACGTCCCGGTAGGCTGGGCCGAGGTTAATGTGATATTTCGTCTAGGGGGAAAACCCATATCTGATCTATACCCTGGAAATGGGCCCAGTTTCTCAGCCAGTTGCTCACTTTCGTCAATAGCCCATAGTCTTATCTTACTAAGTGCCTCAGCGACTATTTCTCTAGCTACTTTAGAATCATATTGAACCCCGAAGGCAATCAATGCACTATGCAAGCCCATTACCCCTAGTCCAATACGACGATAGAGTTTTACTTTACTCTCAATCTCCGCCGTTGGATAAACACTGATACTAATAACATTATCAAGAAACTTTACACCATTCCTTACCGTTTTTTCTAATAATCGCCAGTTAAATCCTGAATACTCTAATTTAATCATCTGAAATAAGTTAATTGCACCCAAGCAACATCCTTCATAGTTTGTCATAATTAATTCTGAGCAAGCATTCCCAGTCACAAGAGGGTCATACTCAGTTGTTGGGTTACTCCCTTCTGCAATATCCATAAAGATAAGACCAGGTTCACCAGAGGACCAAATACTATCGCATACTTTATCTAATCTAATATTGGCTTCTTTATGATCTGGATGATCAGTTTGAATAACTTTACTTATAAAATCATCACCAATTAATACTGAAATGTTCATATTTTTAAGATGCTCTTCAGTAGTATATTGCAAATTCTTAGCAGCTAAGAATTCATCAATATCTTCATGTTCAATATTCAGTGAGGCTAATATCGCGGCTCTACGACTACCCTGTCGCACTACTTCACCCACCGCATTAAATATCTCCAAGAAAGATACTGCGCCGCTAGCTATAGTGCTGGTTGTTCTAACCATACTCCCTCTGGGTCTAATAGCCGACATATTAATACCAATGCCCCCTGAATATTTGAACACACGAGAACAAGTTTTAGCTGCTTCCATAATATTCTCTAAATCATCTTGTACTGAAATTACAAAACATGCAAACAGGGCAGGCATATCAGTTCCACTATTTACAAGTATAGGCGTACTAGGCATAAACTGTAGGTTTTCAATCATCTTTTTGAATACTTTATACTCTTCAACCTTTAGCGCACATCCAAATGCCGCTCTATCTAACAGTTCATCAGGAGTTTCTCCATCTCGCAAATAACGTTCGTCAAGTAACTCAAGAATACGAGGTGAAAACTCTGTCATCCTTATTCTCCCCTATTTCGTGTGCTAAGTTCTTCCAATATAGATTCAATAAAGATTGTTGCTTGATTCTCTAAAGCTTCCTTGCCAATAAGTGCTTGTACTAATATCTTTTGATCATTAGACATAGCAACAGAGAGTTTCAAGGTTCCGTTGATAGGTATATTTGCTGTCTCTCCGCTTTGAAGAGGGATACGACCGATAAAACATTTAACCGACTTAGATGCTATTTGCATTTTTTACCTCATTTCGTATATGTTGTGCGAATGTTTGTATATCAGTGGACATTAAGAACTCATTTACATCATTAAATCTCTCTGGAACATAAAGCTGTTTACACTTACCATTAAAGTATTCTGTTAATAGCTCTCTACCAAGTTCTCCACCTCTATCATTATCTAGTATAATGTATACCTCTTTTTCCCGCAAGTTTGTTTTTACCCATTCTCTATTAAATCCAGACGCCCCTGATGTAGAACAAACAGTTGGAAAGTTATATTGTGCTAATGATAAACAATCCATTATACCTTCTGTTATGATAACAGATTTACTGTTACGTACTTTACGTTCATTATATAGTGTAACGTTAGTATCAGCTAAGTTAAAATACTTAAACGAATCCTTCTTATCATCTTCACTTCTTCTAAGTGATAGTGAATAAGGCTTACCATTTCTAAATATGGGAAAGCTATATCTTGTTCCTGTCCACCCTAGTAAATACTGTCTAATTACTTTAACAGATAACTTACGACCTACAAAGTATTTATATCTACCACTAGCAAATAGCTGATTGCTAAAATAGACATATAACTTTCTATTTATCTGATTTGAATCAAACCATAAGCTATTAGAAACATTAGCCATTTCACTATATAAAGAATGTATTTCCGCTCTTTTAGAAGTTGCACATATTTTCTGTTCTTTATTTGTTCTAAGTGTTGACGCATCTAAATCCTCTACATTTCCATACGCTCGACATCCCCAACAGAAATATGTACCATTAGAATATATTGCTAAGGACGGTTCTATATCTTCATGAAAGGGGCAGACCCGATGGAATAAGAACTGTGACTCACGATTCTCCATACTCCT
>Ga0180008_1002123_pt1 | contig 11080 bp, 11 predicted proteins | sample MM_PW_MetaG_FD_121121 | JGI IMG/M metagenome (GOLD analysis project Ga0180008, IMG submission 121121) | Groundwater microbial communities from the Aspo Hard Rock Laboratory (HRL) deep subsurface site, Sweden - MM_PW_MetaG | ecosystem: Environmental > Aquatic > Deep subsurface > Groundwater... | reverse complement strand
ACTCAGGGCTATTAGTGGTAGTCGTGCCCCTGAATAGTTTGATAGCAAATTGGATTGTATAGAACTCCGTGCCTACTCCACTGGCAAACTTCAAAACAGTTGGTTTGGGTGATGTCTTGAAAGTTCCCAGAGATGTAGTGGCTACTGCCCCGTTCAACCCATAAAATACCTCAACATACTCATTGGCATTACAGGACTTGGTGATTGCCCCTACAGCCAAAGCTACTTTAGGTATGACTGCTAGCTTTCTGAATATCGGGAATGTGCCGTATCCAGAATCATCTACATAAGTATAGGTCGCTATCTGCTTGACCTGCGAGGTGGTATCGGGAAACATCACATACTTAACGCTAGTGCCCTCACCAAACCACAGCCTACCATTAGTGTAGAGACTTGACGGCGAATGGTGCAGGCAGGTTATAGCAGTATTAGCTGCCGAGGTATAAAGTTGCAGATTACCCCCATAGCTTGAGTTTCTTTTGAATATAGAGCTTTTATCGGTAGCACTATTATTCTGCGTGCAGAAGATGAGCCAGTTATTTACTGTCTCAAAGTCATAGACCGAACCTTGATATGTAGCGGGTAAGCCATCATCCAAATCGGGTCCGACATAAGTAGCCATACTGGGGGTAACCTTAATTATCCCGAACCCAGTGGAAGCCCATACTGAGCCGTTCCAGTATTTACCAACGTGTCCAGCATAGGTTACAGGTGGATATTCCACTTCTTGTTTATAGGCTACTTCGTTGGTAACATCAATAGAATACAATCCCTGCGTTCCGCAGAAGTATAAAGTAGGAGTGCCATCGGCTAGTAGCTTACCCTCAAATAAATCATATACCGTGCCGAAGTTGCCAGTTAATTCAAATTGCCCATCGTAGTCATCAATATCTTTAGCTGCTGAATAAGTTACCCTTAAACCATCAGTGGCTATACAGTAAAGCCTATTAGCATAGTTAGCCAAATAACCCATTGTCTCTTTCAGGTTCAGATTTTGCACATAACCATCAAAGTTCAAATTCGCAGATACGCAATAGTAGTTTACGAAGCCATAAACATATCGGTATGTTGTTGTGCTAAAGCCTGAAACTGATAGGGTATCTACTAAAGTTGTCCTTGCTGCATCAGAATATATCTTCAGCCTTACCGTGTCACTCCCTGCTGCCCTTTTTAATGTGCAATAATAACTTGTGTCCTCACTAGCAATATAGGTATCTGACGCTGCTAAAACGCCCCTGCTCAGGTAAAGAGTGGCATTTGCAGCCCCATCTATAAAAAAGACAGATATATCCGTGGCAGCAAAATCGGTAATGTCTCCAACTGTATTTGATATCGCCATTCCGCCAATGGAGCTTTCTACAGAGGTGGATGATATATAAATTTCAAAGTCAATATCTAAGCCATTAAAGTAGCCTGCCGTCATATCCTTGTAAAGGTAGACATTTTCATCTCGGTCAACATCAGCAGCTAACGCTTTGGGTGCAGTTACGGTTAGTTTACCGCCAGCATCTACCTCTGTATAGGTTGAAAAATCCTGCATGCCTTGTAAGTTATTCCAAGTAGCCCCGTCAGTTGTGTAGATAGCTCGGCTATCTGAACTAACTATTAAGTATTCATCAGTAGCATCTTGAACTACAATAGCGTCTATGGGACTAGCCAGTGAGGTATCAACAGAGTCCCACTCTGAAGTCCCTGTATTCCACTTTGATATTTGAGAGTTCCCGATAGCATAGGTAGCATCCTGAAAGTCTATTATCTTGACTGGGGCGACGCCGAATGTTCCCGCAGTAGTAACTAGACCCCCAAGAACTGCCTGTCCCTCAGTAGTGAAGTCTATTCCCTCAGAGAACTCCAAGCGAGCATCAGAACCAACACCGTGTCTCTTACCGATACCGTTCCTGAAGTCGTGGTATTCCTCTAGGGATGCAGAACTATAGTCCTCATAGGTAGTTCCCCCAGAGGCTATCCGTGCCACCCACGGATTGATTGCCTTCTTAACGACTTTTCCTTTTATTTCGTAAAAAACTGAATTGAGATATATCCCGTTCATCTTGCAAACCTTACCCTATAATAACTGAGGCTGGTAGGTTTCTTCGTCTTAATTCTCACCAGCCTCTCTATTACCACCTGCTGCATCCCTGCTTCTATTTCCTTTTTCTTGAGCTTATCCTCTAACTCTTTATATTCCTTGTCGGTTTTCATTCTAATCTCGCCTAACTCAAACATAATTCCCTTCTTATCCCAGAATGCGACGGCTACGAGGGTTCATCCACCTTCTGGGTTCTTTGGCTGATAAGACAAGAGCATTTTTGTAGGTAGCATCCAAGCCGCCGCTCTGAATTTTATTCATTGGTAAAAAAGTTATAGCTTTCTGAACCAGCCAGTTGGGTGGGATATAAATCTTATCAGTATCATCACTGACCGTATCCTGCCTGCCCTGCCCCTCTAATCTCAAGTCCTTACCCGCAGTTACCGAGAAACTCTCACTTAATTTTAGTGTTCTGGGTGAAATAATACTCCACTGCCTTGAGTCTATCGCATAAGCGTCATAGAACTCCCCAGTATCGGCAGCTTCCTCCTCAGTAATTTTGTGGATATAATCAAACTCATCAGGTATGGTATATTCAGTAACATCGGCAACCAGTGTTATCGTCTCATCTATCTTGTCTATTAAATAATTATCGGCAATAGACTCAATGGCTAGGTTTATCGCCTTGTTGTATTCATCTGTGGTGAAGATTTTATGCAGCTCGATATACGATGTCGCATCACAGGCAGCCGTATAAACGGAGTGAACCGTCAAAAGATTACCAGTATTTGCCCAGTCGGTTACCCTTTTAGTGACACCCTTATTAGTTCCCAGATAGACATAGACCTCATAATGGTTATTGTTGTAGAAATCGTCTGCTTGATAAAGAAATGGAGCATTGATTATCTGGGTAGTAGCCCCCGTTGTACCACAAACGCCGTATAAAAGGTCGCTGACCGATGAAGCTACATAATGCCTTACTTCCCAAAGCGTATTCTCATACATATCTCACCCTTTTTATGCTGCTGTAGTATCTGGATTTCTGTTCGGGATTAGAACTGCCTCGTTAGCTGAAATCATATAACCTACTTTAGTGGTTGAGTCCCCGCTGGTGCTTGGTGCAGTTTCGGTATATTTGCCTACACTTGTCCCCTCAGCTACATACAAAGCAGCACCAGCAGTTCCCCCAGAGAACCTTGACCCGCTTAGTCCCACTTTGCCGAAGTATGCTTTAATCCTTTGCCCCGTAGCACCATCTTCACCAGCCACACACCTCATCGGTATAACACCGGCAGTAGTACCTAAAGCCCTCTGCCAACCACTACTCCAGCCGATACAATCACCGACTTTAGCAGCACTGGCTAGTGTTATCTCAGCCTCATTCTCTCCGTAGTCTATTACACCATTTGCCTGAGCGTCTGCGAAAGCCATCTCAATCTCCTTATTAAGCTGCTGCTATTAGTCCATGTGTTATCATCGCATCCCTTAAAGCATCTATCACACCATCAGTTGTAGCATCCCCGCTATTGATAGCATCATCACATCTTGCATCTACTACCCTTGCTCCAACTACCTGAGTGCCAGATACCTTGTAGGTTAGCGTGTCTACTGATAAATCTGTCCATAAAGCACCAGCACCAGAGAGGGTCATTGCCTCGTTCCACGCTCCAGCCAAATAAGTTACCCATCTAAATTTACCGCTTTGAGCAGCACTGGTAGCATCCTCTATTAAGGATTGAAATTCAGTATATGTTCTGGTAACTCCGCCCAAATCTCTACCCTGAAAACTGAAAGACCCAACTATATCATTAACGGCTGGTGAGGCTGAAATTTGCTTCACTATAAGAACTGCACCGATTGTAGTATCTTGGGTGCTTGTGATAATAAACCCCACATTAGTGCCAGTAGTGCTTACTAGGACACTTCCACTCCCAGCATCAAAGGATTGGCCGTTGAGGGTCATAGCACCACCAAGGGTAACTGCTGGGAGGGTTACGGTTCCCGATGCCATCCAAGTGCCGTGCATTACTATACTGGAAAGAACCTCTTTACCATCCAAAAATAATGCCATTTTACTGCTCCTTTGATTCAGGTTCTGGCATCTTAATTAGAACCCATTTATTCGTATCAAGACTCCAGTTACCCTCACCATCATTTATATCTACTATCCCCTGAACATACGAAGTCAGGGCCGTCTCAATCGCTCCCCTCTGTGCCAGAAAACCCCTTAATTTTTCCCTAACTTTCTCCGATAATTTAATCTCTTCCATTAAAACACCGTTTGATAGGTTACTGTCAAACCATAGGTTCTAGTATCAGTATTAGTCCATGCACAATCAATCTCATCATCTTCCTTAAACTCCAAACCACCTTCCCATGTCCTGACAACATCGGTGAGCCCTGACATAGCCTGACTGACCAGCAGGGTATCATAGACTGAAGCGACTCTGCCCGCATCACAAGTTACCGTAAAGTTTTGTTGAGTAGCAGCTGCACTCAGATGGAGTAAAACGCTTAACAACTTGAAAGGTGTTTTAGGTGTCAATGCCGTTGTCAGGGCAGTTGCACCTGTGGCAAATCTCCTGCCTATCCTGCCACTTCCCCCACTATCAGGTTTTAAGGGGATTAAATGACCATTGAGCTTAACATCAGCTACCCATACATCCTTGTATTCCTCACTGCCAGTAGCCCAGCCCCAATCAAAGGTAATCTTGTAGATAGTCCAGGTGTTGAAAAGCTCATCGGCTACAAAATCATCCCATCCGTAGTAATTGGGCGGGCCTGCCGTCAGGTTGGTCTTGGTTGTAGTCTCACCGTAGAAGTAGAACTGGTCGGTAGAAGGATTGAGCACGTGCTCATTCCAGCCAGCCGTCTTTACCAGTGTAGCTATGTCAGCCAATTGCGTTATCTCTGCTCTGTAATCGGGGTGGAATGGGTCGTGAACAAAGATAACCATATTCACACCATTGGCTTCAGCCTCAGTAATGTAATAAGACCACATAGCAGTTTTGAGGTCTGGAACAGGCATCTCATTAACAGGTATCTCTACCCTTGCATAGTCATCCCAGCTGGATTGAACACCACCATAGAGCTTAGCCAACCAACCCGTAGTTGATTTTTGGTCTAATGGCGATATACCTGATTTCGCCCATACCGCATCACCATTATTCCTCGCTAGTAGAGATGGCTCACCGAACATATTGGCCTCTTGTTTAAATATCTGGAGTTTCTCAGCCTCAGAAGGCTCCCACTTAACAGGAATATCGTTAATCCTTAAATTGCCAACCCAGACATCACCTGTTGACCGAGTAGCACCCCAGTATCCTATCATTACCTGAACACGGTAGATTACCCAGTCCTTGAAAATGTTATCCACGACATACTGAGACCAGTAGTAATCAGCCCCTTCCGTTACAACCGAGTTGTGAGTTCCCGTGTTATTGCCATACCAGTAGACTCTCTCAGTCGCATCCTTGTCGGTCATCTCGTATTTATACCATCCTGCCTCAAGGGGTCTATTAACCAACCCATCAGACATAAAGATAGCATTATCAACTGCGTAGGTATTGAAGTCAACACGCTTGGCGTGGTCTGTAGGGTCATAGGCTGAAAATACAAGGTTGGGGCCAATATCGGCTATATGGGCAGAGCCTGCTTGGTGCACATACCAGTCGTAGGCTATGCTGTGTATATCAGCAACCTTCAAGTCGTTTAGGGGCACTGATACAGAAGCCCACGACTCTTCGCTTGCCTGTGGCCCACCGTTTAGATGGACAGCCCAGTTGCCATACCTAAATTGCCTGTTAGTATCATAGCTGTCCTTGTATTTAGCCTGAAGTGCTTTAGATTCCCATTTACCCCATCCTTCATTATCACAGCGTATCTCAGGCTGTCCGAAGTCAGGGGTATCTTGATAAACATACCTTCTCGGTATGCCCTCAGTAAATAAATCTCGTTTCATCCCCATATTTCACCTCATATATTTCTTTCAAGTTCATCCCTTGCCCCTTCTTCCCAGAGAGACTTATCAGTCAGTCTCCATCCAAATGTAAAAGCCTGTGGTGTATATCTACGCCCTGCATTTAACCCACATTTAGAGCATTTTTCAGAGCGTTCCACCTCGGACATAGGTTTCTTTACCTCAAACTCTTTCTTACAATTAGAGCAATAGTAAAGATAACTAGGCAAATACAGCCTCCTTGATTTGCTCTATTGACTTACCTCCAACGGCATTATTCATCTGTCCCATATACTCTGCCTTAGCCCTTTGGAAGTCGTTTTGGGCATTGATGAATGTGAATAGATACTCGCCGTCAGAGTAAACCTCACAGGATTTTAGTTCCCTGAGTTCATAAGCCTTCAAGGACTTGAACTCAGTTATGGTCAACTCTGGTATAAGTGAAGCCATCTTGTCCTCCTTCGTAGGGGGAGATGATTAAGGCTCATCTCCCCAAAAGCCTCTAGTTTATGCAACCGGTATTGTAGTAGCAGTGTCCTCATCCCCAATCAGGTCTTCGTAAGGTAAAACCTTCAAGAATAAGTGCCACTGAAGTGCCTCTAAATCTGCATCCGCATTCTGGGCAACAATCAGGTATGAGTCGGTTGAAGTACCTGGTTTCTTCCAGATAGGTCTTGACGTGGTGCAGGCAACTGCATTAGGTGCTAGAACCTCAAACACGCCAGCAGCAGTATTAACCATACTGTCGCAGATTTCAGCCCCATCACTCGTGCCAGCAGCATCATCCCCCAAACCAATATCTATATCCCCATCATTGGCATCAAGGGTGGTAATTACCACCAATGCTTGCATTATTACCAAGTCCATCTGAAATGGGTTCAAGAGATAATAGATTGGTAGGGCTAAGCTGGTACAGGCAGACGCCCCCGATAGCCCCGGTATCCTGAGCCAGTATTCACGGCAAGCCCCACCGGTAAGCGTGCTTCTCTTTATATCAAAGGTGTTTATTGCGGTAATTGTCGGGTCTCCCATTTTAAATCCTCCTTATTTATATTTCCCTAGTTTTAGTCAGTCATGCAGCAAGCAGTCATAACCGCAGCCGCTAGTTTATTGAACAGAGCCAGTCCGCAGTAGAACTTAACCCTGGTGCGGATGGCATCTTTGTTCTGTAGCGTGCCGATAGGCTCAACCTGTATCATCCCGTTCTGAGCACTGGTGATACCACAGAAACCATCCTCACCAACCCTGAGAGCAAAGACTGGGGTAATGTCGTCAGCCGCCCCTCTAGTTTGTCCCGCAGCATAGGTTGTCAGGGCAGTAACAAGGGTTGACGGGTCATCAAGGTTGTCAAAAACGCCATCAGAAACGAGTATCTCCACATCGCCGTATCGGGTTACAGGCATACCGAGTACACCCTTATCGTGTTCAAGGTTAGTACCGGAAGCCTGAGCCAGAGTGTTCATCTTTCTCCTGAACGCCCTGCTGGATAACAGGTGGGTGGCGTTGGGTCTTACCATATCCAGAAGCTCGTCAACATAAGCCAGTGTTAGTGCACCAGAAGCGTTTGAAGCCCTGACCAGCACCCTATCATTGTTAGCAGTAGATGTGCCTCCGGTAAGCCCGCCGTCAAGGTCGGTAATTGTAGTGCCTTCACATTCGGCTATCAGCCTCAGTAGCCCCTTCATATTCTTGGATGAGCTATAGGTTGCCACCGAGGTGGTCTTACCCATAATTGCCAGTTTAGCGTGGAGGTTAGAGATAGCCTTTGAAACGAGCTTAACGTTCTCAGCCTCTATGTTCTCCTGAGCACCCATAGTTGAGATGATGAATTTATCGGTATCAGCATCGTCACCGAGTATCATCAGGTCGGCATATCGGTCTTCCCACGTGCCAGTGCTTTCAACCCATTCCTCGCCCACTTCGTAGCCACGAGCAACGGCTTCAGCAGTTTCCATCTTGTATTTGATAGTATTGCTTGTAATGCCCTTATGAGGAAGCACTCGCAGTAATGGATTATCTATTACAATAGTCTCTGCTATGCCTGCCTTTACAGGGTCATTTACAATGTCCTCATACTCTGTTAAAAGGTTTGCCATTGTATCCTCCCATTATTTATTTTTTGTTTCTTAAGCCGAAGGCTATCTTCCCCTCTGGTGATAAATCCCTCCAGCTATCCCCCCCCTTTCCACTCCCACCACCAGCAAATTTAGGAGGCTCCTCTTTTGTTTCCTTAGACTTAGCCAACATAGCTCGCAAAGCCTTGACCTCCATCTCTTCCTCGGTCTGGCACTCTTCTAACTCACTTACCTCAATACCAGTTTCTTTGTGCAGTGACTCTGCCCTCTGTGCCATTCTTGCCGACCACGCTAGTTTCTCAGCCTCATAGAGCTTGGCTTCTGCTTCAGCCTTTGCTTTAGTTAACTGCCTTTTCTCCTCGGCTAATGCCCTCTTGGAGAGAATGCCCGTCTTAATATCGGGGTCTTCTATTGACTGGGTGATAGTCTCAATCTCTTGCTTGAGGTCGGCTATCTCCAGTCCTAAACTCTCCGTTGAGCTTTTATGCGAGTCTGCCTCGGCTCTGTATTTGTCGGCTTCAGCCTTTCGCAAGTCCAGTTGCCTTTGAATACTCTCCAGCCCCTTGCTTACTGCTTTCTGAAAGTCCTCCTCAGTATAGGTTTTCCCAGTTGATTTTTCCTGTGATTGAATTGGCTCTGCCTGCTTTTCAGCCCGCTCAACCCCTTCAACCTTCGTATCCATCCCCTGTGGTGTTACCATTTTGTTAATGTGCCTCCTTTTATTTTTGCGAGGAGCCTCATTAAAGAAGAAAGCGTAGGACAAACTTCTCTAACGAAGCTCCTACGCTTTTACCATATTATTATACACCAAAAATAATTAAGTGTCAATTACTTTATCCCTTCCCTTAATTCACCTAGATAATATTCCAGATTTTTAGACACTGAAGGTTTGGACACAGAAGGTTTTGGCGGAGCTAAATTCTCATATTTCCTGAACGCTTCATCTGGAATGTCATATTTGGCTATCATCTGCTCAACCAATCCCCTTGCTGTATTACTTTGAATAGTAGTGGCATAGCCAAAAAAGAATAAATAGGCATCCAGCTCTGGGTTTTCCGCCCTGTAGTCATACCTCTTGTCCGATGGCACAACCTGATATTTCTTAAATAATTCTTGATACTCCATATAATCCATAACTAGGTCGCTAAATCCATTCTCCATAGTAATCTCAGAGGGGTCTAATCCATAAATAGCACTATTAATATCAGAGCCGAGATTATTCATTTTATAGACGTAATCTTCTGGCTCATACTCAAACGGCATATCAGCTTCCTGTGCCTTTTGCCTTGCTTTTTCTAACTCCTCTTCGTCAACCTTCCCCAGTTTTTCGGTTAGACCAGTCAATCTCTTAAGCGATACCTCTATATCACTGGGGTCTGGAGTATTCGTTCCGAATAAGGCGTGCTGTATTTTCTCAATCCAGGTTCTCTCTATTTCATAAAACTCCTCGTTGAGTTCGTAATTCTCATCAATCATAGCCCTTATTCTACGTGCTGTTCTCCTGTCAAGGTATCGGCTATCGGTTAACGACTCAATTGCGCTCATTGTCGGTGCATAGAATGGGATGAACGAATCACCCAGCAACGGGATAATTACCGCCAACTGCTCCAGAGCATATTCCCGTGTTTCTTCATCGGGTGCAAAAGTCGCATTTGATAACTGCCTATATAATTCCGTCAGGTTTTCAGTAGCCCCAACTGCCAGCCCGCCAACCTGCCACTGTAAAACCAGAAAGGGATTATAAGCATCCCTCTTTTTACCCGTAATAGTATTGAGCATCGCACTGGCAATCACAGAGCCTATAACCAGTGCTAGTAGCGAGTGAATAGCCCTTCGCCTTTCTGCCCCAGTAAGACCCCGCTTTGGTCTCAACCTGCTAAATATATCAACATACTTCTCGGCAACACTTCTGGGGAAAGCAACAAGGCTACCCAGGATTCTCCCCACCTCACCCATCTCAACTAAAGAGCGTAAATACCTGATATAATTAAAGTGGTTCAATGTGGTGCTACGATTACCTATATCCCTGATAGCTGCCTCACCGCCTGATACGGTATCTAAAACACCTCCGTAATCATAGCTATCTAATGCCATATACTCTAATATTCTTAATTGCTCGGTTTGGGATAACTCAATGGCACCTGAATCACGCAGGAACTTCTCCACGTCACCATCTTTTAGATATACCTTGAGGGCATTATCAGCCTTAGCACCACTACCACTCATTGAGAGAAATCTATTTAGCTTATCCGATAGATGGTAATAGTCAGTCCGTCTTATTAAGTTTTCTATTGGTGTCTTACCCATATAACCCATAAGAAATTGCTCTTGCATCACTCCCTTATATTGATGAACCATAGCATTGGTATAATCCAATCTACCATTACGGGTTAATGGGTCTCCAAAGAAACCGCCGGTGAACAGGGACTTCGCTATCTCACCCTTGTCTGGGTGAAAGGCTATATTCTGGTGTATATTACGGATTGACATCCACGGGTTCTTTGATATAGTGCCGAAAGACCAACCCCCCATTCTCAACAGGAATCTGGATACTGGGCTTTCTACGGGGTATCCCTTCATTTCCTGCATAAAGAGCGAGATTTTATTAGCAGCATCTATGGTGTGCTCCCTTGACATTTGCCCTAACCCAAATATATGCCTTAGCTCTCTATCCATTTTGCGATAATAAGGTTGGAGGTTTAACCCAATCATCTGTCTTTCATAAGCAACCAACCGTTCCCACGGGGTTCTTTCATCTCTGAGGAAGTCCAATCCTTTCCTCTGATGTAGTGATGTAGTCTGTGCCCTGATTGCCCACTTCTCTCCCAACCTGAGTTGTGGGTGTATTACCTGGCTAAAGCTGTAACCTGATTTAAGAACACCCCAGTCCTTTGTCTTGAGGTAATCCGAAAGAGCCTGTTCCCCCTGCCCCTCATAGATATTGATTGCTTCCTTAATATCTTTCAGTGGTGCGTCGGGAATAGCCACATCGCCCTCTTCGCCATCTATCATCCTGTT
>Ga0180008_1002122_pt1 | contig 11085 bp, 13 predicted proteins | sample MM_PW_MetaG_FD_121121 | JGI IMG/M metagenome (GOLD analysis project Ga0180008, IMG submission 121121) | Groundwater microbial communities from the Aspo Hard Rock Laboratory (HRL) deep subsurface site, Sweden - MM_PW_MetaG | ecosystem: Environmental > Aquatic > Deep subsurface > Groundwater... | reverse complement strand
GGATTGATTTTGTTTTGATTAAACGGTAGATGGTAGACTCACTCATTGGGCAATTAATAGAAATAAGATATTCTATTAAACTTTTAACGCCTCTTACCATTCGCACTTGCAACACTTCCCTTGATTTTTGTCTAATTTGTCCAACTTTACTCTAAAAAAATATCTTTCATAGAAACTTCAAGAGCATTAGCGATTTTTTCAAGTAACTTTGTTCCAGTTCTGCGTTTACCTTGCTCTACACGCTTCATCCAATCTTCTGAAACTCCAACCATTTTTGCTAAATTTTCTCGCGAAATACCTTTTTCTTCTCGAATTGACGCGATATTGTTTTCCATGGCAACCCCTCCTTTATTTGGCGTAATTGGACAACTTGTCCAATCCGTTAACATGAGTATATTTGTCTTTTTTGTCCAAGTCAAGTATTAATTTGGACAATTTGAACAATACTAATAAAATCGGATGAAATGTTTTTGTTCCATTTGTCCAAATGCGTATAATAGAAAAAGGTGATGCTATGTGAAGGAAAAAAGTATTGGGTCAAAAATACGGAAAATAAGAATTGAACGTAAGGATACGCTTATTAGTTTGTCTAAAAAACTTGATATTGATTTTTCAAGCTTATCCAAAATTGAACGAGGTGATCGCGAAGCGTCGGTTGATTTAATTAAAAGAATCGTCGAGGTTTATGCAGTAGATCCGAAATATTTTTTTGGTGAGGGTTTTACAGAATCGGAAGGCCATCTTCTATTAGAAGAAAACCTACAACCTTCCGAACTGAAGAAAAAGTATGACTTTATTGTCGACGGTGTTGAGGCTACTGAAGAAGAAATAAAAGAAGCCATTAGTTTGATTCGACGTTTTCGTAACGGATCATCACTTTAGTTTCTTTCGACTTATTATCTTTAGATTTAGTTTCTAATGGCATTTTTTTGCTTATTTCTTGGACTAAATGTCCTAAGTCGATAACTTTTTTCAAAATGTGTCCTCCTAAGTAAAGGTGGTTGGTGAAGATTGTACGATGTCGGTAAGTGTCTCTTATCCGACCGACTTCTACAAGCGCGCATGTCACAACAAGAGTTAGCAGAACGATTAGGCGTTGCTAGACAACAAATTCATTCATATACTAGCGGCAAAAGATTAATGACATTACCAATTGCCAGAAACATTGCCCATGTATTACATTGCGATATAAACGATTTGTACGAATGGATACCTGTAGAAGAACGGAGAAAGAGACGTTAAAAGAGTAGATTGTGGTCTACTCTCCGACTTTGGTCAGTCTATAGACTTCTTTTTTAATTCTAAATACCTGTCATTTTGTATAGGTCTAAAGCCTAAATATTAGTTTTTGAAAAGTCAGTCAATAGTCTTACTTCCTATTTTACAACAACTTTCCAATTTGTCCATTTATTTATTTACAATAATATATTACAATTAGTATACCATAAACAAGAACACATGTTCTAGTTTCAATTACAATTATTTGCAAAAATAATCACAATAAAAAGGGAGCTATCTTAAATGGCATCTATTGAACCATTTGGAACTGGAAAATACAGATTATTTGTTGAACTGGGTTATGATGCTCGAGGGAAACGCAAAAGACGTACAAAAGTAGTTGAAGCATCTGGACCACGTGCAGCTGAAAAGAAGCTTCGTGAATTTGAATTAGAATTAATGAATGAAAAAGAAGTCGATATGAAAAATCCCCCGTTCGAACATATAGTTGATCGGTGGTTTAAAAATTACGCTAGTCAACGTTACGCAGGGAAGACTTTAGATAATTATGAATATGCATTAAAACCTATACTTGAGTTTTTTACTGGAATTAAAATCAAGAACATAACCTATATCCTCATTGAAGATTTCTTTATTCAGGAAAAGGAAGCTGGCAGAGGTTCTCTCGTAAAAAAATATGATGTCTTAAAATCAATATTTAGAAAAGCAGTTGATTGGAAAGTTATTGGAGAGAGTCCAATGGAGGGTTTTGAGAAACCTAAAAACGCAAACAAGGAAATGTCATATTACAAACCATCTGAATTAACTGAACTAATGGAAGCAATTAAGGACTTATCAGAAAGGCACCAACTTATGGTCCTACTTTCTTTAATTGGTGCATTACGTCGCGGTGAAGTATTAGGAATTTCAATGGATGATGCGGTGGATTTCGATAACAACCAAATACACGTCTACCGTTCCCTTTCGTATTCCAAAGCAAAAGGACTTGAACTAAAGAGAACGAAATCAGAAGATCAACGTGTAGTCACCATTCCGCAATGGCTCATGAAAAGACTTCATGCATATTACATCAAACAGCTTAACCTAAAGATGGAGATGCGCAATTTATGGAAAGGCTTCAAAGACTTCAATGGAAAAGAAGTCATGTTATTTGTGGCTGATGAATACGGATATCCATTCCAACCAAACGCATACACTCGCTTCTGGGGAAGATTTATGGAAAGAACGGATATTAAAAAGATACGATTACATGATTTACGCCATTCTTCTGCTAGTACAATGCTTAGTGAAGGCGTGAACATGAAGGTTATTCAAAAACGATTAGGCCATAAGAACATCAAAACCACATTAAATACCTATTCACATGTGAGTACAGAAGAAGACCAAAAGGCAGCAGATGTTTTCGAAAAATACCATGAAAAGTGACCAAACGTGTGACCAACTACAGAAAAAATGTGACTGAATGAGACTGAAAATGACGTTTTCTGAAAATGTCCATATCAGAAAACACTGTTATATCAAGGAATTGAATGATATTGAATTCTGATGAAAGCAGAGGTTTGCACCTTGACAGGGTGGAGGTCGCTGGTTCGAGCCCAGTCGGGATCATTGGGTCTAGAACCCGTAAGAAACCTTTTGGAACAAGGGTTTCTCTAAAAAGCATCATCTCTTTGGAGATGATGCTTTTTCTATTTAAAGAAATATGGGTTGGAATTTGGGTTGGAATTTTTAATACAAAAAAACACCCCCATATGAGAGTGCTTTTATGCTGTAAAATAAAAAAAGAACTAGTAATTGATTAATTTTGGGTTGCACTTAATTAATTATTGGATTTTGGCATCTATTCAAAACTCTTATTCTTATCATACTTCATTTTTATTTCTAACTCCCACTCTCGAACGGACCGTATTTCTTGTTCAAATACAATCTCTTCTTTACGCGCCCAATCTGCAATAAAAGTATCCTCATGTTTTACTAAATCTGAAAGTAAACATAATCGTTGCTCCATAATCTCTGCTCTTGACCCACTCCATGACTTAGGTATAAAAGACGATTTAATCTGATTTAGTACTTCATTTTTATCGTAAGAATTAGCAATAATTTTTAATGCTAAAGGCGTCCATTCCAACTTATCTTTACTTTCATTTTGTTGATAAGGTCGGATGGCATAGGCTAATTTTGGATATCTTAATTTTGGATTATCTTCACACCAGTTAATAATAATATCATCATCAATATAATTTAACGGGTTTTTCCTATTAGAAAACACGCTTTCTATCCTACGATTGTGAAGCTCTTTCCCCAGAAAAGTATCAAGAAAAGCTAATGGCTGACATATCGTAAGAGCCTTCAAAACACCTTCGTAATCATTGTAGTATATATCATACCTATCAAAAGCGTTGAAAAGTCTATTACATAGTTCTTTAACTTTTTCTATTGCGGAATTCCCCTTGAAACAAGTCATTATTATGGCAGATAATTCATGATCCATTTGCTTTTTCTTAAATTGGTAATTTGAAAGTAGTTGTTGTCCTGTCGAAACAATAGCACCGTTAATACTGTAATCCTCTGATTTTCCGTGAATTCTCATATAGAAAATATCAATCGCCACTGTGGTTCCATCTGGCTTTAAAGCAATTAATCTTAGCAATTCACAAAAATCATCATCATTTATGGTTGAATGGATCTTGCCGAAGGCTAAACACCCGTATTGCGAAATTGGGGCTAGTCCAATTTCAAGTGATTGTTTAAGCCTTTCAACACCTCGTTCATTAATATCAATGCTGCATTGTAACAACGGATACTCTTCAGCTATTAGTTTATCTTTTAAGGCCATGTCAAGAAACTTCTCAGCGAGGTTTCTATTAATTTGTGCAGTTCCTTTTAAAAATCCACGAAGGAGTTGGAAATTTCGTATACCCTTATCAAGAACAGATAATTGTTTCAACAAATCTCTCCACAATTTTTCTGGTTGGGAGCATCCTTCAGACAAACCTTCGCCAAAGCTAAATAACCTAATGCCTTGTTTGCTTAAAAGTTCAGGCAATAAATCCTTGAGTATTTCGTCATATAATCCTACTTCTCTCCCTAATGAACGAGTAATTATTTCCGCTCTTAGATAATTATCAGCGCTCTCATCATCGTCTTGAAAACCAACGGCATCAACTAAATCTAATGAACTTCCAAGATCAGAAAAGGCAAAAAGTTTTGCTCTTTCTATTAAATTTCTTGGTTCAAGTATCACTGCCAAATTACTTAATCGAGTCAAAATTTCCGGGTTCATTTCTTCACTATCATAATTTTTAGTAGCTTTAACAGCTAACCAACCTTCCCACCAAAAACCTTTACTTATAAATAAATTCGTTGCACTCTCGAGTTCATCATACATCTTTGCATGTACCCATAAGTCTCTAAACTTCTCTGCTAAAAGCGCTTTGGCTTTAGGTGCATATGAGAAATCGGCGATTCCGAGAGTTACAGTATATCTAATGAACAATTCAAACCATTCTTTTACATCCTCTTTTTTATTGGGTGAATAACCAAAGTTTCTTGAGTGGGCACCAAAATCAAAATCGTGATGAGAATTAAAATGCCATGATTCCAAGGATGAACTTAATAAAGAAATACCTAATTCAATTTTGTCTTCGTCGTTCGAATCAATTAAATTTGAAATTATACTTAACCTTTGCTTTGCAGTAGCATGTGTTCCTGAGAGATATAAATAAAAAAGAGATTCAAGCATACTTCTGATTGAATTATTATTTTCATTAGGTTTTTCCGATAATGCAAAGCGACTCAGAAGTTCAACAGACTGAATGAAAAGGTTTTTATCATATGCTAGCGAGCGAAGAAGCCTTGTAATTTCATTGAAGTGTTGATTATTTCGTGAAAAGAATATTTCTGAATCGTTTTGATTTACCACTTTTGTAATTGCTGTAAGTGTTAATTCCGGATTAATTGGTGCTATGTTATTTAGCATAGATATTTCTAGATCATTTATGTTATTTACTTCTCCGAGTAACCCATCTTCCGCAAGCCATTTTCTTGATATATCTACAGCCTCATCACATTCATGTAAATAGCTAAGTCGTCTCGAAAAAGATTTTAGAAGTCTAGGACAACCACCTTTTTCAAACACATATAAAATTTTTTCAAGTGGAATGTTTTCTAGCGCTTTTACTGCCAACCTATTTGCCAGAGCATGAGGTAATACAGCTCTCCATGTGCTTCTTTGTTGGACAAGATCACGTCGTTGCAATTCCCTTAAGTTCATATAAACTTCCTGCACGCTCAAGCCAATTAATGAACTTAGCAATAATAGTTCATCATTTACACCATCAGTTGTTTGGAAGTCAAATGAGTACACAAGTGAACAGACTTCCGCTGTTCTTAATAAATTTTCATTTTCTCCATTTCTTTGGTGAAATAATCTGGTGAAAAGCTCTTCATCTCTTAAGTTACCAAGGTTCTCCCCTCGTTGAATTGTATTGGCTAGAGCAATTGCAATCCTTGCATTTCCACCAGAAAAATCTGCAATAGTCTGGCTATCAACCTGACTAACATGTGAATACCTAGAAATGATTAACTTTTCAATCATATCGGCAGATGCTGCTTCTAAACGATATATATCAGTTTCTTCAGGGTAATCATCTCTAACATCATATTCCACTGTAATTAAACTTACTAAGCTTCCTGATGCTGTACACACAGAAGTTAATCTTTTATGCAATTCAGGTGGGCAATTATCGACAACTAAAATTGCTGGTACTTTTTGAGCAATTATTCGTTCAGCAAAAGCACGTGGATCGGGATTTGGGCTGTCACTTATATCTGTATAAAAAACTTGCGACTTATTTAGTGGACTTTCACCTATTCGTTCGTCGAAAAGGGATTGAACAAATCTAGTTTTACCTACACCAGAAAGCCCGACTAAACGAACTGATGAACCTGAATCATGTAAAATCGCCCGAAGTTCATTTATTCCCTGTACTGCAGAAAGCCCCTCTAGGAGAGGGCTTGTATTATTGTAAATTCGGATATGTCCATCTAACATGTATTGCTCATCAATCCCACCCTGAGAACCCGTCCAATTCCCATATGCTCTCCAGCCCGAGAGCGGCAGCCCTAATTTATCTCGTACCCAAAGTACGAGAGATGGGTGGCTACGAACCCAATTTGCAATTCTTTCACGATCGTAGAAATCCACCATAATATTTGGATAATCATTTAGCGCTTCACGCATTGCATTTTTTCGTTTAATAAGAGCTGAATCAGCGGTTGATCCTTGGCTACTAACAATAATGTAGGCTCCGTCAGCGTCAATTAATTCTTTTATTACATCCCTTAACACACCACCTGGTCGCATTTCACGAAGTATAGCTGTACGATGCATATCTGGTTTTTTTACTTGGAATCCAGTTTTTGACCTTGGCACGAAACCATCACGGGATAAGGGGGTTGTAATTTCAACTCGAACATCAATACCACCATCTGGGGCATTTTGGTGTCCTCCCCATGTAACACCTGCAGAAGGTATACCAACAGCACGAAGATCTGCTTCACATAGCAGACCAATAAGTGACCTTAATTCACTATCATTTAACTCTTTAATATCATTTCCTGTAATTTCTAGCATAATCAAGTGTCCTCCTTGATTCCTTATTTTAATGAATTATTACGGATTACTTGATTATAATTGTTGCTTACAATTTCATATATGCCACGAATACATTCATTACAAATCTTTTGTGTTGTTACGCATAAAGTTCCTCATACATAAGAAACATTCTAAACGCTTCCATCCATGAATAAAGTAATGGTAAATGGGAGGGATTACATGAATGGAAAAAAATTCAGGTGGTTACCGGTTCTAATAATTTCATTAATAGTACAGTACTCTTTTTTATTTGCATTAGCATACGTAGAGGACAAAATTTTCCCTCAATCATTCTTTTTTTCGTTAGCCATAATTAATTCTTTTTTTGTTGCTATCGTCGGAGGAATAATTGCAAATCATTACTATATAAAACACTCGCTAGACATTGGTGGAATATGTGCTTCTCTTTTCTATGTGGTTAATATCTTAATCTCCAGTTATGAATTATTAAGTTATATCGCTATTATTATATTATTGATATCTTACTACCTCGGATGTTTTGGTGCATATCTGTATAATGAACACCAAATTAAACGAGCAAATGCTGCAGGTTGACACTGAACTGAAAAGGACAAGTCTATATTTTTTATCATATAAACGAAAAATATAGCTTTTTCGTAGATCCAATCACGAATATAAGTAAAATGTACTTTATGTAAAGAAAAAAGAGCACCTCTTAGTTAACTAGGTTCATACATCATTTTTCAGAAGAATAAATCCTTTTAAGCCTAGAAAAGTAACCTTTTTCTCTTAATCTTTTAGTTGCTGTTTGTTTCGTGTTTAACTCAAGGACCTCAGCTTCTTTCCATAATACATCAGTACTGATTGCTAACCATTTTCCATTTGCACACTCACATATGTACCCTGGAGAAAAACCATAGTTATTTCCTGGTTCTCTTCTGATAATTCTTCGCACACTTATCACATCATAATTGTCTTTTGTTTCATTTGTAATCATTTAAAGTCACCTCTTATTGTACTGGATATAATCTCTCTAAAATTCTTTGTAATTTAAAATAACACCCCTTTGCAGCTTTTATTCTACAGGGGTGTTTTAATATCCTTCTATATTAGTTCACCTTCATTACTAACTTTATTTTTTGTACTCGTTTAATGGTCTGCTGTAATAATTAGAAATTTCAAGAAAGCATGAATAACCCTAATCACAAGACACAATGAGGTAACAAAAACAAACGACCATAATAAATTGAAGTAAAATAAAGGCTGTGTATCTGCAGTTAGATTAAAGAAAAGAATTGCAATAGAAATTAAAGAACTAATAAACAAAAATACAATTGCTTCAAATAAATAATGTAATAATTTCTTATAAGCACCCAATTGTTTGAGCTTTTCTACAAATAAATTATCAGATAAGGATGGCATCAGTGTAATCGCCGCAGCCAGAAACCCTACACCAATTGATGCCAATGAAATGTTTGCTATTACAATGTCTTTATAATTACTGATATTACTCGGAAACAACTTATTTATAAATAAATAAGTTGGTAACACTATTCCAATCAGATACGGTATGATTCTACGCATTAAGATCATCCCTTTGTTTTATTGATGTACATAGTATTAAGAAGTTTGCTCTTTACTTTATATGCTTCTTCTGCAATATCCATAATCATAATATAATTAATTTTTTTCCCCTTTGGAATGTTTACTTTTTTAGTGTATATTACTCTTTGCTTAATTAAGTCTAAAGTTTCTTCAATACCCTCTCTTTCTCCTTTTACTAATAAGCCTTTTACTGATTCACCCATAGATAAAACAGAATTAACTTTTGACTTCACATTTTCTAGACTAAGTTTTTTTCCTTTATCAGAACCTAATATCACTTTCATTCTGCCTGCTAGGAGTTTTTTAGCTAATTTTATATCTCCTTCAAAACCCCTGTTTGGGTCACCCAAAGCAGATAAATTTGTTGGCACTGATATATTGTATTCAACATACTTAATCATAGGAATCTTTTTAAGTTTATCTAATACGTTAGGATCGATTATTATTTCTAATATCAAATCTTCCATATCAGTTAATTTACTTAAGTACGTTGTTAAGTGATTAAAACCTAGGCCACCTCTGCTTCGGTTGACTACAAAAATTTTATTATTTGGATTATATAAAAAAACTGTATCAATTACGGGACCTTCATCAGGACCTGTAGCATAAGTTTGTCTATTACCCGCCGCATCTGCAACGTAGGATTCTTCGTCAGTATGAACTCTTTCCACTGTCACTACCCAGTAATACTCTCCACCTTGACTGATTGGAATTGATGTATTTGTAGGATTTTTAGATATTGCTCTTACTCTTGCAAAATATCCAAACATTTTTACGTTGTTAAATACATTGTTTTTTACATTTAACAATTCTTTTTGAAGTACAGTGTCTAGCACATCTATTTTCTGTTCAACAACGTTATTCACTGTAAAGAAATCAAAATTTATTGTTTTTGTCGGCATTTGTATTCCCCCTAATTGTCTTTTAATACAAAATTCGACAATTAATTGATTAATCCTCTATTTTTAACTGATGTCGATAAATCCTTATTAATTTCCAATAGAAGTTACAACTTTATGTGATAAATTATATTTTCATTTTTAAGAAAAATTGTAATAATTTGACCACCTGTAAGCATATCTTGGTACTAGTACCGAGATTGTAGAGAAAGCTTTGTCCATATTTATACCGGGTCACTTCTTATGAGGTGGCTCTTTTTCTTTGTGAACTTTTCCCACTGGACATGCATTATTTACAACATTGTTTCATAAGGTAGGAGGAGGTAGGAAATAGTCTTAAGGGAGGATTACACTAATGAATGAAGAAAAAATCACATCAATTTCAGCAAAATTGAATCCTGAGTACGATGCAGAAATAATCGAAGGAATCAGAAAGATTCCTAGACGTGATCGCTCCAGAACGTATCGTGAAGCTTTACTTTTTTACTTTAGATTCAAAGAGAAAAAGGAGGAGAATGATTGAGTAGTACGGTTTTAGATTGGACACCTTGTTTTCCAATAAAAGAAGAGTCCCGTAAAGTCGAGAATTTCTACACGTCATTAACACAGAAAGTTTCATTGGGTTTATCGTCAACTGTTGTATTTGGAAGCATGTTCAGTGGAAGTACAGCCTTTGCATCAGCAAATGGCGTTATTCCAGCAGCCTTCCAACCAGTCAAAGAATTACTAATTTCTATGGCTGAACCGTTATGCTACGTTATGTTCATATGGGGTTGTATCGAGGTAATCTGTAAACGTCCAGCTAGTGGCTTAGATCGCATGAAATATGCTGCTATTGGTTTTATAGGCATTAACTTAATACCGGTTATCATGGAAACAATCAAGGCTGCGGCACCACAATGAGCAGCACGGAAGTCATTCACTGGACGTTTATCTCCGTTGAATATAAAAGACCAGCTTTCCTATGGGAGATTCCGCCAATCATTAAGACGGACGTCCCAGTGTCCAGAACGGCCATGGGAATGACTCAATTCGTAGAAACCGCATCTACTACCGATCGATCCTTTTTTGAGTACCTCGATGATAAGAAGTCAGAGACATTAACAGATGTCGGTAAAGGTATTGCAGACAGGGCTACGCAGAGTTTAGGCGATGTTATGAAGGAATTCGGGTTGTGGCTATTACAAGTGCTACCCGATTCATTCGGCATACTCGCAATGATATTTTGTTTAGGTGCAATTGCCTCAATACCACGAACGGGTAAATGGGCGTGTATATCGCTAATTCTTGCGATTATATTTGAGATTCTTAGGAGGTTAACTCTATGACGACTGTAGAAACAAACGGTTTTAAAATCACGAAAAGACCTGGTTATCAAATTAATACAAATAAACACCCTATTTGGAATGCTCAATATGTAACGTTTCGAATCATTCCGGATAGAACCGTTTTAAATAACCGTAACCACGACTTTATGCGATCCATCCACGATTTTTATAGAGGATATCGAAAACGTATGAAATTTTCGGAGAAGGAAATTGAATTAACAAATCCCCTGCGTTTATTTTGGGATGTAGTTATGAATAAGGATGACGTAGCTTTTTACTGTACAGTACCAATAGAAAAAGAGTCGTTTGTACGTCAACAAATAGAATTGGTATGGGAACATGCAACCATATCAAATGCAGCTATATCAAACTTCGAAGAGTCGAAACACATAGAAGT
>Ga0180008_1002119_pt1 | contig 11089 bp, 13 predicted proteins | sample MM_PW_MetaG_FD_121121 | JGI IMG/M metagenome (GOLD analysis project Ga0180008, IMG submission 121121) | Groundwater microbial communities from the Aspo Hard Rock Laboratory (HRL) deep subsurface site, Sweden - MM_PW_MetaG | ecosystem: Environmental > Aquatic > Deep subsurface > Groundwater... | reverse complement strand
TGTAGCCCGAGGGAACTACGCCTTAGCGTGCTTTATTTTCCGTTTTCTGAGGCGACTCCAACGTCAGAAAAGACCGTGCGGTCGACTTTTGATATTTCGTGCTGTCGCCTTCTGAAAGTGACACAGCTCCCTTGAGCTTCTAGCTCTGGTCTGTCGCATAAGTCTGTCGCAAATGGTAATTTACCTGCGACAAGTTACGCGACAGGTGCTAAATGCAAACCACTGGACAGCTAATTGGATACGCCAGAGTTTCGACGCAAGCTCAGGATCTGGAGCAACAGCGACTTATCCTGGGACAAAACGGTTGTCAGCGGGTTTTCGAAGAGAAGGCCAGTGGGGCTAAGCGAGACCGCCCAGAGCTGAATCGACTGCTTGATCATCTGCGGCCAGGTGACGTTTTGATCGTAACCCGATTAGATCGCTTGGCTCGGTCAACTACAGACCTGCTCCATATTGCAGAGCGGCTCAAAGGCATCGAAGCCGGGCTGCGCTCACTTGGAGAGCCTTGGGCCGATACAACCTCACCAGCAGGACGTATGGTGTTAACGATCTTCGCGGGGATCGCTGACTTTGAGCGATCACTAATTGGTGAGCGCACCAGTGCCGGGAGAGCTGCAGCCAAGGCTCGCGGCGTTCGGTTTGGCCCTAAACCGGTATTAACACCGGAACAGGTCAGCCATGCGCGACAACTGATTGCCGAAAACCAACGACCGGTGGCAGAGGCTGCCCGCCTCTTGGGTGTTCATAGAGCGACCCTATATAGAGCGCTGTCCAAGTAGTGAGCAGAATCCTTGGTTTAGATTGATTGGGCGACAACCGGCGTGGATTCTTCGCCATTCGCCGGGCGCAGGCTGGCTGTTGCTACTACCGTGTTACGGGTTACCCGCCATTCGACGGGCGTAATTACGGTCACTGAGGTCCTTCTTAGGGTCAGCCTTGGCCCAACGCTCAGGCTTCGCACAGTCCATGCAGGTCAATATTTTTTTGTCCGTACTGAGCGTGTACAGGTGAGCTTTGGAGCCATCGCCGATCTTCAAGCCAGCGTCCGTGACTTCGAACCCTGGAACCTCGTGTCCCAGACGATAATCCATGTTCTCAAAGTTGAACGCCCAGCTTTTTATCTGAGTTTTGCGCCAGATTGTCATGATGCTCAACGGGTCATTTTTCGTGGTGCGTTGATAGACCCAATCGCCTTCATACGGCGTCAGCTTCGGGACTTCTGCATCACGTCGACCTTGCTCCAAGGCCTTCTGCTGCATTTTTTCTAGCTCGACATTCAATGCTTCCTGATCCTTGAGAGCCTGATCCTTAAGCAGTTGCTCTACGTCATATGGCCCTTTAGGGTCATATTTCCAAACCAGATCGTCCTTCTTCAGGCCAACCACCTTGCAGTTAAGACAGTCAAGGCTTTGCTCATCGACGTTACGCTTCATGGCCAGGCGCGTAGAGCCGTTTACATCATCAAGAAGAAGTTTTTCATCTTTTACCGAAACCTTCAGTTTAGCGAGAGGCTTGATACGGCCTTTCCCATCGTCTCCAAAGATTTCCGCGTCATTGCCATGTACGTTGAGAACCATTGTTCTCTGGATGTTTGAGTCTTTAAACCGATAAGCCCCCGTGAAGTCTTCACCGCCACAGGCGGCAAGAATTGAACCGGCAACAGAAATTGCCACTAGCTTGAAAAAAGTACGCATAACATCCTTTTCGTTCTATCAATGACGCTGTTTCCTAGCGTCGTGTAAGTGGCTGATGGCAATAGTAGCCAGAAGCAAGCCGCCCGGCGGCATCATTTTGCCATCACTGTCTTCAGCCTACTATTGAGCTCGCCAATAAACAATTCAGCGCGAAATGGGTCCAGCCACAGTGACATTGACATCCAGTACAGCCGCAACACTGTTCCATCACTCGCAACGATCACAGGCCTCGCCGAGGATGCCGACCAGATCAGCTCCGGACAGAGACGGCTGACGAGCATTAGCTCATCTAGATCAGCGCTCATCATGGTCCGCCCCCTCCCGATGCTCCAGCCATGCCGCACAGCTCCACAAAACGCTCCCCAAAATCGCCAATGCAACAATGCTCCACAGCGGCAACCAGCGATTTGAACCGATCCAGAACCCGCCCCCTACACAGACAATTGTTACGAATGTTCGCCTCATATACGCGCCTTCAATTTGTGTTGGAGAGACGACGCTAACCTGAAACTTCCAATGTCATGGCGCGGTGACTGAAAAATCGTCAGTTCTCCTAATGGGAACTGAGCGCTTCGCGTAGGAATAGCTAGGAGGGATAACGGCATCCAAAGGAAAGTAATGGACACCACTATGAACCGTGGTGATTTCTCAGTGGTTTTTGTGTGTTTGTTAATGGCGAGTAGGGTTTCCCCGGCGGAGCGCAGTGGCCTGACTGTATGTCCATTGTGATCCCCTACGTAACTCAGTGGTCGCGCAATTGTTTCAAGCAGCTTTTAAAAGCAATCACTGAGAACCTAGGTGGTTTCTCAGTGATTTTTATAGGATTTTTGAAGGAATACTGATTTTTTCCGAAGATTGGAAATAATCATGGATGCCAGTGGAGAGAATGAGAACTCAACCGTTATTATCAGTGAGGGCAATAGGCTCACCGGTCGAGTGAGCTGGTGATGCTGAGGATGTCGGGAACCGACACACAGCATCACATGCCTATCCCTCTTGATCAAAAATCAACGCTCCCAATTAGATAGGTGAACCAGCGTTGCGGTGCACTAATCAAGCGCATCCCCTCAGACCTAGCTCCCACACTAAACGTCAGCGCTTCGGCGGAACCTTCTGGGGTGGATTTAGAGAAGAACGACGCGCTCCAAACGATTTGTCTGTCGTCGGGGACGTCGGCCAATAGACACTTGCCACGCTGGACGAAGCATTCGGATCGCGCGCGGGACGAGCATGTGGTGCCGAGCTAGACCCTGTCGGACTAGGTGGTCGTGGGGGAGTCCCACCACTAGAGCTGCCACCAGAGCGGCCACCCGGGCCTCTTCCCTTTCCACCAGCAGTACCTAAAGCGCCCAGCCGACTAATCGCCATAACGGTTCCCACTGCACGCGTAACAAACCCACCGACACCGCTGGCCGTGGCCATAGCACCTGTCAGGCTGCCGGCGAGACCTCCTACCGAAACGCCAGTCAGACTCGATGCGATCCAGGTTGTAATAGCCAGCAGAATGGCTGCGATTGCGCCCATAAAGCCGCGCACTGCATCGAAGTCGGCTCCAGATCCAGACCACCCGCTTGCAGCGGCAGCTTGACCGATGGCAACAGCGGCCATAACAAGGGATACAGCCACAATTAGTGCGTGAGCAAAGAGCATCGCAATCACGGGAAAAAATAGCAGGGAGAGCCAACTGATCAGTACTTCAACGCCTCTCAGCGGAGCCATCAGCAGTGCCAACGGTGCAGCAAGTAATACAATCCAGAACAGCCATGCTGATAACAGAACGTACCCCGGCAGTAAGGTTTGAAGGTCGAGCCAACCAGACCAATCTTTGAACATTTGAACACTAGCCAGAATGCCAGCTCCGACTTCAGCGCCCTCCGGCGAAAGGCCGGTAGTTTTCTCCAATGATCGTGTCATGAAGCGCTGCCACGCCACCGCCGTACTAACGGCACCCACCTCAGCACTCACCCGCTGACCTCCGGCGATCGTTCCTCCTGCTTCTTTTAAAGCCAAGTAGGCCTGCTCAGCCCCAATCTGAGCGATTTTGTAGGCCTCTAAACAACTGGTGGGCTCAAACATCATGGCATGATCATCAGATCCAATAACCTGAGACTTCTGACCCGGAACCAATGTTATGGGCAAATACGAAGGTGTTGAGTCCGGCTGCCCGGTGAATAATGCTTGCCAATGGGCTTTGGTAGGCAGGGCATAACGCCCGCCCATAAAAGGCCCTGCGCTGCCCAACGCAGTTATTCCTGCCTCACGACGCGATTGAACCGAACCGAGGTCTACAGCTTTCTCAAGACCTTTTCGGGCGGCGCCTCCACCTAGAAGGTAGTTGAGCCACCCACCGTTTTCCTCCGCAGATCCGGTCATATAGGTAGTGATGCCGCCGCCAGCCGCCTTAGCTTGAGCGATTAGACTAATTTGTTCATCTGGGATACCCAACCCGCCGCCGCCGAGCAATCCCACAGCATGCATCGCCTCGATTTTAGTCGAATGCTCAGCCCCTCCAAGTTCCGCCCGGCTCGGCGCACAGCTGGTGTTGTAGTCTTGTATCAGACGAGCCAAATCAGTGCCTTGATAGATCTGCGTACCTCTCGCGGCAATGTCATCCACTGCCGCCTGTGCGGGCACAATCGATCCCGCAATAGTATGTTCGTTGAGAACCCCATCTAGGGCAGATCTGTAAATGCGATGCACAGCCATAGCCACTTTCAGGGGCGTTGCCTGCGCATCAATTAATGTAACCGAGACCCCGCTAGGCAACTGAACGGTCTCTGGTCTCATGCCTAAAAGCATGACCAAAAAAATGACCGCACCACCGGCTAGGCCACGAGCCATCCCGCCGTCTGCGACCTTCAACATAATCATGACGAGCCACATGATGCCCACGCTGAAGACCAGTGTTGAACTGCTGTTGTTAAGGGCGGTGAAAATCGGCTGGGTGGCTGCGAGCATTGTCATACCGACGTCCTCCCAAAGCGCGAATATCCAGCTGAATCCCGCATACCCTTCAGGAGTTGCAGAGGCGCTCATACGGAACGCCTCTGAAACCAGGAACGTGCTGCTAGCACAAGTCTTACGCCCCATAAACCGATCCACAGAAGGCACAACGTAAAACCGATGACTATGAGGTATTGGGCAAATGGGGCCACCAGCAAATCGCCGGTTCGCTGCACCAGGTCGTACTGTTCCAAGACGCGCTTCCCGTACACACCAGGCATTAAAAACACCGCCACTATGTGAAGAAAACCAAGAGCAGGCCCTAGCACGATGCCGGTCCATCCGACCCACTTGGTGACCGACGGTGCCCGCTCGTGCACCGCGTCCAAAATTCCTGCGATTTTTCGTTTTGACATTCCCTCACCCTCATTTTTACTGACTTTGGCTTCGGCAAGTCTTCAGACTAAGGACCGGCTCTTCGCTTCTCAATGCAACTCATTGCACTTACTAGGATGCGTCAAATTTTTCCCGGCAAGCCCGCTATGTAACGCGCCTTACCGGCGCTTTACATAGCGGGCTAACTGGGTATCTATGATTTTGCGCAACACACACAACGCAACCCCAAACGATTGCGTCATCCACTGTGGCTCTCGTAAGCTGACCAAGCTCAAAACCGCCCTGCCCGGCCGCTCGTGCCCGTGTTATTCATGGGTGTAAGCAATGGCAGAGGGCTCCTGTCCTGCGTCATCGCAGACAGGGCCTAATCGATTACGCGCCGCGTCATCGCTCGCGTAACCGGCTTGGCCCCGACCAAATTATCGGGAACATCAACGACCAACAGAGGAGAAACGAAAACCTAACCAGGGTAGCCAAACCAACAATGGCAACCGCACCTGAACGGACAATCAGGAACCCGCTCGGAGACTCCGAGTAGGCGTGAACAGTCCCCGCCTGCACACCAGTGCAAAGGGGGGCGAACAGGCACACAACGAACCATCTTAGGATGGTGTGTCGCTGAACCGGAAACGGTCAGAAGTTCTTACACAACCAGAGAGCTTCTCATGAGCGAATTCGATGCGCAGACCATCGCTGCGCGCCTCAAATCCGAGTCTAGGATTCGGAGAAAACCCCGTACCTATGCCCAACGGCGCTCGTTACTTGATAACTACAAGCACGAGCTGTTGCAGCTAGACGCAGTAGGTTGCAATGGAAGCGAATTACAGCGCTGGATAGCCGAGAAAGGCATTACAGTCGAACGCTCGACCGTAAACCGCTGGCTACATCGGAACCGCCAGTATGGCTAAATTCGCCAAACCGGCGAAGCAAGCGGCGTCCGTGATGAAGCAACTGCAGGGTAGCCACATCAAATCGGTCAGCACCGTGCGGAACTATGAACAACGCCTAAAGCAGATCACTGTCCATCTCCAAGAGCATCGCTTGGGCAGCCTTCGTGATATGACTCCGACTCGTGCCCTCGAATATCTAAAACAACGTGCCGAAATCGTTGGCCAAAAGACGCTCGATATGGAGCGGCAAGCCCTGCAAGCGATGATGCAGCATGTCACTCATCAGCTCCCACCAGGTCAATCTCTGGCTGTCATCAAAAGCACCGCACCGGCAGCCCGAAAAGGAAAGGCGGGTCAGCCGACACTTGGACGCCGATTGGCCGAGCAGTCGAGGTCATACACCCGTGAGCAAGTGACTCTCATCGCCGCTCGCCAGTCGCCACACAACGCCCTAGCAACCGAGATTTCCCATGCGTCAGGACTACGTGCCCATGAGTTACTAACGCTGCGCCGTATCCACCACAAAGCTCCAGATGCTCGCCCTGCGCATGGTTTGAAGTTTGCCGGCATCAAGGAAAACTCCATTGCTTACACTGTCTACGGTAAAGGGGGGCTTACCCGCGAGGTGCGCATTCCGATACACCTAGCCAGGCGCCTGGAAGCGACACGGCTACCAGAGGCACGTAGCGTTATAGATCGTGGTGTCCGCTACCAACAGTTCTACGAACTTGGCGGTGGTCAGCCCTGGAGCAAATCATTCGGCGCGGCTTCAAAATCAGCGTTTGGTTGGTCCAATGGAGCCCACGGACTGCGTCACAGTTACGCCCAAGAGCGCCTTAGTACAATGCAAACTCATCTCACCCGTGAAGAAGCCAAGCGAGTCGTCTCTCAGGAGCTTGGGCACTTTCGTCCAGAAATTACCGAGGTCTATCTACGTTGAACATAAACATTTCCCCCGTATGGATCAGCAGCAGTTTGTTGTTCGTGATCGGTGCGCTTCTGATTGTGATCGGTGTACTCGTACTGCTATTAATCGAGAGCAAAAAAGCTAGAGCACAGTTGGCGGCAACCCTAAATACCAGCGTCGCTCGGCAGAACGCCCGAATCAAAGAGCATCGCGCCGAAATCGAAGCAATCGATAAGCAGTATCTGGGCAAGATGGCTACTGCATCCAAGGATCATCATCACGAGCTGGAGAATCTAAGGGTCATTCTTTCCATTGCTGACCAGGATCTCCACGAGGCTCTCAAGGCCAACTCTAAGGGCTACACAGTAGATATACACATGCAGAGCCAGAACGACCATACCACCGCGTTGATAACTTCTTGTGCGGCGGGCAACGATCTACGTGATAACGTTGTGTGCCCTTCAATCCGAGCACACCACAGTCAAAAATCAGCCCTCTGAACCGTTGCCAGGCGAGCATCTGGCGAGGCATACGTTTTAATCTGTTTTTGAAAGATTTAAAGATTTAGCCTGATAAATCTCAATAAAAATCAACAATTTCAATAGCTTGAGAAAGTCACTAGTGAGTAATATACGGGAACTGGTGTGCAATATACGGAATTCGGTGTGCAATATACGGGGACTGGTGTGCAATATACGGGAGACGGTGTGTAATATACGGGCTATCCAGAGGTCGACCCTGCGCTCCTTCGCGTCATAATTAACTGAGGCCCGGACAGGCCAACCTCTTCGTATAAATGATATTCGGGGAGATTATCAGACATAATAAGATCCCGTAGAATGCGACAAAACCCCTTAAAACATTTCGATGAACTTCGCTCATATATTGTTTTAAAACCCCACTTAGCGCTGCTATTTCCTGCTGCACGCCGAGCCAAACGATAGACGAAGCGACCGACACCTGATTTAATTAAAAAGTAATCTTGATTAACGGTAAGAACCGCAGCACCATGACTTTGGATCACTTGCTTATAGATCCAACTCGGAGCCTCAATTTCAACTCGATCTATTCGACCACTGCTAGTTACAGAAAGCACGCGATACCCACTAATCAAACTCTCACTTTTCACCTCGCGCGTAACACTTTTTGAATTTTGCGACGGGCGATGGAGCACGCTCTTGATCGTTGTTCCCTTCAAGCGATCTAATGCTGATTCGATACTTTTCGACTGATTGCCACCATCGCCGCTCTGACAAAATTTCAAAATATCTGAGACCCTCGGCGCAAAAAGACGACTAGGCATTGCACCTCGACCTCTTTTATAGAGATTCATGGACTCGGTTAAATGCGAAATCAGCATCAGTACAATGTCGTAGTCCCAGATCGAAGCCATACCATCTGGCCCGGCTTTTACTTCAACATATCCATCTGCCAAATCATAGCGGATGACTTCACCAGCACGATCTTCCTGCTTGGATATGCGAAACAGCGCGACATCCATAAAATGACGACTGTCTTTTGTCGAGAGGCCTTCTGCCGAAACAAAAAAATCAGCTAACTCCGCCTCGTCCGTCACAGCCTTGTTTATGCTAGCTCCACGAAGCCTAGCCGTAGCTTCTTCCCAGGACTCGCCTGGACGCGCCTCCGCTTGGATACGCTGCCTAAAGGACGACAAGTTGAATCACCCCTGCGCCGCATTAATTTTTTCAGCGATCCAGGCATTCAAACGCTCAGCAGGCCATGCCACGGAATTCGCGCCAAGCGAAATCCCAGCGGGGAACTCGCCCGCCCGAATTAGGCGATATATCTGGGATTTACTCAGCCCCACCAAAGCACAGACACTAGGAAGACGAAGCAGTAGAGGTGAGACAGATTGAGTAGCCATCTGGACGGATCTCCTTTGAACCGGATTGGATGGCTAAGCATTTAATGGCACATCAAACGGGTAATCATGGGAATTCCCAAATTACTGTGGAAAATCCCAAGTTTTTTTGCTACGACGGTTTACTCCTCACTATAGGACTCAGACTGACCAAGCATGTATTTTCTCAATGTCTTACGGTCTTTGGGGATGTCAATTCCCGCGTCGTCTGCAAGAGATATTAGTGCGATATATAGGTCAAAATTCTTACGTGGCGGATTACTGAGCCTGGAGGCATGACCCTTAATTTTATCTGCCCGCCGCTTGTCAGCGTAATTAGTTGACTGATCACAATGAGCCTTATCAACTTCCTTTATCATGCTAACCAAACCGTTGATAATCAGACTGATTGAGTTCAACTCTTTTGTTTGCAACTCCCTCCGTTCATCATCCCCCTCAGCCTGCCTACCAGCAGTATCAACAGACAAAAAGATCGGAACCTCAACCCCACAATCAATAACCCACTGACTAAGAGCGGCCCTAGAAAAATAAACCACACTTGCTGGTATATTTTTTGACTTTTGATCGTCCTCGCAATAACAGCTTACGAGATTCTTATCACTCTCAATTGGAGAGTCAAAAAGATCATAGAAATATTTGCTCAGCAACTGAAAATAGAGCACGTAAGCCCTGAGTGTGCGTTTCGCGCACCTCGCCGTCCCAACCCAAAAAATACTATTTACCGAGTTTGGGTGACACCGATTTACGCCATATTCAACATATAGTTCTTCGATTAGTTCATGCAGCGCATATGCAGCTTCTTGAGTGCTGACCTTGTAGCAACGAGCGTATGTCGGCACCAAATCAGACAGGCGCATCAAATCATCATTCATATGGCGCCCTCCCCTGATTCGATGGGAGTTCCGACAGCCGCCAATGGCAGAACATCTAAATGGTCGGCGTACCACTGAAGCATTTCTCGCCGCGACTCCAGATACTGGGCATGGTTGTATGTGCCGCGTATGCTGTTCTTATCCACATGTGCTAACTGGGTTTCGATCCACTCACTGAGGTATCCCTGCTCATGCAAAGTGGTAGACATTGTGTGGCGAAATCCATGACCAGTGGCACGCCCGTCGTAGCCAGAACGTTTCAGTAGTTGGTTAATTGCAGCTTCGCTCATTGGCTTTGCCGGATCGTTGCGACCTGGAAACGCTAGCGTGTAGCCACCTGTAATATCCTCAAGCTCGCGCAGTGCAATCACCGCCTGCTTGGCAAGCGGGACTAGATGAGCGCGGCGCATTTTCATGCGAGCAGCAGGGATCAGCCAGAGCGCTTTATCAAGATCAAACTCCGACCAGGGCGCTCCCCTCAGCTCAGCCGTACGCACTCCCGTCAGAATCAATAGGCGGGTGGCAATCTTAACTACATCATGCCCCGGACACGCCTGAGTACTGCGTATGAGTTCGGGGATTTCAGCAATGGGTAAGAAGGGATAATGCCGCGAGGTAGGACTCTGAAGTGCCCCTCCGATGTCTGCGATTGGATTGTACTCAGCACGACCGGTGGCTATCGCGAATCGGTAGACCTCTTGGCAGCGTTGGCGAACTTTGCGCAGCTTCTCCAGAGCCCCTCGCGACTCTATGCGGCGAAAAACCTGCAACCATTGCATGGGCTTAATTTCGGTCAACGGCAAGCTTCCCACTTTGGGGAAAATGTCCAACTCAAAAGCTTCGATAACGTCACTGGCATAACCTACCGACCATCGTGACGATTTATGTCGATGCCACTCCAGCGCAAGACCCTTGAACGTATTAGCGCGGGAGATTGCCGCCTGGGCCCGTACAGCCTTCCGTTCAAGCCCAGGATGCCGCCCTTGCGCCACAAGTTGGCGAGCTTCAGAAGCAAGCTGCCGCGCTTGGGCGAGGGTTACTTTGTCGATGGTGCCAAGTGAAATATGAGACTGCTTGCCATCCAAACGGAAGCGGAAGCGCCAAGATTTACCCCCTGCCGCCCGCATCCAAAGGAATAAGCCACCGCCGTCGGCAAGGCCATAATCCCTATCTCGTGGCGCAGCATTCTTCACCTGCAAAGCCGTCAGAGCCATGCCGAGTACCTATAGATTATTGAACAACCTAAGGGTACTTGTAGAGGTACTCATAAGACAAGCGCTTGCGTGGAACTGGATGGCACCGCATGAAACGATAAGCCTTGATTACACTGGACTTTAAAAGCCTAATGACACGGCTTGGCACCGTATGAATCTAGCTAATCGTGCCCGAGACAGGAGTCGAACCTGCGACCTTCGCGTTACGAGTGCGCTGCTCTACCAACTGAGCTACACGGGCGGTGGGCTAAAGCTAGCACTGCATTGGGCGCCCGGCAACTTACCGGACAT
>Ga0180008_1002118_pt1 | contig 11089 bp, 10 predicted proteins | sample MM_PW_MetaG_FD_121121 | JGI IMG/M metagenome (GOLD analysis project Ga0180008, IMG submission 121121) | Groundwater microbial communities from the Aspo Hard Rock Laboratory (HRL) deep subsurface site, Sweden - MM_PW_MetaG | ecosystem: Environmental > Aquatic > Deep subsurface > Groundwater... | reverse complement strand
GTCACATAGGTGAACTATGCTCCCGGGGTCTCGAAGTCTGGTCGCCTTGCTGCAACAGCAATGACTTAGGGTCTTGAGCCGTCGTTCTTGAAGCCGTAGGGCAATTAGGTAGGGATGAAGATTTAACAAAAGCTACTTGGCGAAATTTTTTGCTAAGTTATACTGGCACTAAATGAAGGCGACATCTGAGCAGTTATGACAATAGCCGTCAGTCGTGATGTACCTAAAAGCCCCAGTGTTGGGCTGGTATTTCAGGGCAATAAAACCAAAGCCGTTGAGGCTGAACAGCAAAGCAAAACCACACTGGTCCCTTCTGGCACCGGTGTGCGTGCTGACGCTCAGGCTTTGTCTATGCTGGATCAGCAGGAAGCACAAAAACGCACCACTTACGACCAGCCAAAACAGCGTAATCAGCAAGCCTTAGATGCCTATGAAATGCTGGCCAATCAGGAAAAACGCGAAAAAGTTCAGCAAATGTTTAGCCTGGATTTGTACGCTTAAACCTTAATCCCGCTCCAAAACAATCACTTCAAAATTCATAATAACAAAACCAATGAAAGTGTTTTCATTGTGATTTATGCTGTCTTTCTAATAATAAAATGGATATTGGTTATGTTTGAAAGCAAGGTATTCCGGCTTTGGTTTTTTGCTGCTTTGGCGCTGTGGTTGGTGCTTTTTCATCAGTTTAATCAACTTAGCTTTTTAATAGAGCATTGGTATTACCCAGCTATTATGGTGGCTGGTGCTTTTGTCGCTGGTGTGACGCCAGAAGGCGGTGGAGCTGTCGCTTTTCCAGTGTTAAATATTTTCCTCAATATAGACCGCACCATGGCTCGGGATTTTAGTTTAATGATCCAAAGTATTGGCATGACCAGCGCCAGTATTTTTATTTTAAGTCACAAAGCTAACTCGCTTAAAACCTATAAACCTTTACTAGTCTTTATCCCTGTGGCTTTTGCTGGTTTTGTATTGGGGATGCAACTGCTGCAACAACTACCTGTATACATTATGCAAGCGCTGTTTTTAAGCCTGATCACCAGTTTTGCTGTGGTCTACAGCTTTGGTAAACACAGAGGCAGCAAAGCTACTTTAGACCTGAATAAACCCATGGATTTTGTCCTGTTGCTGCTGATGTTAGTGGCTGGAGGCATGTGCGCCAGTTTGTTTGGCACAGGCGCTGATATTATTTTGTATACCTTGTTGGTCACCCGTTTTCGGATGCAGGAAAAAGTCGCCACTCATATGAGCATTATGCTGATGGCTGCAATTAGTGTGCTTGGTTATGCCTACCGGCATTTTGTTGATCAGGGCTTAACTGGCTATCAGGTGCAAACCTGGTTATGTGCTTACCCTGTGGTATTGCTGATGGCTCCTTTGGGCGCTTATGTGCTGCACCGCATTAATAAAGAAATTATGTTGTATGCCATAGCTGTGCTGAATGTCGCTCAACTGCTGTATTTCCTCTGTTATAACCCTTCGGTCGATAAGCTGATTTGGGCTTGTGTATTCACTGTAGTGTTGTCGACTGGCTTTTATCTGTTGATCCGTAATCTGAGCCGCAAAGCTCTGATTGGTGAACCACCACAGCTTGCGGTCTCACTTTAAGGGATCCAAAGAGTCTAACCATACGTATAGATAAACATTGATCCTAAGAGTCTGTGTTTATGTCCCGTTATTGTTTAATCACTGGTGCCAGTTCAGGTTTAGGCCGCGAACTGGCCATTCAATACGCTGATGAAGGTTGGCAGGTGATCGCTGTTGCTCGTTCTGTCAACGCGCTCAATGAACTGCACAACCAACACAACCGCATTCACGCTTTTCCTTTGGATTTGACCAACACAGAGCTGTTTTCGGCTGCTGTGGAGCAACTCGCCCAACAGATCCCGGCTTTGGATTTAGCGATTCTTAATGCGGGCAGCTGTGATTACGTCGATGCGACTAATCTACCTTTAGATACTTTCGACCGCACTATGGCACTGAATTTTCAGGCCCAGGTGGCGGCTGTGAAGTTGCTACTGCCTCTGCTGCAAAAATCGGAGCTGGGTACTTTGGCTGTCGTTAGCAGTCTGGCGCATTTGTTTCCATTTACCAAAGCACAGGCCTATGGCGCCAGTAAAGCAGCATTGAGTTACTTTGCTGACAGCTTAAGAGTGGATTTAACGGACTCTGGTGTGCGGGTTTGTCTGATTGAACCAGGTTTTGTTGACACGCCTTTAACGCAAAAAAATGATTTTAAGATGCCTTTTCTGCTGCAGGTTGAAGACGCGGCAGCTCGTATTCGTAAAGGTGTTGAGTCGCAGCAGCAACGTATACGTTTTCCAAAACGGCTGGTGTGGAGCCTGCATTTGTTGAACCTTTTACCTTATTCATTGCGCTGCAAAGTCGCGGCTGGGATGCGTCAGCCATGACAAGTATGAACTGGCCCGCCTTAATAGGTTTCAAGTTAAGTTGGTTTGCGCTGGTGTTGTTTCAGAACTTACTGATCATCCCTGTGCTGCTGTTTGTGCTTTGGTCCTTATGGCGCTGCAGTCAGGCTGAGCGTGTTGCCTGGTTAGGTCTGGCTGCCGTCGGGATAATGCTGGATTCGGTGTTGCAATACAGCGGAGTTTTAAGTTTTAGCGCTTCAGTCTGGTTACCAATGTGGATGCTGACTTTGTGGTTGGTTTTTAGTCTGGTTGTAGTACAGGTATTTTCGGTGTATTTGCAAAATTACTGGTTGGCAGCACTTATTGCCGCTGTGTCTGGTCCAATGGCTTATCTGGGCGGGGCCGCTTTAAGTGGTCAGATGCTGGTCAGCGGTACGATAGAGGCTTATCTGGCTCTTGCTTTGTGCTGGGGTTGTTATGGCGTTTTATCGGGATGGAGTAGAAAATTTTATGCGTAAGATTTTAGTGATAGCGACTTTTCTTTGCAGCTTAACTGCTCAGGCTATGCCAGATAACGTCAAACTGGTGGGGCAGGGCCAGTTCAGTTATTTATTCTGGGATTTATATCAGGCTCAGCTATATACCGCAGATGGCAGCTGGAGTAATTACCAGCAAAGCAGCCCTGTGGTACTCAAGCTAACTTACCAACGTGATATCAGCAAAGCGGATTTTATTGAAGCTACTGTTGATCAGTGGAAACATTTGCAAGGTAAGGTTTCGGCTCAGCATCAGGATTGGGCAAAGCAACTCGACAAACTTTGGACCGATGTGAAAAAAGGTGACCAGTTAAGTTGTGTTTTGTTGCCTGATAGCACAGCGCAGTTTTATTTTAATGACAAGCTACTGGGCGATATCACAGACCCTGCTTTTGGTCCGGCTTTTTTAGATATCTGGCTGTCAGATAAAACCTCAGCGCCGAAGCTCAGGAAAAAATTGCTTCAGCTTTGAGGGCAAAAAACGAGTTGGAATAGGCTTGCTATGCTGTTGCTGCATTAGACAGCGGCAGTAGAAAAAACAGCTTCAACATCATCTCAAACCCACTAATTTAGTTTCTGGTGTTTTTCATCTCATTTACTTTCAGTTTTGTGCCGGAATTACGCCGGCCTTTATTCTGTTTATTAATTATTCTGTCGATTAACAGCCTTAAAGAAGGTTGTCGCTGGAATTGCTCTTATTAAACAGCCAGATAGGGGGATGCGCTGCGTTTTGCTACTGATTTATTCCTGAGCTTAACTTGTCTGTTTTGTATGCAACTTTTTAAGTTGTTGATTTTTATCATAAATTTAACACTTGTGTTTTTTGCGGCAGATGCCAATTAACTCAGGCATTTCCCCGTTAAAAGCGGTTGACCCCAGTAAAAAATAACATTTATTATCCGCCGCCGTTTTGGGATAGCCCAAAATCAGGCGTGTTGTAACTTCAATCAACACCACTGTTGATTGCCGTAAAAACAGAGTCACTACACAGTGGCCCAGGGAGAAAAAATGTTTGTAAGTAGTAAGCTGTCAAAAGCAGTTAGTTTAGCTGTCGCTTTTGGCGCTGTGTCAGGCGTCACTTTTTCTGGTTCGGCACAAGCTCAGGATACTGAGAGTGTTGAACGTATTCAGGTTACAGGTTCGAGCATCAAACGTACCGATTTTGAAGGTGCATTACCAGTTCAGACTATTGATCGTGCTGCTATCGACCGTTCGGGTTTAGCAACAGCAGGTGACTTAATCCAGTCTATTCCGTCTATGCAAGGTTTCACCTCTGATGGTGACTCTGTTGGTGGCGGCGGTGGTGGTATGAAAACCGCTTCATTACGTGGTTTAGGTGCTGAATACACTCTTGTTTTGATCAACGGCCGCAGAATGGCACCACGTGGTTCAGGTTCTACTATCGACCTGAACTCTATTCCTTTAGCTGCTATTGAGCGTGTTGAAGTACTGACAGACGGCGCATCTGCTTTGTACGGTTCTGACGCTATTGCTGGTGTAGTCAACTTTATAACTAAAGATGATGCTCAGGGTGTGAATGTTTCTGCCCGTTACAGCAAGCCTGAAGAGAAAAATGGCACCAGCGACAATTTCTCTATCACAGGTGGTTTCGGTGATTTTGATGCTGATGGTTACAACGTACTGTTATCTTACAGCCGTGATTCTCAGGAACAGCTGAAGGCTACGGATCGTGATTTTGCTAAAACAGGTATCATCCCGTTCAGCGTCAACGACAAAGACTATTATTACGTTGCAGGCTCGCCAAACGCTATCCCTGCAAACGCCCGTTATGTGTACACTGGTGCAGATGGTAAATCAGTAAACTCAGCTGCATTTAACCCGTACGCAAAACAAAATGGTGCTTGTGCGCCAGATAACTTCGAGTCTGCTGGTTTATGTCAGTATGACTACACTACTACTGTAGAAATTCTGCCAGAAAGTGAACGTGATTCATTTATGCTGGGCACTGATATTGCACTGGGCGAAGACACAAAATTCTTTGCTGATGTAATGTATTCTGATTTCTCTCAGACCACCCGTATTGCTCCTAACGCGACTGGTTTCTTCTCATTAGATAAAGATTCAGCTTTAGCTCAGCAATATGTAATGCCTTATGTTGATCCGGCTCATCTGGCTTCTGTGACTTCTGTGCAAGCACAATGGCGTGCATTACCGCTGGGTGGCCGTGCTACCGAGTGGAACACCAAATCGACTCATATCGTCAGTGGTATCGAAGGTGTTATCGACGAGATCGACTACTCAGCTGCTTTCACTTACTCAAAAAATGATACTGATGAGAACGTTGCTGGTGGATACCCCATCTATGACAAGTTCATGGACGCCGTCAGTTCTGGTCTGGTCAACGTATTTGAAACTCCGGATAAAATCAGTGCTGAAGGCCTGCAGGCACTGCAGGATTCTCAGTACTTCGGTAACTGGAGCAATGAGACCACTGAAGTCAAAGGTGTGGATCTGAAAGCTTCTACTCCGGTCTATTCTCTGCCTGCTGGTGATATCTATATCGGTACTGGTGTTGAATTCCGTAACACCAACTACGTCAGTTCTCTGGCTGATGCGAACAAACAGGATCTGCTGTTGGGCGCAAACATTGGTTCAGAGTATGACTTAAGCCGTGACAACTACGGTGGTTTTGTCGAAGTGATAGTTCCGGCTCTTGAGGATCTGGAACTGACAGGTGCTGTGCGTTATGACAACATCGGCGAAGTAGAATCTGACTTCGTTTATAACGAAGACGGTATTGCAACTCCGGGCAGCAACACGATAAACGACTCCATGAATGACACGACGTACAAGCTGGCGCTGCGTTACAACGCAACTGAAGACTTGTTATTGCGTGCTTCAACTGGTACTGGCTTCAAAGCTCCATCTATGCTGGATTTAGCTCAGCCTAAAGCTCCGTTTGGTGTAACAAGTGGTGCTTATCTTTGCCCATTCGCTGGTACCTCAGATCCATTGGCTGAAGTATGTAGTGTGTCTCCACAGCAATTTGAAGCTTTTAATCAGGGTAACCCGAACTTAAAACCAGAAGAGTCAAAACAGTACACCTTCGGTTTTGTCTACGCACCTGATAATAACTTCAGCTTCAGTCTGGATTACTGGAATATTGAGCTGACGAATATGGTGACTTCAGTCACTGAAGCTCAGATCGTTGCAGATCCAGAGCGCTACCGTCATCTGTATACTACCAAAACCAACAAAGCGACTGGTCAGGAAGAGCTGGCAATCATTTTTGAAAGCATCAACGTCGGTCAATCCAAAAACACTGGCCTTGACTGGGATTTAACTGTGGGTAATGACTTATCTTTTGGTCGTTTAACTACTACTTTGGCTGGTACTTACGTACTGGACAGCGAATATACCCGCCCAGGTACTACTGATGACTGGATCAGCAGCTTAGGTCGTTTTGGTGATGACAATAAGGTTGTATTCAGAACTTTAGCTAAATTCACTAACACCTTAACTCACGGTGATTTTACTCACAGTGCAACACTGAACTACCGCAGCGGTTATGAAGATCAGGCGCAGTCTGCTGATAGCCGGTATGTGCGTTTAGATTCTGTTAATGGTGAAGGTGTAGACATTCAGTTAAGTGTTCCGTCTTACGCTACGATCAACTATCAGACTAAGTACCAGGCGATGGAAGCTTTGGGTGTGACCTTCGGTATCAACAACTTATCTGATCGTGCTCCTCCATTGTCTTTACGTTCAGGTGGTGCTGGTCACCAGGTGGGTTTCGACCCTCGTTACACTGACGTTTATGGCCGTACCTTCTATTTAGGTCTGGACTACAAGTTCATGTAACTTGATAACAAGTGAAGGGAGATTTCTGTTGATAACAGAAGTTTCCCTGAACCAAAGAAAAACCCCACTGCGTGCAGTGGGGTTTGTTTTTTAACAGCTACAGATTATTTTTTCTGTTGAATAAACTGGATCAGTTTTGCTGCGATTTCAGTATTGTCCTGAAAACCAGCGAATACTTGTTTATCTGCGCCATACGCCAAAACTGGTACGTCAGCCGCGGTATGACCACCGCTGGTCCAGCCTGTGGTGGAGTGATGATCAATACGTTGTTTCACAGCGACAGCCAAAGCTTTCTGCCCTTCAGCCCGTGCTTTACTCAACAACTGTTGCTCATCAGCGCTCAACTCCAAACCTGTTAAACCCAACCATGCCTGATACAACACCTTGTCATCTTTCAGTGCTAACAATTGGCCAGCTATGTAGTCGCCAGAATGTTTTACTTTCTTAATCACATCCCGTTTCCAGCTGTAGTTGCCGTTCGCACCTAAAGATAAACCGCCGGTTTCGTGATCTGCTGTCACCACCAGAATAGTATCAGGGTGACTATCCACATAAGCTTTAGCTACTTTTATAGCCTCACCAAAATCATGCATTTCAGCCATGGCACAAGCGATGTCGTTGGCATGACCACACCAGTCAATCTGGCTGCCTTCAATCATCACAACAAAACCTTTTTCGGCCGGAGACAACAGCTCCAGTGCTTTTTCTGTCATTTGTTTTAATGGCAGAGGTTCAGGATTATCCAGCGCACTGACGAAGCCTTTAGGTGCAAATAAACCTAAAGCGGGCAGCTTATTCAGCGCTTTTAAGCCAGTCCAGCTGTCCGCGTACTGGTATCCAGCTTGTTTAAATTCTTCGACCAGATTACGGTCTTTACGAACAAAATAGCTTGTACCGCCACCGAGCATTAAATCGGCAACGATCTGGCCATTCACTTTATTGTCGATGTAATCATCCGCTATCTGATCGTAGTTTTGACGGCTTTTATCATGCGCCAGAAAACCGGCAGGAGTGGCGTGGTTAATTTGTGCTGTCACCACTACACCAGTCTGCATACCTTTGGCTTTGGCTATTTCCATCATAGTCGTCAAAGGTTTGTGGTCGTGATCAACAGCAATAGCACCATTGTAAGTCTTGTGTGTGCTGGACAATGCAGTAGCAGCTGCTGCTGAGTCTGTGACTACTGTATCGTCATCAGGGTAGGTGCTGGCATTGCCTATCCATAAGTCGTCAAACACCGTACGTTCGACTACTTTGGTGTCCGGGTTATCCATATAGTAGCGGTACGCTGCTAAATAGGCTGGGCCCATACCATCACCAATCATATAAATAACGTTTTTTGGAGCGGCAATTGCAGAGAAAGATGCACAAGTAAGGCAAGCGATACTGATTAAACTTAGTTTTTTTAACATAGGAAAGCTCTGTGAATGGCTAAAAATCTGGTGTTACCAGAACCAATTGGGTGAGATTATCTTACGTCAGTGACTAAATTATGACAAAACTGTAAATCGTCTAAACGCGACCAACAGACGTAAAAGCAGGATTGAAAGGTGTAAAGGCGAAACTTTAGATATAAGTGTTGCGGACCTGATCACGCATGGCTTAGAGTAAGAATGGAACTTAAGCTGTTACACCTAATCTAACAGCCGTGTAGTTAACGAGGTAAAAAAAGTCATGAGTAAGAAGTTTGTAGTTGTTGCTTTGAGTCTGATGATGTTGGCAGGGTGCGCCAGTTATCCTGAACAGGTTCGAATCGCTGACAATGTGGCATTAACCAGCTATGAAAATGCGGCGCAACAAAATATTGATTTTGGTACAGCCCGCTGGAGCGGTGTTATTGCTGAAATCAGCAATAAAGCCAATCAAACCCGTCTGGAAGTGGTGTATTTTCCCTCTGGCAGCAATGGACGTCCTGCAGTTTCCGATCAAACCAAAGGCCGTTTTGTGACTTACATCAAAGGCTTTTTAGACCCTATGGTGTATCAGCGTGGTAAGTCCGTGACTGTACTTGGTGAATTAACCCGTCCAGAAATGGGTAAAGTAGATGAATACGAATACCGTTACCCGGTGATTAAAGATGCCACCGTGTATTTATGGCCAAAACAGGAAGAGCGGGTAGAAGTCATGGATACCTGGCCTATGATTCGCCCATATTCTTATCCTTACTACTGGGGTTATGGCCCTGGTATACGTGTTCGTACCGTTACAAAACCACATTCGATAACACAAGGCCCAGTTCATGTTGACAATAATAAACAGAATAAAGTGCAACCTTAATGTCGTTTTACTTTCTGCTGCGCTATGTAGCGCCGCCGCTGTAGCTGAAACTCCCTCCGCACCAGATTTAACTGCGTTAGCAGAACATTCATTTCGAAGTGCGGAAGATAAAGCCAGGAACAAATACCGCCATCCGGTAGAAACACTGAATTTTTTTGGTATTAAGCCAACCATGTCAGTGCTGGAGATCTGGCCAGCACGTGGTTGGTATACCGAGATTCTTGCTCCTTATTTAAAAGATCAGGGCAAGTTGAGTATCGCCAATTTTCGTGTGGATGATGGCACTATGCAGGACGACAGAAAAATTTTCTGGAGTCGGATCAGCGAAAAACTCAGCCAGCGTATTCTGAAACACAAAGATCATTTTGGCACTGTTCAACAAACTGAATTTGATCCTCCTGGTTACATGTATCTGGGCTTAACTCAACAATACGATATGGTGCTGAGTTTCCGCAACGCCCATATCTGGAATGAACAAGGCTACCTGCTGGATGTATTCCGCGCCGTATTTGATGTACTCAAGCCCGGTGGTGTATTTGGCATAGTGGAGCACAGAGCCAGTCGTGTTTCTGAGATTTCCAGTTCTGCCGTTGAAGGGTATCTGGACGAATCTTATATTATTGCTGTAGCCGAACAGGCTGGTTTTGCCCTGCAGGCGAAATCTGAAATCAATGCCAATCCAAAAGACACTAAAGATTATCCAAAAGGTGTTTATGCTCTACCTCCAACCTTAGCTATGGGCACGGTAGACCGTGCTAAATATCTGGCTATAGGTGAAAGTGATCGCATGACCTTAAAATTCGTCAAGGCCGCCAGCGAATAATGCAGGCGGTGACGTTCCCGCTGCCCGCTTTGTCTATAGCAGGCTGGCAGCATGGTCCAACCCAACAAAAAGTAACTCTGTGCCTGCATGGCTGGCTGGATAACGCCGATAGTTTTTTACCTCTTACTGCCCATTTACCACAACTGAACCTAGTTGCTATTGATTTACCTGGCCATGGTCAGTCAGAACATCGCAGTGCTGATGCGCATTACCACTTTTTGGATTGGATTTACGATGTAGCAACGCTGGTTAAAACTGCGGGCTGGCAACAGGTAGATATTATCGGTCATTCGATGGGCGCTATGATTGGATCTGTGTTGGCTGCCGTGATGCCGCAAATGGTGCACAAGCTGGTGCTGATCGACAGTATAGGGCTGGTGACTGGCGAGGCCAGCAACATAACAAGTCAGGTTCGCAGCGCAATTAACCACAGATGGCAAAGCCCAAATAAACAAAAACCAGTGTACAGCGATCTACAAAGCGCAGCGCTTGCCCGCCAAAGTCAAAGCGATTTTGATTTGGCTTCTGCTTTAATTCTTGCAAAACGTGGCACAACGCCTTGCCCTGGCGGACTCACCTGGTCTGCAGATATGCGCTTACGGGAATCTTCCGCTTACCGTTTGTTGCAACCACAAGCGATGCAACTGCTAAAAGATATTCAATGCCCGGTTTTGGCTATTCTGGCAAAAGATGGCCTGCAGATGATGCAACAGGCGCGACAAGAGTATCTGCATTGTTACCAGCAGTTGGAACTGATTGAGCTGACAGGCGGTCATCATTGTCATATGACTCAGCCAGAGCCAACAGCCAACGCAATTCGTCAATTTTTACTGTCCTGATTGTTTTTTATGCTCTGAAATCCTGCAGAGCACCCTTGCGGGCCAGCTAAAGCTGTTAAAAATCGTTCCTGACGATTTTTTATGCTCTGCAATCCTGCAGAGCACCCTTACGGGCCAGCTAAAGCTGTTAAAAATCGTTCCTGACGATTTTTTATGCTGTTATAGTCGGGGTCAGAACTGCTGGTTCCGCAGACAATTGTTAAATGAAAGCAATTGTGGGATGATGCAGGATTAGAGTAAAAACTCAGTGCCATTTTGCAGCAGATTTTTTCTATGTCTGTACAAAGGGCCAAAGCACTAACTATAACTACTATAACTAAAAAATAATAAATACCACGAGGAGAGGACAGTGGATCGAGTCTGGGCAAAAAATTATCCTGAAGGCGTTCCGACAGATATCAATGCTGATCATTACGCATCACTACT
>Ga0180008_1002117_pt1 | contig 11098 bp, 11 predicted proteins | sample MM_PW_MetaG_FD_121121 | JGI IMG/M metagenome (GOLD analysis project Ga0180008, IMG submission 121121) | Groundwater microbial communities from the Aspo Hard Rock Laboratory (HRL) deep subsurface site, Sweden - MM_PW_MetaG | ecosystem: Environmental > Aquatic > Deep subsurface > Groundwater... | reverse complement strand
TTCCTAATCCAATCTTTCTATTTCCCTTATGGGTTTCTTTTATTTTAGGAATAGGATACGATTGTTTATCTATAAGATTGTCCAGCATTACTACCCCAATTTCGGTTATCTCTTTTAATAATTCCCAATTGATATTATTATTAGTTATTATTTTTGATAAATTAATTGAACCTAAACAACATACTTCGTAGGGATATAAGAAAATTTCCCCGCACTGCCGAGTAATTATTCCCGATATTTTCGGGTATCCCTTTCTTGTTCTTCCTTCTTTTTCTGTTATATAGCAAATATTATGGAAATTATCTACAGTTATATTATAAACATCTTCATATCCTACAAATTCTACTTTAATTACTTTATGATTAAAAGAAGCTACTTTATCTTTAAATGAATTAAAGGAACCAAATCTCTGTTTTAATATTTTATGATTTGGCCTATTATTAATATTTTCGCCAAATTTTATCCATGATTTCCATGTTAATTTTCCCGTATTTTCTTTACATTTTATTCCCATTTCTAGTAATTCATTATTGGAAATTTTATGTGTTCCATATCTTCCTTTGTTTCCACAGGAATGTGAACAGAAAGCTTTTTCTCTCTGGAAAAAATGTAAAAGCATTTCTTCTCCGCAAACTTCACAATTTTTCTTTACATATACATAGTTGTCTATTAAGATACATGGTAAATCAGTTTTTAATTGAGTTTCTTTTAATCTATTTTCCGCTAGTTTTTTAAGCCCTATATTGAAGGATTCTCTATTTTCTAACCAAGCATATTTTAGTTTTTCTGATAAATTTTGTTTATATACATCAGTCATTCTTTTAATTGCTTTTTGTTTTATTTTTAATTTTGTTTCTTTTGAATGATGTTTCCCCCACATGGGATTTTTTTCACCTATGAAATCATGATGGATTTTATTATGAAAAGATTTTAGAACTACCTGAATATTTTCTTTTCTATTATCTAATGAATTAAAATTCTTATGATGAAAACAATTAGTTGAGGGGATTTTTCCATAATAAAATTCTCCCAATAATTTATGTTCTTTTATTTCATTACTTTTTACAGATAGATTCCAATATAGTTTCCCGGTAGTTGTATTAGGATATTGATGTTTGGAAAAGCTAAATAAAGAATCCCCCGATTTTAATTCTAATGTAGTTTTTTCTCCCCCAGAAGATAATATAAATTTATGATTATTACTTACTATAATTGATTCATTATTGGTCAAATATACTTTATAAACAGGAACTTTACTTCCCGTTTTTCTAGGATTTCTTCCATATTTAATACATAATTCATCTTTAGAGATATCTAAACAGTAGACAGGAATATCTTTTTCTTCTTCTGCTAATTTCTGGATTGTTACCATATTTCTTCCATCTGCTACTGCTACCAATGTATTTCCTACTACGCAAGGATTACAGCTCTCCATTCTCCCCAAATGAGGAGTTAGATTATATTTATTTACAGTATCAAAAAATACTAATCCTGGTTCTCCATTTTCCCATGCTCTATCTACTATTGCATTCCATATTTCTAATGTTCTTGGTTCTTTATTTTTAACATCTTCCATGAATTTATTTGTTATTCCAACTGAAATATTAAAGTTGGACATTTTTCCTTCTATGCTTTTACATTTTATAAAATCTAAGATGTCAGGATGATCACAATTAAGTATTCCTATGGCGGCTCCACGTCTGACTCCACCTTGTTTTATTGCCTCCGTTGCAGCATCGAAAACCTGCATGAAACTTACGGGTCCGCTAGCTACTCCTTTAGTAGAACCCACTAGTGAATTCTTAGCTCGTAGTTTTGAAAAGTTATATCCAACTCCACCCCCTGATTTGTATATTATCGCTGAAGTCTTTACTGCATCAAAGATAGATTCAATAGAATCTTCTATAGGAAGGGAAAAACATGCCGACCATGATAGTTTCTCTTTCTTCCCTGCATTAACTAATGTAGGAGTATTGGGTAGGAAAAGACAGTTAAATATAACATTAAAAAATTGTTTTTCTTCTTCTTCAGTAGTGGATAAAGCTTTACTTACTCGTTTGCATAACCCTTCCCAATCTTCTATAACATTTCCTTCCGAATCCTTCATAAAATAACGTTTTTGAAGCACATTTTCCCTTATATCCATTCCTCTTTCCCCTTTGAAATAAGTAATTTGTATAGATTATTACGGCGACATCTTTAAGTATATACCTACTACTAGAATCTGTCAATCTTTATCCCTCATTTCTCCTCCCAAATTAATCTCCCACCATCGGGAGTGGTAATGGCCTTGTTAATATCTTCCATGAGTTCATCCACTTGTTCCGCACATAATTGAGGCGTATAAGTATTATCTAAACTACCGATACTTGCTTTATATCCACCCTGAATATGCTGGAGGAGATTTATTAGAGTAAATAAAAGCTCGAATATTTCCATATCCACATCCGCCCATGTTGCAGGTCTGCGGATGATGCCCGTGCCTAGGCAAGATTTACACTTCCCAATATAAGCCGGTAAGTTGCTTCCTAAACCATCACATTCAGTGCACTTCTTCTCCACCCACAGCTTGCCTTCAGCAATGGGGAGAAATAGGATTCGGTCTGCAAGATCACCTTTATAATCATAAGTGTTAGAATTTTGTATTAATATTTTCATTATCTTCTCTCTTAATTTTTCCATTTATTCTTCCTTTCTCCATAATGTTTACGGAAAACATTTTTATTTATAGGGACTTTATATATTTTTCTTATCTGTCTTACATACTCTCTAGAAGCTCCTACCATTCTAGCTATGGATGAATCATTGTGTGTGGGTAGAAGTATAAGAATAGCACTTACTTTAGGAGTTAATAATTTTCCCGCCATTGAATTCCTTCTCCTAAGAGTACATTTGGTATCGTTAGTTTGTAATTATTTATCCGATCCATTAAATTGATTCCCTCTTGATGTGCTCTCCATATTTCTTCATCTATCGTATGACTAGCTAAAAGGTAGTAATATGTAACATTATTCTTCTGGCCGATTCTATGAAGGCGGTCTTCTGATTGAAGTTTATATTCTATATTGAAATCTAGACTATAAAAGATACAAACTGAAGACACAGTGAAATTTAATCCTATTCCGCCAGATTGAGGATGTGCTACCATTACTCTAACTCTTTGATTATTAAGAAATTTTTTATATTCTTTAGTTGTATTTTTTATCTCTCCTCTCATAGAAGCATATTTAATTCCTTTTTCATTTAATACTTTTTCTATTAATCTTCCTTCAGCTACATACCTATGAAATATAGTAATTTTAGTAGTGTCTATTGATTCTTCAATCAAGTCTAACAATATATCTAGCTTGGGATTGGGTTCATAGAATGCATATTCATCTTCTCTAAGTTTCATAAATCCGCCTGTAATCTGGCTGAATTTCTGGAAAAAGTTTTTAATTTCTAAAGTAGATAGATCGGCTATGTTCAGATGTTCACATCCTGCCATTAGGTTTTCATAATCACTTTGCTGTTTTTGTGTAAGATTAATTGGAACAGTAGTGTGAATTTTTTCAGGTAAATCTAGGCATTCAGTTTTCAACAATCTTATAGAATTGTTATTCATTAAATCTAGGAATTTTTTGGTTTTATCTTTTTTTAAAACCCATTTAGGAAAAGGAGAAAATTTCATTACATCTATAAAATATTCATTTCTGAATTTATAGAAATTCCTTCCATATGTTAATCCTCTATCCAAGAATAGGTATTGTGCAAATATATCCATAGGATGCACTGTAGGAGTTCCAGATAATATAGCTCTATAAGGAGCTTTTTTGCCTAATTCGATACATAATTTAGTCCTAAGTGCCTGAATATTCTTAATTTTTCTACTTTCATCACATACTATTACATTCCATTGTTTAGTATATAATTCTTCCCATATTACAGACAACCCTTCATAATTTATTACATAAAAATCTAAATTCTTATTTAAAAGTTTTAATCTATCTTCTCTAGTTCCTTCTAATACAGCTCCTTCTAATGAAGGATATTCCATCTTAATTTCATCCACCCAGTTATGAGCTAGAGGGAAATTTACAGTTATGATTAATATTCTATTTTCTATTTTCCACCATCTTATCCAGTTTATAGCACATGGCGTTTTTCCTGTACCCATATCTAAAAAAAGTGCTATATAAGATTTTGTAACACTATATAGTAATGCCTGTAATTGGTGAGTAAATGGGGTTCTGTGAAATTCAAAATCCCATGGGAGCATTTCTGTGCATTGTTCTTTAGTTAAATATTTAAAGTTTTTAAAAGTTAATGACATATTTTTTTAGTGAGCCAGAGGCAGGATATGAACCTGCACGGTTAGATTACCGCCTTCTTTACCTCATTGTCCTTTTGCAGTCACCCACGCAGAACTTGCTAATATTGGCACTAACCTTAATAGTTTCATGCGTCTACTTTTCATATAATATTTTTGGCTTGATTCATAAGGTTTGCAACCCTTTTAACCACTACCATATCTTTATATGCTTCCGCCACTCTGGCTCACACCTTATTATCTTCCATAGACCATCCTATTAATGCTTTTCCAAGACCCCATATCATAGCTATTAAAACAGCTATGATTAACATTATTCCCATAGGTATTCCTACCAATACTATTTTTAGTATCTTTTTGATTATATAAATTAAATGACCCCACATTAATCTTTAACCCAATGTAATCCAGCAAATCCTACGGGTAATTCAGGATGATTGGTTTCTCTTAAAATCTTTTGGATATTGTCAGAAATATCTCTTTTCTCTCTTACGGAAAACATTAAACCTCCTCATCTCTATGTTTATGGATGGATTTACTTATTCTATATAATAAGTCATTCTTAGCAGATACATAGGATATAGGAGGTAGAAATAATTCTAATAGAGCTGAGAAAAATTTCATTTCCTCATAGCTTCTAGCTCTCTGTAAGCATCCCCCGAAATATCCTGCCATCATTATCCTCATCTTTTCATAGTCTATTTCTTTAATTCCTGTAAACTTTTTCATAAGAGATTCCCATTCTTCTTGTTTAATTATTGCCTTACATATATCTACTACTTCTACTCTAGCAAAATGTTCTTTGGAAGCTATATCTAGTGCAGTATCTAGGTCTGTAATATCCTTTAGCATCTCTAGAAGATTTAAGGCACTTCTAGGAATCCCCTCACTTAATTCTAAAATAACAGCTATGATGTCATTAGGAACAGTTAGAGATTCAGCTTTCATTACTTTATTTAATAGGAATAACATATCTCTATCAGTTAATGGAGAGACAATGAACTGCAAGCATCTAGTTTTTATAGTAGAAAGAATCTTTTCAGGAGCAGTAGTACATAGGATAAAAATTACACTAGCAGGGGGTTCTTCTAAAACTTTCAGCAATGAATTCTGTGCATCTCCAGTTAGATTTTGGCACTCATCTAGAATATAGACTTTAATTCTGCCTAACATGGGGGTAAATCTACTCTCTGATATTATCTGTCTAACTGTATCTATACCTCTTGTATCGGATGCATTTATCTCTCTCAATTCAGTAGGGAAGCACCCTAATTTAGATGCTATAATGCGTGCAAGTGTAGTTTTCCCTGCTCCTGACTGCCCTGAAAACATGAAACTATGTGGTATTGTGGGGGATTGAAATAAAGCATTCAGGCTTTCTACTATCCCTCTATTCCCTACTATTTCATCTAGAGTTTTAGGTCTGTATTTTAGGTTGTACACAAAAGTTTTCTTTCTTTACAATATCTTCCATGTTTATAATTAGGATTGTACATTTCAATCTCTACCAAATTTATTTAATTTCCGTCCATTTACTGCAGGTATTTTAAGTAATTTATTAACTATCTTACCTAAAGATGCAGGAGGAATATTTAACATTCTAGACACCTGAGATTTAGTATTACCATCTAAAATTAAATTTTTTATAGTGTTTAAAGGTCTATCTTTACGTAAAGAACTAGGTCTTTTCCTTATCCATCCATATTTTTTTAAATTGTACCATAATCCATATAAACTTATATTATAGGATTTAGCTATTATTTTTAAACATTCTCCAGCTTCATAGCGTTTAATTATTTCAGTTAATTTATCTTCATTTAATATAGTTGAACAACGCATATACTTTGCAGAAGATGATGGTATACTAAAGCTATGTCTTAATTGTCGTATTCGTTCTCTTGATAAATTTGCTAATCTAGCAATTTGAGTATCAGGCAGTATTTCCATATATTTTTTTAATTTTTCATCTGATAAAATACGTTTTTTTATCATAATTCCTCTCCTAAATTCACTATATCTTCTATAGGATACATTTCTCCCCAATTCTCCCCTACCTTACATTCTACTTCTAAAGGCACTGACATAAAATGAAAATTCCAATCCGTCATTATTTTCTTCATCTCTTTATATACTGTAATTATACAATCATCAGGCACATATAGCGCCAAATCATCATGGATATTTAGGCTTATAATATATCCCGCATTTGTGGCTCTTATCATAGAAAGAAGTGTAAAATCTGACATCAAAGATTGTATAGGGAAATTTATTATCTGTGTATATGTAAGTGGGGCATGTCTTCTTCTACCAAACCACGTTTCTATATATCCATGTTCCCTATAGAATTGCATAATTTGTTTGTGATAATAAGGGATTCCAGGGTATCTCTCATCAAATGCTTTAACACAGTCCGTTACATGACTTAAACTTAAACTTAGATTTTTAGCTATAGAATTAATAGATGCTCCATATATTCTAGGAAATATGAATCCATTTTTACATCTATATCTATAACTATCCCAATTTGCATGTTGTTTGGAAACCCCAAATAATTGAACAGCAAACAATCCATGTATATCTATACCATTTTTGATATCTGCGGATAGATAATTATCTAAAGTAACCATACTAGCTCCCCGAATTTCTGCTGACGAATAATCTAAGCTCATAAGAAGCATACCTTTAGGGGCAGTGAACATTCTTCGTATCTCAGGATGTTTGTGATGGTCCACATTTTGGAGGTTCGGACTATCCGACGCCAATCTTCCCGTCTCCGTACCTATTAGATTATAGTTGGTGTGTATTCTTTTAGTTACAGGAGATATAGCCCTTTTTAAGCCCTTAATGTATGTAGAAGACACTTTGACTAAATCTCTGTATTCTAGTAAATCTCTGCAGAAAGGCTCACTAGAGAAGCTTTTGAGCACTCCAGCGTCAACAGAGAGCTGTTTAGTATCTGTAGTCTTAGTTTTAGGCAATTTCAGCCCCTCATATATGAATTCCCTGATATCCTTAGACGAATTAAGGTTGAATTCATGTTCCTCTTTCCATCTCTTGACTTTAGGTAGAGAATATATGTGCTTGATAATACTAGATATTTTTATAACATACTCATCTTCTAATCTGTTTCTTTCATTTTCATCAAATACAACCCCTTCTATTTCCGACTTAGCACAGACTTTTGACCCTGCTATTAAGAACTTATTATAGACATCCCACATTTTCTCAGTCATCATGGGAACAAAATATTCAGCCAATCTAAATGTCAACTTGGTATCTAACCCGCAGTATTTATGTAATAAATCCTTGGGGCACTGTTCCATGTCTTCTTTGTATTTATCAACTTCAGATAGCTTATGTAAACCCAGTTTTACTCTTGACAGGAAATCTAGTGAATGTGTACCTTTAGTTTCATTTATTAGATAAGCGAACAGCATAGTATCCCAAATCTTATCTATTCCACAATCATATCCTAATTTATACTTGAACCATGTATATTCAAATTTCCAATGATGAAATATCTTTATATGATTCATATCAAGTATCTTTATAAGAAAAGGTACAGTTTCTTTGTTTACCTCAAAACTATAAGACATTTTACCTGAAGTAGCAATAGCAACTATCAAAATTTTCGATAAAGTGTCAAATGGTTTCAATAATTTAGTTTCAATATCTATTGACAATTTGTCGTAATTGGCTAAAGTTTCGATAAAATTGGGTAAATCAGTAGTAGAAAGTATAGAATGAGCATTTACATAGGTATTTAAATCATAAAAAGATACGGGTTTATAAGATTTTAATAGTTCTAAATCATGTTCAAAGTTAAATTTATACTTATCTACATCTCTTAGGACAGCAGCAGGATGAAAAATAGGTAATAGAATAGTGTTATATTTCTCTGAAGGGATGAAGTTTCCTCTATATTTAGTTATTTCATCGCTTCCTGTGAGAGCTGACAGAGGAATATTACCTGTTAAGACTATGATTTCAGGTTTAACTTCCTTAATTTCCTGTTCTAGAAAAGGAAGGCAACATAGGATTTCTTTAGGTGTAGGTGTTCTATTGGTTTTAGATTCAGATAAAGGTCTGCATTTTATGGTATTAGTCATAAAGATAGTACCTGGGTCTATATTTAAATCGGTTAAAGTGGTTCTTAATAACCTTCCAGCAGCTCCTACAAAAGGCACTCCACGTCTGTCTTCCATCTCACCAGGTGCTTCACCAATTATCATTATTTTAGTATCTGTTAATCCTTCCCCTTTCATTTTAGGAGTCCTGCAATGTAAATTTAGTTTACATGCTTCACACCCTGTAGCTTTTAATTTAACTACTCGTTTTTTCTTAGTTTTTTCTAATAATGCATATACATCTAATGAAGGAAATAAGGTAGTTTTTACTGGATCGTGCTGCATATAACCTCTCTATCTGAAGCTAACCCTCTTAAAAATTTCATTCCAGAATCAATTTCTATTATTTCTATTCTGCTACACTCTCTAAGGATACAATTAAGAGTGCGTTGGTCTACTACTATTTCTGCATCAGCTATAGGTAATGAAGTTACAAACGGTGCCATAAATTCTCTATATGCATATACAGTTCCTTCGTTCATAGAAAATTCTAACTGACCATTTTCTATTTTGAGTCTATAATGTCTAGAACTTTCTACATTTGGTATACTACAAAATGCTGTATTAAATCTTCTAGGTATAGAAACTACATTTCTATTACTAAATGGGGCTGTAGATTCAAATATAGATTCATAATTAGGAAGTTTGGGGACATTAATCTTAGCGGATATGACAGTTAAATTTGGAATTTCAGAAGTAGTCACTGAAAGAATGAAATGAGTAGGAGTAATATTTAACTCTAATGTTAAGTTAGTAACAAACAAACTTTCCCTGCAACACTCTAAGATCATTTGACAAAAAGCTTCAGGTAATAATTCTGTTAAAGATATAGGAAAATAATCACTAGTTAATTTAAGAACAATAAATCCATCAGTAGCATACATAGTATTTTCAGTTATATATATACCTCTATAAATCTGTTGTATTTCATCTTTCCCCACATATTTAGAAGCTGAAGCTAAATGTGAGATAAAAATAGGAATAGAAGTAGATTCATTAGATATTAGAACGATAGAACGAGTTGGGGTATTTGTAGTAGGAACAGGAGGGAAATCTAGGAATGGAAGAGTGCCTACTTGCAATATCCTACTACCCTCTGAATTTTTTATTATTAGATGATGATCATCTGTAATTATTTCAATAGGGAATTGGAAAACATCTACTAAAAATTTTATAAATATAACGGGAACTAAAGCCTGAAAATCAGTTACCATATCTATTTCTATGAATAATTCTCCATTATATGCTCTAGCTTTAGAACCAGTAAATAGAATACATTTCATCGCTGGTTGGAAATCTTTGTCAGATACAGCATATGATAAAATAGTAAGTTTCTTAAGGAATATATTTACTTCCTCTTGATTATTTAGAATCATTCTATCTCCTTATCTAATTTCCCTGTTAAAACAAATTCTTTAAGTTTAGAGTTATTATAAAATGGAGAACCGACAACTGGGGCGTCAGAAAATAAATGGGTAGCAAGCATCTGAGCGATAAATATCTTATTCGTTTTGTGCTGTATTTTCCCACTTAAATTAATCACTCCTGCATCAATGAGTTTAATAATACGTTTAACTATTATATTAGTCATAAGTTGTTCCCCCACTTTTTTATTTTAAATGCAAAATTTTCTGGATTTGGATACTTATAATCGGTGATGTAAGTTTATCTCTTATCATCCATTCTAGAAGCAACCTAGTGTCTATGGTTGCTAGAATAGGCTGAAGTGCTATTATACAAGGAAGTACAGAAAAAGTCTCTCTAATTAATTGCCTAGCTCTTTTGTAATCATCATAACTCCCAATTACCATTTTCAATACATCTCTATTAGATAAACCCCCTTCCCACCACCAAGGATTCATATGTTTTTCCATCCCACTACTTGGTAGTTTATAATCAACTATATAACTCACTTCAGGACAGTCTATTTTATAATTAGGTTTGATACTCCCATTAGTTTCTATAGTTATCAACATACCCTGTTTTCTAAGTCCTTGTACTAAATAATTAACTCCTTCTTCTTGCATGAGAGGCTCACCACCTGTTATAGTATACTTCTTAGATGTGTATTTAGATAAAAGGAAGTTAATAAATTTATCTATCTGATAGGCAGATTCTATAATTCTATCAGTTTCAGAGGTTTTTTGTGCATAGGCTGAATCGCACCAAACGCACGCCAATTGGCAACCTGCCATTCGGATAAATACTGAAATTCTACCTTGGTGAAAAGGGCTTACTTCCCCATCCAAAGACTCAAAGGTTTCCGTTATTCTGAGTGTTGCGGGCATAATAATTTCATTATTCTGAATATCATATTTTTTGTTTATGTCCATTTTTATCTGTTATCCAGCCTGTTAATGAACTCTGTTCTCCTATATGCTTAAATAGTGATATAAGATGAGTAGGTCCAATTAATGGATGTTCTCTGTGGTCATTCATAGCCATTCGTATAGCACAATATTCATCTACTAACCAATCTGCAGGCATTTCATTGCAGAAAAGCCTTAGAAATAAAGAGATTTGCAGTAAATCTTTCCTTTGGAAGGTTCTTCCTATAAATCCAGTAGGATGGAATCTATGCGTTATCCATGGATGATAAGGTTCTAATAAGTTTAGGACAGTATTACGTTTTCTAGATATTTCATATAATATTCTGTCTATA
>Ga0180008_1002114_pt1 | contig 11103 bp, 9 predicted proteins | sample MM_PW_MetaG_FD_121121 | JGI IMG/M metagenome (GOLD analysis project Ga0180008, IMG submission 121121) | Groundwater microbial communities from the Aspo Hard Rock Laboratory (HRL) deep subsurface site, Sweden - MM_PW_MetaG | ecosystem: Environmental > Aquatic > Deep subsurface > Groundwater... | reverse complement strand
TTTTTTCTTTGGATCTTCCACCCATAAAAAAGCTGACTTAGGAAGTTTACTTTTATCGACACTGCTCCAAGGAGCATCACTTACCGCTTCCAATATTTCAAGTTCTTCCATTTCTTTTATTTCATCCTCTGTCATTTTTCCGCCAGTTATAGTGGCTCCCTGCAAATACGCCTTTTGCTTTGCCTTACCGGAAGCCTTCTCATTCCCAGCAGTATAAGTATAACATTTTCCAGAAGCGCCATATTTCCAGCCCGGACTCCCATTCTCACTACATGACATAACAGGCATTTTCTATTTCTCCTCTTTCAATATTATATATAAATAAATATGTTTCTCTTTTAATATTTTCACAAACTTTATTCCACACTATCAGAAATTATCAAAACTTCCTTGCTGCCAGTAACATAACTTATAAAATCATTAACGACGTCCTCTATTTCCGTTATCCGCTCAAACTCAATTTCGTTCAGGTCAGAAAGCACCCCATCGATGTCGATGGAATATCCGTTATCAAGAAACGCCTTCAGGTTGTCCAGTTCGAGCTTCTTCGCAATACCATATATAATGGATACGGTAGAGGAGGAAGCTAACTCTCCCCTATGGCCATTGACATCATAAATAGAATACATCTTATTTTTTCTCCTCGAATTTAGGACAGACTCCGGTTCCCATCTCTACCTGCTCTGGAATTCCTTCCTCGTACTGGTTGCAAACATAAATGTCCTTCTTGTTCTTGAATACTCTTTTCAGAGTAGGCGAATACTTGCACTCGAAACACTGCAAAATAGAAAGCGTCATAATTTACTTTTTCCTTTTCAAAATCTTGCTGCCATTAATACTCTTGCTCTTTATTCCCCTCTTCAGATTCTTCTCGATGTCCTTCATGTACTTCTCAATGAGAGGATGGAGCTTCTCGCCGTTCAGCCTCCAAGCCATCATCTCCGCATAAAACTCGCCTTCGTTCTTCAGTCCGTACTTGCTGACATAACGCGGGATATTACTCTCTCCGATGTCCTTCAGCAATTTAGCAGAAATCTTCCTTTCGGCGGTCACATCAGTACCGCCTATCTTGAAATACTTCAGGTGCCCCATCTCATGTCGAACAATGTGCATTGGATCATCAGTAATAAAATGTCCAGTCTTAAAGTGAAACTTCGACATATCTTCGAGATAGTTCAGATTTTTGAAATAAGACTTGTTGAAATAAATTATCCCGTCATTACCAACCTCCGCAATCGTCTTGTTTATCTTACCTGCATTAAAGACCCCGAAGTCATCAAGGAACTTTATTCCCTTCGGCTTTATGCCCAAAGTCTCCATGCCTTCCGAAAGACTCCCAGTCACCTTCTTAGCGACCTTCAAATCGACACCAGCAAAGTCCACTTCCTTAATCTTATAAGTATCAGAGAGCCATTTGGCGGCATCCTCAGCCTTCTTGAACATGGGCAACTTTACAACGGGAATATCAAAAGCAATAGGCTCTTTTCTTGCCCCTTGTTTTAATAAAGATTTAAGTTGGTCATAATCCTTCACCTCAGTCATGTTAGACAGATTGAAGTTACCGAGCTTTCTTCTGTAGAACATCTTCCCATAAGTCTCAGAGTCCGGTCTCTTATCCACAACCACCAAATGGCTTCTTACCTTATAAGTATCGACGAACTTCTCTTTCTTTAACATTGAAGAGGGATGAATTCTCACTTCTCCTCTTCCCCGTATAAAAGTCTTCACTTCTATGAACTCATTGTCAAGAAACACATCAAACGGCCGCTTGCCTATAATATGCTCTGCGCCCAGTTTGGCGGCCAAGTCCCTCTCGGTCAGTTCCGCTATTGTCCTGCTTCTCAGATCAGAAGGCACATAGGAGTCAATGGCAGTCAACTGGCGCTTAGTCATCTTCGCCCTGACTTCTGCCGGAAGCAAATCGGAGGCTCTCACTTCCGCCTTCAGTTTTCCAACTAACTTCTCTGTCTTGTCCTCAAGCTGCTTGATAGTATAAACCTTGCCATCCTTCGCCATATCCGAAATAACAACCTTGCCCTCATCCCACAGCTTGTAGCGGGCAGGCCCAAGAATATCGATCTGCTCCTCAGCAGAAAGGGTCTTCAGCCACTGATCGTAAGTCATCACATCAAGGGCGTCGCCAGTAAAAGCACCCTTGGTTAGCTCTGACACTCCCGGCTTCACCCTTTCTTCCTTTTCCAACTGCTTCCAGCTTTTCGTCAGAGGCACATATGTGCAACGGCAATTATGAGAAACCATTCCATTAGCAATATATGACTCATCATCTTCTACAGAAAAATTATAAAGAGTTATATTTGTATTTTTAGTTCCATCAATATATGATTTTCTATTAACTATCTTACTCATTGAACCAGAAGATAAATTGTAAATTTTGCATAATTCCTTTTGTGTCTTTTCACCATTATTATATAATTTTCTTATTTTAATTATATCTTTTGGCGAAAGTTTTCCTCTTCCATTCTCTTTCTTATATATCCACTTTTTAACTTTCACTATTTTTAAATTTAAAAATTCATAATTGCCATTATGATTATTTATAACTCTACAAACTTCATCCACACATTTTTCAACATTTTCATTTATCTCATTCTCTTTATATCTTAAAACAGTCCAACCAAGTTCTATTATTTCTTTTTGTCTTTTTATATCTCTTCTTTTGCTTCCAATTTTATTATGCCAATAATTACCATCTACTTCTATTGCAATATTATTATCAGGAAATGCAAAATCAACAAAGTAACGATTAATATGATATTGTTTCTTGAATTTTAAATTTCTTTTTTCGAGTTCTTCTTTAAATTTTCTTTCTATACCTGTTTCATGTCCCTTTAAAGCCATTATTCTATTAGGATGTTTCTCAGGATGTTCCTTATAAAACTCTACCATCCTTTTGCCATTGGCTTTTGCAATCTCAGGGTACATCCTCATAGGATTCTTATCACCAAGTTTACTTTCAGATATTAACTTTCTCACTTCTTTTCTTTTAGAAGGATTATCTTTTCCAAACATAGGATTTGTCTGAAAGGGATGCATCCCTTTCTTAAATACTTTTGAACTTGCCTTTCTTGCATTTAAAGTAGTTGCATAAGAATCTCTTTCACCAGAAGCATACTGTCTTAAATTCGCCTCACTATTCTTCTTAGAGACATTTTTTCTATGCTCAGGATTGTTCCATTGTCTTTCCGTAATATCTTTACTAATACAACTTCTTGAACAATAAATCTTATCAAATGGAATTAATTTTTTACATCTCTTACATCTTGCCGCAAGATGTTTTATTAAATCGCCCTTTTTTATCTTTTCGGCTTTTATCCATCTACCATTAATAAATAAAGGGTGTTCTTTTGTAACTGTTAACTTCTTTTTATGAGATTCAAATCCTTTGCCATTAGCCTTTGGATATTCTACCCAAATAGTCACAACTTCAGGAGCTTTTTGTTTATACCTAATTATTTCTGTTACTTTTTTAAAATGTCCTTTATGAGTAAGAACTCTATCGCCCCTTTTTATATCTCTAATATGTTTTATTCCCTTAGAAGTATAAATAGGAATTTGATGATCTATAAAACACAAAGGATGAATGGGAATAAATGGCCCGTTATGATCTTCTCCATTTTTATAATAATAAACTTGTCCGTCCAGAGAAGCGCAACTCAGGCAAGTCTTATTATCAAGCGAACTGCTGAACTGCACTCCCTCCAACACATCCTGATTCTCATTGTAAATGCTTCTCGCCACCTGATTGCTCACGTATTGAATCTCAGACCGTGCTATTATTTCCGCCCTTCTCCTTATCAGCATATCGGTCAATCCGGTTCCCTTTACGTTAGTTAGCCGGGCAGTGGCCTTCTGCATATCCTCACCCTGAATGATCGACTGAGTCAGCTCGTTGCGCATCTTTCTTCTTGCTTCCTCATTCATCCATTCTAATTTATCATATACCACTTCTCCAAGCAGAGGACTATTAGCTATCCTGTCAATCTGTGCATAGGGAAGAGAAACGATGTCTATGCCTATCTTCCCGAACTGCTTCGATAGCATGGCAGCATAAGCATCAGCATCGGAGGCAACAAAAGAAGTGATGGTGCTTTCCAATTGTCCAGCAGAGTCGAGTGCGGCGCTTCTCAAGAGCCCGTTTATCTCCCCAAGCTGACTCTCAAGGCGTTGTATCCTGAAGTCAAGGGTAAAACCGGTTCTGTAATCTCCCAGTTTAGTGAGCCTGTCTGATATTTCTTTTCTCGCTCTCTTGTAGGGAGCCACCATATCCTGTATAGCGCCGTTCTCCAGCCTATAAAGATACTGGCTTCTCTTGAAAAGGAAATTTCTGAATTCTTGTGCGGAATTGTTAGGCATTTACTTCTTCGACTTTTTCTATCTCATCAGCAAGTTCTATTATTCTGTCCCAATCCCTTTCTTTTAACGCCTCGACCATTTCTTCCATCTGGGCACCATATTGATTCCTTGGCGACAGGGGAACATTGAAAGGAGATTTTACTCCAGGAACAGCAGGTGGCAATCCTGGCTGAGGATTAAACCCAGTAGGCGGATTCACATTCTCCGCATCTTCCTCATCTATATAATACTTCTCAATCTCATCATCCAATCCCATCTTGTAACGCCAGGTTTTCTTGGAAACTATCTTATACTTGAAAAGAATCTCATAAGCTTTCGCTATCTTCTCCACATCAGCGGCGATGAGCGGCGGAAACTCTACTATGCAGTCGGTATCAATATTTTCGGGAAGTTCTCCATACTTTATTCCCGTCTTCATTACAATAACAAACAACTCCTTATAAAAATCCTTAAAGAAATCCTGCCACTCCTCAATCTCCCTAACAAAAGGATTCTGTGCTATCAAACTACTTGAATAATTAGCATTGCTATTTCCACTAATAAGAATTCTACCTTCTCTTCTTGTTACAAGTAGTCCATTAGGAACAGTTGCACACCAAATAATTCCAGAGTAACGAAATTTCTCAATGTCTTCTCGCTTAATTTTACGGTTATGTCCCTTACTAATATACACATAGCCAGATTTATTATTCTCAAACTTCCTTAATGTTGTATGATACCCTAATTCAAAAGCTAATCTCTGAACATCATTAAGTAGTATATTAGAAAAGCTATCAAATCGAAAATGATTTTTTATTTTATACTCATGCCCGTCACCCTTTATTAATGTATCTAATAACTTTTGTTTTAAATCAATTGGTAATTCCCATACAAATTTAGGCAATCTTTTATTTCTCGCCCCAACTCCACAATTAACTCTAACCCAACCAGCCAATGCCATATCATAGGTTCTCCAATATCTCGCAGTATGCTTTGAAAGACCTAAATTATCATAATCCTTAACTGAGAATTCAACTGGCATTTTCTTTAATAACTTATCTATTTCTTCAACATTATTTCTATTTTTAAATGTTTGGCATATATTAATATGTCCGGATTTATTATTTACTGATCCCTCAGTAACAAACCATCCCACAAATTCAACCATTTCTTCAATATTAAAATATCTATCTTTATCTCTAATAGTATTTTTAGTGTTTTGATCATTGCGACTATTATAATTATATTTCTTCAATAAAATAGTTTTATTTTGTAAAATATCATTATTTATTGGTTCAATAAAATTTCTCATAGACGCTTCTTTTGTTCTCCATGCATCATCAGAAGTATCACTCAAAGTACATTTTCTAAAACCATCTATAGTTTTATCTTGTTCGTATGATATTAATTTGCGGGAATTTTCGGGCCGTAACCACATATGATGATTTCTACTAACACAAAAATTTAATCCTTTTCCTTCATATAAATACATATCTCCATTGTAATTAGAAAATATCCAATCCATCGGACATTGATATTCTAATTCACCTGTATCCTGTTTTACTGTTCCAAGTTTAAAACTATTTCTATAAGCTGTAATAGAATCAACAAAACCGTGATCCGTTAACACTTCAGTTTGCAAATCCGCGCAGTAATCCGCCGTGAACATCATCTCCGGAAAACCAATCCCCGCAGCAATAGAGAGAAGTATCGCCCGGCCATCATCCTTCACGTCAGTGGCGTTAATATTGGGAGAAAGCATTTCATACTCTATGTCTTTACTTGCCGTAATTACCGTTCCTCTATAAGGTGTCTTCTGCTTGTTGCGGTCGGAGGAAACCACATCGCTTCTGTTCTTCTCTCTTAAAGTTCTTATGTTAGCTGCCGAACCACTCACCTTCCTGATAAGAGCAATAGCGCTACGCACCTTATTAAGTGCAATGCGATCTTCTATCCACCCATCATACTGCTTGATCCTATTAGCACACACCTTATAGACCGATATTCCTCGTTTCTCATCAGAGTCTGCAAATATCTTCAAATGAATTATCTGATCAGCAGGTATCGTCTCCTTATAATTTCCGGAAGCATCACATTTGTAGTACTCAATTACTTCCTCTATGTCGTCCGGATTTGTCTTTATACCAAAAGTGATTCCCTGCAGTTGCTTGTTCTGTGGCGTGGCGACGAGCAAGGGTCTTATAAAGCGAATAGTAACCTCTCCATTTTCTTCATCCCTAAAAAGCCTCAAAAATACTTCGCCATCTCTAAATAAACGAGTAGCTATCTCTTTCTCCCTTCTTGAAAATTTATTTATCTTCGTGAAATTTTTCCATGCCTCTTTTACCTTCTTGTTGCTCTTCTCGGCAGGCTCTATCTTCGGACCTATGCCAAGAACAAACTTCACGAGAGTTCTCACTATGGCTCTGGCATGAACATTGGTATGGTAAAGATTATATGCGGAAGCCTGCATATCCTGATGACCGCCTTCGTCCAGTCTTCCTCCGCTTGAAAGTATCTGCCAATCCTTCAATTCGGTGTCCGACACAATATTGCTTGCTTCCGATAAAAACTTTATCGCCTGGCTATATTGAAGAGAATCGACCTGAATCTCTTTTATTCTCAATTCTCGATCAAGTTTCCTTAATTCTTTTTTCTGCTTAATAAGTTCAAACATTTCATTTATCCTTTTTATCTATATCCACAATCCCTTAAATATTCTCTTGTCTCATCCACAGAAATGCTTCTACCAGTTATATTGTTGGGAAGTTCAATTATAAGTTTCAAGCCAGCCTTAATTTCTTCTGACACGCCTGCAGGAATCCTACCATCTGGCAATGCGCGGAAAGCTATCGCGTCACATCGCAAAACCAAATTCTCAAAATAATGCATACCGAATTTGGAATATGCATCCTTATGGATTCTGGCATTAGGGTTCAATACTTCGAACCCTAATGCCTCAAGAGTCTCAACATCTCTCTGCTCTTGCTTAGTTCCATAAAGAGATAAACAGTGGGCATAATAAACCCTCATTTTAATTCCTGCCCAAAAGGATCAATTATTCCGCTCCTTGCCCATTGTACTTCATTACTAAATCCTGATTCTAAAACTTTATCCAATTCCGTTTGGCTAAATATAGTCGATCTAACTTTTGGCATCTCCATCTCTCCTTTTATTTATTATTTCTTCTGCTTCAATAACAACGATATGTATTTTGATATAATTCTTACAGTATTTATTATTTCCATTTGACTTGCAAATGGAACAATCACCTATGCCCTTTATTGTCACGTTACTTTCTTTCCCCATAAAATGATAATAGCATATTGTTTTTTTCATCTTTCATTTAGCGGCTTCTCGTACATTGGCGGTATAGTGAGCGCAGATGCCACTATCCTTAGTCCAAATGAAGGACTCACCTGCGGGAACCGCATCGACAAATTCCTTTTGATAATGCCAAGCATCGATAACGCTAAGGGTAGGGAGCTGGCGGATGATAACACCGCCTACGGTAAGAACCGGGCTGAACTTTTCCTCATTCTTCTTGTGTTTATGCCCCACATGCCATTCCCTAAACTTACTCTTGCCCCAAAGCTGCGGCCAAAACTGCGGAAGCATGTTAACAGTAATCTTTGCTTTGCCGCCAGAAGCGTCGTGAGTATATCCCACAAGAAGATTCCCCCAAAGACGAGCCTTGCGCCAAGAAGGATCAGTATCAACCGTCACATAGTCATCGTTCCTGAAATGTTCCTTGATTACTTCGGCAAGAAAATAAGAAGCGTGCATATCATGATTACCGGGAATCCAAAGAACCTCCACCGGAGCAACCTCCCGGCAAAGATAAATGGATTTGAGAGTGCTGGCCTTTGCCTCCATATAAATCTTAGGTAACCGTCCGTCGCTGTCCAAACCATGTCCGGCAATGGGAGTGATTGCCATGTAATTTTCGACATGCATTAAATCCTGCCCTATAATGTAATAAACTTTTGAAATCGGAAAAGCAGAAGCAAAATTAAGATTCTGCTCTATAGCCTGAAGAAACCACTTGGCGGCGATCTTCAAGTCATAATCGCCTTGGCCAGTCTCCTTGCCCCAAGCAAGTTTCCCAAAATGGATGTCATACGGAGCCATCTCTAAAGCATAATCGCCCTCGGGGAATTTGTATTTTACCTTTACCGGCTCAAACTTGGGAATTTCCTTTATGAGCAGTAGTATTGATTCTTTTAAAGTATCCTTTACTTTTGGCTTCAGCCAAATCTTTATCTGCCAGTTCGTTCTCGTTACAGGTTCTTCTATCTTTGCCTTATCGTCTTTTACCTTTAAGGTAACCTGCCATGAGTTGATGACATGCCGCTCTATTTCCCATTTTTCCAAATCTACTTCGGCATAATTTATTGCCTGCTCCAGCGTGTTTATCGTGAGTGAATTTATTTCTATTATACCGCTGTTTTCCCCGAACTCTTTTCTTATGTCTTCCTTTAAAATATCGTTGTTTTTAGTTTTTGCACCGCCAATACGCCTCAATCCCAATACTTTTGCCGCTCTCGTTACTGTTCTGCTCCCTACTTTTAATTTTCTTATTACTTCTAAATTTGACGCCTCCGGATTAACTCTTAAATACTCTATGACCTTATCTATTTTATTAAAATAATCTGCCATTCCATATCCAAGTTTGGGTTAATAAAATTTCTCCTCTTTCAATATTATATATAAATAAATATGTTTCTCTTTTAATAAATTATTTAACCATTAAAATTAATTTTATTATATTTATAAAAGACGTTTTTAATCTACTATAAGATAAATTATCCATACCTGTACTATATTTTCTACCATTTTTTTTTGTTCTAACTTTATACATATCTGCATCATCTAAAGACATAACTGCATCATCCCAAACAATTCTCGCATTATCATCTGGCAAACAATCTCTAAACTTATACAAAGTTAATAATCTTTCAAAAGCAAAAGCCTCGGGAGAATTGTCCATTTTTAATATTTCCTGCAACTCCTCCATTGGAACTCTAACGGTTCCTTCCTTAGCAAACTTTATCAAAAGATAATATCTTACACTCCTAAAAAACCTACCTAAAAAGCTATCATAAGAGGTATCATACATCAAAAGACAATATTCAAAACATTCCCAAGACAGTGATATCACCTGCTGCTCACTCTCGAACTTCTCCCATGCATACAGAATCCTTGTTATCCATTTCTTAAAATCAGGAAGAAGCAATTCAAAAAGTTTATTACGATATTTTACTTTGACTTTTTCAGTTTTATATTTAAAATATTTGTTTAAAAATATCTCACATTTTTCTTTTGTTTGACTATCCATATCACCACTCCACATAATCATGATGTCTACAATTATCTTTAATATTTGACTCTGAAAGCGGGTAGCCACATATCTTACACTTACGAGCTTTTCTTTTCTCTATCTCATTACCTAATAAAATATCAATTTCTTTTTTTACAGTCTTGTTCAATTTAAACCACTCTCCTCGAATATTATACTTACTAAGTTTTTTATGTATCCCCCTTTCTGCTATCAACCCACCATAAATGGAACCAATAAGAATAAGTTCCTCATGATTATTTACCTGCAACATTGCCAAACGAAACTTAATATTTCTACTTATTCCTATTTTTACAACAGTGCTTTTCTTATTCTTTATGAAATATATTTTTGTCTTTACTAATTGAGTTCTATTTTCTCTTTTCTTAGGTCTTATCATTTATTCAAACCACTCCTCTTCATCTATGCTTTCATATAAAGGCATAAAAACCTCTTTTAAATATACGGTAGAGGTAGATATGACATACCTGTCGATATCCATGCCATGATCATTTATTTTCTCCGGCTCCTTCGGATTTATCTTCCCTTCCTTGGTGCGCCTAAACTTATATGATTCAAACTCAACATCGGTGCCCACGAGGCCAACATCGCTTGCATCAAAATAATCATTAAAAATATAATAATGCGCCATTCCGCCCCTGAACTGCAAATGGGAACGAACATTGTCTATCCCAGACACTACTGCATTGTTCGCCTCTATCGTCCTTATCCCATAAATGCTCTCCAAGTCAACCCTTTCCTGCTTCGCGGAAGGATCAGCAAATATCAGCATCTCCGGCTGCCAGTGCGGGGACTTTTTTATCTTATTCGCATGTGCCTCCAGAGTATCAGACCCGGAACGATACTCGTAATTAAGGTAAAACGTAATTTTATTTCTTATTTCTTGATCGCTATAATTCAAGGATTCTGCTTCTTTCTTGAACTCGGTGCAGTCACAAATGAACTCCTTATACACAAACGGATGCCCCGGAGAGCTGCCAAAGTCTATTCCTCCAATTACTATTATATTTTGACTCGACATATCAAAATCAAACCTCGATATCATGTGCTTTTCTCTGTTCCAGTAATCTCCATAGACGAATATTTGTTTAGAAGGTCGTTTATTAAACCACTGAGTATCGAGAGTGTCCTTATCAAGAAGCATCACCTTGTCGATAAAATCATCTATTTGATAAAATCCATCTTCATTACATCTATGGGCTTTCCCCTTGCACACTTCCCATATAACACAATCGCCATATTTTTTATCTGCTTTGCATTCCCTATCACATCTCTCTAATACTTCCCAAATGCACCAATTATAAATCTTAAACCCGCCCACCTTGCGCTTGTCGGCGGCGGCCAGATCAAGTAATCTTTGCATAGTTCCGCCATCATACTGACGCGTCGAA
>Ga0180008_1002113_pt1 | contig 11120 bp, 11 predicted proteins | sample MM_PW_MetaG_FD_121121 | JGI IMG/M metagenome (GOLD analysis project Ga0180008, IMG submission 121121) | Groundwater microbial communities from the Aspo Hard Rock Laboratory (HRL) deep subsurface site, Sweden - MM_PW_MetaG | ecosystem: Environmental > Aquatic > Deep subsurface > Groundwater... | reverse complement strand
ATGACTAGTTCAGATAAGGATTATCTGAAGATTGATACAACCGCAAACATATTAAAATCTAAACTTGAACAGATGCTAAGCGGATACGAAAAGCTGGACGTGACCGTACTGAATAATGATGAATTGTTGCGATTTTACTACTCGTGTATCGATTTTGAAAATGCACAAGCTCAAGGTGAAAACATCATCAGCAAAACCAATGCCAGTGCAGATGTCATTATCGGCAAAAACACAGCGAAAGAGTTGCTGAACTATTACAAGGATCAAATGAACAATCGATTTGAATAAGGAGGTGTCAGAATGAATTGGCTCAAACAACTACTCCCAAACAAAAAACAAGAATCAAATTTTGAAGAAACGGTGCGAGGGATGAATCAGTCTCTTCTGACCGTCTTAGCACCTGATAACATCACGGAATACGATTCGTACGTGCGTGTAGGTGCCAACTATACCCGGTCATTACTCATTGTTGATTATGATCCGGTGCAAGACCAAAACAAAATTCAACAAGTGACTGAAATTCCAGAGAACGTGTCTATTATCAATTATGTTCAGGAATACCATACAGGCGAAGTCCGTTCGCAACTTGTCAAAAGCATTAAGCAAAATCGTATGAAAATGAATACACGCTTTGCTGATGAAAATACGATGATTGATTCGCAAGGACAAATTGACAGTGCGTCAGAAATGCTCAAAAATCTCGCGTATCGAAACGATAAGATCTTCTTATTCCACACACTTATTCATTTAGTGGCGAGTTCTACAGATGAACTCGATCAATTAACCACGACAGTCAAAAGTAAATTCTCCAAAATTGGGATTATCCATAACCCTACAGATCGAGCTGTTGATGCTTTCCGTTCCTTTTTACCTCTGAATGAAAATAAGGTAGATGAGTTGACCTACAAGATGAGCAACTCCGAAGCCATTTCCTATTTCTTTCCCTTTCATGAAAATGAGATGTTTTCCCAGACGGGAATTATTAAAGGCCGAAACATGACGACCGGTAATGTCGTAATTGTGGATGATACGAAGTTATTGAATCGACATGAGTTTGTCATTGGCATATCGGGTATTGGGAAATCTACGTATCTATTTGCCAATATGACGAACAAGCATATGCTCGGTCGTAAAATCATTACCATTGATCCAAAAGGAGAGTTTGGACGCAATTACGCAGATCTAGGTGGAGCGTGGGTGAAGTTCCAATTAAAAGGCGGGAATCGAATTAATCCGCTGGACCTCCCAAAAGTCAGTGATAAAGTAATCGTCGAAGAAACCGAATTCGGCAATATTTTGTTAACGAAAATCTCTAATCTACTGGTCATGTTTCGACTCATGTATAACGGCATGACGGATTTACAAGAAGAAATTTTGAGTAGTTATATTCAAAAGGTGTATGCAGAGAAAGACATTACAGATGCGACCAATACAAGCGCACTAACAGCAACCGACTATCCAACATTACAAGACTTATATGAACTCATCGGCAAAGATCAAACGAACGATCCCTATTTATTTGATACGGTACGGGATTTTTATACGACACTCAAAACCTATGTATCGGGAATGTATTCGGAATTGTTTAACGGACACACCAACATCAGCATCGATAATGAACTGGTGTGTTACGACTTAAAAGAGATGAGCAATAACGAGAAGATTCAACGAATCTTGTTTTATAACATTCTCTCGCATACGACCTATGAGATTATGAGTGGCGATCGTGAACCAAGTGAAATCTTTATAGATGAAGCACACGTCATCGCGGATCCCAAAGTACCAAAAGCCATGGAATTTATATATTTCATGATGAAAGTGCTCCGTTCGTTCAATTGTGGCATTACAACGGCTTCTCAGTCGGTAGAAGACTTTTTATCAGCTCGAGATGAGAATCGCAACTACGGGAAAGCGATTATTACTCAATCAGTACAGCGATTGTATTTACCGATGAGCGAAGAAGAATTGAAATATTTAGAAGAAGAACTGGGTAACACGTTTTCAAAAGGCGAACGCGAAACGCTCATTTTAAAAGATGGCAAGAAAAAAGAGCAGGCTGGAAAAGGTATTTTCTATACTGGTTCCAAAAAAATCAAACTGGAAGTCCAACTAAACGAAGTGACGGAAATGTTGTGGTTTGACCAGAAAAGCATTAACGATATCACGATTTAAAAGGAAGGGGTGAGGAGATGAACGCAAAGGAGACTGCCAAGACACTTGGCCATTTGCTTCTAATGAAGGTTTTCTTCAATCCTATTGGGTTAGTGGTCTTCGGGACCGCCCTCGTCCTGCTGGTACTTCCTGTTTTCATGTCCATGAATGGAAAAGACAAAGTATTTGATTTAGAAAACCCAGAACAAAACACAGATACCCTTTCAGGCGCTGTAGGAGGCGCATATTGCGCAGTCAATGGAGAAATCAACCAAGAGTTATGGGAAGCCAAAATGAGCACGGCAGGCGTCTTTTCAGGCAAAGAAGAACTCTTTGTTCAGATTGCGACTGAACAAGGCATTGACCCGGTTCTCATGGCTGCGATTGCTCTGCACGAAACGACCAATGGGACGTCAAATGCAGTAGTCACCAAAAATAATCCAGGTGGTTTGATGGGGAAAGATGGATTGATGCAGTTTTCTACATTAGAAGAAGGTCTGGAATCGATGGGGCAGACACTACACAACCGCATCATTAAAGACGGATACGTGACCATTAGTGATTTAGGTTCGGTTTACGCACCAATTGGGGCAGAGAACGACCCCACCAACTTAAACGCGCACTGGGTACCGACGATTACGGCAATGGTCAGTTCACTCGGCGGATTAACGATGAATTGCACGACACAGTCGGGAGAATTTGCGCAACCCATTCCAAATGTACAAGTGAATTCAAACTACGGAGTCCGTATTCATCCCATCACAGGGGACATCAGTAACCATCAAGGCGTGGATTTTGCTTGTAGCAGCCCTGAACCTATTTATGCAGCTAAGGAAGGGAAAGTCGTGTATGCAGAGTTTCCTAGCAGTTATCCAACGAATACGTACGGAAACATCGTTGTCATTCAGCATCCCAATAACCTCTTTACGGCATATGCGCATTTAAGTCGCATTGATGTGGAGGTAGGGCAAGAAGTTCGACAGCTGGAAGTTATCGGTGGCTGTGGGTCTACTGGTCGCTCGACAGGTGATCATCTTCACTTTGAGGTTCATGCAGGGCAACAGTTTGGAACTCGACTCAATCCGATGCTGTATTTAAAAGAACCCGTATAAGGGAGGACTCGCAAATGGAAAATCGCATGAAACTGGTCAATATTTTACTGATTGTCTTGGTAGTGGGGTTGGCACTCGTTTTGTTTAATGTATTTGCAGCCAATCAAGACTTAAAACGAAAAAATACCGAATTGTCGAACGATGTCGAAAAAGTTGAAGCATCGAAGAAGGAAGAAAAAGAAGTGTTTACTCAAACTGAACGTTATCTAACAGACAGTTTACAAGGCGGCTCGATGGATTACTTTACGACACGTTACCGTAAAGAGGTAGAACAAACCCTGTTAGAAAATGAAATGTCTGAAGACGTGGACGTGAGTGAAATGAAAGAGCTTGAGATTTATAACATTTCCGTTCGAAAGCAAGAAGACTCCTATAAGGTTTATGCGCTATACAAAGCTACCTTAACAGGGATTGACGATGAGTTTGTGAATCCTGGGGATCAACCACTCTTAATCTTGATGTCCACGATTACATGGATAAACGAAGACGGTGAACTGAAGGTAGATGCCCACGATATGGAACCTCTCGTATCAGGAGAACAGGTGATTCAAGAGATTTCTTCATAGACACGAGACACAAAAGGGATGTGAACAGAGATGCCCATCTTACAAAGAATAGTAAGGATGCAACGAAGGGTGAATCAACTCTTTGAGACCATCATTGATCGACTAGCTAAAAAGCAACTGGAGCAAGCTACTCGGCAGTATGAATTGCAGTATGACAAGTCACTTAGTGCGCAAGAAGTTATTGAAATTAAAAAAGGTGTGGTCTTGCGAGTCGGGTTTTTCGTGTGTATTCCAGTCGTCATTCTGTTACTGACCCTCATGAATGGAGGTGTTGGAGGATGAAGAAACACATCTTGTTAGTCTTTGGGCTGTTGCTGTTATCCATGTTTATGATGAATGGAGCAGAGGCTGCTGAAGGTGAATTTATGGAAGATACAATAAAGGATTATCGAAGTACTGATGGGGTTAAAGAAGCAGATGTTAAAAGAGCCGAAGGATATATGCAAAATGTTTTATATTTAGATAAATACGACCACGAAACGAATCAGTTTAATTGTAAGTGGTATGAAGTCATGTGCCAAACAAATGGATTCTTATTTACGACGGTTAGTGGGTTTGTATTTGGAGCAATTGATAGCTTTGGGAAATTTCAAATTGATTCGTCAGTCATTACAGGGAATCCAGTTTACGAAGGGTATATGTTGAACTTTAAATCATTGGCATGGACGATGACGGCAATCTTTCTTATTTGGCAAACCATTAAAATAATCATTCTGTATTCTGCAAATGGTGATGAAGGCATGAATACGCTTTATGAAAAAGTGATTGCGGTCATAACGGGAGCCATACTACTCGGGATATATGGGGAATTGTTCGATTGGATATTGGAACTGACACATCTTCTGACAGAAACGATGTTAACAGATCCGGTTACACACTATAACATTATGCAGGTATTAGCTGTAAATTCAGTTGGTTACGGAATCATTTTAATGTTAGTGGTATCGGCCATCTTGTTTGTTTTCTTCATATCCATCCTGTATAGGACTGTACTATTTGTAGTTCTATATATTTCAGGCGTCATGGCCATTCCGACGATTGTAAATGACCAATACAATTTCTTTAGTTTATGGCTCAAAATCGTAGTCAGCAACATTTTAACGTTAACGCTACAATTGTTGTGTTTTGTTTTAGGCGTGAAAACATTGATTAATTTACAAACTGGAAACTTTTTAATCGGAATGCTGTTTTTCATCGTTGGACTATCCATTCCAACGTTATTGAGCCAATTTGGAGCATCTACAGGGTCTGCGAGAGCAATGGGCTCGACAGTGAAATATGTGGCAAGGCATGCGAGAAGATAAAAGGAGTGAATGAAATGAAAAAATTAATAATATTAGGAGCAATTTTATCTATAGTACTCATGCTAGGGGCTTGTAACAGTGATAAGACTCAAAAGGAATCTGCAGAAACAGAAGTATTTACAGTAAACGATGTGCAGATGGCAAACGAAATGGTTCTTTTGTTAGAAGAGAAATCAAGTGAGTTTCAAACGAAAGCAGCAGAAGCAATTGCAACTGGAGAAATTGAGCAAGACAAAGACGGTCAATTGTCTGAACCGTTACAAGAGTTAGCAAAAGAAACTGTTCTTCAGCCATTTCTAGAAAAATATCCTAACGGGATAATCGGAGAAGAAGGAGATTTAACTGTTTCTTTTGAAGCCACAGCATCAGAGGCGTGTCCACTAGGGAATTGTAAGTATGATGGTGTTGCAATACCAGAGATTGATTTTGATAAAACGGATTACTCAACTTATACTTCTGAAGTTTTTGGTGTCTCACAATTAATCTTTCAAAATGTGAAAAGCAAATTTAATGTGAAAGATCAAGAATTGGAGAAATCGGAATTACGTTTTGTGAAATCAAAAAATGGAGATCTTGTGATGACATCAAATCCTTTTATTTCCGGAGAAGCATTCTATTTAGACGAATTAGATAAAGAATTTAAAGAGATTAAATCTGGCGTTCCAGAAAGTGAAGTTGATGCAGAAGAGGATGAGTTTAAGCAGGAAGTAGAAGAACTGTTATTCAATTATCCTAAACTTCGATAAAACCTCAGTAAGTTAGAGATGAAAGGAATGATAAGAAATGGTCATTCGAACGATTGCAAATAGGGTGGGGACATTTGAGATTGAAGGAAATACGATTTCCTATTTACAACCCCTATCAACGTTTAACACACAAGAGATGAATCAAGTACAGAAATGGTATAAAGATAAATTGCAAACGCTGCAAGCATCGGATCTATATTTACCTGCAAAAGACATCAGCTTTCAATCTGGACAAGTCTGCTATACGTATGATGTGACAGGTCTCCAATCATTTAATGCATTAAAAAAGATGTATTTAGAAGATAAATTGCCGTACTATCTTTCATTAATACAATTGGCTCAAGAAAAACAAGTTGAGGTTTTGTGGGAAACGGAGAACCTGGTAATTGATGTAGAAGAAGCATCGGTAAAAGCGCTCGTCATTGAACACCAAGCTTTTGTGGTTGAAAACGAGAAGTCACGAATCAATGCGGTTAAAGAATTGATTATTATTTCGTTAACGAGCTTGCAACATGTGTATGGTCGCCCTAAACGTAGTGACTTTTTCGAACAGAGCGAAGAAGTGATTCAATTTGCTGAAATGATTTATTTACGACTAGACTCGCTTGATCATATGGCATCTTTCATTCAATCGTTGTACGATGAAAGTGAAGAGCGAAAACAACTAGAAAAAGAAGAACTAGCGCAACGAATAGCTAATAAAAAGCGCTTCTCCATTTATAACCTTATTCCAGTTCAATTTCTTCAACAAAAATCTGGTAAACGTCCTGAAATCCGTACGGACTTATCGACTTCGTCGACAAAACAGAAACCAATTAGTCAAAAAGAAAGCAAGATGCGTTTCTTGATTGGAACGGCGATTATTTTAGTTGGGGCGCTATTATTGAACATCCTTTTAACAAGTGCAAACAAGAATGCGGAGTCATCTGAACGACAATCAGCATCACAGCAAGAAGAAAAAGACGTAGAGAAAGTGTATCTGAATGGGTTATTAGGGGATACCGAAGGAGTCATGAAGGTTCTGGAAGCACAGAATTATGAAGGTTTAAATAAAGACGAAACGGAATTGTTGCATCAGCTCTGGATTAAACATGGATCTTATGAAAAGTACATGACAAAAGACGAGCTAGCAGTTAGTCGATTAACTGAGTATATAACAAATCAAAATCTACCCGAAGAATTAGATCGGCTGCAAGAAATAGTGAGAGTTTCAAACCCACATATTGATTTTGCGAAAGGTGTACTTGCTAAAGAGTGGGATGAAGTCCTTGGGAATCGAGATGTAGTTGAACTAACAGAAGAACGGCAAACACATATCGTCACGGCATTTCTTCATAAAAAAGACATTGAGGGTGCCAAAGCATTCGTTAGTGAAAATGCACCAAAGAATGATGGATTGATGGATCGTGTATTAACTGCCGAGAAATATCAAGTAGAGATGGCGGCTCTAGAAGAAGAAAAAGCACTACTTCAAAAAACCATTGATGAGAGTAAAGATTTGAGTAAAGTCTCAGAAGCCATGCGAAAAATGGACGTAGTTAAAAGTGAATTGGTTGAATTAAATAAGAGTAATGGACTGTGAGGTGAATGGAGATTGCAGACAAAACGTATTGGGAAATTAGGACGAATCTTATTGCCCAAAGATATATTAGAGCGCTTTCAATTAAAAGATGGGGATATGATTGATATCTCCTATAATGATACACAAATAATTATTGAGCCCCATCGTCAAACTTATGTGTGTGCGATTACCGGTAAGATTTCAACAGAGGCTGTAAAAATTGGTGAGGCTTGGATTAGTAAAGATGGAATCAAGAAGTTAATTCAATATATGGATCAGTAAAAGCCTGAAGTCGAATCAGGCTTTTTCTATTGAGATTAATTTAGTTTTAATAGTCTGGTACTCAAATCCTTTTTGTTGTCCCTGCCAAGAATGGTATACGATCTCCTGGAAGGACTGCTTCTATCTGGGGTACCACCAACATTTTGACACAAAACCTTTTTTGGAATATAAAAGACGATTATCTCTATGTTAAGAGAAGAATCGTCTTTTATAAAAGCTATCTTTAACTGAAGACGTACATTAAAAAGGTGATCAACCTGCACAACAAGATAATTTTGATACATCTTTATCAAACGTAAGAGCAGCTAGCTTCAATCCTTCTGCCATTGTTAAATATGGAGCCATAGTTTCTCGGAGATCCTCCACGGTTAAACCGAATTTGACAGCCAGTGTCGCTGCATAAATTACGTCTCCTGCATTTTCTGCCACCACATGAGCCCCTAACACTTTCAGTGTCCTCGCGTCCGCAACCAGTTTAAACACGCCTGTTGTTTCCCGATTAACCAAGGCTCTTGGAATGGCTTCTAAAGGCAAGACGGATGTTTTCACTTCATAGCCTTTTTCTTTTGCCTGTTGCTCCGTTAAACCAACCGTTGCAATAGCTGGAGCTGTAAACGTAACCCCTGGAACCACTTCTAAATTCAGCTTTTTGTTTAGTCCCCCGATAGCATTTCCTGCAGCAACTCCACCTTGATAAGCTGCAACATACACAAATTGAGGACCAAGCGTGACATCTCCTGCTGCATAGATGCGTGAATTCGTTGTTTTTGAATAAACATCGATTACGATTTCACCATTTGGGCCTACTTCAACGCCTGCTTTCTGTAAATTCAAGGTTGCCGTGTTTGGTGTTCTTCCTGTGGCAACCAGTAATTGATCTGCCTCAATGATTCGCTTTTTACCGTTGACCTCAACATGGACCTTTTTAATGTCTCTATCTTCTTCGATTCGTTCAACGGATGCTCCCGTCACTAAGTTGACCCCTTGATCTATCAATGCTTGCGTGATTGCTTCTGAAACTTCAGGATCGTATTCCTTTAACAGACGCGGGCTTCTTTGCATCAATGTGACTTCTGAGCCTAGGTTATGGAAGAGTTGTCCTAATTCCATGCCGATATAGCCAGAACCTATGACCGTAAGACGCTTAGGCACCTTCTTTAATTCAAGCAGCGTTGTGCTTGTTAAATAATCGACCTCATCCAATCCAGGAATGTTTGGCACTGCTGGTGAAGCACCTGTCGCGATTAAGAATCGTTTTGCTGATAACTGCATGCCATTGACTTCAATTGTTTTTTCATCCACGAATTTCGCTTCGCCTTTGATTAATTCAAAGTCGTAGTCATCAATCAAATCCACATATTTTGAGTTTCGAAGGTCGGTCACCAGTTCATTTTTCTGCTTGATCAATGGTGCCAAATCAACGTCGCCAGCTGACGTGTGCAATCCGATGAATGGGTTATTTTTTGCCAGATGATTGATTTCGCCAGCCCGCAGCAAAGTCTTTGAAGGAACACAGCCGATGTTCACGCATGTTCCACCAACTGTACCACGTTCAATGATTGCCACTTTTGCTCCATACTTCACGGCTTCGATGGCAGATGAAAAGGCAGCCCCACCAGAACCGATGATGATGTAGTCATAATCACCTTCATCACCTAACTGCATCATTTCTTGCGATTGTATTTCTTCTGTTTTTCCTGGTTGATATTTCGCTTCAGCAATCGCTTTTTTCGCTGTTTCAACCTCTAAGCCATTTGGTAGCTCAAATACAGCTTCGCCACGGCGGAAATCTACTTCAATCCCTCTTGCACCCATGTTTTCAAGAGCAACAGTTACATGCTCTTCACAACCCGTACAAGTCAATCCTTGAACGTTTACTCGATATTTTTTCATGTTAAATCCCTCCTTTACTCAACTCCAAGCCCGAAATCCGAAACTGCCGTCTTAATTGCCTGTATATCCGTTTTCTTATCATCAAAGGAAACTGTTACTTCGCCCATGCTTCCATTGACTTTAATGGCTGTTTTGCTAACGCCATCTACCTGTTTCAGAACCCTTTCTACAACAGATGGCGGGCAACAATCCATCCCAAAACCGTGAATGTCCCTGTTTTAGTTGTTTCAATGGTAGCTTTTGCTTCCTGCTTAGCATCTATAGTATTTTATGCTTCTTTTTCGTTACTACACGCACTAACCACCAGCAAAAGAGATAATACCATCATAATCCTGATTATTTGTACTCTCATATAAAGCACCTCATTTTTTATAGTCCACCTTCTACTAGAAATAAAAAAAGAAACATGCCGAAAACAAAAAACGTCGTAATCCATAAGCCAATGACAGAACTTTTTCTTTTTCCCTTTCTCCCGTAAACCATATAAAAGGAGTAAGTAAGAAGGATGATGGTAGCAATGCTGAACATTAACCGATATTTCAGTGAGTAAAAGGCTAATGCTCCTGCAAACCCAGTTAATCCAAGAGGAATGAAAATTAATGGACCCAGGCAACATGCAGCCATAACAAAAGCCGAAAATACAGTGGCTACTTGCGACACTTTTTCCTTCATGATTTAAACCTCTCCATACTGCAACAATCATGTGTTGTTGTGTCTTTCTTTGTTTCGTTTTTTGTTTCTGGATCAAGTTTTCTCCATCCCTTGAAAAGAGCAAAAACAAATAACAGAGTCATCATAATGAAAATAACATTTTTAAATTCCATGAAGTATGAACCCAGTATCGTTCCTGCTAACAACGGAAGCAGTAAAAACAGATGGCACGGGCATGTGAATAGGGCGATGAGAAACCAACCTGAACTTTTTATTTTGTTTTTCAACCTGTTTCACCTCTTTATTTCTTCATTAATGTTTCAATAATGGGACACTCGTAAATGTCTTTGTTTTCGGGACATCTTTCTTTAAGATCCATCAGCATTTTCTCAATTCTTTTGAGATCTTCAATTTTACGCTGGATGTCCTCTATCTTAAAAACAGTGAAATCATACATATCACGGCACTTTGCTTCATCGCGATCGACGACCCCTAGCAACTTGTCAATTTCATTTAAGGTAAAGCCTAGTTCCTGCATCCTTTTTATGAAATTCAATCGATCGACCGTTTGTTGTGAATACATTCGGTATCCTTTTTCGGTACGATCAGGCTCTGGAATTAAGCCTAAACGTTCATAATATCTAATGGTCTCTTTGTTAACGTTACACTTCTTTGCGATTTCCCCAACTCGAAAATCCAATTTACTTCACCTCATATATAATATAAACCCTGTACCATAGTACAGGGTCAAGGATACTGTTATTTTAACTTTAATTAATTTAAGACTTTCTTAGTTTTATAAGAAAGATAACATAAGAAATGTTTATAAACCATTTTCCCTATAACGAACGTTT
>Ga0180008_1002112_pt1 | contig 11121 bp, 12 predicted proteins | sample MM_PW_MetaG_FD_121121 | JGI IMG/M metagenome (GOLD analysis project Ga0180008, IMG submission 121121) | Groundwater microbial communities from the Aspo Hard Rock Laboratory (HRL) deep subsurface site, Sweden - MM_PW_MetaG | ecosystem: Environmental > Aquatic > Deep subsurface > Groundwater... | reverse complement strand
CTTGAGGCAAACTTTGAGAAAATACGCTCGATCAAATACGGGCTCAACTCAGGGAATTTTACTCATCTGACTACTGCGATTATTGGTGCGATTGCAATTGTTGCGGGAATTTTTAGTTTGCCGCCATTGCGTGTTGAGGCTCCGGGATTTCTTGCGGTTAAGGGAATCATCAGCATCATTGCAATTATTGTGATTGTGATTCAGACTTGGGTGATTGACTGATTGTTAAAAGGAATTGCGGCGGGAAAATATTTAAACGAGGTTGAAGATAAAGTAGAATGGATAAAGATTCTCTGCTGGCAAGAAAATTATATGATAATCAATTTATCAGATATTTTGAGAAGCAAACAGAGTATAAGGTTATACAAGACTTAAGAAAAAGAATTAATTTTCTCCTTGGCGATGTTAAAAATAAAGAAATACTCTTCGCAGGATGCGGTGACGGTCGGGAATGTCTTTCTGCAATTAAAAAGGGCGCCCGAGTCACTGGAATGGATATTAGTAAAAATTGTATTGACCTTGCGAAAAGAAACTGTAGAGGACTTAGAACAGAATTTATCGTGGGGGATTTCGAAAAAACAAATTTTAAAAATGGCCGATTTGATATAGTTACAGCGATTTTTTCCGTGATGTACAAGAAAAACCTGGGTTCTGTTCTAAAAGAGTTTAGTCGTATATTAAAGAAAAAAGGAGCCCTCCTCGTTGTAGTTCCTCACCCGATAAGAAAAATGATAAAGTATAACGAAATGAATTATTTTGTTAACGGTAAAAAGTTTGAAGTTTGGAAAGGCAATAAGCGATTTAATTATTATAGGATTCTTGAAGATTATGTGAATTCGATTGTGGGCGCAAGATTGAAAATCACGAAGTTATTGGAACCGAAACTTGCAAAAGATTAGTTTAATCCAGATTAAGACATTACAAACATAAATAAAACTATTACGTCCATGCCGAGAAAAATGTAAAATAATACGTGGTCTATGTGGCCGCCTGGCGAGATTTTGCCGTGGGCTTTGTGTTTTAGAGGCCAAAAGGGCCGGATGCCATTTATTGAAAAGCTGTCAAGGAAGATGTGGAAAGAGTAACCTAAGAAAAACGGCAACGCTAAGAATGGAGAGATTATTGCGAGAATAATTGTAAGCGGAATTAGAAAGGTATAGGTGTGAATGATATGATTTTTATGGTAAACCATCTTTGTCTGGTCTAAACCAAAAAGACCGTGATGTCTTGCGGCTGCGAATCCGGATTCTAAGTCTGGGAGGAGGCTTGCTAAGAGCACAACTCCCAAAAATATAAATTTATTTCCATTGATGTGCGGCAAGAAATAAAGTGCGATGGCGAGCCCTAATGCAATGTGTGTGCGCTTTAACATACTTATTAGAAGAAGGGTAAAAATATAAAGTTATCTTTTACACTTATTCGGGTTCCATTCTATTGTAGATATCCTTGAGTGGAGTTTCGCAGTAACCTATGCAATCATCGGATGCTCCATAAAAGTGTCCAATCCGGTCTCCCAGATGAATATGCGCTGTTGGAAAAACCACTTTTCCAGAGACCACTCCTTGCCTTGCCTCCCAGGGTTCTGTAGGTTCCATGATTGGCACATTCGTCCGCGCAATAACCTTTTTGGGATTTGTCCTCTCAACAAGTGCTGCTCCAAATCGATAGTTTCTTTCAGGGTCCATAACGGCGCCGTGGTAAAAAACTAAGACTCCTTCATTGACAACAACCGGTTGTCCGGCTAAGCCTATGTGGCTGCTTTCCCATTCATATTTTCTCCTTAGGAGAACGTGATTGTCAAGGTTTCTAACAGTGTCTTGCCAAAACTCTCTTCTTGCTAAATCTCTGAAATCTTTTACATAGACAATTTGCATATCTGGTAATAGTCTAATTGGAACTCCGTAGTACTCCGTTTCTGGACCGTCTGGCCCAGGCCTTTTTACTTTCTCCGGCCAGAGGGAACAATCCTTCGTTCCGAGAAACTCTCCGGACCCGTGCGCTATTCTCCACCATCTCTTGCGCTCTTGATCTTTAACTAAATCAACAGCTTCTGTGACCCCAATATTTGGAAACCAGATACCAAACCTTTCCCAATTTGTTAGGTCAAATGGGTCTCTTTCTGTTGTTCTCAAGTATTCTGTTCTCGCATCCCTTCCATTGTGATGAACTAGGAAACCATGGTAGGGTCTTTCGCCGTCTAGCTTTGCTATCCTGAAATCTTCCATTCCCCTCTCTCCGAATGGTTCTTCTGGCGAGAAGATAACTCTCTCTGTTTCCTGAAATATTTCTATTTGCCCGCCCCTGTATTTTCCGTCATATTTTACAATTGCGGAGTTGTCTCCGTATTCATCTTCAAAAATTAGCCTCCCAAGCAGTGTTACTTCGTCCCCCCTTAATACTGCAGCGGGGTTTGTGATTCCTTTTCTTCGTACAAATCCTTTAATGGATAACCCTGCTGGCTGAGCAAACTCATTTTCTCCCACAGACATAACTAGCCTTTTTCCATTGCCAGTGCCCGGTCTAGAAAAACTAATTCCGCCTTCTTGTGAATGTGTGCTCATCATACTCATACCTCTTGATTGAGCCTTTAAAGGCTTGCTAAAGGCATAAAAACCACAAATTATGTGTCTAGAAAGCTTTAAAGTCCGGAATTCGGCGGTTTTGTTTTTGAGTTTTCGATAGAAAGGGATTTAAACATACAGAACTTTTGATTTTTATGAAAAAGAGGGTTGATAAGAAACTTTGGGGGTGGGAGGACATATTTGCCCTGAACGAGGTTTGTAGCGTTAAAATTCTAAATGTTAAGCCTGGGCAGAAGTTTAGTTTTCAAAAACATAAACGTCGCGAGGAATTTTGGAGGGTTGTCGAGGGTGGTTGCAGGGTTTGGCTTGGTGGGAAAAAGATTAGGGCTAAAGCGGGGGATGAATTTTTCATCAAAAAGGGGCAATTGCATAGGATTGAAGCCCTTAAAGATACGGCGAAAGTTCTTGAGATTTCGTTTGGAAAATTTGATCCTAAGGATATTATCCGTGTAGAAGATGACTACGGGAGGGTCTGATGAAACGCTGATTTATCGACGACGAATCTAAGAGCATGAAAAGATTTTTAAAATCGGGCGCGCATATAACTGGATGAAAAAGAGTCCTAATGGAACTTTTTCATTTAAGGAAAAAAGCAAAATGAAAAAGAGAGGTGGCAACGATACCATTCTTTTTATGGGAACATATCCGCCCAGAGAATGTGGTATTGCTACGTTTACGAAAGACCTTGTAGGTGCGGTCGATCGTCGCCTTTCAAATTCAATCAATACGGGCATTGTAGCCTTGAACCACAACGGAGTTAACATCTATAATTACCCAAAAAAGGTTGAATATGAAGTTAGCGACAGCGATCTTAATGATTATATTGAGGTGGCTGAAGAAATAAACGCCCGGCCCGATGTTAAGCTTATCTGCATCCAGCACGAATTTGGGATTTTTGGAGGTGAGTGGGGTGACCATCTTTTGATGTTTCTCGAGAGGATAAAAAAGCCAGTGATTGTAACATTTCATAGTGTTCTGCCAAATCCCGATGACAAACTCTACCGGGTTGTTAAAGAAATTGGTAATAAGGTTGACGAGATAGTTGTTATGACCAAATCTGGAGTGAGCATACTTAGGGAATTTTATGGCTTGGATAACCACATAAGAGTTATTCCCCATGGTATTCCGACAACCACCTTTGAAGATCAGGGCAAGTCTAAGGTTAAAATTGGCTATCCTATTGATAAGCCCATTATTTCGACTTTCGGTTTGATTGGGCCTGGCAAGGGTTACGATGATGTTATTGAGGCATTGCCAAAGGTGGTTGAAGAGTTTCCTGATCTAGTTTATTTAATCGTTGGAGAGACGCACCCAAATGTTAGAAAATATTCTGGCGAAGAATATCGTAACAGCCTGATTGACAGAGTGAAAGAGCTTGGTTTGGAGAGTAATGTTAAATTTTATAATAAATATTTGACAATAGATGAGATTGTTAGGTATGTAAAAGCTTCAGATGTCTACGTTTGCCCGCCGCAGAATCCTAATCAGATAACTTCCGGAACGTTGGTTTATGCAATGGGGTGTGGGCGGGCCATAGTATCTACGCCTTTTCTGCACGCAAAAGATATTGTGACTGAAAATAAAGGTTTGCTCGCTGAGTTTAAAGATCCTGAATCTTTTTCGAAAGCAATTCTTGAGATATTAAACGATCCTCAAAAGAAAAAGAGCATGGAGAGCCACGCATATCACGAGACGAGGGAGATGACCTGGCCGAATGTTGCCCATAAGTACTGCGGGTTGTTTGACAGTTACACCCGCATCGAGTCGGAGCAAGCAAAGACCTTGCCGAGGGTCAATACTGCTCACCTTGCAAGGTTGACGGACAATTTCGGGGTGATTCAGTTTTCACAGCAGTGGATTCCGGACGTCTCTTCAGGATACACTTTGGATGACAATGCGAGAGCGCTTATGGTCTGTGTAAAACACTATGAAAAGTTCAGGGAGTATAAACAGTTGAAATTGATTAGGACATATCTTAACTATTTCAAGCATGTTCAGGGTGAAAGGGGTAAATTGTATAACTTTGTCGGAAAGAATAGGAAGGTCGATCTCACAAGTTGGGGAGAAGATGCGCAAGGACGTGCTATTTGGGCGCTTGGGTTTTTGATGAACGCTCCGCACATTCCTGTAGACTTTAAGAGAGAGGCGCACGACATTCTTATAAAAGCGTTAACGGTTGTTGATAATTTGAGGTCGCCGAGGGCTGTTGCGTTTGTTATTCAGGGCCTCTACTATTATCATAATCACTTTAAACACAAAGGTATCAGGGACAAAATTGCAAGGCATGCAAATTATCTAGTTGATTTGTATGAGCACAGTGCTAGTGAATCATGGAAGTGGTTTGAGAAGTATCTTACTTATGGAAATAGCAAGCTGCCGGAAGCGCTTTTCTATGCTTATCAGGTCACGGGAAATGAAAGATACCTTGAGGTGGCGAAGGAGAGTATTGATTTCCTTATAGAAAAGACGTTCGAGGGGGATATTTTTGTTCCAATCGGGCAAGACGGATGGTATCACCAAGGAGGCGAGAGAACATACTATGATCAGCAGCCGATTGAAGCAGCTTATATGGTGGATGCTTTAATTGCGGCTTATCGGATTATCGAGGAAGATGTTTACAGAAAGCGGGCGTTCCAAGCATTTAGTTGGTTTACCGGAGAGAACACTTTGAAACAGGTTGTTTATAATGAGAGCACCGGGGGCTGCCATGACGGGCTTGGAGAGAGGACAATAAATTTAAACCAGGGTGCAGAGTCGACGATTGCTTATCTTTTAGCTAGATTGAGTATGATGAATATTTAGAAAACATTATAATCTAAGGTATTTTCTTTGTGAGATGGTTGTGAAGATGATATCTGTTGATTTTCAGAAAGATTTTAGCGATAAAAGAGGTAAACACTACAAGTTTAGGAGAAATGTTGATTTTATCAAGAAGACTTTGATACCTTTTCTCAAGGAAAACCAAATAAAAGTAGCTGAGATAATCTCTGACTATCGTTTACCAAGGCCGGCTGATCCAGATGATAGTTGTAGGGCTGGCGAGTGGGGTTATGAATCTGAGATTCCTGAGGACATCAAGTTAAAACCTGTGTGGATCAAATGCATGAATTCCCCTATTTGGGTTAGAGAAAACATTGGATATCCTGACAAGAAGCCAGGGTTACCTTACCAAAATCCACAGGCATTTACTAGTTGGTTGGATGATGTTGTGGGAAAACCAGAAGACCTCGATGCAGTAATTCTTATAGGCTTGACCTCTGATTGTTGTGTCTTTTGCACTGCTCAAGAATTGAGTTGGAGAGGTTACAAGGTTAAAATCCTTGCGGAAGGAGTTGGGACTTATTCTGGCGATGAAAAAGAGAAAGAGATGATTTTAACTAATCCGCCGTTTACTAATTGGGCTGAGAGGACTTCGTGGGAAGAATTGCAAGAGGTTCTAGGCAAATAAGATGGTTGTGAAAATAACTTACTTTGTTCATGGAACGACAACGGATAATCAGAAAGATATTTCTTCTGGATGGAAAGATGTTGAACTTTCGGAACTGGGAATTAAGCAGTCGGAAGAATTACCAAAACAAATTGGGAAGAAGAAGTTTGATGTTGTTTTTTGCTCTGACTTAAAGAGGGCTGTTGATTCTGCAAAAATAAGTTTTAAGGTAAAATTTCCAATTAAGCAGGATAAAAGACTTAGGGAGTGTAATTATGGAGATTATAATGGGAAGTTCTCTGAAATTGTTGAACCTATGCAGGAAAAGTGTATTTACGAGAGATTTCCAAACGGTGAGAGTTATGAAGATGTAAAAGCGAGGATTAAAGATTTTTTGGATTTTCTAAAGAAAAATTATGATGGCAAAAGAGTTGCTATTGTTGCGCATAAGGCGCCACAACTTGCTCTGGACGTTTTGCTTAAGGGAAAGAGCTGGGAAGAAGCTTTTGCCGAGGATTGGAGAAAGGGGAAAGCTTGGCGGCCTGGTTGGGAATATAAGTTAGAATAATTTTTCCTGAATTAAATTAACCATTCTCTGTGCGACGGTTTTGTAATGAAAATTTTCCAAAGCGTGCTGGGCTGCTGCCTTGCCCATCTGATCTCGAAGGTGTTTGTCGAGGCAGAGTTTTAATGTGAAATCTGCGAGCTGGTCTATATCTGCATGGTATTCGAAGGTTTTGGGAATTGGGAATTCTATCATCTTTTCCTGGTCGAAGCCCATGGCTTTTGTTGCAAGTTCCTTGTTTAGTTTTAGCTCGTAGGCAACGTCGGCGAGGAAGCCGGTTTTGCCGTGGAGTATTGTATCTCGCGGGCCGCCGACATTTATTGATATTACTGGCTTGGCGCAGGCCATTGCTTCGACTTGGGGCATACCAAAACCTTCTAACCTTGAAGGGGCGGCATAAATATCGCAGGCCTGCGTTAGTTCAGCCATTTTGTCTGGGAAGTAGTCCTCGCGGACGTATATTATTTTATCCTTGTCCAGACCAAGAGATTCTATTAGTCTGATTTCGTTTTTGCCATGGTCGTAGGCTGAGAAAGTCGGAAGGGTTTTAAGAACGTATTTCCAGTTTTTGAATTGCTTGTTGACTTTAGCTAAGGCCTTAATCATCTCTTGCGCGCCTTTGCTTGTGACGTCGCCGCCGACTGTTAAAATCATTACTTCGTCTTCTTTTATGCTGAGATTTTTTCTGATTGGGTTTATTTTTTGTCGGTCTATTTGAGGGAAGAAAATTTCCGGGTCGTAACCTACCGGGCAGACATGAATATTGTCGGGTTTTATGCCGTCGCGAGTGTAGGTTGACTTTACCCAGTTGCTTGTTGCTGCTAGTAATGGCAGAGAGTTTAATTCTTTGTGGTAGTTGGCTACCCAGCCGTTTGCGTTGAACCAAGGAACTGCGAGAATTCCAAAAGAATTGGGGTGAAGAACTGTTTCTGGGAGATTTCTCCAACAGCCTATTCCGATGATAACATCTGGACGGAAAGTTTCGTAAATTTTTTTCTTTTCGTTGTCGTTGTTTCGGTCGCAGGACATTACCTCGTGGCCAAGCTCTTTCAGTCCTTTTACGAGATAGTGGCCTTGCAGGCTTATGCTGTCGATACTTCTTGGGTAGGGGTAAAGGGCTAGGAGTTTCATGAATGTGCGAAAGCCGAGAGTTATTTAAACATTTATACTGGTTCCATATTCAAAAAGATTTCTTCAAGAGACATTTTTCTAACGCTGATGATGCTGTCTGCGCCGCCAGAGTAAATTAGAAGTTCGTTTCCTTTTTTTGTAGGGATTGCTGCAGTTGGGAATACGACATTGTCTATGAACCCTTTTTTTTCGAGTTTATCTGAAGGAACAAGAAGCGGCTTATTTTTAGGAGTCCTTGCTAAAATTTTCTCCGGATTTTTCAAATCCAGCAGGACTGCCCCGGCGCTGTAGTATGCCCGCCTTTTTTTCAAACAAACGCCATGGTAAATGACCAGCCAGCCCTCCTTGGTTTTTATTGGCGGCGGCCCGGCGCCGTTTCTTTCTGATTCCCACGAGCCCTTTCTAGTGTTAATTAATGAACGCTCTTTGCCCCAAAAAACCATATCTGGGGAGTGAGAAATCCAAATGTTGGACTTTGAGAAGACGAATGAACTTTCCGGGCGGTTTAGTGCGATGTAAAGGTTATTTATTTTCTCCGGGAAAAGTACTGCGTCCTTGTTTTGTTCTTGAAAAATCAGACCTCTTCTTTTCCAGTTTACTAGGTCTGTTGATTCTGCCAGGTATGTTGAAACTCCGTTTAGCTCTGAAATCGCAACGTAGGTCATGTAGTAGACGTTGCCGATTTTGGTTATCCTTCCGTCTTCTACGCCGTATTCGCTGTCTCCTGGGTGACCGACAAAGGTCGGATAAGGGTCAATACTCTCAACATTGTAACCAGATTCGTCAAGGACAACTCTCCTTAAATGAGAAATGGTTGTTAATTTGCATAACTTGTCTTTCATGAAAATCACGTGCGGATTGTTCGGGTCTATTCGGACTATAGCTCTTTTGTGCACTTTTTCAGAAGAGGTTTCATATTCTTTCTCTGAAACAATCACTGGACATTTCAAATATTTTTTGTCTTTGTATGCTGGTGCTTCAGCTATTCTTGAATAGAGGATTATTTTGCCGTTGGGGGCCCTTATGCCTGCAGGATTTAGGATGCCTTTCACTTCCCAATCTGGAAAGGAAGGTTCGACATCCTTCGGGCTGAGGAGGAGAGTTGGTTCTGGCACCATCTTTCTTAAATTTAGGAATCAGGAGTTTATAAAAGTATTTTGGTTTAGTTCAACAAATTGAAGAAAAAATCTTTGCTTTTTTTCTCTCTGAAGTATCTGTAGTAGTTTGGTTTTTTGTTGATTTTGAATCTTAGGCGAGATTTTATTGTTTCATAATCCTGTTTCTTTGGTTTCCAGTCGTTTTTTAGTTCTTTTTTGAAGTTTTTTAGTGAGATTGATTTATTTGTCGCAAATCCGCGAGAGCTCATCTCGCTTTTTATTAGGTTGTGTCTGTTTTTTAGATATAGCAGTTTGTTTTTGAAGAATTTTACATGGCCTCTGCCCAGGCAGTAGTTTTTCGGGATGGCTTCTATGGATGGGTTTTTCCTGACATATCCCAGAAGCATTAGTACTTCTAAGTATTCTGCAACTAGATGCTGGTCTGCTAATTTTTTCGGATTTATGAGATTTATCCTTACCATTAAGTTTAAATTGAGGGGGGGATTAAAAAGGTTATGAGCAAACATAGTTACCATCCGTTTAAGATGCACGGAAGTTATATTGGCCTTGTGCTGGGTTTTGTCCTTTCGTATTTTACGCTGGTTGCTTTGTCGGTTGTCGGAGAATTTAGCTTGTTAAAACCGACTGCGTTTCTGGTAATATTTGCTCCGCTTGTTGTTGGTTTTTTGTTGGGGTGGGGCTTTCACAGTGTTGTTAGGGTAATGAGAGATTAAAATGGATTTAAAAAGAGAGTGCTACGAGAAGGCAATTGAAGTTTTGGAGAAAGTCAGCACGCCGCACGGGTTTTACGCTTCTGGCGGAATTGACGGGTATGATGCGGTTTGGAGCAGAGACAGCATGATTTCTTCTTTGGGGGCGAGTTTAATCGGAGAGAGATTTAAGAGAGTTTTTGCAAGAAGCTTGATAACTCTTGGAGAGAATCAGAGCAAGAACGGACAGATTCCTAATTGTGTTGACAAGTGGAGCGAGAGAAAGCCGCATGTTGACTTTAAGACTATCGACTCAAGTTTATGGTTTATCATAGGCCATTATATTTACAAGATGAGGTTTAATGATTCTCGACTGTTTAATCGATATAGTATGAATATTAAGAAGGCGTTTAACTGGCTGGCGTGTCAGGATCCTGGAGAAGTTGGGATGCTTGCGCAGTTGCCTACTTCTGATTGGCAGGACGCTTTTCCGCAGAGATATGGCCATACAATAAACACTCAGGCCTTGTATTATTATGCTTTGAACCTGGCTGGAAGGAAGAGCGAGGCTGAGGCATTGAAGAAACTGGTCAATGAAAATCAGGAGGATGGGCTTTGGAATGGGAGTTATTACTATGCTTATCGATGGAAAAATCATGGGCAGTATAAAGAGTTGAGTGATTGGTTTGACACTTTGGGGAATTTGCTGGCGATTATTTTTGGGTTGGCTGACTCTGCTCGCGCAGAGAAGATTTTAGAATATATCCGGAAAAACAAAATCGCTGAGCCCTATCCAATAAGAGATATCTATCCGCCGATTGACAAAAAGAGCAAGCATTGGCAGGATTATTACCTTGATTGCATGGCGGGCGTGCCGAATCAGTATTCTAACGGAGGAGTTTGGGGATTTATTGGAGGATTTTATGTTTTAGCTTTGATAAAGATGAAAAAGTTCAAGGAAGCTGAGCATGCTTTGACTAAGATCGCTGAAGCTGATGTGAAGTGGGGTTTTCCGGAATGGATTCACCCGATAACGCATACTGTCCTTGAGAAAGACAAGTTGCAGACGTGGGAAGCTGGGTCGTATCTTCTGGCGCATGAGAGTCTGAAGGCAAAAAGGGTCTTACTTCCGTAAGGTTTAAGTATCGGATTCTTGCTGGACTTTTATGAATATTTGGGAGGAATTTCCTGAGAACGCGAGAAGAATGGCTGTTGAGGTTGCTAATCATGTAATTGACAGTGTTCGGTTCGTGCCCTGGACACCTGAGCAAATGGGGGCTTTCTGGAGAAGGCGCTCTTATGATCAGATAGTTGCTTCTGGGGAGGTTAATGTTTGTGTGCCTTGCATTGATACTGCAGCTCTTGCGACAGTGTATTTGCATGGTAAGGGTTTGGGCGCTGCGTTGAGACTTTATACTGGGCAAGGGGCTGCCGAGGATTTTGTTGCAGGAAAAAAGAGAAAGTTGCATCTTGACGCAACAACTTTATTTTTTGTGGATGGTCAGCCATATGAGTTAGATATTGGTGCAGGAGATATTACTCTTCTGAAAGATGCTGATGTTGCGGCGGGAAGGCTTCTTACTACGAGACCTAATGAGCCTTTTTGGAG
>Ga0180008_1002111_pt1 | contig 11125 bp, 16 predicted proteins | sample MM_PW_MetaG_FD_121121 | JGI IMG/M metagenome (GOLD analysis project Ga0180008, IMG submission 121121) | Groundwater microbial communities from the Aspo Hard Rock Laboratory (HRL) deep subsurface site, Sweden - MM_PW_MetaG | ecosystem: Environmental > Aquatic > Deep subsurface > Groundwater... | reverse complement strand
TTCTTTCTTCTCCTTGTTGTTCTTGAGTACAACTTCTGCCTCAACAATACCACGTTCCAGCTGCTCCTTGCGCTTTTTTAGTTGCTCTAGTTTAGTCAGTACATCTATCATTAAATATACTCCTTTGCTTTGTCTATAATCTCCCTATCCATCTTCAGTTCTATTGCCACCTTCTCTATTATCTCCAGAGGAGATAGGCCCTCCATCACTGCTGACACACCCACTTGATTCACCCGCTCCAAGAAAGCCTCCACTTGCACCTTATTGTCTTTCTCTTCCTTCGCTTTATCTATGTCAAATACTTCCTCTGCTGGAACACAGGAGATAGGAATATACTCCGCTTCTCCAGTGTCAGTGTCTATGTATGCTACTTGAGGTTGTCTATCGGCATCAGAGATAGACAGCCTAGCTAATGCCCCAGGATTGATTACTTTCATACCGTTATGCTCGGTAATAGGAAATCCAGGATGGTAGTCTCCACATAGAAGGAATTTAGGTCCTTCTATTCCAATATCGTCAATCAAAATATGCTCCCAGGGTACTGGCTTAGGTACGACCATAGCATGAACGCAGAGAACAATAGTGCATATATTATCTTCCCAATCTCTAAACTTAGTGCGAATATTATCCAAAATATTACTATTACTAGACCACCCGCAAATATCAGAAGGCTCTGTAGGGTCCAAGAGATGTGTCCTAGTGTCCAGACCAAGCATAGAGATAGCACTTCTGGAGTAGGTATCCTCGTTGTATCCGTAAATATCATGTTGTCCCAATATGTAATGAAATTTACTGCCATATGGGAGAGAATAGACAAACTCATTCATTATTCTATTAACCAAACCATAGGACACATCTGGCTTGTCGTAGAAGTCACCCAAACAGATACAATTGGGACAGTTGCGCTCTTCCATAATATTTAGTATCTCTACTAATTTGCCCAAAATAACCTCTGGCCACTTATCTTTTCTCCATTTTGGAGCAGAAGCACGAAGGTGAGAATCGGTGAAAACAATATAATTCATCGGTGTTTACACCCTCCTATTGTCTGACCACAAATGTGGGTCGGTAAAAGCTAAAACTTTCAAGCTTTATGTCTCCTCAATTTCACTTAAAATCTCACCTGTGCTGTGGTTACAGAAAAAAAGACGTATACCATACTTTTCTCCACAAATACCACAACTGGTATAGCCTTTTGGCCCTTCTTTTTTGCCTTCTCCAATTAACCAATCAACTCCAAAATGTATCCCATTTTTCCTTCCACAAATTGGACAAGGATGGGTAAGTGGAGGCTCTGTGCAGTCCTTATTGCCTACTCTCATTAGTGTTCACACTCCTTTGTAGTTTGTCCACAAATTGGGCATACTTTGGCTTTTCTAAGAGTGTTGTAATACGCTTTCCTTAGCTCCTCTAATCCTTTTCCAAACTCTGCTAGATTGCCATTCTGCCTTTCGATATCTATCCCAACTGCCACTAATTGTGCCAATAAGTCGCTTAATTGCTTACTTTCTTTTACTTTGCCTTCAATATCTGAGATAACCTTGGCAACATTATCAGCCTCTTCAACCAGTACTGGTAGGTGCTCACCTTTAGTATCAAGTCCTTCCAGCTTTGCTAATACACTTGCCAATTCACGGGCAGTATACTTGAGTTCTTCTATTTCTCCTTCTAATTCCATCAATGACTCCATCTTCGGCTTAGCAATATCTACCCAGTCATATTGAGACAGTTGTGTTCCTAATCCCGCCAGTGCTTCTTCTTTGTTTTTTAGGCTCCTCTTGCCCCTATCTAGGTCTAATTTAGCTTTCTTGGCAGCTTGTTCCAGTTCGTGGGTTCCCACCAGTTTCCCTAACTGTCTCTCGATACTAGCAGCAGAGTCATAAATGAGAAAAGGCAATTCTCCCTGCTCACTGTAGTTGATTATCTTGTCGCATTCATCGTCTACAGTGATAGGATAGAGAGATACTGCTCTCGATATTTCTTCTGGAACAGTAGTACCGTGCCTATTCCACTCTTGGTTATCTCCGTTATCACCTAGAACATATTTAGCAACCTTATCAGAACGTAGTCTAGTTACTCTTATCCCATCATCAAAGCATACTGATACTCCACACTCTTTTTCACCCCAAGTGACATAATCTGCTCCACCCTGACAAAAGAGACTCCACACAATCGCTCTACTGAGACTGCTTTTGCCAATAGTATTGGCCCCTCTTATCAGATTGATACCATGACCAAACTCTACTTCAGTATCTCGATGAGCTTGAAAATTCTTTATTTTTACTGCTGTAATCATCTTATTTTAGCAGGGCTGACAGTGCTATAATAAGTATTATCCATCCTATTACTTCTACTATTTGCATCCATCCTCTCCAGAAGGTCTATTAGTGTCTGTGGTTCGTGTCTGGCCCATTCGTCTGGGTCTTTCCATCGGCAATTGGGACATCTTACTAATTCCACATCCATTCCAATCCTTTTCTATGATACTCCTTGCTATTTCCTTTTTACGGTCAAGAGCAATGGGAGCATCAATGTACAATAGCCTTATGGCTGGGACGGCTATAGCCCCCGATATACAAAACATATTACGCCGTACACTTTTGTATACTTTGGCCTTTATGGGAATACGACATTTCATAAATTTTGCAAACTGGTCGATTAAATTTGACTGCGGATGACCACATATGCCAATATGAGGATAGGTATACTTCCCGCTGGTGGTAGAGAACCCTATATTTCCATCTCCATCTATAACACCTCTCCAGAAATGCCTATTGCTTTCAAGTATTGGTGGAGCAGTTGCACAATATGTTTTACGAGGAACTATGTTGTATCTCATTAAACTATTTACTAGTCTCACTGACCCTATGCATAGAACTACAGAGTTGTGGTTATTGCAGTGCCGAATGGGGTGTGACGACCCGAGAAAAGTAGTAAGTTCCTCCAAGTGAGATATGTCTCTCTTTTGCAACTCCACACAGAGATACTGTGCTCTTCCACCACGTCCGTATATGCTTCCATCTGCCATTAGGAACCCCAGCCAATAAGCAGAGTCATCGGTAATAGTATCAAAAGCGCACTCATTTAGGAAGTATTTCTTGCGGTTGGGGTTAGACAAAAGTGTTTGTGATATTTTCTTCTTAGTCTTGTCAGGCAGTGATACTCCTTTCCTGGTACTGGGTTTTCCCAAATTAGATTCTCTTAATTTCTGTTTTGTCTCCTCTGAACGATGTTTCCCCAACCAATAAGGAGCATACTTTTTTGATCTATTAGTCACAGCACAACGCATACATCTTTTTGCTTGCTTGCTAATTGGTTTTCCACAGTCAATACACAAGTTAAGTTTGCTCTTCATACTTTAGTTATACTGAAATATTGTTCTACAATTTCTCTTGGTCTATAATAGCCCTATGAAGAGACTCAGGATCTGCTCGTGCCCATTCGTCAGGATCCTTATACTTCCCTTGAGGACATCTTACTGTAGAAATACACATTCCTATGTTTTCACCAATTTTTACTACTCGTCTTCCAAAGGAGTCTCCTCCACTATCAGAATCTAGTACAATCAGTGCCCTATTAGTGTAACATAATAACAAAAGCATTTGCTCTGTTGTAGGAGTCCCCATTAAAGCTATGGTATTTTTATACTTGATCTTATGCAACAGAATACAATCAAATTGTCCTTCCACCAGGATAGCCTCATTCCTTTCTATTATGCTTTGTTTTGCATACTCCAATCCGTATAAGTGCCAACGCTTTCTTGCTCCAGTTGGGAAAGTTATATACTTGCTGCCCCCATTTAGGCTTCTAGCCATTAGGAACGGTAATCTTCCAAAACCGTCTCTTACTGGGGTTAATACCTTTCCAGTGATATTAGGATATTGTTGGCTAATTTTATCGTTGGCAAATCCGAGCTCCCATTGTGATATTTCAGAGTCAGTAACTCCTCTACCGATGAGGTACTGGTACGATTCATCTGTGAAAGCGGACTCGTGTACTAATTGCTCAATCCATGTCATGGACAACTACGGTTCCTTGCTCCACTTTTCGCAAAGTCTCATATGTCCCTTGTTAGCATCCTCTGGACTATTGTATCCTTCAAAATCAAGTTCATCGCCTGTAATTCTATAAGGGCTGCAGCCCAACCCACTCTTTTCTCCCCTAAAAACCATGGTCTCATATAGTCGGCCAAACCCAATTTCTTGTGGCTCGTCTTCGGACTTAATACGACAATCTCCAACAGTGGATACGATGTACTTACCTACATAGGTAGCAAGCCTATACAAGCACCTGTCCGATAGACAGAAATGGGCAGGGCGTGGCATCCAAATCCATTTTTCTTTAGGCCAGGATTTTCTCATTCCCATGTCCCATGTTTCTCTGCAATCCATTCCACTCCAGCATACTCTTCAATAGTGAACTCGATATTGAGTGGTTTTCTCATGTCATTCCTCCTTTTGATGGGTTTACCTGTTATACAGCAAGCAGTCTATCCAGCATCCGCAGAGCATCACTATACCAGCGAGGCCTATTATGGTTTGTGCAATGCCAATTCCCCACTCTCCGTCATGCTGTATTGTGTGATATGCCTCGGCAATAACTATAAGGCATAGGGGACCGAGAAACCCTGTTGTGAGGGCCAACTCTTGTGCATATTCGCTCATCCTTCATTCCTCCTAGGGACTTAATCTTATAGTATCGGTGGCACTTGTAACAGTATCTTCTATTTGGAGTGTATCGTTCCTCGTTCTTGTGTTTCTGTCTTCACAGATAAGATTCAAACTTGGCCCAAGATGGCAGCAACGATTAGGCGCAAGAAGCCAACCATGACTATACCATTTATAAAGGCTGGGATGCTTTCTAATGGAGACGAGTCAGGGCATTCCATGCGACAATGTGATATGAAAATACCCCAGAAGAGCGCGGCTATTAGCCAGACTTTGGTTCCCCAACTCAGCACAGGAACACAAGTGAAGAAGCACCAGATGACAGCCAGAATGATTGTAGTAACCATCGCGATGCCGACTGCGATGACATATTTCCGTAGGCCCTCCCGCTTGGCCTTAATTCGATCAGCGTGAAACGGATGCGGCGATAAGGCCACATTTTTGCTTATCGCCGCAGCCTTTATCTCTGCCTCTGTCGGTGTTATGTAGGCTTTAGCCTTTATCTCTGGCAGTCTTGAGTTCTTCAAGTCGCCTCTCCGTCTCGGCATCCGTTTCCTCGTCTCCGTCCTCGTGGTTCTGTTGGGCGGACATATTCACGAGCACTCGCGCTCTGGCCTCCTCCTGCTCCACCTTCTCCTTCATGCGGTCGAAGTTTTTGAGGGCCCAATCGCCGCCGATGCTTTGAAGCATCTTCTCGATTCGCTCGGATATACCGCGCCACGCCTGATTGCCAGTCTCGTACACAATCGCCTCATCACCATCCATCAACTCGTGAAGACAATCACTTGCTTCACCTAGCATTTCTCGGAGCCTCTTGTTCTCCGCCTCAAGGTTGCAGATGCGTGCAATAGAAAACTCAATCAAAGGAAGTGGCGCATCTTGGCTTAGAAGTAGATTCAACGCCTTATTTGCTCGCTCACGCTGTTCCTTTGCGCTTAGCATCATCACAGTCTCCCTTCCGTCAGATAGGTCGACTCTCCCCACTTCGGGCAAGGAATGGGCGCAAGATTGGTTGTAGTCTTTGTTGGTTTCATGCGTTCATCCCCCTTAACTACCCAGTACCCCTTCTCTTATTTCACTCATCAACTTATCGTCATTTTCCAACAACTCGGATACTTTCAGCCTTCCCTGACCCAATCGGGTCTCTCCATAGTTGAACCAGGCACCCTTCTGAGTTACTATTTCCTTCTCCAACGCCATATCAAGTAAATCTCCACCATAAGAGAAGCCTTTGCCACTTAGCATATCTAAGAAACATTCTCTGTGTGGTGGAGCAACCTTGTTTTTCTTAACGAATACTCTAGCTCTATGTCCTACCTCTTCTTCTCCTTCTTTGATGGCAGAAATGCGTCTAACGTCTAGTCTAATACTCGCCCAGAATTTAACTGCTCTACCACCAGGAGTAGTAGTTGACTCCTCAAAAGCACTTGCTCCTATTTTCTCTCGTAGCTGGTTAACGAACACTACGATACTACCGCTTTTACCTAACGTACCTGCGAGCATACGTAGTGCCTTAGAGATTGCCCTTGCCTGTAATCCTATATTCTGGTCTCCAATTTCACCCTTCATTTCTCCTGCTGGCACTAACGCAGCAAGAGAGTCTACAACACACATACAGGGATACCCCAATTTAACAACTTCCCTGATACTCTGTAGTGTCTCCTCAGTAGTATCTTCTTCTGGATTATCAGATTTGATAAGAACAAGGTCATTAACATTAACTCCCATCTTGGCAGTGTACTCAGATGTGTACGAACCCTCAGCATCCGCAAACACTGCGGTCATGCCTTGTTCCTGTGCTTTACCTAGGAGCTGTAAAGCAAGGGTGGATTTACCCATGTTTTCCCCCCCAAATAGCTCTACAAATCTCCCCTTTGGCAAGCCGCCTACACCCAAGGCCCTGTCTAATCCAATAAACCCAGTGGAAACTGCTTCTATATTTATTACTAGCTCAGATCCAAGATGAAACCTTCCTTTAGACTTCTTAGATAACATTTGTGTTATTTCTTCCGCTGTTGGCAAGTGAAAATCTCCTTACGCTATTGGTCCTTCATTATCTAGTCTTTCTTCCAGTTCCATCAACTTATCATGCAGTTCTACTGCTATTCTCATCAAACGTTCTATATTCTCTTCGAGTGAATTAAATCCTTCCCCTTCCTTTCTATCCCTCAACTCTTCATTAATTTCTTCTATCCATCTTCCTAATGTCTTTTCTATTATCATACACTAGCACCCACTAAAGTCCTTGAATGGGTCTTCATCTTCTTTTGGGCCAGCAAATTCTTCCGCTTTAGGTTGTTCTGGTTGAGGCTTTGGTTTTGGGGTGAACTTTGGTTTTTCCACGCCACTCCTGAATGGTTCTTCAAGATGTGCGGGAACTCCCGCTCTTACCAACATCTTAACTACTGTATCAGCAGAAGTTACCTTCAATGCTAGTGTCTCTATGTTACTCCATTGGTCGGTTAATTTTAATGCTTCTTCTTCACTCAGTTTGCTGGGAGAAAAAGCTCTTGATAACGCTCTGCTATTGCTTGCCATTGCAACAGTAATATCATAATCTAATACGTCTCTCCCCTCATTAGTGGTATCTGATACTATCTTTTGCAGTGTCTCAAAAAGATAGTGTGGTAATTCTGCTACTTCGGGTCTGCCAACTGTTCTATTGAAGACTAATATTCTAAAACTATGTTCTACTGGACAATCGTGTAACTTCTCACCAGTAGAATCGAGAATAATTCCAGAACAAGCATCTTCTGCGCAAGGAACTTTAGTGGTTCCGTACCTTCCACCTGGGATAACATGTATGGGAACCTCCCAACGTCTGTGGTCTTTATCTATCAGCCTAAAACACACTGCAGAGGGCCTGTCTTTGTTGGGTAACTTCATAAACCCGAATGGGTATGCTGGCGGTGCCCCCTCACCAGGATTAACATCTTCATCAAATTTCTGTTCTTTTGGCATTTCTAATCTCCTCGTAATCCAGCAGATATTTCCTTTTCAACAATTGAAGCTATAGCCTTATATGTCTCCTGGGCGGAGATAAAATTGAACCAAGCACTTTCATAGGCTTTCTGCAATGACTCATACTTGCCCCACAAAATAGCCAATCTCTCTGTTTTCTCTTCGGCTTCCCCTTCTGCTCTAGTAGCATTAGGTGCTTGACTCTTGAATATCCAGATTCGCTTAGCCAACTTCCGTATTCGGTCAATCAGTATTGCCCTACGTATGACTTGTACATACCAACCCAAGAAGAGGGTCTTTTCTACTTGCAACGAAATCAATTTCTCTTTCAGTACTTCTACATTATCTATCTGCTCTCTAATCTTACTGGCATCTGTCTCAATATCTACACTATCAAGCACTTTCCAAGCAGCTTCTATATTAAACTCTGACAGGGACTTCCATTCTCCAACCAGTCGTCCAGACAATGCTTTGTAGTATTCTTCGTCCATTGTAGCCTTCTTCTTGCTTAGGCTATCCAGTTCTTCTTTGTTCTCTTTAGTCATACCAGTCTTACCCAGAGCCGTCAATGAATTGTACTTAAGATTTATGGTCTGTTCTTCTGTCAATGCTGGAACAGCTTCTTGTTCGGGCTCTTCTTGCTCTGGTAAATCGTCATTATTATTTTCTTCTGCCTGCTTCATTGCTTCTTCCACTTCCTCTTTCATGCCTTGGTCATCCAATATTTCTGCTTGATCGCCCATTATTTTGTCTCCTTTTTACTCCATCCCAATTCGTCTAGTCTAAAGTCTTCAATGGCACTATTAGCCTCTTCATCTCCGTATTCTTTTGCTATCATAGATAATACTACTCCCACAATATTATGACTGTATGGCTTGACATCAATGTATGGCACTTCCTTATCAATCTTGGCTCTCATTTCCTCTAATGTCTGTAATTGTTTCATTACATCCTCCAATTACTCACTAAGTAGGTAACCACAACGATTATGGCCGTAGCAGGTAGCGCAAAGATGGTAGCCAGTAACACAAATAACAAAACACCAACAAAATCATTCCTGTCCATAAGTTTATCGGACCATTCTAATTTTAAGAACAGCCATGCACTTATTGCTATAGCGGGTGCTACTACAAACAACAATATAATCAGTGCTCCAAGTACTTGGTTCATTCTTTCTCCTCAAGCATCAGGAGATATATTCAAAAGCCAATCCTTAGCGTATTCTCCCACATGCATTACTGCAATAGGAATAAGGTCGTTTGCAATAACCTCAGCAAGGTCTTCCGCTCCTTTGTGAAGATCGAAGCCTATTGAAGTGTCTGTGTCTATGTAATCCTTTGCATAGTCCTGTATAACCCTGATAAGGGTCTCTTCTAATGATCCTCGCAACAATTCTTCTAGCTTAGTTTCTGGCATTATCGTTTCTCCTTTTGTATGATGCTAATACTGTCAAGAACCTCATTGCTTCTTCATCTGATAGTCTGTATTGGGACTTTCGTGCAATAGAAAAGGCATTTTGTATAGCCCTCCCTATCTTAGCTGGAATTGTTTGCATATTAGACTTTGGTTCCATCATGTTAATCCTTCATTATCAAACTTGGCGGCGGGAAGGCCACAAAAGGAGGTAGCCAAACAGCGCCTTCCCGCCGACCGTCTGTAGGGGATGCCTACCCCTCTCATATACATAATACCAGAAGGGGGAGAAAGGTTCAACCTCGGTCAAAAATCTTCTCCCTTCCCTTGCAGCAGGGCAGCCACGTCAACGGGCTGACACCAGACCTTGCCAATCTTGCCCTCGGCAGCCAGTGGAACGTTCACCCTGGGAACCGGCAGGCTCATCCAGGATACCACGAGGGGCAGCCACTTCTCGGCCTTGTCCTCTGGAACTTCCCACAACCAAGCGTCGTGCAGTTGCATCAATGGTATCATTTCCATATTATTAACCCTTGCTCTGTGCATTACCCTCAAAAATTGATAATTGGTAACATCGCAAGCAAGGCTCTGTTCGGGATAGTTTAGTGCTCTCCTGGAAGCCTCGTCTTCATTAAAGTCAAATCCAGAAATGAGCAACTTCCTTCCTAATAGAGTCCTGAATTCTCCAGTATTCTTAAAATGGTCAACCGTGCTAAGACTCCATGCTCTAGCTCTCTTGAACGTAGTATAGAACCAATCAAGGAACGCTTTTGCCTCATCCAATGTAAGATCATATCGCTTAGATGCTGACTCAGCACCAAGTCCATAGCAAGCTCCAAAACTAGCTGATTTCGCTGCTCTTCTTACTTCTGGTGTTACCTCTCCTTTGGGTATCTTATAGACCTTACTTGCCACTGCTGTATGAATATCTTCTTCCTTTAGCATCTTTAGCAATTCCGGGTCTTGGCTGTACGCTGCCCACATTCTGAGTTCTATCTGACTCATATCAACTTCAAGGAAAGTATATCCTTCGTCTGCTACATACATCCCGCGCAATTCTCTTGGAACATTTTGCAGGTTCGGCCCCGAACAGGCCATCCTACCTGTGTCTGTTCCACTAATGTTTATGGAAGAATGTACTCTACCTTGTGGTGATATAAAGTTGCTCACTCCTGTCACATAGGTACTATATACCTTGGATAGTTTCCTGTATCTCTTTATCTTCTCCACTACTGGATTGTCTAGCATATCCAAGGCTTCTTCATCTGTGGCGTCTGCACCCTTCTGAGTCTTCTTGGGTGGTGTCATTCCCAACTCTTCGTATAGCAAGTGTGCAATTTGCTTGGTGCTATTAAGGTTAATGCCAACGTCTGACTGTAATCTGGACAACTCTGATTGTAAGGATTGTTCCAATTCGCCAACAATATCAGTATCAATCTTAATCCCTTTCCATGCTGCTCGAAATACTTGCGCCGCTAAAGGGGCAACAAAGCGATAGTACATATTCTCTAGGTCATCATTCTTAAGTCTTTCCTTAAAAATCTGGGCTAACCTAAACGTATAATCTGCATCTTTGCAACTGTACTCTGCCAAGTCTTTCAATGGGGCCAAACCCAAGTGCTGTTCTGCTACGGGTATCTTCCTTTCCTTCCCAATAGCATGAACTATCGAGTCAATCTTGTCTCCCCATGCGTCTGCTCCCAACTCAGTCATGGCTATTGTTTTCAGACCATGCGTTCCCCTTACTGGATGAAGAAGGTGCTGAACAAGGCATGTATCAAATATCTTCCCCCCAACCTCTACACCTAATCGTTTTAGCATGAACCTATCATACGAACCACCATGCCATATTATCTCCTTACCCTCATCCTCTAGCCAACTCTTGATAAGATTCCATGCTGAGTCGGGTACACCGTTAGTAAGATTGAGATAGTATGCTTTCCCCTCTTCCCAACAGAATGATATGCCTAGAATGTTGCACTTCCAGAACGGGTCTTTATCTTTCTGCTTGTACTTCTTTCCATCAGTCTCTATATCAACTACTACAGACTGTTGGCTCAGCAATTTAACACCAAAGTCCAGAG
>Ga0180008_1002110_pt1 | contig 11136 bp, 12 predicted proteins | sample MM_PW_MetaG_FD_121121 | JGI IMG/M metagenome (GOLD analysis project Ga0180008, IMG submission 121121) | Groundwater microbial communities from the Aspo Hard Rock Laboratory (HRL) deep subsurface site, Sweden - MM_PW_MetaG | ecosystem: Environmental > Aquatic > Deep subsurface > Groundwater... | reverse complement strand
AATTCACTGTCTTATCTTTTATTACTATAATATTGTCATTTTTACATGAATAAAGTTCACCATTCACATATTTTTTGAATTCAAGTGTATGAGTTCCAACTATTATATTTTCAAGTGTATAAATCTCATTTGTTGTTTTCTTTCCCGTATTCGATTCATCCATCCAAATCTCACATGCTGTCATTCCTATGCTATGACAGTATATACTACCAACGTCTTCTGTTACTCCTCCTGGTACAGGTGTGCATTCAAAAATTACCGTATCGTTTTTTATTACTATTATGTTTTCATTTTTACATGAATGTAAAACACTGTCAACATACTTTTTAAATTCAAGTATATGAGTTCCTATAGATATGTTTTCAAGTGTGTAAACATTATTAGATGTTTTTTTTCCTGTGTTTACGTTGTCTAACCATATTTCACACGCAGTTAAACCTATACTATGACAATATATTTCACCATATTCTTTACCAAAAGACCAAATTCCTAATCCTGCGTCTTTTGCTTCATGTTCTCGTTGTACATATTTAGCATATCCACATACTCCAGCTGAATCAACTATTTGTTTATTATAATCATAAAATCGTAACGCTCCGAATCCTTCCATGAGCATTACTTCACCTAGATTTATTGATCCTACTTTAACAACAGCTAAGAATCTATGATATTTATCATATTGCCGTGCATGATCCGACAATAATAAAACATTTCCATAAGCTAGAGATGATAGTCTAGTCACTGATGCATCAAATACTTTTTTACCTTCAGCGTTGGAAGGTGGATACCATTTTTCTTGAACTCCAGCGTCTCCTTTACAATCTACTTGTCGTGTGATCTCATAAGGTGGTGTGTGTTTTGAACTCTCGATTGTATCTACCCCTAAAAATCTAACCTCCATTTCAAGATCACCAGGTAATAATTCAGCACTTCCTTCCAAAATTCGTTTCTGGTTTTCTATGAAAACTAAAGATTTTTCTGCCGAAGTAGCTCCTTCTTCAGGTATATCTTGAACTTTAAAGTTACATATTATTGTATCTCCGTCTATTATACTTTTTACCGCTACTGCATATGATTCATCAAATTTATAAATTCCGCTATAATATTTTAGTTCATAATGTCCTAAAATCTCGCAGTACATATCATGGGTAGCTTTACAGTTTTCGATGTAAAGTCCCATTGTTGTTAAAAAAATAGGACTACAGAATTTTAAATATTCAAGCATAGGACCTACCCAATCAATACCCAACCTTAAATATGCTAGATTGTTTAAAGCTTCTTGATTTTGTTTTTCTCCAACTGCTTTCCACATATTGAATATTGGAGCATCCATAAACATTTCTTTAATAGCCCATATGGCAACAGAACAAGATCCGATTACCATAAATATACGTTTAGTTATTACTTTAACAGTACCCCATGGATTATTTACCATATCGTTCCAGTAATGTTCAGCCATTACTTTAATATAAACCTTGAATAATGGGACATACTCATCCTGCATTGCTTTAAGCCATTCTAAAGGTCCTAATTTAGGCAGTTTTTCTGTATAATCAGCAAAAAATTTAGCTTTACTAGTGCAATCTGTGTAATCTAATAAATGTGGTGTTTCGTCAATTAATTTTATAGGTTCAGTTATTGCTTCTTTAAAAAGCTCTGCACCCGTTTTGTCTGTCATTGATGGTGGTACATATCTCTGTGCTTTAAGTCCAGTTTCCGCAGTGTATTTCATTGCCTTTTCTGCGAATGGTTTGAAAATAGAATCTTGTAAAAACAGTTTATAGACATCTTTGCTTATCCCAAACATGTCTCCCAAAATAATTGTTGCGATTTCGTCTGAACTTCCAAATGCTTGTGCGAGTTCTTCTAATTCAGCATCATCTAGGAAATCTAATACTTGTCCCATAAAATCTCCTGGATTTATGGCCGCATTGTATACAATCGTTTTAGCTTCAGTATCTGTTAATAATTCTACTCCTTGGTGATGTCGTTTTAAAAGTTTTATAGACATGTATGATTCTTGTGATACTCCCAGAACTTTTGCCATTGTGCTTTGTGCTCTTGTTGAACCTATTATTTTTGCCATTGAAGATTCCCATTCGTCTAACTTGTCGTATGGTATATCTTTTACAATAGTTTTAAGAAAATCTGCTAATCTTATATCATCACCATTTTTAGCATAATCTAAAATAGTGTCTATTTGACTAGGAGTTAAATCAGTCCATTTTAATATAAACGCTCCTTCTTCAAGAGCGTTCGCAATTAATTCATTTTTTTTAGCTACATTTGCTAATTCTGCTGCTTTATCAAAAATGTCAGCTTTACCTATTTTTTTTACTATACCTATTCCAGGTAGACAACCAATTGCAAAAAACAAATATGTCCATGCGGTAGGTTCTTCATGATTTCCTGTATAAAGCGACTGGTGATAATAGATCGTGTAAGCGTCCGCAATTGGACTTAGTAAATCAATTCCTAGTGCAGCTAACCATCTTCCATAATTATCTAAAGCGTCACAATCTATATATTTACAAACTCTCTCTCCTAACCAATCTAAATAAAATACCGATAATTCTATTTCAGTAATAGTATCTCCACAATATGTAACAATCGTGGATGGATAAAATGCAATGTATGATTCTCCAACAAAAATAGCATAGTCCTGATTTTTAGACCAACTTCCTTTTATTCTTGGATCTGTCCCTGTCCCCGGTAACTTTTCTCTTATATAATAAATTCCATTCACTACATTTTTCCATACTGCTGTCCAATATAATGGTGGATTATAATATTCATCTGTCAAAGGAACCTTTTCTACCCACATTACATATAATGATTCTTCATCTTCTAAACTTAAACCTGGTAAATTAACTGTGATATTAATGCCTATCCCACTCGGAACCATGTTAGCATGTGCATTTACAGCTTTTGTGTTTAATACTGTGACAGTTATGTCTTGAGAGTCGTATCCTTCCAACATGAAAGTTACAATATGATCTCCTTCAGAAACCTCAGGTATTGTACATGGTGTTGTTTCATAATATGTTAATCCATCAAGTCTGACAGTAACTCCGGATGCTGGATCTGATGTACATATTATTTCACCTCCACCTGTTATAGAAGGCCCAATATATAATTCAATTGTATCACTTTCTGTGTTTTTATAATCTGGTCCATTTTCATAAGCGCCAGCTACAATACTTATTGTTGTTTCGTTTTCACTTTCTGATGGAGTGTAATATAGTGTAGCTTTTCCTGATGAATCTGTTTGAACTGTTTTGCTTGTGTTTTCTCCAACAACTAAATATATATCTTTATCTTCAATTCCTGAATCATTGTATGTTAATATAGCTTCAAATTCAATTGATGATCCTGCTAAATAAGGAGCTTGTGATATTACTGTTAATGATAAATTTGGCTCGGGTAATTCTTCTCCTTCATAACATGCCTCAATTTCAACTTTACTTATAGTTTCTCCTTCAAGTATTGACACTGCTTTTACTGTATATTCAGTTCCTGAAGAAGTAAATGATCTTGTTTCTCCTTCTAAAATTTGAATTGTATGTTTGTTCGTACCTTCATTTGGTAAAAACACATCTAACATGCATGCAGTAGTAGAAATTACAGATGTAAGACAAATCCATCCACCACCCATGCCATCCCAAAAATATTCACAATCGTATTTTTCTTCATCAGGATTTGGTGGTGTATATACTGTTTTTATAATATCGCATGTTGCCATTACGCACTACCCCGCCATCTTTTTAAGTTTTTCTGATAAACTGCTTAAATAATTCTCATCTATACAACACCTTTCTTTCGAACATGTTATTAAACCAAACGATGCTAAGTGTGTAAGTGTTTGTTCAAGTTTAGGATGTTTAATGTTAAATTGTTCTGCTAACTCGTTTTTATTGAAACATGAGTTATTAATCAAAGTATCTAAAACTATCTGTTCAATTGTATGATTATCTGCTATGTTAATGCCAAAAAAATGTTTTGCTAATATTGGCATATTTAGTCAGTATATCTTTTTAGTGTTTTTATAATATTTTGAGTATATTGTTCCGTACAATATATTCCAGGATGGTTTTTAAGTTGAGTAATGTACTTGTCAACCTCCGCCACCTGCGCATGCTGATCAAAGTCTTCGTTTGAAAATCCTTTTATTTGATCTTTACTGAAACAGGATCCAACAGAATTTACAGAATTAATAAATTCAATGTGTCTGATAGTGAATTCTGTGGCAGTTGCTGGTGGTGGTGTGTATGTAGGTTGTGTGACTTGTGTGTATGGTTGTTCAACTTGTGGTGGAACCTTTGTTACTTCCTGATCTCCACCAAATGTTAAAGGACCACTTTCTCCGATTATAGGCATTGTTTTATCCTCCAATATAATTTACTTCTTCTTCTACGTCTGCTTTTGTCCATGCCCCATGAACATATAAACATACTGTGTGTATTCCTTGTATATTTATCGGTTGGTAAAAATCTAAGTCTACTTCAGATACTTCATCTGAATCTAATTGAATAAATCTAACTGTTTTGGATGTTGCAGTTCTATCAAGACCATCGAAAACATAACCAGTTGCTGGACAAGAACCGATTCTCCCTTCAAATAACTTTACATGAAATACTACATATATTGGATGTATACTTGTGTTTGTTATTGATACATTGTCAATTTTGAAATGCCAATCAATTTTGTCTTGTGACATTTCTATGTTTCCTATAAATAAATAAATAGAAGGCAAACCCGACGGTGGTGGTAAAAATTCATATTCTCCTGGTTCTTTTTTTTCTTCTTTAACAGGTGATTCTCCTGGTGGCATAATGTCATCGCTTGTCGGTGTATAAACTAAATTGTTGGTTATCATTATTACATCTAACCATGTTTCATTTTCTTTATGTGAAACTATTAATTCATGCTGTCCTGCTTCTAAATATATATATGAATATATATTATTCCATGTCCACTGTTCTGTAGTAGAATTTGCAGCTAATTGTATTTGTTGTTTTTCATCAAGATTAATGTAAAATGAATCATGCCAACTTAATGGATCACTACCCACAACCCCGGCTTTTGTTCTGCCTATTATTTTATATGAACCCGAAGTTGGTATTGTGAATCTATAATTTGCAGATCCACTTTCCGACGATCCATAAGGAACAACGATATATTTACCATTTGAAGCATTAGGATCTTCTTTTATTTTCATTGGTGGTACAATAGAAGTATATTTTTCAGCTTCTATAATAATTTTCATTGTGTCTGATGGTTCAGATCCTATTGGAGAGATATCATCATTTGTTGGAACGTATTCAAGCACATTTGTGAACATTAAAACATCTAATAATATTCCTGTTTCACGGCAAGATATGGTTAATTCGTTTAGTCCAGCTTCTAAATATATTGTACTATAAGCTGTATTCCATCCCCATTTTCCTGTATCGTTATCAGCATATAAGAAACCAGTGTCTTTACCAGCCATTGATACATTGAATGTATCATGTGAGCTTAGAGGGTTTCCTTCAGACGTTGCTTTTGTTCTACCCATTATTTTATATGTATCTGATTTAGGTATGTCTACGTTATATTTTACCCAACCAACACAATCAATTCCGATGGGGTTAACAACATATTTTCCGTTTGATGCTTCGTAATCTTTTCTTATTACCATTGGTGATTTAATATCCGTGTAGTTTTCTGCTTCTATGAAAAGTTTCACTTCACCCGGTGGTGTTACTCCTGTTGTATAACAAAATTGTGTTTCTGTTGAAGGATCTCCGTCTTCTTCTTTAATTACTAATGCGTCTGTTAAAGTTATATCTTCTCCGCCATTTGCGGTTTTCATATCATCATATGTATATGTTACATTTACTTGTGGTGATGTTATGATTATTTTGTCTGTCGTTGACAATGTAAGTCTAGCTACCAATTGCGCCGTACCTCCTGATTCATTTAGTGTTTCCCCATCTGTTGCATAATATGTCCATGATATTCCCGAAGGAACAAAACAATTATCTACACCTAAGCTTTGAGCTATCCAGTTTTTACCATTAATTGTAATTGTCATATTAATCAAACCCCAGATAATAATCACACGTTTTTAATAAATTTGATAATGTAGCAGTAAAACCTAATTGAACAAAACCAAGATATGCGTCACATATTTCTAGTAATGCAGACAAATTGGATAATAATCCATCTTTTCCACCGTTATATTCTACCCAATTTTCAAAGGTATCCATTCCTGCTCCAGGGGGCATGAAATTTATAACATTGGTTATTAAAAACTTATCAAAATTTACGTTCGGTTCTCTTCTATAAATATTGAAAGTATTTTTCCCAAGTTTCAAATCAAAAGTTTTCGGTGTTCCCGTGGGTGATAGATTTGCATCTTTTCCCGTATCTGTAACATTAGCCCATATCCACGAGTCCGAAACAGGCATATGCCACACAAAACTTGTTTCATCATTTACACTTACTCTTAATGAATTGTGATTTATAGAATTGGCAAGTATTAATCCTACTATCTTATATGTACCTGATTTTGTTATAAAAACTTCATATCCTGCTTTTGAACATATAATAGGTAGATCACAAGTGCTTATACCATCTGGTACTCTAACGAAACGTCCGCCTGAAGCTTTTATATCCTGAACTATCGCAATTGGTAGTTCTATCGATTTTGCATTTTCTGCTTCTATATAAATATATTGATTGCTTGCTGGTGGTGGGGACACTCCGGAATATGTCATGAATCCCATGACGGTATTTCCTGAAACTGTTACGTTAGGAGGCACTGACCCCCCGCAAATCCCATTTTCTACTGAAGTACAAGTTACTATTCCTGCGGAAGTAATGCTTATTGTAGCAACTAAATCGTTATATCCTGAAAGCGTCCATTTTATCCGATGGCTTCCTGCTTCAAGTTCAAATAGTGTCATTGATATCTTCCTGTAAGTTTTCTCAAACTGTTTATCAGTTGTGTATACTCTACGCCTTGTTTGTCTTGACTTAAAGTTACTACTCCCATAGATGGAGCTATACACAAACGATAATTTTGTAATAGTTCCATTCCCACAAGAACTTCATTCCCAAGAACAAGAGTAGATATATCATGTATAGTTTCTCCCACTGATACTTTACATAAAAACGCAGGTAAAACTTGAACACTTCCATCTGCCAATGTAACTGCACTCGAACCTACTTTTTCTAACCCTAAGTCAACTGCCATTATTAATGGCAGCACCAATCCCCCAGAATATCCAGTATCAACTACTGCTCCGTATGAATTTGATTTATACAATCCATTAATTGTAATTTCTATACGGACCTGATTCTCTTTATCTATGCCAGCAACAACATCTAATGGCATAATAAACTCTTACTTAAATGTTAATGCAGTGTCAGAATCCAACTTAAAACATACAAATTCCTTTTCCGGATACTTGTTTTTAGCTGTCCTCATTGCTTCTCCAAGCGTTGGTCCAGTGAAATACGCTTTTGAGTAAGGATCAATGACTACATAATGATTTGGAAATTTCTTTTGAAGTATATAACGTAATTTATTGAATTCTTCTTCGGCAGTAGCTATTGCCGATTTACTTAATCCAATCATTATGCACCTCTTTATTTAAACAGAGGTACTAAGGGGTGTTTCCCCTTAGAATTTCTGCCCTAACACAGTTGTGGCGCAAGATACTGCGGCCTTTTTCCTGGAATCTGCTTCGGCTCGTGTGCAGCTTTTATATGGCTTGCCGTCGCTTGACAGTTTTCCCACAAGTTTTGAATTGCTTGTGCAATGGTCTGACAGACTGCAAGATTCTTTCATCGCTGCCCCTGCTCCTGCAATTCTTCGCAGTAACTTAGGAGACTGAAGCATGTTTCTTCGGGTTCTGGTATATGTTCCCGGAGCTGATACTCCGCCGGGTCCCATTAACGAAATTGTTGAGACTGGGCGCATTGTAAAATCAACTCTTGTTAGATATTTACTCATAATTATATCACCTATCATAATAATAAAATTGACAGTATATAAATAAATGTCAGACAATACAAAAGTTTCATATACATAAATATATAATCTTATAAATGTATAATCAAACAAATGGTTAAATTAAAGAAAAAATTAATTGTAGAAATTGATTTTGACCTTCATAAAGAATTTAAAAAAACCTGTGCTATCAAAAATGATAGCATGAGTTCGATAGTAAAAAATGCTATCCTTAAATATATTGCAGATCATAGAAAAAATGTAATTTACTAAAGCAAATTTACACAATATCAATTGATTCTCCTGTTTGTGGTTCTGCAACATTTGTGTATTTATTACTTTGTGGTATATTAGGCTGTTTGTTGGTATTCATATTATCATTAATTAACTTTTTACTTTGTTCTTCTATACTTATTTGTTTAATGATCATGTCAATCGTGTTTAAAATTGCAAATTGTGAGAACCCATACAGGGTATTCTTTTGGATTAGTCCGTTATTAAAAGCCCAAAATTGTGCTTTTGTAAGGTCAAAGTGTTTGGTTGCCGGTATGAATGTCTGTATTTTCTTCGTTTTCTCTTTTCTTAGTTTTTTAATCTTTTTTGTAGCTAATTTGCGAAGTGCTACTATTTCGTTAATATCTAAAGAATCTATTGAGCTTTCTATACCTTCTATATTCATAATCTAATCTCCATAATTAATTTTAATTAAGTTTGGAATTATTAATCAATTTGTATATATTTTATTTGGTTGTATATAAAATAACCTGTATATAATAGATATTATGTAACTAAATTTATTAAATACTTGCATGATATATTAACATATCATGGCAAAACCACAAAAAGCTATTATATCGTATGAATGTCCAGATTGTCATGCTCAATTTGTAGGGTCCGAGTGTCCCGAATGTGGTGGTAGTAAAGGAAAAATAAAATTGGCAAAAGATGGTCTTCCTCAAAACATGCACAAGCCTAATGTTTTGTTTGGTGATATTGATGATTTGGCTCCAAGTAGATCTATTATTGATAATGATGATTTTGATTTTTTGAAAAAACGAGCACAATACCAAAACGAGCAAACAATGGATAATTTAAGGGAGAGTATGCTCACAAAATCTGAAATTAAAAATGCAGAACTGAAACGTGACCTTTTGAAATCACGTGCTGCACTTGAACAATTTGATCCTATGCCAAATGGTCCCAATTCACAAGGTTGGTCAACGGCTTATCCTCCCAAACTGAATGATCCTATCCAACAAAACAATCCTTCCATTGACCAAGGCCAACAATTTCAAGGAATGTTTAGTGCTCAATCACCTCAATCTTTGTTTATGAACAAGTTTCTTAATATGAAACCAGATCAAAGAAGTGAACTTCTTGAGCAAGTTTCGAATGCTGATCCCAGTGCAATTCAAGCTCTGTCTTCAATGATGACTTCTCCACAACCTCAAGCCTATCCAAACATGATGCAACCTGGAATGATGAATCCTTATTTAATGCAAAACATGATTCCACAACAAGTACATGAACAGAATCAAATTGATCCGACTGAAACAGCTGTTCGTATGATGTCACAAATGTTTGAAATGTTTAAACAAATGCAACCTCCTCAAGACAATGGAATTAAAGACACACTTAATGAATTCAAAACTGAAATTAATAAGATACATGAAAAATTCAATAGCATTTCAAATAGAGGACAATCGCATGAAGAACAAATAATGCGAAGTGAACTAAATGAATTAAAACAATTAATTCAATCATCATCTAGCAAACCTGGAATTATAGAACAGGTTCGTGATCTTAAGAATCTTATAGGCGAACTTGAAGAAAATGGATTGATGAATAAGGGTGGTCCGAATACAACAGTTGATGATACTATTAGATTGAAAGAAGCTGCTCATAAAATAGAGATAGAAAATAGAAAATTATCAATAGAAGAAGAACAGATGAAAACCAAAGAATCAAAAAACAGTCTTCAAAAACAATTTGCACAGGCCCTATTTCAAAAGGAATTGCAGAAATCTATTAAACCAGTTGAAGAACCTTCCGTAGGATATCATAATATTGCTAAATATCCAATGCAAATTAATCCTAAAACTACTAGTCCTAAAGTAATTGTCTCTGAACATTTTGGAGACTCCGGATCAATTCAAGAAACTAGGGAACCTGTCTCAAAGGAAGTAATTTAAAATGGCAACCATTGATGATAAAGGAACATATTTTCAGTTATTGTTAAACCCAAATGTAGAAAATGTTGAATTGATTGATAAACCAAAAGAAGGCTACGAAGCCACAATTGGTATAAATGAAGAAGGAAAACACGTCATTTCTCGTGTTAATTATTTAAAACAATTCATAGATTCTAGTGGTAATAAGAAAGTTCGGACCATCCAGGATGTTCTTTCTAAAATAGACGACCTGAAAAACTGTTCTCGTTGTTCAACACTTGATAAAGAAAACTTAACTATAAGTTCAATATCAACAAATGAAACTACTGGTTCTGGGTTTGTGTCTACAGTGTCTACAAATCCAACACAATCTCAAGTTCAGCCAACCCAACAGTTAAATGTTGTATCTTCTCAACCAATTGAAGAAAAAACCAAATCTATGAAAGATGTATTCGCAGATCAGTTTTTTAATGCATATCTTACAACACCCGGTAAGTATATTTTCGGAATGATGTTCGGTGATGAAAATATGATATCTGATGCTATGCCTATAGATTCTAAATCACAATCTGACTTTATAGGTGAAATGGTTGATTTTATTAGTGGCGATATTGGATTAATGAGATCGCCTGACGAGGCAAAGGAATACTTGTCAGTATTAAAACAATCCGAAGATGAAAAGTCAAAGCCTGGGTCTGTTAAATTTAATCGTAATCGCAGACTATATAATAATATAATTTACTAGGTGGTGATAGAAATGGCAGAAAAAGGCGTTCCTAAAAAAGATGGAAGTGGTCGTGGTGTTAGAGCTAACCGTGGTAGATGCGATTGTACTCCTACTAAACCAAAAGGCAAAGGTTTTAATAGAAGATAAGTTATAAAAATAGTTGTGGGTAAAGGGTAGTACCCACACAGTCAGTCCGCAAGAAGGATTAACGCATGATCTACTATTTCAAGTAAATCTTT
>Ga0180008_1002109_pt1 | contig 11139 bp, 8 predicted proteins | sample MM_PW_MetaG_FD_121121 | JGI IMG/M metagenome (GOLD analysis project Ga0180008, IMG submission 121121) | Groundwater microbial communities from the Aspo Hard Rock Laboratory (HRL) deep subsurface site, Sweden - MM_PW_MetaG | ecosystem: Environmental > Aquatic > Deep subsurface > Groundwater... | reverse complement strand
GGTTTGTCGTCCCTCGTCGGCGAGTCGGCCGACGGGGCGGGCGCCGCCGGGGCTACGGTATCTATGACGACGGTGTGGCCGCCGGATCCCGACCAGTTGCCCGCCTCGTCGGCGGCCTGGACCTCGACGGTATGCTCGCCGTCGCCGAGGGCGTCGTCCGGGGCGTAGCTCGTCTCGGCGCCCAGGTCTACCCAGTCCTCGTCGTCGTCGCTATCCACCCTGGCGCGGTACGCGACGGCGCCGTCGACGGCGTCCCAGCTCCAGGTCGGCGGGTCGTCCCCCGTCGGCGTGTCGGTCGAAGGGGCGGGCGCCGCCGGCGCTACGGTGTCTATGACTATCGTCTTGGCCGCCGACAGCGAGCCGGGGTCCCCCGGCTCGGCGAGCCCGAGGGCGGCTGCGTTGCCAGCCGCGTCGCGAATCGAGCCGCCGTTCAGTGTCAGGGAGTCGGTCGCCTTGTAGTCGAGATCCGCGCTATTATGGCCCGCGCCGACCTCGTACCTGAATATCAGCGTATCGCCGCCCGATCCGCTCACGTAACCGGCATAGACGGCTGTTGCGGCGCCTAGCTCCAGTTCCAATCGCGGAGAACCCGTCACCGTGACGACCTCGCTGAATCGGACCCGGAGGTCGATGATCTCTCCCGTCGTATAGGCCGCCTCGTCCTTGTCCGACCCGACCCCGAGCACGCGGGGGGGCGTGACGTCGACGACGTACTTGATCCGCTTCTCCATCGGCGTCGTAGCGGGAGCGACGCCGTAGGTGTCGTGTATGTTCCCGGCGGATACGAGTATGTCGGCGTCCGCGTTCGTATCGGTTATTGTCCCGTCTATCGTTATTTGAACGCGATTCCGGGCGTTGCCGAGCTGCTCATACTGCGGATTGCCCGATATCTCGAGAGGAGGGTCGCCCGAGCCTCCTCCGCTTACGGAATAGAGCGCGTTCGTCGACGCCTCGATATGGTTCATAGGCTTGGAGAAATAAAGCTTCGCGGACGATATGTCCGCCAGCTCGTTGACGAGCGCGCCCTCGGCAGGGTCGCCGCATAGTACGCGAGGAACCGCTACGAGGTTCTTAAGCCTGCGAATCTCGAAGAGCCGAGAATTCATAGCAAGGTCGCTCGAAAAGGCCAGCGGCGTCGCCGGCGGATCCTCGAGGGTGACGGCCTCGGTGGCCTCGTCGACCGACGTGACGAGCCGGCCTCCGTCCTCGAGCGCTATCATGTCGAAGGACGTCGGCGCCCCCGCGCCCGAGGTCCTATACTGGTACTTATCGAACACGGGATTGGCGTTCCCGACGGTTTGTCCGCTCTTGCCTACGATATACGACCAATGGAAATGCTCCGTGCCGGCGGCCAAGGTCCCGAGGAAATCGCCGCTATTAGCCTTGGCGCAGGACTCATTGGGCGCCGCCGCGTTCCAGTCGGGATCGACGAGGACCAGGAAGTCGGCGTTGTCCCCGAGGGCGGCGAGTTCAGCGTCCCCGTCGATCTTGTCGTAGACGGCGGTACGGTCGAGCGTCCCGCCGTACCTGAATATCACCGAGGCGACGCTCACCGACCCGAGCAAGGACGCGTAGCCGAACGCGGCGTCGTCGTCCTCGTACATCCTCTTGAGGGCGCGGAGCCTGTCCCAGCCGTCGTCGAACTCTATGAAGGAGACGAGCATGTGCCTGCCCGAGTAGTTGGCGAACGGTACGAGCACGTTGGTGCCCCAGCCCTTCCGTAGCGTCGGCAGGGCGAGACTCTCTCCGTAATTGGCCATGGCTTTTTCCTCCGATGACGAGAATTACCTGATTATTCCGTGAAGACGGTATTGCCGAACGAGGCCAGGGTCGCGGTGACCGCCCCTGATAGCGTGACGTTCGTACTCAAGTCGTCGATCTCTGCGCTGTTGTCGTCCCAGTAGTATCCGCGGTTCGTCGCCCCGGTCTCTCCGAAGTACGACGAGAATTTATTGGAGCCTACGGCCGCCGGGTCGCTCGCGGTGTTGTTCTCATAGATCGCGAAAGATTTTCCGCCGTTGACGTTGACCGAGCATCGTATGGTGTTCCCCGCGATCCGCACCGGCGACGGCCCAAGGATGAAAACGCCATAGGAGCTGTACGCCTTTCGGGCGGCGTCGGCCGAGCTGGAGTCGATACTGTTGTCGGAGACGATAGTCGGGGCGGTGTCGCAACAGATCCCGTGGGACGAACCCGTCGTGCTACTACCTACCGAGCCCGCGACGATGGCGTTCCGCGTTACGGTATCTCCCGCTCCGGACGAGTAGACGCCGTACGTGTTCGCCCCGTATCCGCCCGATATGACGTTGTCCTGAATAGTGACCTCTGACGGATTCCATGAATAGACGCCGTATGAGTTAGCCGCGATCGTATTCCCGCCCGTCCAGTCCCAGGTCTTGAAGATAGTGCAATCCTCTATAACGGGAGACCCGCTCAGTACCTCTATACCGCTGATCGTCGTCGGCGTCGAGGTTGCGTCCCGGCCTTTCCCCGCGACCACGCAGTTCGCTATCGACGGCGACGAGTCCGTAATGAAGATAGCCGCGTTATAGCCTCCCGTCGGCGCGTAGACGGTGAACCCGTCGAATACGGTAACCGAGCTTATGCCCGTCCCGAACTCGACGCAGCGTAGCGGGTCACCGTCGCTTCCGCCGGCCGATCGCTCGTCGTCGAGCTTAGTCTCGTAGGTGACGAGGTCCCGTACGGAGAAATCGGGCGAGTAGCCGCCATAGAGCGATACTCCCTCCCGCATCGCGGCTATGGCGGAAAAATCGTCCGCGAGGGCGGAGGCGTAGCGGCCCCCGGCTATCCTGACGCTTACGGAGCCGGAAGGGTATGTTACCCGCGCCCGGTCTATTCCCGCCTGCACTATATCGAGGGGCTTGAGCCGCGTGCCGGGATTGCCCGCGGCGCCCGGGTTAACAGAGTTGGCCGGGCCGCTAACGCACACGCCCTCGAAGATAGTGAAGCTGAACGAGTAGCTGGCCGTCTGGCCGTCCTCGGAGACCGTTATAGAGAGCGACTTGCCGTCGCCGGCCGTCCAGGCCGCGAGGTACCCGGGGTTCAGTACGAGCGTCTTGCCGTCCGTCGACCACGCGGCGCCCTCGAAGGAAGGGCCGAGGTCGCCCCCGAGGGCGACGGAACCGGGGAGCATGGCGGCGGGGAAGGCGACGGCGATGGCCTCGTGGGCGGTTATCGTCGAGCCGCTAGCCGGGCTGACTGCCGGCTCGTTGGCGGCGCGGACTATCCTGGCCATCTCCTCGAAGAGGGCGTCCGAGCACGAGGCGCAGAGGCCGGCGACGAAGGGCGCGACGACGGCGCAGGCGAGGAGGCCGACGGCGAGGCGGACGCGGACGGCTCCCGGTCCCGGTATAGCGCTCTTACGGATCATGTTCATTCCTCCCAAGCCACGGCGTTAGCCGCGGAGCTCGAGGCGGCCCGAGAGCCGGAGTCGGACGAGAGGTAGGCGTAGCGACCGGCCGCGGCCTCGTCTATCCTCGCGAGCTCGGCTAGGAAGGCCGCCGCGGCCGCCTTGTCCTCTAGCTCGAAGGCTGCCAGGGCGGCCCCGGCGAGCGCCGCGACGCTCCTCGGCGAGGCGGCGGAGGCCTTCTTGAAGGCGTCGAGCGCCTTGCCGTAGTCGCCCTTTATGAGGTAGACGTTGCCGAGGTTGATGTAGGCGGGGGCGTTGGGCCTGATCTTCGCGCTGCCCGCGAAGGCCTTCTCCGCCTCGTTCAATCGGCTGAAGCGCGCGTAGACGACCCCGAGCCGGTTCAGGGGGGCCGGGTCGGTTCCCTGGGCCGCCGACGCGGCCTGTTTCGCCTGGCCTTCGAACGCCGCCATCTCTCGGGCCACGAGCGCGTCCATGCTCGCCCCGTATCGCTCGAGGAGAGCCTCTGGCTTGGGCGGGACGATAGACGATTCTTGCCCGACTACGGCCACAGGCTCGTATAGCGCCACGCGTCACGGACGGGATAGAGCGCGGCCTGGCCCTTCGCCGCGGCGTCCCGCCATTGCCTCGCGCCTATCTGCCAGGCGCGCATGAAGCCCTCACCGAGTATCGTCACCTCCACGGGCAGCCAGAGCTTCCCGCCCTGCTCGATGACGTCGCCGTAGTTGGAGAAGAATGACTTTCCCTGGCTCGGCCCCATGCCGAGCGCGAACGCGGCGTAGATATGGCCGGGCACGGTTATGAACGCGCTTTCGACGCCGCCCGCCTCGAGGAGCGACGCGAACAGTATGGCCATGTCGTCGCAGTCGCCGGCGCCGAACTCGAGGGTCTGCGCGGGGAATTGCAGGTAATCCACAGCGAGCTCGTCGGCGGAGGTCTTCGAGTAGGGGACCGCCGCGTCGGGGACGTACGAGACGCCGTGGAGCCTGAGGCTCTCGAAGACGCCGAGCGCCTGGCGCAGGCTGACGTCGATGGTCTGGTACCCGGAGCCCCTGGCCATGCCGGCCGAGGCCTTGGCGAAGCGCATCACCGCGGGGTCGTTGACGGTGACGAAGGCGGCGGCCTTGCGGTCGTCGTCCCAGGTCGACGCGTTACGATGGTTGACGATCGCGCTCTCGGCCGCCTTCGCCTCCTTCCGCACGCCGTCGTACTCGTACTCGACGGCGAGCTGGAACTGGGCCTTGGTCGGCTCCAGCGTCGATAGGATCTGGCGGGAGAAGAGCGCGTATAGATCGACCGTCCGTTTCTCGCCCCTGGCCATGGACGGCAGCGACGCGCACAGCTTGGGCGCGTCCATGTACTGCGGCGAGAAGAGGGAGACGGCGACGCCGCGGATCGAGCCGCCCTCGTCGTTGACGATAGTGACGCGGCCGACGGGGTTGGTATCGTAATGCTTGTAGAAGACGGGGAAGACGGGGAAGACGGCCAGGTCGACGGCGCGCAGCCGCGGGCGCGTATCCATCCGCGAGAAGTTGAAGCCGGCCGTCAGGCTCGCGCCGAGGCCCTGGTAGAGGGGCCCGGAGGCGGCGAACTGATGGACGTAGGAGCCGCCGAGGCTAACGCGGAAGCTGGGGGAGAGGTACAGCGACGCGTCTATCCCGGCGACGGCGTACGGCGTGAGCGCCCCGGCCTCGCCGAGCATCCCGTAGGCGAGGCCTCCCCGCCCGGCTGTCCCGAGCGAGAGCGTCCTCGTGAGGTTGAGCCTGAGGCCGAGGCCGGCGCTGGCGCCTATCGCCTGCAGGCTCATATCCCTCGCGTACGGCACGAGGGAGTAATCTACCGCGCCCTCGAGCGACATGAACGGCAGCCCGGCCGGTATCCAGTCCGCGCCTATGGACGCCATCGCCCCGAGCGAATACCGCGACTCGCTCAGGCTTCCCGGGAGCGGCACGAGGAGGGCGGGGTCGACGGTGAGCGAGAAGCCTGAGGCCGCTTGCCCCGAGACGACGCGTAGCGATGTAAGGAGGATGACCAAGGAAGCGGATAGCGAATTGACTCTTACCATATGCGCCTCGCTCAATTACGATGTGCGAGAAGCGGCTACATGATGTTACGAGTAGTATAGCGCACATTGCCGGGCGCGTCAGCGTTATTTTTTTCTCGGCTTCGTGCGGCCCTCGCCGAAGTACTTCTCGCTCCGGTACCTGAGCCAGACGAGCAGCGCCTGCGGGATCTCCCTCTTCTGCTCGGGCGACAGCCTCGCGTACAGGGCGAGGGCGCGTTCCCGTTCCTTCCTGCAGGCGCCGTTCTCGTGGGCGTCCCAATGGGAGCGCGCGAGGCGGATGAGGCGTGCCGTCTCCTTGACGAGGGCCGCTCCCGACAGCGCCTCGTCGTTATTCATCGGCATGGCGGCGCTAGTCCAGGCGACGGTAGCGCAGCTCGCAGACGGAGTCGCCCTTGGCGATGGACTTAGGCAGGTCTAGCCGGCAGCCGTAGGCCTCGCCGATCCCCTGGTCGCCTCGCATGGCGACGTCGCATAGCGCGCCTATGTCCTCGTCGCTCGCGCCTTGCTTTTGCCAAGCCTTGACGAGGGGGCAGTAGCTAAAGTCGATGGATAGCTCGTCATCGGTGCTCTTCCGTATCTTCATCTCGAAGACCGCCCGGGCCGGAAGGGTGAATAGGGTCCTCTTGAGGCCTTTTAGGCTTTTAGTCCCGCCTTTTCCCACGAGCCTCGCTCCCTGGTATAGTCCGCAGCGCATGATGGCCGCGTTCGCGAAGGGTTCCCATTCGAGCCCGCGGGCCCGGGCCTCGTCGCGGAGGAGGTAGAGCCAGAGGGCCCGATGCTCCAGCAGCTCTCGTATCGACCTCAGTAGGAAGCCGTTCTTAGATGCCTCGTTCCGTATCGCGCTCATGCTCTTGCCCCCCGCTGCGCCGTCCAGTATACGATCGAAATCGCCTGGTCGGGGGGAAAAAAAGCCGTTCACTCCCCAGGCAGGCAATGGCGCAGCTCCGCGCCCTCGTAGATCTGCCTCGGGCGCACGAGGCGCTGCTCCTCGTCGGTGAGCATCTCCAGCCAATGGGCGACCCATCCGCAGGTCCGGGGGACCGCGAATAGCACCGTGAACATGGAGGCGGGCAGCCTCATGGCGCGGTAGATGAGGCCCGAGTAGAAATCTACGTTGGGGTAGAGCCTGCGCGATATGAAGTACTCGTCGTCGAGGGCTATCCGCTCCAGCTCCAGCGCCACGTCGAGGAGGGGCGTCGTGCCCGTAGCCTCGAAGACCTCACCCGCTATCCTCTTGATGATCCGGCAGCGGGGGTCGTAGTTCTTATAGACCCGGTGCCCGAAGCCCATGAGGCGGCACTCGCCGCGCTTCACCCGCTCCACGAAGCCGGCGACGTTCTCCGGCCTCCCTATGCCTTCCAGCATCCGTAGCACGGCCTCGTTGGCGGCGCCGTGCAGGGGGCCGTAGAGGGCGGCTGCGGCGCCGGCGAGCGCCGAGTAAGGGTCCGCCCGGCTCGAGCCTATGGCCCGCATCACGGTGGTAGAGCAGTTCTGCTCGTGGTCGGCGTGCAGTAGGAACAGTACGTTGAGGGCGCGGACGAGCGCGGGGTGCGGCGCGTAGTCGACCTCCGTCATGCGGAACATCATCCTGAGGAAGTTGCCTATGTAGTCGAGGCCGTCGTCGGGGTAATTAATGGGCCAGCCCTGGTTGTGCCGGTAGGTGAAGGCGGCTATCGTGCCCGCCTTGGCGACCATGCGCTCGACCTGGAGCCGCCTGTTGGCCGGGTCGGCGACGTCGCGGGAGTCGGGGTAGAGCGTGGCCAGGGAGGCCACCGCGCTAATGAAAACGCTCATCGGATGGGCGTCGTAGCGGAACGTCTCGATGAGTCGCTGTATATTGGTGTGTACCATGGAGTGGCGCTTGATGGCGTCGGACCACTGGGCCAGCTCGGCCGCGCCAGGCAGCTCGCCGAAAATGACGAGGTAGGCGGTCTCGAGGTAGTTAGCCCGTTCCGCCAGCTCCTCGATAGGATAGCCCCGGTAGCGGAGCACGCCGCGCTCGCCGTCGACGTACGTGATGGAGCTCCTGACGGCTGCCGTATTGGCCAGGCCCGGATCGTAAGCCATCAGGCCGAAATCGTCGGGGCCGGTCCTTATTCGCCTTAGGTCGGCGGTCGGGACGGTCCCCGAGACGATAGGCAGCTCGTAGCGCAGGCCGGTCCTGTTATCGACGACGGTCAGAGAGTCCCGCGCCGCAGCTTCCGCGCGGGCCGCCGCGTCCGCTCCGGCGGCCGCCGGCCCGGGATCAGCGCATCGCCGCGATGATGGCATCGGTCATGCCCTCCGTGTCGCCCGATCCGCCGAGGTCCGGCGTGGCGACGCTCCCGTCCGCGACCGCGGACTCTACCGCCTTCCTGACGGCTTCGGCGGCCGCGCGCTCGCCCAGGTGGTCGAGCATCATCGCGGCGCTCAGGGTGATGGCTACGGGGTTGGCTATGCCCTTGCCGGCGATGTCCGGGGCGCTGCCGTGGACGGCCTCGAAGACGGCGTAGCGCTCGCCCACGTTGGCCCCCGGCACGAGGCCCAGCCCGCCGACCAGCCCCGCGGCCAGGTCGGAGAGTATGTCGCCGTAGAGGTTCTCGGTCACAATAACGTCGAAGGCGGCCGGCCGCATTACCAGCTGCATGCACATATTGTCCACTATGACCTCCTGGGCCCTGATCCCGGGATAGGACGCCGCGACCTTCCTGAAGGCCTCGAGGAAGAGCCCGTCGGTCAGCTTCATGATGTTCGCCTTGTGGACAGCTGTCACGGTCTTCCGGCCGGCCGCCTCGGCGTACGCGAAGGCGGCCGCGGCTATGCGCTCGCTGGCGCCCCTGGTTATGACCTTGACGGCGTGCGCCTCGTCGTCCGAGACGCGTATCTCGCGGCCGGCGTACAGGTCCTCGGTGTTCTCGCGGAATATCACCAGGTCGACGCCCGCGCCGCGCCCTCCGATAGAGCGCACGGGGCGGATATTGGCGTACAGCCCGTACTTCTGCCTCAGCGACACGTTGACGCTCTTGAACCCGCTCCCGATGGGCGTCGTGATGGGGCCCTTGAGGGCGACGCGGTGCGTCTCGATGGCCCGGTACGCGGACTCGGGCACCAGGGCGCCGGTCCGCTCGAGCATATGCGCGCCCGCTTCCTCGACGACCCACTCGATCGGGACCCCCGTCGCGTCGACGATGCGCCTGGCCGCCCGGCTTACCTCCGGCCCTATCCCGTCGCCGGGTATCATTACTACCGTATGCATGCTAAGTCCCTCCCTACGCGTTAGCGCTGTTCAAGAGGCCGCCCGCGAGCAGTATCGCCCGCTGGCGCGCGGACAGCTCGAGGGCGCACTCGATCGTCCTGCTCCCTATCGTGACGCGGAGCGGCGATCCAGCCGCTATTGCCGCCTTGAGGCCGGGCGCCTCGACGGCGTCTCCCCGGGCGACGGCCTCGTAGTCGGCGGGGTCGGAGAATACCAGGGGCGCGATGCCGAAGTTGACGAGGTTGGCCGCGTGTATGCGCTCGAACGACCTGGCGAGCACCGCCTTGACGCCGAGGTACATGGGGCAGAGCGCGGCGTGCTCGCGGCTGGAGCCCTGGCCGTACGACTCGCCCGCCACGATCACGCCGTGCCTTCCCGAGTCCCTCAGCGCGCCGCAGCGAGTCGCGAAGAGCGGATCCAGGCCCTCGAAGACGAACGCCGCGTAGGCCGGCACGTTGGAGCGGTACTTGAGCCTGGCTCCGGCGGGCATGATGTGGTCGGTCGTGACCTTGTCGCCGACCTTGATGGCCAGCTCGCCCGAGAGCGATTCCGGGAACGGCCCGTTGCGCGGCGGCTCGCCTATATTCGGTCCCCGGAGCACTTCGGCCGAAGGATCGGGGGCCGCGAAGACGAGCATCGAGTCGTCGACTTCGTAGGTTCCCGCCTCGGGGATAGCGGGCCTGGCGGGTCCTATCGAGCCGAGGTCGGTCACTTCTCCTCTGAGCGCGGCGACGGCGGCGGCCTCGGGGCCGACCAGGTAGACCTCGGCGTCGGCCGTCCCGCTCCGGCCCTCGAAGTTGCGGTTGGAGGTGCGGAGCGATACGGCCCGGCTACCCGGCGAGAAGCCGCTTCCGATGCAGAAGCCGCAGGCGCTCTCGAGGACGCGGGCGCCCGAGCCGACCATCGCGGCGAGCGATCCGTCCGCGGCCAGGGCCCGGAGTACCTGCCTCGAGCCCGGGGCTATCCCGAGGGAGACGCCGGGGCTGACCGTCTTACCCCCGAGTATGGTAGCCACCGAGCGCATATCCCTGAGCGACGAGTTCGTGCACGAGCCTATGCATACCTGATCGACGCGGAGACCGGAGAGCTCCCGGAGCGGCCTCACGTTGCCCGGGCTATGCGGGCAGGCCGCCATAGGCTCGACCGCGCCCAGGTCGACGTCGATTATCCTGGAGTACTCGGCTCCCGGCTCGGCCTCCAATGCCGTCCAGTCCGCCTCCCGGCCCTGGGCGCGGAGGAAGCGGCGCGTGGCCTCGTCCGAGGGGAAGACCGACGAGCTGACCCCTATTTCCGCGCCCATATTGGCTACGGTCGCCCGCTCCGGCACCGACAGCGTCGCGACGCCCGGCCCGCCGTACTCGAGTATGGCGCCGACGTTGCCTTTGGTGCCGAGGATCGACAGCATGAGGAGGGCAAGGTCCTTGGCGCCCGCCCAGCCGCGGAGCCGGCCCGAGAGACGGACGAGGATTATTTCCGGGGAAGGCAGGTAGAACGCCCCTCCGCCCATCGCGACCGCCACGTCGAGGCCGCCGGCCCCTATAGCCAGCTGGCCGAGGCCTCCGCCCGTGGGCGTATGGCTGTCGCTGCCCAGAAGGGTCGTCCCGGGCTTACCGAAGCGCTCCAGGTGCACCTGGTGGCAGATGCCGTTCCCCGCCCTCGATAGGACGACGCCGTACCGCGCGGCGACCGACTGCAGGTAGCGATGATCGTCGGCGTTCTCGAAGCCGATCTGGGCCGTATTGTGGTCTATATAGGAGACCGATAGATCCGTCTCTATCCCTGCCTTCCCCATGGCCTCGAACTGGAGATAGGCCATGGTGCCCGTCGCGTCCTGGGTCAGCGTCTGGTCTATCCTCACGCCTATCTCGCCCGGCCGATCGAGCCGCCCGTCCAGCAGATGCGACTCGAGAATCCTCCCTACGACGCTCCGTCCCATATGGCCCCCGTGGTTCGGTAGAATTACTATAGATAGAATCAAGACCGAACGGCGGCAGTATAGTAAAAGGGGCGTGAAAATTACAAGGAATAAAAAATCAATACACTCGTGAATCTCGCGCTTTACAGGCGAAGGAGTCCCGTCGATACTACGCGATATCCCGAACTACCGGAGCCGAACATGCCCAGCCTTCTAGACCCGTTCTTCGATGCGATGGACGCCGAATTCGACGGAAAGTCCTGGAACGCCCGCGCCCTCATGCCGACGCTAGACTCGCTGTCCGCCTCGGAGGCGGCGAGCGAGGCCACCTGGGAAGGCTACAGCGCCTGGTCCGTGGCCCTGCACGTCGCCAAGTGCAAGCGCATCGTGGCGATCGACCTCGGGGGGCCGGCGCCCGACTGGCCCTACGCCGAGGAGCCGTGGTTCCCCGCCCCGGCGGACCCGAGCGACGCAGGGTGGGCGCGCGACCGGGCCCTCGCGCGCTCTTGCCACGACGCGTGCATGAAGGCCCTGCG